>Ga0272446_1000737_pt1 | contig 49829 bp, 39 predicted proteins | sample YNPCB0061_FD_194587 | JGI IMG/M metagenome (GOLD analysis project Ga0272446, IMG submission 194587) | Hot spring microbial mat communities from Yellowstone National Park, WY, United States - YNP-CB-006-1 | ecosystem: Environmental > Aquatic > Thermal springs > Hot (42-90C) > Sediment | place...
CAACGCCGGCAAGCTGATCGTCGTCATTATCCCGTCCTTTGGCGAGCGTTATCTGAGCACGGCGCTGTATGCCAATCTCATCGATGGGTGAGGGGAGAGCGCAGAGGACAGACGACAGACGACAGACGACAGAGGACAGAGGACAGAATGCGGGGCCGGTTTCTCAATCGTCAATCGTCAATTGACAATAGCCATGTTGGACACCATCCGGCGTGATATTCAGTCAGTGTTTGACCGCGATCCAGCCGCGCGCACCACGATCGAGGTGCTGCTGTGCTATCCGGGCTTGCACGCGCTGTGGGGCTATCGGGTAGCGCACTGGCTGTGGACGCGCCGGCTGCGCTTTCTGGGCCGCTGGGTGTCGCAAATCACGCGCGCGCTCACCGGCATCGAGATTCACCCTGGCGCGAAGATCGGGCCGGGGTTCTTCATCGACCATGGCATGGGCGTGGTGATCGGTGAGACGGCGGAAGTGGGCGCGGATGTCACGCTCTATCACGGCGTGACGTTGGGTGGCGTGAGCCTGGCGAAAGGCAAGCGCCACCCAACCCTCGGTGATCGTGTGGTGGTGGGGGCCGGGGCGAAGATTCTGGGCGCGATCGAGATCGGCAGCGATAGCCGCATCGGCGCGAACGCCGTGGTTGTGAAGCCGGTGCCGCCGAACTCGGTGGTGGTGGGCGTCCCCGGTCAGATCGTGACGCGCAGCAAACCGCACCGGCCCACCGACGCGCCCGACCTCGATCACAGCCGGCTGCCCGACACGATTGGCGCGGCGTTGACGGCGTTGATGGAACGCGTGGAATCTCTGGAGCAGCGCGTGGCCGGCCACGAGCGATATCCAGTTCTGCATCGGCCTGAGCAGGGGGTGTGGCGCGGGGAGGACTTCTCGATCTGAGCGCGCGCCCTGTTTTCTTGCCGACGAACGAACCACAAAGCAACGAGGCGCACGAAGAGAAGCAAGGTGAATAGCCTTTGTGGTAAGAAATAGACGGTTACGGCCGGCTGACAACCGGCATGTAAAGCAGCCGGTGCACCTCGATCTCGAACAGCGCCGGCCAACGTTTGCCGGTGACGAACAGCCGGCCCTCAGTCTCATCCCAGGCGATGCCGTTGAGCACCGCGTTGGAGTCGCTCAGGCGCGGGTGGGGCGTGATGAGGCCGGTCAGGTCGATCCAGCCCGTCACGCGCCCGGTGGCCGGGTCGATGCGCGCGATGCGATCCGTCATCCACACATTGGCCCATACCTCCCCGTTGATGTATTCCAGTTCATTCAGCATGGTGACAGGCAGGCCGGCGTCGGTGACCTGTGTCTGGCTGACCACTTCGAATGTGGCCGGATCGCGGAAGAACAGCGTTGCGCTGCCGTCGCTCATGATGAGCCGCTGGCCGTCGTAAGCCAGGCCCCAGCCCTCCGTTGTGTAGGTGAAGGCGCCCAGCGGGGTGAACGTCGCCCGGTTGTAGGTGAAGGCGACGTTGTTTTGCCAGGTGAGCTGGTAGATTGTGTCGCTGACGACGGCGATCCCCTCGCCAAAGTACTGGCTGCCCAGGTTGCGTTGTTGCAGCACGGCGCCGGTGGTCAGTTCGACCCGGCGCAGCGACGACGCGCCATACCAGCCCGTGCCTTCGTACAACACGCCGCCGGTGAACACCAGACCCTGGGTGAAGGCTGTCGCATCGTGCGGATAGACGGCAATCACACGGTAGGTGTAGACCGGCGTCAGGCTGATGGATCGGGCAGGGTGGGCTGTTGTCTGCGCCGGCGCGAGCGCCGCCCATGCGCACACGAGGATCGCCGACAGGAAAGGGACTCTCATCACGCACCTGCAATCTTCAGATCAGAGATAGGCAGTCTCAGCGTCGCGCGGCCGGATCGAGCGAACTGAAGTAGTCGCGCACATAGTTTCGCAGCGCGGGGGGCACCGCCCCGCGTTGCATCGCTTCGTCGGCGGCCCGGGCGTATTCGGGATAGACCTGCTGATAAGGCACAGTTGCGCTGCCGCCCACGCCGGGATTGGGGCGGCCAGAAGGATTGGGGGCGTTGTCTCCACCGGCCTGGGGCAGTTGCACCTGAGCGCCTTCGTTGCCGAGGCGCGGGCCGGGCGCCCACACGCTGTTGTCGGTGCCTGTGTCCTCGCTATGGCCGGGGCTTGTTTGGAGTTGCGGCACAGGCCGGCTGCTCTCGCCGGCGCCCGGCTGACCGGCCTGTTGACCCTGTGGACTTTGCTCGCCGGCAGGCTGATCGCCCTGTTCACTGCCGCCGGTCTGGTTGGCCGGGCCAGGCTCTGAAGGCGCGGTCTGGCCGCCCGGCGGGTTGCCCTGGGCCTGCGTGTGCTGTTGCTCCTGCCGGCTGGCCTGTGCCACGGCCTGGCGGGCTGCGTCGATCTGCGCCTGCGATTCGTCGAGGCTGCGCGACGCCTCTGCCGCCTGGGTCGCCTCGCTAAGCGACCTGGCCACCTGTTCAAGCCGCTCGCGGGCTGCGGCAGCGTTGCGCTCGCGCAGGTGTTGGGCGGCCTCGCGCAGGCGTTGCGCGGAGGCCGCGTCTGAGTTCTGGATTTCGCGCGCCATCTGGTCGAGTTGATTGGCCAGTTGCTGTTGCTGCGCTTCGTCGAGTGGCCGGCCATCGGGGTTCTCGGTGAGATTGCTCAGTTGCTCGGCGGCTTGCGCGACGTCGCCTCTCGAAAGCGCGTCGGCCAGCGCGTTGGTCATCTCGTTGGGCTGCATCGCCTGGCCGGCCCGACGCAGGTCTTCGCGCTGCTGTTGCCAGGCTTCATCGCGCAGGGCTTCGAGCCGGGCCTGCGCTTCGTTGAGGGCGGCCATGGCTTCTTCAGGCGATGTGTTCGGGTCGTTGAGCCGGGCTTGCGCGTCGTCCAGCGCCCGCAGCGCCTGTTGCTTTTGTTCTTCGGTCAGATTGGACTCGTGGATGGCCTGCCTGGCGGCTTCGAGCGACTGCGATTGCCGGGCGATCGTCTGGCGCGCCTCTTCGCGCGCCGCCAGCACTTGTTCCTGTGGATTGGGCAGGATGATGGCCAGCAGCAAGACTGCCAGCGCAAGCAGGGCGGTCAGCGCCTGCCGCCAGGGCAGCTGCCAGGGCAGTGCAATGTCAATGTTGACGCCGTAGGCGGCGTTCAGCGCGTCAGTGTGTTGCAGGTGGCGCAGGCGCTCGTCGCGCGTCTCGATAACGCCCTGCTGCAACTCGAACGCGGTGCTGAGCCGCTCGTCGAGTTGGAATTGCGCGTCGAACCGGCGCGCCCAGGCAAGAGGAGGCTGCCGGCGCGCGCGAATCCAGGGCCAGACCAGTGTCGTCAGCAGGCCGGCCAGAGCGCATAGCGCGCCGATCGCCAGCAATGTGGACTGGCTTGCCACCGGCGACACACGGGCGATGAGGGCGGGGACGATGGCTACGGCCAGGCCGATGGCAATGCCGGTGAACAGCCAGCGCAGGCTCCACTGCACACGCGCGCGAACAGCCCATGCGCGCACCAGCGCGTTCAACTCATCCATATGACAAGTCTAACACGCGCGACCCGCGACTGAGCCATCCATCAGGCAAGCCTGGCGGCTTGCTCTACATCAGGCAAGCCCGGCGGCTTGCTCTACGAGTGCTACGGCTACGGTGACACAGCGGCCGCGTTGGCGCGATTGACCAGCAGAATGCCCGACACAATCAACCCGAAGCCGGCCAGCGCGTGCACCGTGATCTCCTCCTGCAGAAAGAGCGCGCCATAGACAAGCGCAGTGACCGGCAGCAGATACGTGACCAGCGACATCTGCGAGGCTTTGGCGCGCTGGATGAGCAGATAGTAGATCACGTAAGCCAGGCCGGTGCACAGCAGCCCGAGCGCAACCACGGCGAGCGCAGCATCGAGCGAGAGCGTGTCGAGACGCGCAGCGGCGCCGGTGGCCAGCATCAGCGGCGCAAGCCACAAAAAAGCCGTGGCTAACTGCGCGGCGCCGGCGGCGATGGGATCGGCGACGCCGGCCAGCGTCTTTCTGACGAACACGGTGGCAATGGCGTATGCCGACGATGCGACGACCACGGCCAGGCCGCCCGGCAACTCGCCAGACAGATTGCCCGCGCCGGGCGCGATGACGACGGCGACGCCGGCGAAGCCAACCAGCACCCCCAACGCCTTGGCCGGCGTGATGCGGTCATCGTGCGTGAGGAAGTGGGCGAACAGCACCGTGAACAGTGGCATGGAGGAGTTCAGCACTGAGGTCAGGCCGGAGTTGATGCGCTGCTCACCCCAGGCGATGAGCACAAACGGGATGGCGTTGTTCACCAGTCCGATCAGGGCAATCCTGGTCCACAGGGCGCGGGTGCGGGGAATTGGCTTCTTGAACGAGCCGGGCGCGAACAGCCGGCGCGCCAGCACGATGCCCCACAACAGCGACGCGCCGATGAGCAGGCGCGCGCCGGCAACCAACACTGGAGACATGCCGCCATTCAGGCCGATCTTGATGAACAGAAACGACGAGCCCCAGATGAGGGCCAGGATGAGGATGCCGACGAGGTCCATGTGAAGCGCGCATTATCGCACGAGGCCGGCCCCGGCGCTGGCTAAAATACTGCCCATGAAACTGGCGCGCGCGCTTGCCCTGGGATGCGCCATCAGCCTTGTGCTTCTGGCCGGCGCTGTCGGCGCGGCGACCGATCTGCGCGACCGGTTGCTGTCGCCGACTGGCCAGGCGCTTGTGGACCTCGACCGCGTCGAAGCGGCCTGGCGCAATCTGCGCCTCGACTACTACCGGGTCACCTTCGAGAGCGACCACATCTCCGGCCGCTGCCGGCAGACTGTGGAAGTGTTGCGCGAAGAGGTTGTCGGCATCATCGAGAATAGTTGCGGCATTTCCCTGATGACGGTCGCGCAGTTTCTGGACACGCTGCGCGCCAGAGTGCGAGCCGGCAGTTGCCTGGGCGCGTCGTGCGAATGTCTGATGTCGTATGCCGTGGTCGCCCGGTTCGATCCGGCATCGGGTCTGCCGGAGCGGATCGGGTTGTCGCCGCTCAGCCCAGAGATGAACCCGGATTCGCCGCTGTATTGGGAGAGTCTGGTCACGGGTGAACAGCCGCCCCGTTGCGCGCGTCTGGTCGCCTTCGCGGCGTCGGGACGCACACTGGCGTTGATCGGGGTCGCGCCGCTGTCGCGGGTGTTGGCCCAGGCCGACTCGACCCGGTAGGCCGGCAGGAGCGCGCACATCGATGAGAAGGTCGTTGTTGCAGGGGGTTGCGCTGGTGGCGCTGACCCTTGCGCTGGCGTTGGGCGCAGTGGCGGCAGCGCACAGGGGGGATGAGACGCCCCTCGATCGGTCGCTGCGCAACTGGGCAGCGGCCCGGGCGCGCTGGGAACAGGCCGGCCTGGTGGACTATCGCGTCCTGGTGCAATGGGCGCACGTCACGGGCCGCTGCCTGCAGGAGATCGATGTGTCGGCCGGCAGGATCACCGCCATTCTCCGCAACGAGTGCGAGGCTGCGCCGATGACAGTGCCGGGCTACTTCGATCACATCCGCCAGCAAATTCTTGGCTCGCGCTGTCCCGACAGCACTTGCAAGTGCGCTGTGGTCTATAAGGTAGAAATGACCTTTGCGGCGATCAGCGGCCATCCGCGCACCATTCACCTGGCAGCAGACAGTTACGAGGTCAATGCGGATAGCGATGATTTCTGGCAGCGCGAGGCGCTGGGCCTGCCGCCGGTGGAGTGCACGGCCGCCATGGTGTTTGCCACCAGCCCGGTGACAATTCTGGACATTACGCCGCGATCCGCTGCGCGCTGATCGGGCTGAGGCGCGGCGGCTGAGCTTGCCGAAGCCGCCGTTGCTATTGCCTTCGACAAACTCAGGCGCCTTCGACAGGCTCAGGCGCCTTCGACAAGCTCAGCGACTGGCCACAGGACAAGCCTGGCGGCTTGTCCTACAGCAGTTGGTCTGCGGCGGCTGAGCTTGCCGAAGCCGCCGTTGCTATTGCCTTCGACAAACTCAGGCGCCTTCGACAGGCTCAGGCGCCTTCGACAAGCTCAGCGACCGGCGACAGGACAAGCCTGGCGGCTTGTCCTACAGCAGTTGGTCTGCGGCGGCTCTCCGCTTAGAATCTGCATGATTTCGCAGATTGGCCGGCACTTTTCCCAACTTTAAGGAAAAAGGCCCTGCAAGGACTTGCGATAGGGCCATAAAAATAGTAGTATCTGGGCCAAAGTGGGGGAAAGTGGGTCGCAGTGGGGCATAGGCCCGGCGCGGCCCACTTCGGCGAAAGTAGGCTTAAGGTGTCAGGTGTCAGGTGTCAGGTGTCAGGTGTTAGGGGTTAGGGGTGTCGGACTCCTCAAAGAAGTCCGACCCCTCGTCCGACTAAGATGTTTTTAGGACAGTACAGGCATTCGCTTGACGATAAGGCGCGTGTCACGCTGCCGGCGAAGTTTCGCTCGCAGTTCGGCGAGGGCCTGGTCATGACAGCCGGAACAGAGCCGTGTATCTGGGTGTATCCGGCTGAGGAGTTCGGTAAGCTGGCTGAGCGGATCAATGCGCTGCCGCTCACCGGCCAGGAGGCTGCGGCTTTTCGCCGGCTGATTTTCGGCAATGCGTATGATGCGAGTCTGGACAAGCAGGGCCGGGTGGTTGTGCCGGAAAAGTTGCGCCAGCACGCGAATATCGAGGATGAGGTTGTTGTGACCGGCGTAGGCCGGTTTGTCGAGATTTGGAGTCCGGCAGAATGGGAGAAGGCGCAATCAGCACTGCAGTCTGACGGCGCGCCGGCAAAATGGTGGGGCGAGTTGGGCATCTAGGCAAGCATGGCGCATATACCGGTGATGGTGAAGGAGGTGCTTGATGCGCTTCGTCCGCATCCGACGGGGTGTTATCTGGATGGAACCGTAGGCGGCGGCGGGCACAGCGCAGCGATTCTGGCAGCCAGCGCGCCGGCCGGCCGGCTGCTTGCGACCGACGCCGATCCGCGCGCCATCCAGGTTGCCGCAGATCGCCTCGCTGCTTTTGGAGATCGGGTGGTCTTGCGCCAGTGCTGGCTCGATCAGGCGGCGGAGGTCGCCCGGCGCGAAGGATTCGCGCCGTTGGACGGGATCGTGGTCGATCTGGGGGTGTCGTCGAACCAACTGGACACTCCGGAGCGCGGTCTATCGTTCATGCGTGACGGGCCGCTGGACATGCGCTTTGACCAGACGCAGGGCATCACGGCGGCGCAACTGCTCGGGGAGTGTGATGTGGCAGCATTGGCGCGCATCCTGAAAGCATATGGCGAGGTGGCCCATGCCTGGCGCGTGGCAGAGGCGATCTGGGCGGCCCGGCCGGTGACCACTACCACCCAACTGCGGGAAGTGGTGGCAGAGGCAGCCGGCTACCGCGCGAGAGCGCGGCGCGCTATTCACCCCGCCACGCAGGTGTTCCAGGCGCTGCGCATCGCCGTGAACGACGAACTGCGCCGGCTGGCCGAGGCCTTGCCCCGCCTGATAGATACGCTGGTGGTAGGGGGCCGGCTGGCCGTGATCAGTTTTCATTCGCTCGAGGATCGTATCGTGAAGACAGCCTTTCGCGCTGCGGCGGCGGACGCCGATGACACGGATACGGATAACAGCGGCTTGGGGTTTGGGGCGCCGAAGCGCTTGGATGCGGCCCGGCCTGTCGCGCGCGTTCGGCTAGTGAACAGGAAGCCCGTTGTGCCGCGCGACGAGGAAGTGCGGCAGAATCCTCGCGCGCGCAGCGCCAGGTTGAGAGTGGTGGAGCGCATCGATGTGGATTGAGCGCATCGGCAACCTCGCTGGCGGCGCGCGCCCACAGCGGCGCGCGCTGACGCTGGCATTGGCAAGCGCCGGCCTGTTCACAGTCCTGGTTGTCCTGTGGCTGTCCGTCTCGACGCGGGCGGCGATTCTGAACCAGCGGCTCGACGCGCTTGACGCGCAACGCGCTGCGCTCGAACGCGAGATCACCGAGATACAGGAGCAAATCGGCGACGCGACGTCGGCGCAGGCCATGGAGCAGCGCATGCGCGCGGCGGGTTTTGAGGAGCCGGAAGACATGCGCTTCCTGCTGTTGCCGACGCAAGCGTCGGGGGTGACGGCGACCACGACGGTGACGGCGACGACCACAACAGGGGGCGACCAATGATCTCCGCCCGGCGTATTGTGATTCTGGCTGTGTTGTTCGCGGCGGCGGTGCTGGCTGTCGTCGCGCGAACGGCGCAGATCCAGATTCTGGAATCGTCCACGCTCTCCTCGCGCGGCCAGTTTCAGCAGACGGCGACGTATTACAGCCAATCGGCGCGGGGCGCGATCTATGACCGGCACGGCAACCTGCTGGCGGCCAGCAAAGCGGCTTATCTGGTGCGCGTCGATCCCCGTTACATCACCGACACCGAGACGTGCGCCCTGGTTGTGGCGCAGGCAATGGCGCGGCCGGTTGATGAGGCGCGCCAGCGCATCACCGACATCATTGCCGGCAGCAACACGCCCACGCCGACTTCCACCATCCTTTATTACAACGTGACGCCCCAGGCGGCCCATGCGCTTACCTCAACGCTGGGCAATCTGGGACGGGCAGGCATCGTCGTTGTTCCGACCTGGTCGCGCATCTATCCACAGGGGCTGATCGCCGGCCCGTTGCTGGGCTTCGTCAGCCTTCAGCCGGCCGGCTACGCCGGAGTCGAGGGGTTCTATGACCGCGAGCTGAGCGCGCAGGGCGGCATGCGCAAAGAGCGCACCCAGCTTGACCTGATGGTGATTACGCCAACACGGCCCGGCGCAGACCTGGTATTGACGCTGGACCTGGCGTTGCAATCCTATGTCGAGAAACAGCTCACGGCAGCCCTGACCGAATATGAAGCGGCGGGCGGCACGATCATTGTCATGGACACCCGCTCGGGGGCAGTGCTGGCTGCGGCTTCGGCGCCGGGGTATGACCCCAATTTCGCCATTGAGATTGCCAATTCGCCGGATGCCAACCGGCTGATGGACCCGGCGGTGAGCGGACTGTACGAACCGGGGTCGGTCATCAAAGTGCCAACGATCGCGGCGGCGCTGGACGCGGGTGTCGTGACAACAGCCACCCTGTATCAGGACGATGGCCGGTTTGTGGTGGCCGGCAAAACGATCCGCAACAGCGACCGCGCCGCGCACGGCAAGGTTGACATCGAGGACACGCTGGCGCGTTCGCTCAACGTGGTGGCGGCGCAGATCGCCTTTGACCTGGGGCCGGAGAAGTTCTATCACTACTTCAACCTGTTCGGTTTCGGGCGCAAGACCGGCATCGATCTGGGCAACGAGCCGGCCGGCCTGTTGCGCACGCCCAACGATGTGGCGTGGTCGAATGTCGATCTGGCCACCAACAGCTTTGGGCAGGGCATGATGGCGTCGCCCTACCAGGTGATCAACGCGCTGAACGCCATTGCGAATGACGGCGTGCTGATGCAGCCGTATGTGGTGCGCCAGTGGCGCAAGGCCGACGGCGCCGTGGTGACCAGACAGCCGACCGCGATGGCGCGGGTGGTGTCGGAGCAAACGGCGCGCGTGATGCGCGAGGTGATGCAGACGGCCACGCGCAAAGGCACGCCGGACGCGCTGCCCACGGGCTATACGGTGGCCGGCAAGACGGGCACGGCAGACTGGTATCTGCGCGGTGTGAAGCAGGACACGACCATTGTGACATTTGTTGGTTTTCTGCCGGCCTTGCAGCCCAGGCTGACGATCCTGGTCAAGTTCGACCAACCAAAGAAGAACCGTTGGGCAGCCTATACTACGGCGCCGGTTTTCAGGCGCGTGGCAGAGTACGCGGCGCACTTGATGGGTGTGCCGCCCGATGTGCAGAAGTGATCGACAGGCGCTGATAAGTGAATTCAGATGTTGACGTTAGCGGATGTGGTTGAGGGCGTGGGCGGCCCGCGCATGGAGGCGCTGGAGAATGAGCCGCTGCGAGAAGTGACCATCGACTCGCGGCAGGCGTTGCGCGGCGACCTGTTCGTTGCGCTGCGCGGCGAGCGCGCGGACGGGCATGATTTTGTCAGCCACGCGCTGGGGCGCGGCGCGCTCGCCGCGCTGGTCGATCGCCACCTGGAGCTTGCCGGCGGTCCGGCGCATGGCTGGATCGATGTCAGCGCCTCGCCCGCGACAGCCTCGCCTCTGGCGGCGAAGCTGGCCGGCGGCAATGGCTTGCCGCTGCTCATCCGGGTCGATGACACACTGAAGGCATTGCAGCGTCTGGCAGCCTACTGGCGCAGGAAGATCGGCGCGCTCGCCGCCGGCTTGCGCGTCATCGGCGTCACCGGCAGTGTGGGCAAGACGACCACAAAGGAAGTGGTGGCGCAGGTGCTCTCGATGCGCTACCGGACGCTTAAGTCGGAAGGCAATTACAACAACGAGATCGGCGTGCCGCTGACGTTGCTGAGGCTGAGACCCGAACACGAACGCGCAGTGCTGGAAATGGGCATGTATCAGCGCGGCGAAATCGCCGCGTATTGCGACTGGGCGCAGCCGCACACGGGCGTGGTCACGATGGTCGCGCCGGTGCACCTCGAACGGCTTGGAACGATTGACAACATCCAGCTTGCCAAAGCGGAGCTGGTTCAGGCGTTGCCGGCTGCCGGCGACGGCGGCGTGGCCGTGCTGAACGACGATGACGAGCGCGTGCGGGCGATGGCCTCGATGACGCGCGCGAGGGTTGTGACGTATGGCCTGGCGCCGCGCGCAGATGTGTGGGCGGATGAGATCGAAAGCCGCGGTCTGGATGGCATCTCTTTCAGGCTTCATCACGCCGGCAAGAGCGGGCTGGTGCGGGCGCCGTTGATGGGCCGGCACAGCGTGCACACGGCCCTGCGCGCGGCTGCGGTGGGCTTCGTCGAGGGGGTGAGTTGGGATGACGTTGTGGCCGGCCTGCGCGTTTCGCCGGCGCAGTTGCGCCTGGCAGTGCTCGAAGGGCCGCATGGATCGCTCGTTCTCGACGACACCTACAACGCCAGCGAAGAGTCCGCCCTGGCCGCGCTGAATTTGCTTGCAGAAATAGAGGGCGGCCCGCGCGTGGCGGTGCTCGGCGACATGCTGGAGCTGGGCGATGTGGAAGAGCAGGCGCATCGCAATGTGGGTTGCCGGGCCGCGACGGCGGCGCGCTATGTGGTATGCGTTGGCCGGCGCGCGCGCTGGATTGCGGAAGAAGCAGCCCGCTGCATGGATGACCCCGCTCGCGTGCGCGCCTGCGACACCAACGCCGAAGCGCTGCGCGCGTTGCGCGAAATCGTGCGTGAGAAATGCGTGATCCTGGTCAAGGGGTCGCGGGGCATGAAGATGGAGGAGATCGTGGCAGGCTTGAGCGCCAATGCGACGCAGCAGGCCGGATCCGCGTGACCAGTCATGGGCATATCGTTGATCATGGGCAGCCTGTGCTGCCTGATTGCAATCCTATGTGGACGCCCGCTGATTCATTTTCTGAAGCGACATCGAATCGGCAAGCAGATTCGGATCGAAGGCCCGGCCACGCACCAGGTCAAGACCGGCACGCCCACAATGGGCGGCATCCTGATTGTCGCGCCGGTCATCGCGCTGTTGATGGGCATGTATCTGCATTCCGCCGCGCATTGGCCTGGACTTCGCCGGGGTGGTGCTGGTGGGCCGCTCGCTGGCCATCCCCATGGCGGTGATGATTGGATTTGCCATCCTGGGCGCGATCGACGATTACATGGGCGTGCGCGGCGCGCGGCGCGGCGAGGGGATGCGCGGGCGCAGCAAGGCGCTGATCCAGCTGGTCATTGCGACAACGGCCGCGCTGGTGATGAACTTGGTCTTCGACATTGGCCGGCTGGGGATTCCCTTCGTCCCCCAGCCGATCGAATTGGGCGTGTTGTGGATTCCGATCGCCATTTTCATCATCCACGGTTCAGCGAATGCGGTGAACTTCACCGATGGACTCGACGGGCTGGCGGCGCTGATCAGCCTGGTGGCGTTTGTGGCCTATGGCGTGATTGCCTACATGCAGGGCCAGGTTTTTCTGACCATGTTTTGCATGCTGGTGGCCGGCGCGCTGCTGGGCTTTCTCTGGTTCAACGTGCATCCGGCGGCGCTGTTCATGGGCGACCTGGGCAGCGAGGCGCTGGGCGCATCGCTCGGCGTGGTCGCGCTGATGACCGGCCAGTGGCTGCTGTTGCCGGTGATTGCGATTGTGCCGGTGGCCGAGGCGCTCAGCGTCATCATTCAATCGGGCTACTTCAAATACACCCGGCGGCGTTATGGCGAAGGCCGGCGGCTGTTCAAAATGGCCCCGCTGCACCATCACTTCGAGCTGCTTGGCTGGAGCGAATCGCAGATCGTGCAGCGCTTCTGGCTGATCGGCATTTTCGCCGCCATGCTGGGCATTGGTCTGGCGGTGGCGGGGAACCCGTAGCGATTTTAGATTTTGATATTGCGGATTTGCGATTTGAATTCGCGGAACCGAAGCAGCGTGTGAAGCCGATGGACAATCCAAAATCGCCAATCGAAAATCCAAAATCTTCTTGTGTGGTGGTTTTGGGCGCGGCGCGGCAGGGGCTGGCCCTGGCGCGGTATCTGGTTGCGCGCGGCGCGCGAGTGGTGTTGAGCGACATGAAGGCGGATGTGGATGTCTCGGCCCTGGCCGGCCTGCCCGGCGCGCAGGCGGATGCAATCCGCTATGCGCTCGGCGGCCACCCGCTGTCTTTGCTGGATGAGTGCGACACGCTCTATCTCAGCGGCGGCGTGCCGATCGATCTACCGATTGTCGTCGAAGCGCGCCGGCGCGGCATCCCGCTGAGCAACGACGCGCAACTTTTCTTTGAGGTCTGCCCGGCGCCGATCCTGGCCATCACCGGTTCGGCCGGCAAGACGACCACCACCACACTGGTGGGTGAGATGTTGAAAGCCCATGTGAATGCTGGCGGCAGATGGCGGACGGCTTTGAGGCGTCCGACACCTGAGGGCGAAATGTTGCAGGCCGATGTGAATGCCGGCGGCGCATCGCCGGCGCGCGTGTGGGTGGGCGGCAACATCGGCAACCCGCTCATCGCCGACGCCGATCAGATTCAGCCGGGCGACTATGTGGTGATGGAGCTGTCGTCATTTCAGTTGGAGCTGATGTCGCGCAGCCCGCATATTGCCTGCATCACCAACATCACGCCCAATCATCTCGACCGGCATGGCACGATGGAAGCCTACATCGCCGCCAAGCGCAACATCGTGGCGTTCCAGTCCGAGGATGACTGGCAGGTGCTCAACGCCGACGACCTGGTGACGCGGGGGCTGAACACCAGCGCGCGCACGGCGTGGTTCAGCCTGGAGCATGAACCGCACGGCGACGGCGCCTGGCTCGATGACAACGGCGACCTGCGGGTTCGCATCGCGGCGCGCGGGTTCGAGCATCGCGTTTGCCACCGGCGCGATTTGCAGTTGATGGGCCGGCACAACATCGCCAATGTATTGGCCGCCGGCGCGTTGAGCGCCATCGCCGGCGCATCTGTGGAAGCCATCCGCGCTGTGGCCACCACCTTCAAGGGCGTGGCGCATCGCCTGCAACTGGTCGCTGAAGCCGGCGGCGTGCGCTACTACGACGACTCCATCGCCACTGCGCCGGAGCGATTGGCGGCGGCGTTGAAGTGCTTTGAGCAGCCGGTCATCCTGCTCTGCGGCGGGCGCGACAAGCATTTGCCGTGGGCCGAGGCCGTGGCGCTGATGCGGCGGCGCTGCAAACATATCGTGTTGTTTGGCGAGATGGCCGGCCTGGTGCGCGAGGAGATCGAGCGGCAGTGGGCCGGGCCGGCGGGCGGCCCGCCGGTAACACTTTGCCAGACGCTGGAGGAGGCGGTCGATGCCGCTGCAGCCGCAGCCCGCCCCGGCGATGTGGTGTTGTTGTCGCCGGGCGGAACCAGCTATGATGCGTTCAAAGATTTCGCTGAGCGCGGCGACCGGTTTGCGCGACTCGCGCGCGGCCTGGCAGGCGAGGCCCCCTCTGGAGAGGGCATTGGGCCGGCGCGTTTGGAGCAGGAGTAACAGGGAATGGCATCGCGGATTGCATCTGCCGTATCAACGGCGCCCACACCCCGGCGCGCAACGCAGCTCACCCAAACCGCTGCGCGGCGATCTGCGACGGCAGCGGATGGAATCCGCGCGGCCGGCGCAGGCAGGCGGGCGGCCGGATGGAATCCGCCCGGTGTGGATTGGGTCTTCGTCATGGTCATGCTGGCGCTGGTGGCGCTGGGGCTGATCATGACGTATAGCACCACTTACTACTGGTCCTATGTCACCGAGGGCAGCCCGCTGGTCATTTTCGGGCGGCAGGCGCTGTTTGCCGGTCTGGGGCTGGTCTTGTTTGTGGCGCTCAGCCGGTTTGACTATGGGCACTTCAGGCGCTGGTCGGTGGTGTTGATGGGCCTGTGCCTGGCCATGCTGGTGTTGGTGGCGTTGATTGGCGCGGACAAGTTCAACGCGCGCCGCTCGTTCATCAGCGGGTCGATCCAGCCCAGCGAAGCGGCCAAGATTGTGATCCTGATCTATGCCGCGTCGTGGCTTGCGTCGCGCCGCGATCAGGTGCGGAGCATTGCGAATGGACTGGCGCCGTTTGGCGTCATCATCGGCATTGGGGCGGGGTTGATCGTGATTCAACCCGACCTGAGCACTACGCTGGTGATCGTGCTGGCGGCGGGGGCGATGTTCTTTGTGGCGGGGGCGAGCCTGCCGCAGGTTGCGCTGGTGGGCGCGGTGGCGGCGGTTGCTTTCTTTGGCCTGGTGCGCGTCTTCCCTCACGCCACAGACCGCCTGGACAGTTTTTTGCTGTCGCTGGGCAATCCAGACAGCCAGGCGCACTATCACATCCAGCAGGCGCTGATTGCATTTGGCGAAGGCGGGGTGCTGGGGCGGGGCATCGGCGCCGGCTATCAAAAGTTCGGGTTGTTGCCGACGCCGCACACGGACAGCGTGTTTGCTGTGTTGGCCGAGGAGATGGGCTGGCTGGGCGTGGTGGTGACGCTGGGTTTGTTTGTCCTGCTGGCCTGGCGCGCGACGCGGATCGCCTATCGAGCCGATACCGCCTTCGGCGCTTTCCTGGGCATCGGCATCATCGTCTGGATCATCGGGCAGACGATGATCAATCTGCTGGCCATGACGGCGCTGTTTCCATTGCCCGGTGTGCCGGTTCCTTTTCTCAGCCTGGGCGGGTCATCGCTGGTGTCTGTGATGGCGGCGTGCGGCATCCTGGTCAGCATTTCGCGTGGGACACGATTGCCTGCCGGCGTCGGCGAAGATGCGCATCTGGCCGGCGTCGAAGGCGCGAGGAGCTACAGTGCGACTACTCATTTCCGCCGGCGGGACAGCCGGACACGTGTTGCCGGCGCTGACCGTTTTGAAAAGTCTGCGGGAGATGGCGGCGCAGATCGAATCCGCCGGGAGTTCGACAATGACCGGGTGGGCTGGGGAGGGCGACGATCCGCAAGTGGGCGGCGGCGCGAATTTTCTGCGCGACGTGCAAGCCCTGTTCGTTGGCGAACATGAGGGTATGGAGAGGCAACTGGCGCAGCGCGAGAGTGTGACATTCGCCGCCATTGAGGCCGGCGCGTTGCACGGCGTCGGCGCGCGCAGGGCGGCGCGCAGCGCCTTGCGCCTGACGCGCGGCGTCGTGGCCGCGTATCGGCTGGTCGGCGCGTACAGGCCGGATGTGGTGTTGCTGACCGGCGGGTTTGTCGGTGTGCCGGTGAGCGTGGCGGCGTGGCTGCGTCGCGCGCCCAGCGTGGTCTATTTGCCGGACATCGAGCCGGGACTGGCGCTGAAAGCCATGGCCCGATTGGCCGCTAAAGTCGCCACGACAACCGAGGCTTCGGGGGCATTCATTCCGCGCGCCAGGATGGTGGTCACGGGTTACCCGGTGCGCGAGGCGTTTTTGCGGGCCACGCGGGAAGAAGGTCGGGCGCGCTTTAACCTGCCGGCTGACGCAATTGTGTTGCTGGTTGTGGGCGGCAGCACCGGCGCGCGCAGCATCAACCGGGCGGTCATCTCGAATATCGGCGCGCTGTTGTCGGCGCCGGCGGCGCGCGCGGGTTCCATCCGCATTCTGCATGTGACGGGCAACCGCGACTGGCCGGACATGGCGGCGGCACGCGATGCCCTGGCCCCTGATCTGCGCGAGCGATATATGGCTGTCCCCTATCTACATGAGGAGATGGCGGATGCGATGGCGGCGGCGGATCTGGTGGTGTGCCGCTCCGGCGCGTCGGCGCTGGGCGAGCTGCCTGCGCTGGGTCTGCCGGCGGTGCTGGTGCCGTATCCGCACGCCTGGCGGTACCAGCGGGTCAACGCGCAATACCTGGTGGAGCGCGGCGCGGCGGTCCTTTTGGAAGACGGCCGGCTGAACGATCCCGACCAGGGGTTAGTGAAAGTGGTCGCATCTCTGCTGTCCGACCCGGCGCGACTGTCCGCCATGCGCGCAGCGTCGCGGCGACTTGCGGCGGAGACAGGCGGTGGCGCGCGCAGGATTGCCGAAGTCGTCTGGCAGATTGCAGCGGCGCAGGCAAGCCGGCGCAGCGGAGGCAATGCAGCGATGCGCCCGCGCTGAGGTGGCAGCATGATCAACGCGGATATTGTGTTTGCCTTCTTCACCGTGATCTTTGGCTTCATCGGGGCCATGCGCGGCTGGGTGCGGGAGATTATCGCCACGGCCAGTCTGATTCTGGCGATCTTCGTGCTGAATCAGTTTGGCAACATTCTGGCCAGCTTTGCGCCGGACCAATCTCCAGAGGGCGCGCTGGCGCGCTTTGGGGTCAAAGCGGTTCCTTTTCTGGTGATCGCGTTTTTCGGCTATCTGGGGCCGGCGGTTGTGCGCAACCGGTTCAGCAACAATCCGCGCGGCCGGATCGAAGAGGGCATCATCTCTTTTTTGTGCGGCGGTTTGAACGGCTTTCTGATCTTCAGCACGCTGGCGTACCTGGCCTGGCAGTCGCAGATTCTGTCCAACACGCCGTTTCCGCCGGGCGCCAATCCGCCGTTGTTTACGCCGCCGGCGGGCGGATGGGAAAACTTTTTCTGGATCAAGAACTCGGCGTTTCTGTTCTTCTCCGGCACGACCCTGATAGTGGTGCTCGTGGCCATCTTTTTGTTTGTGATCGTGGTGATTATATGAGAGTGCACATCATGGGCGTCGGTGGCGCAGGCATGAGCGCGATTGCGCGCGTGCTGAAAGCGCGCGGCTTTGATGTCAGCGGCGATGATCGCGCCCATTCGCCGGTGCTCGACGCCCTGAATGCGGAGGGCATCCCAACGTTTGTGGGCCACGACCCGGCGCATCTGGACGGCGTTGATGCGCTGGCCCCGTCCTCGGCCATCGCCCGTGATGAGCCGGAGCTGGCTGCCGCGCGCGCGCGAAACATTCCGGTGTGGCATCGGGGCGATGTGCTCAACATGCTGATGCAGGGGTGGAACGGCAGTGCCGGCGCATCACCCGGCGCGTCGCCCGGCGCGTCGCCCGTTGGCATTGCGGTGGCCGGCACGCACGGCAAAAGCACGACGACGGGCATGATTGCGACGATTCTGAGCGACGCGGGATACGATCCGTCATTCATCATTGGCGCGACGCCCGCGCCGTTGGGCGTGAATGCGCGCGCCGGCGGCGGCGAGGTTTTCGTGGTCGAGGCGGATGAGTATGATCGCACGTTCCTGCGCCTGCATCCGCGCATTGCCGTCATCACGAATGTGGAATTCGATCATCCGGACACTTATCGGGACCTGGAGGACACGATCGCCGCGTTTGCGCTGTTTGCGGGCAATGTGCCGGCCGGCGGGGCAATCGTTGCCTGCGCCGATGATCCGGGCGTGGCGCAGGTCTTGCAGCGGATAGAGTCGAGCGGTTTGGAGCAGCCGGCAGTGATCGACTATGGCTTTCAGCGGGGCATGTGGCGCGCCTCGAACGCGCGGGCCAATCCGTTGGGCGGCGTGGATTTTGCCTACAGCGGGCCGGCCGGTCACGCCGGTCAGGTGTCGCTGCGCGTGCCGGGCGACCACAATGCGCTGAATGCGCTGGCGTCGCTGGCAGTGGCGGAGGCTGTCGGCGCGCCGATAGAGGAGGCGGTGAAATCGCTGGGCGGTTTTCTGGGTTCGGGCCGCCGGTTCGAGCTGCGCGGCGAGCGGCGCGGGATTCGTGTGTTCGACGACTATGCGCATCACCCGACCGAAATTCGCGCGACGTTGCGCGCCGCGCGCCAGCGTTTTCCGGTGGCGAGGATCTGGGCGGTGTGGCAGCCGCACACCTACAGCCGCACCATCGCGCTGATGGATGCGTTTGCGGAATCCTTTCAAGACGCGGATCAGGTGATCGTGTTGCCGATCTACGCGGCGCGCGAACGCGCTGAAGACTTTGGGTTTGCCGCCAGCGCGCTGAATCCGATCGAAATCGCGCGCCGGGTGAGGCGCCCGCGCGCCCACACTGCGGCGTCGTTTGGCGATGCGCTGGGCATCCTGATCTCGCAGGCGCGCGGCGGCGATGTGGTTGTCACGCTGAGCGCCGGCGATGGCAATCTGGTCGGGGAGCGATTGCTGGAGATGTTGCGGTAGGACGGACTATCTGGTTGCCCAATGTGGCCGGTCATGGATATTCTGGACGTTCTGAAAACCCGCGCGAAGCGCAACGAGCCGATGGCCCGGTATACCACTGCGCGCATCGGCGGGCCGGCCGATCTGCTGGTGGAAGCGCGCACGGTCGAGGAGCTGGTGGCGCTGGTCAATCGCGCGGACGAGATGGGGTTGCCGTGCATTGTCATCGGCGGTGGGGCGAACATTCTGGTAAGCGACGCCGGCGTGCGGGGGCTGGTCATCCTCAATCGCACACGCGAGGTCAGGTTCACGGTGAGGGATATTTCGGCGCGCGTGGAGGCGGATTCGGGCGTGGTGCTGGCAACGCTGGCGCGGGATTGCATCGAGCGCGGACTGGCCGGCGTGGAGTGGGCGATCGGTGTGCCGGGCACGGTCGGCGGGGCAGTGGTGGGCAATGCCGGGGCGCATGGCACAGAAGTCGCCACAAATCTGAATATGGCCCGCGTTATGCGCCGGGGCGGGCAGCCAGAGTATTGGACGCCGCGCCAGCTTGCGTTTGCGTATCGCCAGAGCGCGTTGAAGCAGTATCGGCCGGAGGAGCGGCCCGTTGTGCTCGGCGCCTTGTTTGATTTGAAGCGCGACCATCGCACCAATCTGGAGCGCCGGGCGGCAGAGTTTCAGGCCCGCCGGCGGGGGTCGCAGCCGCCGGGCGCGACGATGGGCAGCATGTTCAAGAATCCACCCGGCGACTATGCAGGCCGCCTGATCGACGCATGCGGGCTGAAAGGCGCGCAGCGCGGCGGGGCGATGATCTCGCCGGTGCATGCGAATTTCTTCGTCAATGCCACCGGGCAGGCAAGGGCGGCTGATGTCAAGGCGCTGATCGATCTGGCGCGGACGGCCGTGCTGGGGCGTTTCGACATCTGGCTGGAGCTTGAGGTCGAGCTTGTGGGCGAGTGGGGAGTTGAGGGTTGAGGGTTGAGGGTTGAGGGTTGACTGCTCTGCATTCTGACTCCTGACTCCTGACTTCTGACGACTGATGACTGATGACACAAGACGCAACATCACAACCGAAAATCAAAGTGGCCGTGTTGTACGGCGGGCAGAGCGGCGAGCACGAGGTAAGCCTGATGTCGGCGGCATCGGTCATGGAAGAGTTGGACGGAGATCGCTATGAGGTGACGCCGGTGTTGATCGGCAAGGATGGGCGCTGGCCTGTGCCGCTCGAATCGCTGCGCGAATTCGATGTGGTGTTTCCAGTGCTGCATGGCCCAAATGGTGAAGACGGCACAGTGCAGGGATTGCTGCGGTTGCTGGGCGTGCCGTTCGTTGGGGCCGGCGTGCTCGGCTCGGCGGTCGGGATGGACAAGGCGATTTTTAAGGATGTTATGCGGGCGCACGGTCTGCCGGTCGCGCGGGCGATGGTGGTGCTGGGGCATGAGTGGCGCTCGCGGGCCGAGTCGATTGCGACACAGGCCGTGATGGCGCTGGGGTTGCCGGTGTTCGTGAAGCCGGCCAACATGGGCAGCAGCGTCGGCATCAGCAAGTGCAAATCGGTCGAGGAGATTGCAGCCGGGGTGGTCGAGGCGCTGAAGTGGGATCGCAAAGTGTTGATCGAGGCGGCGGTGCCGCACGCGCGCGAACTGGAGGTTAGCGTGCTCGGCAACGAGGAACAGCGCGCCTCGGTGGTGGGCGAAATCAAGCCGCGCCGCGAGTTCTATGACTATGCAGCCAAGTATCTGGCCAAAGGCGAAGAGGAGTCGGAGTTGATCATCCCTGCGCCCATCTCGGATGCCCTGGCGCGCCGTGTTCGAGATATGGCCGTTGAAGTGGCCCGCGCGGTCGATATTCAGGGGATGACGCGGGTCGATTTCCTGATGAACGGGCAGACGGAAGAATTGTTTGTCAATGAAGTCAATACCATTCCGGGGTTCACGGCGATCAGCATGTACCCCAAGTTATGGATGGCGACCGGTTTGTCGTATCCGGCGCTTCTCGACCGTCTCATTCAGCTGGCGCTGGAGAGAGGGCGCTGAGTGGTGAGTGCTGAGTGGTGAGTGGTGAGTGCTGAGTGGTGAGTGCTGAGTGGTGAGTGCTGGGTGCTGAGTGGTGAGTGGTGTGTGATGAGTGCCGCGCTCTGTGTTCTGACTACTGACTACTGACTACTGAGACGACTGACATGTCCGACATGCATCGCTACCGACCCAGGCGCAAGTATGCGCGCAGCTACGCGCGCACGCGCTTCGATGTGGCGCGCGCGGCGGGGCGCCTCAGCCGGCGGCGCGCGCCTGCAACACCACGCCTCAGTCGGGCGGCGCGGCTGGGGATCATTGTTGTGGTGGCGCTGACAGCGGCACTGGCGCTTGGCGCGCGATGGTTCACCGGCGAGGCATTCACGATCGCGGCCGAATCTATTCGCGTGGACAACAACCAGGGCGTCCCGCCGGCGCAGATCATCGGGGCGAGCGGTCTGGCCGGCGAGCATTTTGCCTTCGTCGATCTGAATGCGGCGGCGAAGCGGATCGACGACCTGCCGGGGGTTGACGCGGCTGAGGTGACTTGCACGTGGAATGGCGCTGTTGCGTGCGCCATCGTCGTGCAGGTGTCTCAGGCGCTGGCGCTGTGGGAAACGCCCCAGGGTCTTGTGTGGATTGATCGCAGTGGCAAGGTGCAGCAGGCGCTGGGAGAGATGCCGGCGTCGTTGCGCTTGCGCAGCGACGCGCAGAATGACGCCGGCCCACAAATTGGCCGGACAATCGAGCCGGCGTTGCTGCGAACGCTGAGCGAACTGGCTGATCTGAAGCCGGACGCTCGCCTGTTCGTGTACAGCGCCCGATATGGCGTGACCTACGCTGAGGAAGACGGGTGGCGCGTGCGGCTGGGATTGTCGGAGCGCGACGGCGAGATGGGCGAAAAGCTGACGCTGGCGCGGTTGTTGCGCGCGCAACTGGCCGGCGACAAGCTGCCGCCCGGCGTGATCGACGTTCGATATGTCGAAGCGCCGTACTATGTGAGTGGTCAGTAGTCAGTAGTCAGTAGTCAGTAGTCAGGGGTCAGGAGTCAGGAGTCACGAGTCAGATGATAGATGACAGGCTGTGGACACTATGAGATGCAGGAGCGCTCGGTCCAATGGCAGAACCTAAGATAATCACCGCGATCGATGTGGGCAGCTCGAAGGTGGTCAGCCTGGTGGGCGAAGCGACGGCTGCGCCGGGCGAGTTCAGCGTCATTGGCGTGGGCGTGGCGCCGGCGCGCGGCATGAAGCGCGGGCAAATCATCAATGTGGCCGAAGCAACGGCGGCGATTCGCGAGTCGCTGGACGGCGCCGAACGATCCTCGGCGCTGAAGATCAACAGCGCTATTGTCAGCATCTCCGGCAGCCACATTGGCTCGCAGAACAGCCACGGGGCCGTCGCCATCAGCCGGGGCGATCAGGGCGTCAGCCTGAACGATATCAATCACAGCCTGGAGTCGGCTCAGGCCATCAGCGTGCCAAACAACCGCGAGATCATCCACGTGATCCCGCGCCATTTTAAGGTTGACGAGCAGGACGGCGTCCGCAACCCCATCGGCATGTTGGGCTTCAGGCTTGAGGTGCAGGCCCACATTGTCACCGGCGCCATAACCTCGATCCAGAATCTGGTCAAATGCGCCAACGCAGCCCAGATCGACGTGAGCGAACTGGTGCTCACGGCGCTCGGCTCGGCGGAGGCAGTGCTCACCCCGACCGAGCGGGAGATGGGCGTCGTGCTGGTGGACATTGGAAGCGGCACAACCGACATCGCCATTTTCATCGACGGCGCCGTGTGGCACACCTGCGTGCTGGAAGTGGCCGGTTCGCACTTCACCAGCGATCTGGCGTTGTGCCTGCGCCTGCCGCTGGAGACTGCTGAGCAGATCAAACTCGCCAATGGTCACTGCAACCCAAACGACCTGCCGCTCGACAACCCGTTCATTGTGGCCGGTTTCGGAGACGAGGAGACAGTGAGCGTTCATCGGCGCGAGACGGCCGCGATCCTGCAAGCGCGCGCCGAGGAGCTGTTCGGCTTGATTGTGCAGGAGATCAAGCGGAGCGGCTATGACGGTTTGCTGCCGGCCGGCCTGGTGATTACCGGCGGCGGCGCGTTGTTGCCGGGGCTGCGCGACGTGGCCCGCCATGTGACCAGTCTGCCGGTGCGCATCGCTCAACCGACAGGCTTGCAGGGGCTGGTGGATACGCTCCACTCGCCTGCGTACTCAACGGCCATTGGGTTACTGAAATGGGGCATGCACGACATTGTGGCCCGGCCCAGCAAGCGTCGCCGGCCCACGTTGAATCTGAATATGAAAGGCTGGTGGAGCAACCTGCTGCCGAGAGGCGGGTAGGGGCTGAATCGAAGATTGACCGATGAGCGGCAGCATGGAAACAGAGCAAGCGAATGTGGGCCGGCGCGAGTCACTTGATCTGGCCCAGGTGAGCTACCGGGACTGGTGGCTGCATCATCCTGTGCTGGGCGATCCTTCGTGGGATGCGTTCAAGCGCGAGCCGGGCAACCCGATCTACACCGGCGCGGCGCCGTGGGAGTGGCCTGTGAACGGCTTCCTGTTTCACGATCCGGTCTCCGGGCGCTGGTATGCGTACATCAGCCTGTATCCGAGGGGTTACTGGCCGCCCGGCGGCGTGCTGGCGCTGCGTGAAGAAGCCGGAGGGTGGCAGGCGGCAGGGATCGTGCTCGCTCCAGAGGCGAGGTCGTTCGAGGGCGACGGGCGGCGTTGCGGCGGCACAGTTGATGTGTCGCTGGTGTACGAGGCCGGGCGATATCACATGGTGTATGGCTGGTGCGATCCGGACAACCAGCGGGGCGGTCTGGCGTATGCCTGGGCCGAGTCGCCGGAAGGGCCATTTCACCGCGCCCCGGCCCCGTTGCACGACGACGCGCATCAGCCGGCTTTGTTGGGTCGATATGTGCGCGCCTATGCCCCCACACTGATCCGCCGCGAACGCGACTGGATGATCCTGCATATGATGAGCACACCGCGCAACGCCGGCGGGACATGGGCGCTGGCGTGCATGACGGCAGCCCGCCCCGAAGGGCCGTACAGCCCGCCACGCTTGCTGTTGATGCCGCAGTCGGATCGTTTCCATCCGCCGCTGGCCGAGTTCTACCCGCAATTCGTTCACGATGGACACGTGTACGCGCCGGCTACCTCGGTGGCGTTGAACCGGTCGTTTCAGGTGATGTATCGGGCGCCGGTCGAGCAGGCGCACCTGCCGGAGGCGTGGGAGATCGACCAGTACGGTTCGGTGTGGCATAGCGAGCCGGTCGAGGAGCAGGGCCTGTGGGGCCAGACGTTTTCGGGGCAAGTGGGGCCGGATGGCTGGCTCAGGGCCTTCTATCCATGCAAGACACGCGACGATTTCGGCGCGATACACATGGCCCGGCGGCCGTGGTCGGAGGCGTATCGTGACGGGTTTGTGCTGGCCGCGCCCAACGGGCCGGCGCTGGCGATCTTGAAACGCACCGTGGGAGACTTTCGGGCGCGCATTGTGGCGCAGGCCAGTGGTGGATGGGCATTCTGTTTCGGGTGTCGCGAGCCGCTGGGGCCGAGTCATCCTTTTGCCGATGCGTCGTTGCATCCCTTGACCCGCACCCGGCGGTTGGAGTGGCGGCGCGGACCGGCAGGCATGGCATCACTGGTTCTGGTGACCGAAAGCGGCAGCGCGCAGTCGCTTGCCGATATGACAGTGGATTGGGCGCCGGAACGGGCGGAGCAGATCGAGATCGAGCGAATGGGCGGCGCGCTGCGCATTGCTGTGGATGGCGACCTGGTCTGGCTGGGTGCGGCGCCGGCTGAAGCAGGCCGGATCGAATTGCTGGCCGAGGCCGGCACAACCCTGAACGTCGAGCGGTTTGAACTGTCTGCTGAGGCGCAGCCAGACCGGCAATGCTGGTTGTCTACCGAGGCGCTGGCCGGCGCGGCAGATGAACCAGAGGCGTGGACTCTGGTCGAAGACGCACACTTCCCATTTGGCGTCGGACATATGAGCACGCGGCCAGGCGCGCGCGCCAAGTGGAATTTCATCGGCAGCCGGGTCTGGCTGTATGCGCCCAAAGCGCCGGGCTTTGGCCGGTGTGATGTGCGCATCGACGGCCAATGGGCTGCCGCGCTGGATTTCGCAGCGCCGGCGCGCCAGTGTTCGGGCCTGGTTTGGTCGTGTGATTTGCCACACGGGCCACATGCGCTTGTTATGGAGACACAGGGGGCCGGTGTGCCGTGCGGGGCGATCGAGGTGGAATCTATGTGAAACCTAATTGTAAACTTAAAATTCGGGCGCCTGTGTAGAAGGTGTGGATAAGTGGCTTGACTTTGTGGATTATCGGGCTAGAATCGGTGCACATCCTGGGTAGGATTGCCTGCCTGGGCAATCCGGCTAGCTTGCTCTTTGGGATGAGGCACAGGCCACTGCAAGAGAGAGGTTTGGCAGATAGGAAGGGGGCCAAATCAAAAATGGATACATATTTGGGAACGCAATCAGTACATGCTGAGTCCCCGGCTCAAATCAAGGTCGTGGGCGTCGGCGGTGGCGGCCAGAACGCGGTCAACCGAATGATTACAGAAGGTTTGGCCGGCGTCGAGTTCATCTCTGTCAACACCGATCAACAAGCATTGATGTTGAGCCATGCGCCGGTGCGGGTGCGCATCGGCGACAAAGTCACGCGGGGCTTGGGCGCCGGCGGAAACCCGGAGGCCGGCGAGAAAGCGGCTGAAGAATCCTCGGACGAGTTGTACAGCATCCTGAAGGGCGCCGACATGGTGTTCATCACCTGCGGCATGGGTGGCGGCACCGGCACGGGCGCCGCGCCGGTCATCGCGCGTATTTCGAAGGAACTGGGCGCGCTGACGATCGGGGTTGTGACCCGCCCGTTCTCGTTCGAAGGCACACCGCGCGCGCGCGCCGCCGAAGCCGGCATCGAAAAGCTCAAGGAGCACGTTGACACGCTGATCGTCATCCCCAATGACCGCTTGCTGGACATCGTGGACAAGCGCGCCAGCCTGCAACAGTCGTTCCGCACGGCAGACGATGTGCTGCGCCAGGGCATCCAGGGCATCAGCGAAGTGATTACTGTGCCCGGCCTGATCAACCTGGACTTCGCCGACGTGCGCGCGATTATGTCTGAAGGCGGCGCGGCCTTGATGGCGGTTGGGACTGCATCCGGCGAAGGGCGCGCCCGCACTGCAGCCGAGCAGGCTATCACCTCCAGCCTGCTGGATGTCACCATCGACGGCGCGCGCGGCATTCTCTTTAACATCACCGGCGGGCCGGACATGAGCCTGTTCGAAGTAAACGAGGCTGCGTCGCTGATCAAGGCGGCTGCCCATCCGGACTGCAACGTCATCTTCGGCGCGGTGATCGACGAGTCGATGAAGGAACAAATTCGCATCACGGTTATCGCCACCGGCTTTGATCAGACAACACCCCGGCGAGTTCACACTGTGGGCAGCAAGACGAGCGGCGTGCGTCCCAATATTCGGACCACACTGACCACGACCTCTACGCTCGACGCGGCATCGCCTGGCGAGTCGGCGGAAAGGGTGACGCGCCAGATGCCAATCGACCCGGACAATCTGGAGCTGCCGTCGTTCCTGCGCCGGCGCTGAAATGGCAACAGGACAGGGCGACAAGGTGTGTTGTTGCCCTGTCATCGTCTATTTCTGACGCGCCGGACGCGCGTCCAGCCTGGCAGAAAGAGAGTGCGCGCCTTCTTGCTGAGTGAGCGCTTTGAGTGAGTGCTTTGAGCGTCCTGCACATCCTCTGATTGTTTCGTGATCGCTTCCCTCAAGCGATAGCAGTTGGCAGATTTTTAAGGTTCAGTCGTTGACAAAGTGTGACTGAGCGTCATAGAATCGTGCTCCCGGCGACGCCACATATGGGGCTATGCGAAAAGCGTTACGCCATATGTGGCGATTGTCGTCTGGGGAAGAATCTTTATGAAGTGTCCGGTATGTGGGTCGAGCAGCACACATGTGATCGACACGATCCGAGAGCCGAACGGGGGAATTCGCCGGCGGCGTGAGTGCAAGAGCTGCAACAAGCGGTTCAGCACAGTCGAGCGTGTGGTCGAGTCCACGCCGCTGGTGGTCAAACGAGGGGGACGCCGGGAGGCGTTCAACCGCGACAAGATACTGGAGGGCATCAAGATCTCGTGCGCGAAACGGCCGGTGTCGGCCGAGGATATTGACCGGCTGGTCGATCAGGTCGAGGCGCAGGTGATTGCGCTCAACAAATCTGAGGTCGCCGCGCGCGACATCGGGGACATGGTGCTGAATGGATTGCGCAGGCTGGATGAAGTGGCCTACATCCGCTACGCGATCGTCTACCTCAACTTGAAGGATCTGGAAAGTGTGAAGAAGGAAATCGAGAAGTTGCTGGCTGAGAAATAGGTCCGTCTGGCCGGCAGCCTGACTCGACAGAGGGAGACATGAAGATCAAACGAACGTTCACTCAACCTGACAGCAGCCCGTATGCGTCGATTCCGTTCGAGAAGCGCAGTTCGGTGATTCGCAACCCGGACGGTTCGACGGTGTTTGAGATGCGCGACATCGACGCGCCGGCGCACTGGTCGCAGGTGGCGGTCGATATTCTCGCGCAGAAGTATTTCCGCAAGGCCGGCGTGCCGGACAAAACGCGCCGGGTCGCCGAGCCGGGCGTGCCGGACTGGTTGCAGCGTTCGACTGCGGCGGAAGGCGCGACGCTGGGCAGCGAGCGCGACTCGCGCCAGGTGTTTCATCGATTGGCCGGCGCCTGGACGTACTGGGGATGGAAGGGTGGCTACTTCGACACCGAGCAGGATGCGCGGGCGTTCTATGACGAGCTGTGCTATATGCTGGCGATGCAAATGGCCGCGCCCAACAGCCCGCAGTGGTTCAACACCGGTTTGCACTGGGCGTATGGGATCACCGGGCCGGCCCAGGGGCACTATTACGTTGACCCTGCCACCGGCCAGCCCACACTGTCTGAAGACGCCTATACGCACCCGCAACCCCATGCGTGTTTCATCCAATCGATCGAAGATGATCTGGTCAACGAAGGCGGCATCATGGACCTGTGGGTGCGCGAGGCGCGCATCTTCAAGTACGGCAGCGGCACCGGCACGAACTTCTCGCGCCTGCGCGCCGAAAACGAGCCGTTGAGCGGGGGCGGCAAGTCATCCGGCCTGATGAGTTTCCTGAAGATTGGCGACCGCGCCGCCGGCGCCATCAAATCCGGCGGCACCACGCGCCGGGCGGCCAAGATGGTGATCCTGGATGTCGATCATCCCGATATCGAGCAGTTTGTGGACTGGAAGGTGACGGAAGAGCAAAAGGTGGCCGCGCTGGTGGCCGGCAGCAAATTGAACCGCAAACACCTGAACGCGATCATGCGCGCCTGTCATGACTGGGCGGGTGGGGCCGGCGAGGACGCCGCCGTGCGCTTCGATCGCAAGCGCAACCGCAAGCTGGCGGCCGCCATCGCCGAGGCGCGCGCGGCGTTCATCCCGGAGAACTACATCCAGCGCGTCATCCAGTTCGCGCAGCAGGGCTTTACCCATATCGATTTCCCCGAATACACCGCCGACTGGAACAGCGAAGCCTACGCCACGGTGAGCGGCCAGAACAGCAACAACAGCGTGCGCGTGACCAACCAGTTCATGCAGGCGCTGCTGGAGGATCAGCCGTGGCCGCTGGTTTGGCGCACCGAGATCGAGAAAGCGCGCCAGGAAGGCCGCGCGCCGAAACCTTGCCGGCATGTCCGCGCGCGCGACCTGTGGCAGAAAATCGCCGAAGCCGCCTGGCAGTCCGCCGATCCCGGCCTCCAATATCACACCACCATCAACGAGTGGCACACCTGCCCGGTGGACGGGGAGATTCGCGGCAGCAACCCGTGCGTGACGGGCGACGCGCTGATCGCAACCCACCGGGGACTTGAACGCATCGCCGACCTGGTTGGGCAGGCGCGCGCCGTGAAAAGCATCGATGGCAAGCTGCACTGGGTCGAGAACATTTACCCGACCGGAACCAGGCCTGTGTATGAGCTGCGCACCCGAAGCGGTTACAGGCTCAAGCTCACCGGCGACCACCTGGTCTTCACCGAGAATCGCGGCGATGTGAAGGCTTGCGAGCTGCGTAAAGATGATGTGGTTCGCCTCGTCGGCGCAGAGTTCGGCAGGGAAACCGCCGGCTCGCCCGAGATCGCGCAGTTGATCGGGTTGCTTGTCGGGGACGGTTGCATCACCAAAACAGGCGGCAAAACTGCCCAGGGGGAACAACGCCGCGTCTCGTTCCTGACGGTTGATAAGGCTGAATGCGAGGTGGCGGAGTGGGCCAATGCGCTCATCAACGAGCTGCGGCCGGAACTCGGCGAGCACAACAAGCCGGGGTCGGTGACACAAACCATGACCGCCGCCCGTGTTTCCATCGGCAGTCCGAGAATTCTTCAACAGCTTGAGCAGTTCGCCGTTCTCGACAAGGGCAGCGAGCGCAAAGCCTTTACCGACAAGGTTTTTCAGCTTGCCCGGCCTGAACAGGCGGCCCTTTTAAGAGGGCTTTTCACTGCGGATGGAACTGTTGCGAACTACGGCGATAAATCCCAGTATGTGGCGCTGGACTCGACATCGCTGGAGTTGCTGCGGCAAGTCCAGTTGCTTCTGCTCAATTTCGGCGTCAAGTCAAAGATTTACGAGAATCGAAGAGCAGGCGACCTGGTTGCTCTTCTGCCCGATGGAAATGGCGGCGCGAAGGAATATCGCGTGCAGCAAATACACAGCCTGCGCATCAGCCGAAGCTCGCGCGTCCGATTTGAAGAAGAGATCGGCTTTATGCCGCAAAGCGCAAAAGCAGCCGCGCTGGCCGAGTTGAATCGCACGGTTGGCGCCTGCTCCGAGCTGCTTGTTGATCGCGTGCAATCATTGACGCGGATCGGCGAAGAAGCCGTCTTTGACCTGACAGAACCGGACACGCATCATTTTGTTGCGAACGGGATCGGCGTTCACAACTGCTCTGAGTACATGTTCCTCGACGACACGGCCTGCAACCTGGCGTCGCTGAATTTGATGCGCTTCTACGATGAGGCGCGCGGCCAGTTCAATATCGAGGCGTACCGGCACGCCGCGCGGCTGTGGACAATCGTGCTGGAGATCAGCGTGTTAATGGCGCAGTTCCCCAGCCGGCGCGTGGCGGAGCTGAGCTATGAATTCCGCACCCTGGGGCTGGGCTACGCCAACCTGGGCGCGTTGTTGATGGTGATGGGCGTCCCGTATGACAGCGAAGAGGGCCGCGCGATCGCCGGCGCGTTGACGGCGATCATGCATTGCCGCGCTTACGCCACCAGCGCCGAGATGGCGGCGCAGTTGGGGCCGTTCCCCGGCTATGCCCGCAACCAGCCGCACATGCTGCGCGTCATTCGCAATCATCGGCGCGCCGCTTACAACGCGCCGGCTGAAGAATACGAAGGGCTGACCATCACCCCCATGGGCATTGACCCGGCCTATTGCCCCGCCGATCTGCTGCGCGCGGCGCGCGAAGACGCCGACGCCATGCTCGCCCGGGGCGAGCGGCACGGTTATCGCAACGCGCAGGTCACGGTGATCGCTCCAACCGGCACGATCGGCCTGGTCATGGATTGCGACACCACCGGCGTCGAACCTGATTTTGCGCTGGTCAAGTTCAAGAAGCTGGCCGGCGGCGGCTACTTCAAGATCGTCAACCAGAGCGTCCCGCTGGCGCTCCGGCGTCTGGGCTACTCGGAAGCGCAGATCGACGAGATCGTGAAATACGCGGTCGGCCATGCCACGCTGAAGGGTTGCCCGCACATCAACCCGGCCTCGCTGAAGGCCAAAGGCTTTACCGACGATGCGATTGCCAGGATCGAAGCCGCGCTGCCGACGGCGTTTGAAATGCAGTTTGCGTTCAACAAGTGGACGCTGGGCGAAGACTTCTGTCGGACGGCGCTCGGCTTCAGCGACGATCAGTTGAATGACCCCGGCTTCAACATGCTCGTTGCGCTGGGCTTTAGCCGGGAGCACATCCAGGCGGCCAACGACTATGTGTGCGGCACGATGACCGTGGAGGGCGCGCCGCACCTGAAACCGGAGCACTACGCTGTCTTCGATTGCGCCAACAAGTGCGGCAGGTATGGCCGGCGCTTTATCTCGCCCGAAGGCCATATCCTGATGATGGCTGCGGCGCAGCCGTTCATCAGCGGCGCCATCAGCAAGACCATCAATCTGCCCAACGAGGCGACGGTGCAGGACATCGCCAACGCCTATCTGTTGAGCTGGAAGGTGGGCACGAAAGCAAACGCCCTCTATCGGGATGGCAGCAAGCTGAGCCAGCCGCTGAACACCGCCGCCGATGAAGCCGAACAAGCGGCTGATTCCGCCGGCGACGAGCAGGCTGCCCGGCAGAATGGGGAAGGGGTGGCGTCGCTATCCGGTCTGAACACTGCCCAACAGCAGGTGCTGGAGCGTGTGGTGGTGCGCTATCTGGCCAGGCAGCGCCGGCTGCCCAATCGGCGCGGCGGCTACACGCAGAAAGCCAAGATCGCCGGCCACACCGTTTTCCTGCGCACCGGCGAATACACCGACGGCTCGCTGGGCGAAATCTTCATTGACATGCACCGCGAAGGCGCCGGCTTCCGCAGTCTGCTGAACTGCTTTGCCATTGCCGTTTCCCTGGGCCTGCAATATGGCGTGCCCCTGGAGGAGTTCGTCGATTCCTTTGTCTTTACCAAGTTCGAGCCAAGCGGGCCGGTCAGCGGCAACGATCATATTCGCTTCGCCAGCAGCGTCATCGATTACATCTTCCGCGAGCTGGCCATCACCTACCTGGGCCGCACGGACCTGGCCCACGAAGTGGCCGTGCCGCAGCCGGACGTCGAGCCGGAATTCGATGGCGAAGAGGTGCTGTCGGAGCAGGCCCCCGGCGCGGCGCAATTGCGCTTGCCGGCCCGCGAATTCAACGAGCCAACGGGCGCCGACCATGGCGCTGACCGCGACGCCGCCCAGCTGCGGTCCGAATCTGTGTCGCGCAACCCCAACGGCAACGGCTTTCACCCGCATGTCAGCGCCTCGCTCGATGTGAAGACGGTGAAAGTAGCCGCAGATGAGGTGGGCGAGAAGCGTCGGCAAGCGCGACTGAAGGGCTACACCGGCGATGCTTGCCCGGAGTGCGGCTCATTCACCCTGGTGCGCAACGGCACCTGCTTGAAGTGCGAGACCTGCGGCGCGACCACCGGCTGTTCCTGATGGCCATCCGGGGTGTCAGGTGTCGGACTCCTTTGAGGAGTCCGACACCCGAAGCCCCTGCGGCAAACAGGTGTATAACGCAGTCGGAGGCTTCAACAGGCCCGTCCTTCGATGCGCCTCGATGCGCAGACAGCCTCCAGCCGGCAGGATAGCTCAGCGGTAGAGCGGCCCGGCGCGAGCCAGGGTGTCCACACGACGCGGAATGCGTTGGCGCAGGTTCGACTCCTGCTCCTGCCATCCGCCGTCAAGCGTCAACCGTCAAGCGTCAACCGTCAACTTCACAATGCCTCTTCTCGATCAGGATCTGCCCTGGCTGCTTGCCGAGGCGCGCAACGACCCGGGCGCGGCTCAGCGCATCATTGAGGCGTTCGCCGAGCGCGTCCAGAGCTTGCAGCGCCAGATGGATGAACTGCGCGCGGAGAATGCCCTGTTGAAGCGCACGGGCGGACTGCAAGCCTCGAACGAGCTGACCCAGCGCCACAAGACCAATCTGCGCGACCTGCGCCAACTGGCTGAGCGACACCGGCTCAACCGCGACATCGTGACGCTGATGAGCTTCACCGGCCACGCGATGCAATGGCCGGCGCCGGCCCCCATCGAACAAACGCTGCCGCTGGCGACCCCGCCCGAAGAGCCGGTGCGCGACCTGAAGCCCATGTTCCTGGCAGCCGGCGCGCGCTTTGGCTCAGTATTGGCGGTTACGTCGGGTTTGCGCTTCGGCCTGGTCTTTGGGTTGAGCCTGCCACTGAGCGAGAACGTCGACTGGCGCGACGCCCGGCCGGCTGCTGCGCTGGGGCTGGCGCGAGCCGAGCGCGTGGAGGCCGTCTGCGCTGTCGATGAGTTGCTCCCGCCCAGGCAGGTCATTCTGGTGACGCGGCGCGGCTGGGTGCGGCTGATGTCGTGGCCGCTGGTGGAGAATCTGTCGGTGTCCGGCCAGTCGATCACGCTGCCGGTGGAGGGGGACTCGCCGGCCTGGCTGGGCGCGGGCGAGAGCGAGGGCGACCTGCTCGTGCTGACCCGCAATGGCCGCTGGACGCGCTTCCCGATCGGACTGATCCCGCCGGCCGGCAGCCTGGGCGTCGCGCTCGACGGAGATGACGATGTGGTCGCTGCGGTGTGGCTGGGCAAGGACACGCCGGCAGTGTGGTTCATCGGCGCGGATGGCGCCATGTGTGCGGTGGCGGCCGGCGCGCTGGAGGCGCACAAGAAGCCGGGCGGCAAGGCAGCGCAACTGATCCGCCGGTTTGTGGCGCTGTCCTGCTATCCGATTCACGCCCGGCGCAGCGATGTGGCGCTGCTGTTGTCCAACGAAGGCGAGTTTCATGTGGTGAACGCGACCGGCCTGCCTGTCACCGGCAAACTATCCGAGGTTCAGACGCTGAACGTGATCAACCAACGGCTGGTCGCCGCGACGCTGCTGTAGAGGATGTGTCGTTCCAGACCGGCGTCCTCGCGGGCAGCCCAGGCAGCAAGGGGCAAAGACGTGTGGCTCGGCATTGATTTCGGCACGACCAATACGGTTGCGGCGGCAATCGGCCGGGATGGCCGGCCGGCGGTGCTGCCGCTCGACGCAGCTGCGCCCGAAGCCGGCGTGCTGCGCACGTTGCTCTACGTGGAGCGCGACGGTGTGATTCATGTGGGCGAGGACGCTGTGCGCACTTACCGCGCGCAGAACGTGGGCCGGGCGCCGCGTTTCGTCAAACTGTGGGTCGGCGTCATCGGCGTGTTCATCGGTGAGTTCGTCGCCAAAGGCTACGAGATCAAAGGGCACGATGAATATGTGGACGTGTACGCCGACGTGGACGCCGACGCGCCGGGCCGGTTGTTGCATTCGTTGAAAGGGCCGCTGGCGACCGACTACGCCGGCGCCAAACTGTTCGGGCGAAATTACACCCTGGAAGAGCTGATTGCTGAATTTCTCGCGCGCGTGCGCGAGCGAGCCGAATCGCTCACCGGACGCCAGGCGCGCGAGGCGGTGTTTGGGCGACCGGTCAACTTCGCCGGCGCATCCACCGAGGCCGACAACGCCCGCGCCCAATCGCGTTTGCAGCAGGCTGCTGAACTGGCCGGCTTCCGTGAGGTGCGCTTCGAGATGGAGCCGATCGCAGCCGGCCTGGCTTTCGGCGCGCAACAGACGATGCGCGAGGGCGACCACGCGATGGTGTTCGATTTCGGCGGCGGCACGCTGGATATTGCCGTGTTGCGGGCAGGGGCGTCCGGGCGGCAGGAGGTGCTGGCCACCGGGGGCGTGGGCATCGCCGGCGACCGTTTCGATCAGGATATTTTCCGGCACGCGATGCTGCCCTGGTTTGGGAGAGATGTGCGCTGGGGGCCGCAACGGCTCAATATGCCCGCGCACCTGCTCGACGCGCTGGGCGATTGGCAGGATGTCAGCGCGTTGACCAATGACACGACGCTGCGTTTTTTGCGCGCGGCGCAGGCTGACTGCACCGATCCCATCCGGCTGCTGGCGCTGGAGGATTTCATCTTCAAGGGCCACGCCTTCGACGTGTATGACCGGGTCGAGCAGTGCAAAGTGGCTCTGTCGTCCGAGCGGTTTGGCGTGGTGTCGTACGACGCTGAGGCCATCTCTATCTGGCAGCCGGTGACGCGGCCGCAGTTCGAGAGTTACATCGCGGCTGAGTGCCGGGAGATCCGGCGCGTAGTCGAGGAGACGCTGGCGCGGTGCGCTGTGCCGGCGGCGCGCATCGATCATGTCATCCGCACCGGCGGCTCGTCCGCCATCCCCTATTTTGTGACCATGCTGGCCGATATGTTCGGGCGCGAGAAGGTTGCCGAGGCCGACCGCTTCACCAGCGTGGCAGCCGGGCTGGCCGTTCGCGCCGGCCAAATCGAACGCTGACGGCGCAAATGGCGGCGCAAATGGCGGCGCAAGTGGCGGCGCAAATGGCGGCGCGAATGGGCGCATGCCGGTATGATCGGGCGGATGAACTGGCAAAGAACCCTCCCTGTCGTTGCGTCGATTCTCATCATTCTGGCGGTTGCCGTGTTGCGCGACCGGTCGAAGCTGCTGGCAACCCTGTTCGCCACCATGCCCATCAATATGCCGCTGGCATTGTGGGTGCTGGCGAGCGGGTCTGACGCCAGCAGCGCAACACTGGCCGAGTATGCGCGGCTCTTTTTCATCAGCCTGATTCCGGGGTTGATCTGGCTGGGTGTGGTGTATGCGGCGCTGCGCGGTGGGTGGACGCTGGCCGGCGCTGTGCTCGCGGGGTATGCTGTGTGGGGGGCGCTCATCGGCGCGCTGTATGCGTTGGGCGCGCTGGCTGCCCCAAAGTAATCTGCAACTATTCGGGGCTGCCGGCATCTAAAGTTCTCGTGAAGGGGCGCGGCTCTGTTGGCTGGCCAGGCCCGGCGGCGCGCGCTCAGACGGTAGAATGCGCAGACTATGATGTGGAGAGGCTGGTCAGATACCCAGATGGAAAGCGACACAAACGGCGCAGGGCTGCCGGAGCAGAAGCCGGACAAGAGCGCCGCCGGCGTGGCGTGGGACCTGAGCGCGTTTTTCAGCGGGCCGGATGACCCGGCCATTGAGAGCGCACTGCAACAAGCGGCAGCGGAGGCGGAGTCTTTCGCGGCCAGATACCGGGGCGCGATCAACACGCCGGGCGGCGTGACGGCCGATCATCTGCTGACGGCATTGCAGGAAGCCGAGCGCCTGCAGGAAGCGATCATCAGGATCAGCGCGTATGCTTCACTGCTGTTTGCCGCCGACACCAGCCAGGAAGCGCACCGGACGCTCATGCAGCGAGTCGAAGAGCAGATGACCAGCCTGCGCAATCAGCTTCTGTTTTTTGATCTGGAGTGGCTGGATGTGCCGGATGAGCACGCCCGGCGATTGATCGACGATCCATTGCTGGCCCCGTACCGGCACTATTTGAGCAGCGAGCGCCGCTTCAAGCCGCACACCCTCAGCGAGCCGGAAGAGCGGTTGATGAACGACAAGGATCTGACGGGCATCAACGCCTGGCGGCGCTTCTTCACCGAGTTCAACGCCGCGCAGCGATTCAAGGTGCAGACCAATGGCCAGTCGCGCGAGCTGAACCAGAGCGAGGCGCTGGCCCTGCTGCGCGACCCCGATCGCGGCGTGCGACAGGCGGCGTTTGAGTCTTTCTACAACACGCTGCAGGAGCAGGGGCAGGTGCTGGCCTTTGTGTACGACACGCGCTTCCAGGACCATCTGGTGACCAGCCGGCTGCGCAAGTACGCAGACCCGATGGCGCCCCGGCATCTGGCGAACGAGATCGACGCCGAAGCTGTTCATACGATGATGGATGTGGTGGAGCGCAACTACCCGCTGGCGCACCGCTACTTTGCGCTGAAGGCCGGGTTGCTGGGTTTGCCGAAGCTGGAGCTGTACGACCAGTATGCGCCGCTGTCCGATGTGAAGGAGCGGGTTGCGTTCGGCGAGGCGCGCGAGATCATTCTGGCAGCCCTGCGGCGGTTTTCGCCGGCGTTCGAGCAGATCGCCCGGCGTTTCTACGACGAACGCTGGATCGACGCCGACCCGCGCAACGGCAAACGCGGCGGGGCGTTCTGCGCCGGCGTGTCGCCCTCCGCGCATCCGTACATTCTGTGCAACTATAACGACGATCTGCGCGACGTGATGACGGTGGCGCATGAGCTGGGCCACGGCATTCATTTTTACCTGAGCCGCAAGCAGTCGCTGTTCAACTTTTACATGAGCCTGCCGGTGGCCGAAACAGCCAGCGTGTTTGCGGAAATGCTGGTCTTCGATGACCTGCTGGCCGGGCTGACCGATCCGCGCAAGCGGCTGGCGCTGATTGCCAGCAAGCTGGAAGACAGCTTTGCCACGCTTTTTCGTCAGACAGTGTTGACCCGCTTCGAGCAACGGGTGTATGCGGCGCGAGCAAAGGGCCGGCTGAGCGGCGCCCAGATCGGCGACTTATGGCTGCAAGCCAATGCGCCGTACTACGGCGATGCGGTGTCGCTGACGAAGGGGTATGAATGGGGCTGGTCGTACATTCCGCACTTCATCAACACCCCGTTCTACTGCTACGCCTATTCATTTGGCGAGTTGCTGGTGCTGGCGTTGTATGGCAAATATCGGCGCGAGGGCGCGTCGTTTGTGCCGCGCTACACCGCGCTGTTGGAATCGGGCGGCAGTCTGTCGCCGGCCGAGCAACTGGCGCTGGTGGGCGTGGACATTCACGATGCCGGGTTCTGGCAGGTTGGGTTTGACGAATTGCGACGCCTGATGGACGAGGCGGAGCGCCTGGCAGCCGAGGCGCGCGCTCAGGACACGCCACATGCGTGACCGGTCACGCGCGCTGAGTCTTGACGAATGACTATGGCGCCGTTATCCTCCTGCGCGCTGGCTGAGCGCGATGCGCGCCGTGCGCCAGACACGCGCCGGCGGATTCGGATTTTGTAAGCAGATTGCACAAGCTAAGGAGTGAATACACAGCATGGCGAACACAATTGTAGTGACGGATGGAGACTTCGAGACCAAGGTGGAAAAGGCGCAGGGCGTTGTCCTCGTCGATTTCTGGGCTGAGTGGTGCGGCCCATGCAAAATGATCGCCCCGATCGTAGAGCAGATTGCCGCTGAGCATAGCGGGAAGCTGACTGTCGGCAAGTTGGATGTCGATTCCAACGCGAACACGGCGATGAAGTATGGTGTCATGAGCATTCCGACGCTCATCCTGTTCAAGGATGGCCAGCCGGTGGAGCGACTGGTCGGTTACATGCCAAAAGAGCGGCTGCTGGCGAAGATCAAGCCGCATCTGAACTGATGACACGGGCCCCGCCGGCGCCAGTCGCCAGGCGGGCCCGTCTCCTTGACAATATGCCCCGGTTAACGATAATTGCTTAACAAGTGGTCTGGTATTTATGCATGGCGGGCTGTGAGCAGTGGCATCCCAGGATCAGGATGTTTCAGCGCAACAGCCCGCTTTTCGCTTTACCTGATCGAGGTAAGGAGGTGAGGCCGGGCATTCGGTCGAGCCGGTGCCCTGCAAAGTTGACAAATTGCCCAGCTTTCAGCCGAACGTTACACGATTACGCTTTACTCAAGGAGGAGAAATTCATATGACGAGCAAAAAACTGTCTGCTGTCCTGGGACTGGCTGCCGCAACCAGCATGGTTCTGGCTGCCTGCGCCGGCCCGGCGGGCACGCCAATTGTGCAGACCGTCGTTGTGAAAGAGACCGAAGTCGTCGTCGAGACGAAGGAAGTCGAGAAGGTCGTCGAGAAGGTCGTCGAAGTCGTGGCCACACCGGCGCCTGAATGGACGACCCCGCACCCCATTCTGAGCGATATTCGTGTGCGCCAGGCCATCGCTCACTGCACAGACCGCAGTGCGTTGATTGGCTCGGTGTACGGCTACCTGCCGGAAGAGGATCGCGCCAAGCTGTTCATGGACACCTTCATCCCGAAGGATTCCGTGTGGTATGCCAAGAACGTCGATCCGAACGCCAATATCGTGGACTATCCGTTGGATGTGGAAAAGGGCGGCCAGTTGCTGGATGAAGCCGGCTGGAAGCTGCCCGAGGGCGCGCGCATTCGCGTGAATGATAAGGGCGAGCCGCTGGCGCTGCGCTTTACCACCACCAACGCGCCGTTCCGCCAGACATGGGGCGCCGTGTTTGTCAGCTCGCTGCAACAGTGCGGCATCCAGCTCCTGCCGTCGTACATCCCCGGCTCGATCTGGTTCGGCGGCAACTCTGGTCTGCGCCGGCGCGACTTCGACATCGGCGCGTTCGCCTGGGTGGGCGAGACAGAGCCGCCGGGCGTGACGCTGTACGCCTGTGACCAGATCCCGACGCCGGCCAACAACTGGAACGGCCAGAACTACATGGGCTGGTGCAATGAGAAGGCCAGCCAGGCCATCAAGCAGGCCAACAACACCCTGAACGACGCCGAACGCAAGCGCCTGTACACAGTGGTTCAGGAAGAGTTCAGCAAGGATATGATCTCTTTGCCGCTATTCCAGCGCCTCGAAGCCACGGCCTATAACAAGGACCTGAAGGGCCTGGTGGCCGATCCGACCGAGTACTTCTCGGCCAGCGCGGCGGACTGGGAGCTGCCCGGCAAGGACACCGTGGTGGTGGCGTTGGGCCAGGAGCCGGCCTCGCTGTTCCTGTTGCAGGAGAGCGCTGCGGTGGCTGTGGTCGTTGGCCAGATGGTGTTCGGCACCTTCAGCACACAGTACAACTACGGCTACCAGCCCGTGTTGTACGAGGGTGACCAGTTCCCCACCATCGAGAACGGTGGCGCCATCAACGAAGAAGTCGAAATCAAGGATGGCGACCTGATCGTCAACGGTGATAACGACGTTGGCACGCTGAAAGATGGCAAGCTGGTCGATATGGAAGGCAAGGAACTCGGCCTGACCGGCAAGGACATCAACGGCAACGATGTGGAGATCAAGGCCGGCGCCAAGCTGCCGCGCCTGACGGTCACCTACAAGTTCAAGCCGCACACCTGGAGCGATGGCGAGCCGGTCAAGCAGGCTGACTGGGAACTGGGCTACAAGGTGGCTTGTGACCGCGAGTCTGGCGCCACCAGCTTCTTCACCTGCGATCGCGTGGTGTCCTATGAGGCGCTGGACGACAACAGCTACAAGGTGGTTTACGCGGCCGGCTATCAGCCGCCCAGCTACTACCTGGCCCCGTTCGGCTACTATCCGTCTCACCAGAAGGTCGGCGACAAGACCCTGGGCGAGATCGAGCCGAAGGAATTCAAGAACCTGAAGGAAGTCACCGACACCCCGCTGGGCACCGGCCCGTATGTGGTGAAGAGCTGGGAGCGCGGTCAGCGCATCACGCTGGAAGCCAACCCCAATTACTGGAAGGGTGAGCCGAAGGTCAAGAACATCGTCGTGCAAATCTTTGACGCCAACCCTGCCGGCGCCGTGGCAGCCCTGTTGCAGGGCACGGTTGACGTGGTCGGCAAGGAAACCCTGGGCGCTGGCCAGGAACTGCAGACCGTGATCGAAGAGAACGCCAAGGGCACCGTGGTTGCCGAAGCAGTCGGCAGCCCGACCTGGGAGCATGCTGACTTCAACCTGAACATCCGCTAAGGCGGGGTTGAGGAGCGAGAACGGCAGTAAGCACCGGGCGGGTAGCTCGCGCCAGCGCGAGCTACTCGCCGTCTTTAACAGGCAGCGTGTCGCATGCTCAATTACCTGATCCGCCGGCTTGTGGTGATTGTGATGATGGCGTTTATCATCTCATTCGCCTCCTTTGCCCTGCTCTACTCAGCACCCGGCGGCCCTCTCGAACAACTGGCCTCGCTTCAGAGCACCACCCGCAGACCCGATCCTGACGAAGTTGAGCGCATCATGAAGCGCTATGATCTCGATCTGACCATCGGCGTGCGTTTTCTGCGCTGGCTGGTCGGGCATCCGCGCGGGTCGATCGTGGTTGGCGGGCAAGAGATTGCCCCCAATCTGCAGGTGGGCTGTCTGAAACCCGGCAAAGCCCAGCTGGTCTACCCGGATGGGCGAATCGAGGAGATCGATTGCGCCAAACCCGTCTATTTGCGCGACCTGGGCGGTCGCCCCGTCAGCAATGGCGTGATCACGCTCGACTTCGGACGCTCGCAGCAATTGGCGCGCGAGCAGCCCGTGTCTCAGTTGATCTCCACACGTCTGGCGCCGACCCTGCTGCTGATGGGGCTGTCCACTTTTCTGGCGATCATCATTGCTGTCCCCGTCGGAGTCTATTCCGCTGTGAAGCAGTACTCCCGGTTCGATTATTTCTTTACCACTCTGGCTTTCTTTGGCTCTGGAATGCCCACGCTCTTCACCGGCGTGATGGGCATTCTGATTTTTGCGCTGATCTTCAAAAATCTGGGCCTGCCCTATCTGCCGGCTGCCCTGGCGGAGTCGAATCGTGATGTGGTGATTCCGCTGTTCGGGCTGATTCAGGCGGGAAGCGTGGGCGATCGGATATGGCATCTGATCCTGCCGGTGTCGGTGCTGACGTTCTTCAGCCTGGCCGGCTGGACGCGCTTCATTCGCTCTTCCATGCTGGAAGTGCTGCGGCAGGATTACGTGCGCACGGCGCGCGCCAAAGGGTTGATTGAGCGCGTGGTCATTATGAAGCACGCTCTGCGCAACGCGCTGATCCCGTTTGTGACCTTGCTGGCCGGCGTGCTGCCCACGCTGTTCGGCGGCGCCATTATCACAGAAAGCGTCTTTAGCTGGCCGGGCATTGGCAAGCTGTTTATCAATTCTCTGGTGGCCAGCGATTATCCTGTTGCGATCGCCTACCTGTTGATCTCGACCTTCCTGACACTGGTTGGCTTCCTGGTGTCTGATGTGTTGTACACCATTGTTGACCCGCGCATCCGCATGAGTTGACGACAGCATTCGAGAATGAATCTAAGAGAGCGACATGGCTAGCACCACGGCAGATCTGCCCGCCGCTTCGCGCGGCCTCAACCTGCGCAAACCCGAAGGCCAGTGGAGCATCGTCCTGCGGCGTTTTCGCCGGCATCGCCTGGCGATGATCTCGCTGTTCGTTTTGGCGATGATCTTCATTGCCTCGCTTCTGGCGCCCATCCTGGCCCCCTTTGGTCGAGATGCCACCAGCCTGGCGCCGCGCTTCTCGCCGCCGTTGACGGTCAACGCCCAAACCGGCACGACCCATATTCTGGGCGTCGATCACGTGGGGCGCGACTTCTTCACCCGCCTGCTCTACGCCGCCCGCATCACGCTGAGCGTAGCATTTTCCGTGGCCACCGCCGCGACATTGCTCGGCATGACGCTTGGCGCTCTGGCCGGCTACTTCCGGGGCATTGTGGACAGCATCGTGATGCGCATCCTCGAGTTCATGGCCTCGATCCCCGATTTTCCGATCCTGCTCATCATCGCTTCCATTCTCATCACGGATCCAAAGCTTCTGCCATACCCGCCATTCCTGCTCGACATCATCGGCAACCTCATGCTGTTGAATTCGGTGGGCGCCGAGCGCGCCCAGGTGTTGACCATGATCGTCGTGTTGACCCTTTTTGGCTGGACGGGCGCGGCGCGCCTGATGCGCGGCATGGTGTTGTCGGTGCGCGAGCGCGATTTCATCGAATCCGCGCGCTCCCTGGGCGCCAACAACGCCAGAATCATTCTGCGGCATGTGGTGCCGAATTCGTTTCCGCCCCTGGTGGTGGCTTACACGCTCAGTCTGGCCGGCGCGCTCACCGCGGAAACGGCGCTGAGCTTCCTCGGCGTCGGCATCACCGATCCGACGCCAACCTGGGGCAACATGCTCCAGTTCGCCACCAACTTCATGTTGACCAATCCCTGGGTCCCCCTCATTCCCGGCATCCCCGTTGTCCTGTGCTCGCTCGGTTTCAACTTCATCGGCGACGGGCTGCGCGACGCGCTGGACCCCCGGCTCAAGATGTAACCCCAAAATCAGCAGACGCCTTTCGGGGTAAACTCTCACTCACTTCACGAAGACAAGGAGCGATCGGAGGATACATGAGTTCTGTAGCACCTGCGGCTGCCACAGGCGCGCGGACAGCCGGAAAAGGCAAAGCCGGCTCGGACCGCAGCGATCTGATGTTGGAGGTTCAGGGCCTCAAAACGTATTTCTACACTGAGGATGGCGTGGTCAAGGCGGTTGACGGCGTTGATCTGAAGGTCAAACGCGGCGAGACGGTCGGCATCGTCGGCGAGTCGGGCTGCGGCAAGAGTGTGACCTCGCTGTCTGTAATGCGGCTGGTTGGCGCGCCGGGCAGGATTGTCGAAGGGCGGATTATTTTCGACGGGGTGAATTTGCTGGACTTGCCGGAGCGCGAAATGACGCACATTCGCGGCAACCGCATCTCGATGGTGTTTCAGCAGCCCACGACGTGTCTGAATCCTGTGTTCAAGATCGGCGACCAGATTGCCGAGGTGCTTAATATCCATCAAAGTCTGGGCAAGGAAGCCGGCTGGAAGCGCGCGATCGAGTTGTTGCGCATGGTCGGCATCCCCGAACCCCAGAAGCGCGTGCATTCCTATCCGCACGAAATTTCCGGCGGCCAGGCCCAGCGCGTGATGATCGCCATGGCATTGGCTTGCGCCCCTGAATTGCTGATCGCCGACGAGCCGACCACGGCGCTCGATGTGACTATTCAGGCCCAGATTCTTGACCTGATGCGGGATCTGCGCGACAAGACCGGCACCTCCATCATGCTTATCACGCACGACCTGGGCGTCATCGCAGAAATGTGCGAGCGCGTGATCGTGATGTACGCCGGCCAGGTGGTCGAAGAAGCGGATGTCTTCACCCTGTTTGCCAGGCCGCTCCATCCTTACACGCAGGGCCTGATCGGTTCAATTCCTGTGCTGGGCAAAGTGCGCGACCGCCTGGATGTCATTCCCGGCACGGTGCCGAACCTGTTGAATCCCCCGCCGGGTTGCCGGTTTGAGCCGCGTTGTCAGGTGTGCCAGGGCGCGGCGCGCGAACGTTGCAAGGCCGAGACGCCGCCATTGCGTGAAGTGGAACCGAACCACTGGGTGCGCTGCTGGATGTATGAAAAGTAGCCCCGACGCGCCGCAAGCAGGCGGCGCGCAATCCGTCAGGCAGTCACTACGTCAGGTTTTTCGATGTCAGGTTGGTCACAGAGCATGAATCCATCAACCACTCTTCCAGCAACATCGGCGATGGCCGCGCCAGCGAACGGCAAGGCGCCGGGCGGCGAGCCAGACATGGTCCAGGTGAAAAACCTGGTCAAGTATTTCCCAATTCGCGGCGGCATCCTGCAGCGGACTGTCGCGCAGGTCAAAGCCGTTGACGATGTGTCATTCAATATCAAGCGCGGCGAGACGCTGGGTTTGGTGGGCGAATCGGGCTGCGGCAAGACCACTGTCGGCCGCACCCTCTTGCGGCTGATCCCGGCTACCGGCGGCAAGGTTATCTTTGAAGGCCGCGACGTTTTCAGCCTGGCCGGCCCGGACCTGAAAGCCATGCGCCGCGATATGCAGATCATCTTTCAGGATCCTTACTCATCGCTCGATCCGCGTATGCCGATCGGCGAAAGCGTCGGCGAGGGCTTGCTGGTGCACGGTATGCGCGACAGCAAGAAGCGCAACGAGATCGTGATGGAGATGCTCAAGCGCGTCGGCCTTGAAGACTATCACGCCCGGCGCTATCCGCACGAGTTCTCCGGCGGCCAGCGCCAGCGCATTGGCATCGCGCGCGCGTTGGCCTTGCGCCCGAAGTTCATCGTGTGCGACGAGCCGGTGTCGGCGCTCGACGTGTCCATTCAGTCGCAGGTGCTGAACCTGCTCAAGGATCTGCAGCGCGATTTCGGCCTCACTTATCTGTTTATCGCGCATAACCTGAGCGTGGTCGAGCACATCAGCGACCGCGTCGGCGTCATGTACCTCGGCAAAATGGTCGAGCTGACCGACCGTGAGACTTTGTTCCGCGATCCACTGCACCCGTACACCAAAGCGCTGTTGTCGGCCATTCCTATCCCCGATCCAACGCTCAAGCGCGAGCGCATCATTTTGCAGGGCGAGGTGCCAAGTCCCATCAACCCGCCCAGCGGCTGCCGTTTCCATCCGCGCTGTCCGGTTGCGATTGACCGCTGCAAGGTTGACGATCCGCCGTTTGAAGAACTGAAGCCCGGCCACCTGGTAGCTTGTCACGTCGCCAAACAGCAGGTCGAAGAAGCAAAGCGACTGGCAGCGTAGGCGGAGACGACAGACAACAGACGACAGACAACAGATGACAGATGACAGAGGGGCGAGTCTCAGACTCGCCCCTCTGTTCGTTCTACTGGCATTCGCACAGCAGCCGGATGCTGGCTTCGATTCCTTTCTCGTAACATGCCAGCGCAAATCGCTCGTTTGGCGCGTGCAGGCGGTCATCTGCCAGTCCGAACCCGAGCAGGATCACCGGCTTGCCCAGCGCGGACTGGAAATCGTTGACCACCGGCAATGACCCGCCTTCCAGCATCCACACCGGCTCGTTGCCGTAAGCGGCCTTTGCGGCGCGGACGGCGGCCTGAACGTATGGCGAGTTGCGCTCGATGAGCGTTGCGCGGTTGCCGCTTTGCAGGGCGCGAAAGGTGAGCGTGGTGGCCGGCGGCGTGATTTGTCGCATGTAGTCCGTCACGGCCTTTGCCACTGTGTCTGGGTCCTGATAGGGCGCGAGCCGGCAACTGATTTTGGCGCAGGCCACTGCCGGCAGCACTGTCTTGACGCCCGGCCCGGTGTATCCGCCCCACATGCCGTTCACTTCGAGCGTCGGTCGCGCCCCCATCCGCTCTGCGATCGAGAAGCCGGGTTCGCCAAACACCGCGCTGGCGCCGGTCTCGGCGATGATGCTGGCTTCACTCAACGGCGCGCGCGCCAACGCCTCTCGTTCAGCCGGGTCGAGCGTCCGCACATCGTCGTGGAAGCCGGGCACAAGCACACGCCCGCGCTCGTCCTTCAACCGCGCCAGAATTTGCGCCAGGGCCATGAGCGGATTCTGCACATTGCCGCCATACGTTCCTGAATGCAAGTCATGGGCTGCGCAGCGCGCCTCGACCTCGAAGCACACCAGCCCGCGCAGGCCATACACCAGCGCCGGCTGGGTGGGCGAGAGCAGCGATGAATCGCTGATCACAATCGCGTCGCAGGCCAGCAGGTCGGCGTGGCTGGCGATGAACGGGCCGAGATGCGTTCCGCCAATCTCCTCCTCGCCTTCGATCAGGAGTTTGACATTCACCGGCAGGGTGCCGGCTGTCTTCAGCAGCGACTCGACAGCTTTGATGTGCGCCATGTGCTGGCCCTTGTTGTCGCTGGCCCCGCGCGCGTAGATGTATCCGTCGCGGATCGCCGGCTCGAACGGCTCGCTCTCCCATTCCTCGACCGGGTCCGCCGGCTGAACGTCGTAGTGGCCGTAGATCAGAAGGGTGGGCCGGTGCGGGTCGGTGTGTTGCCATTCGGCAAACACCACGGGGTGGCCAGGATCTGCCTCGCTGCCAGTCTCGTAAATCTCGGCGCGCAGCCCCAGTCCGCGCAGGTGATCGGCCAGCCACAGCGCGGCATGTTTGATATCGCGGGCGTGATCGGGTTGCGCGCTGACGCTGGGAATAGACAGATATTCTGACAACTGGGTCACAAACGCATTGCGGTGTTGTGCGGCGTATTGGATGGCTTTCTCAAGTGCATTGGTCATGATTCACCTCAAACTCGTTGAATGATCCGCGCGCCGTTCGGCAAGCAGCAAATCGTAATCGACCAGCCAGCGATGGATGACGACGTTGCTCAGGCCAAGCCGGCCCAGCAGCGCCGCAAACTCGGCCGATGGCATCGCCCGGCCCGGCAGCTTCCACGCATCCGGCCCGACCCGGTTGCTGACCATGAGCAGGCCGCCCGGCTTCAGCGCGCGCGCCAACTCTGCAACAGCCTCGAACGGGCGCGGGAAGAACTCGATGGCTTCCAGGCACGTGACCACGTCGAAGCTGGCGTCTTCGAATGGCAGGCGCTGCGCGTCCTGACGCACCCACGCCACACGATCTGCATAGCCGCTCAGTTTGGCCTGCGCCTGTTGCAGCATCTTCGGCGAGATGTCCAGCGCGACGATGCGTCCCCGGAATGCAGGTTGGGCCAGCAAGGCCGCCGGCAGCCGGCCTGTCCCGGTCGCAACGTCTAATACGCGCGCCTCTGCCCGCCGGCTGCCCCTGGCAGTCAGATGCTGCAGGATCGGCATAGCCAGCATGACGGCATCACTGGCCGGCTGGAATTGCTTGACCTGATCATACCGGCGCGCGTAGCAGTCGTACAGGAACGCCACGACGCGGCGCCCCAGGTATGCGCCTTCCGCCACTGCCAGTTGCCACCAGGCGATCAGCCCGACCAGCGCAGCCGCAAGCGCAACAAGCAAGACCCACGCCATGCCCATTGCGCATCATCTTACCAGTCCTGGTCGTCCGCGTCTGGCTGCGCGGTACAATCGCGCCTGAGGTAAAGCCTTGTTGGAACCACTCATCTATGACCTGTCGTCTCCCGGCCGCGCCGGCGTGACGATGCCCGAACCCGACGTCCCCCGCTTCGATTTTCCGGCCGATCTGTTGCGCGACGATCTGCCGTTGCCGGAAGTCAGCCAGATCGATGTGACGCGCCACTTCACGCGATTGTCGCGGCTGAACATGGCCATCGACACAAACATGTATCCGCTGGGCAGTTGCACGATGAAGCACAACCCGCGCATCAATGAAGATGTCGCGCGCATGGCCGGCTTTGCGCAGACGCATCCGCTGCAAGATCCGGTCACCGTCCAGGGCGCGTTGTACCTGATGTATCAGTTGCAGGAGTTCCTGAAAGAGATTGCCGGCTTTGCCGGCGTCTCGCTGCAACCGGCCGCTGGCGCCCAGGGTGAGTTCACCGGCATCCTCATCATGCGCGCCTATCACCGCGATCGTGGCGATCACAAGCGCGTCAAGATGCTGATCCCCGACTCGGCGCACGGCACCAATCCGGCTTCTTCGGCGATGGCCGGCCTGAAAGTGGTAGAGCTGCCGTCGGACGCGCGCGGCAACGTCGATCTCGACGCCCTGAAAGCCAACCTCGACGACACCGTGTGCGGGCTGATGATTACCAACCCCAACACGCTGGGCATGTTCGAGGAGCATATCGAGGAGGTCGTCAAGGCGGTGCATGCGGCCGGCGGACTGGTGTATGGCGACGGGGCGAACATGAACGCGCTGCTCGGCATCGCCAGGCCGGGCGAGATCGGCTTTGACGTGATGCATTACAACCTGCACAAGACGTTCAGCACGCCGCATGGCGGCGGCGGGCCGGGGTCGGGGCCGGTGGCGGTGGCGCGGCATCTGGTCGACTTCCTGCCCGGCCCAATTGTGCGCCCCAGGCCGGGCAGCGAGAAAGACGCCGAAGGCGTGCCGCTGTATGAATGGTTCACCCCGCCCAAGAGCATCGGACGAATGCGCGCCTTCTGGGGCAACTTTGGCATGTTGGTTCGCGCCTACACGTACATTCGCGTGCATGGCGAGGCCGGCTTGCGCGCGGTCAGCCAGCACGCGGTGTTGAATGCCAATTACATCCAGGCGCGCATCAAAGATGTCTACCCCATCCCACAAGGCGGCCGGCATTGTATGCACGAAGTTGTGGCGCAGGGCAAGCTGCCCGGCGCGCCCGATGTGCGCGCGCTCGACATTGCCAAGCGGCTGATGGACTATGGGTTCCATCCGCCCACCAACTATTTCCCGCTGATTGTGCCCGAGGCCCTGATGATCGAGCCGACCGAGACCGAGTCGAAGCAAACGCTGGATGCGTTTGTCGATGCGCTGCTGGCGATCGCCGAAGAGGCCAGGCATTCGCCGGAACTGCTGAAGAACGCGCCGCACACAGCGCCCCTCAAACGGCTCGACGAAGTCAAGGCGGCCAAAGATCTCGTGTTGTGCTGTCGTGTCGGATGATCTTTCATTGCGCAGTGACATGCAGCGCACAGGGCGGATGCGCCTTTGCGCGTTGGGTGGCGCCGCGCTTCAGTCCTGAGCCATGACCAAACGAGAACAGAACGTATGGATTGTCATCGCCGGCCTGCTCGGCGTGACGCTGGTGCTGATCCTGATCGCCACGATTTCTGGTCGCGGCGGCCTTGCGGCGCAGGCTCCGCAACAGCCGGCCCAGGCGGCAGCCCCACCGGCGCCGCAAAATCAGCCGCTGCCGCAATCCCCCGCCGGCAACACCGTTCGCACTGCGTCCGGCCTGCAGTACATCGACGAGGTTGTTGGCTCCGGCGCGCAACCACAGCCCGGCCAGACCGTCGTGGTGCACTACACGGGGTATCTCGATGACGGCACAATTTTCGACAGCTCCGTGCAACGCGGCCAGCCGGCCGAGTTCCCGGTGGATCAAGTGATCGCCGGCTTTCGCGAGGGCGTGCTGGGCATGAAGGTTGGCGGCAAGCGCCGGCTGATTATTCCCCCGGAGTTGGGCTACGGCGCGCAAGGACAGGGGCCAATCCCGCCCAATGCCCGACTCACCTTTGATGTCGAGTTGCTGGAGGTGAAGTAATCACATATCAGGTGTCGGACTGCTCAAAGTAGTCCGACACCCATCTTGATTACCCACCAATGAACGACGGACGACGCATGGCAAACCGCCCGCGCCGTCCGTCGTCTGCTCTCTCTGTAATCTGTTGTCTGTTGTCTGTTGTCTGTCGTCTCCCCCCTCACCGCCGCGCAATCTCGATTTTCGGCCTGGGCGGCTCTGGCGGGGGAGGGGGAGTGGCGCCGGCGGCTGACTGACTCTGCTCGTCTTTGGCAGGGTCGTACTTTGGCAGGATGCCGCGCGCCTGAACCATGATCTGCGTCAGTTTAGCCGACAGATCGGTGCGGTCTTCCTTGGCCAGTTGCTCCGCGAACTGACCCATCACCAGCACCAATCGGTCGTCCACCTGATCTTTGATCTCGTTGAGCAGTTTCTCGGTTTCTTCCGGATACTTCATCGACATCAGCGCGTTGATGATCTGCACTTCCGGCGGCTGGCGCTCGGCCATGATTTGCAGCGCGATCTGGTAAACCGCGCTCAACGCCCGGCCAAGCTCCTGGTCGTTGCGCTGCTGGGCTTGCTGCAGATTGGCCTGCAACAGGCTCATGAACATCTCGTCGATGTCGGCGGCGTTCTCGCGCGCCGTCTCGACCGGCTTGTCGCTGCCCAGAATCTTGTTGATCAATTCAGCCTTGCGCTGCATGACAGCGCGCGAGGCCGCGTCCAGACGATCGCGGATATCCTGAACTTCCTTGCGCAATTCGATCAGGCGGTTCTTTTCCTCGCCGGCAGCCGCGTCGATGCGGCTGGTGAGAAGCTGGAAGAACAGGTAGTCGATGAGCTGCCGGCCGACCGCGATCAGACCTTCGCGCGTCTCGCTGTCGGGAGCGGCGATGAGTTGTTCGACCAGGGTTTCGCGGGTGGGATTCTTCTGGAACGCTTCGAGCGCGGCCAGTCTGGCGCCGATCTTTTTGCCGTAGGTGGTCTCTTCGATAAGCACTTGCTGCAGGCCGGCCAGTTGCTGGGCGGCCTGCTCCCGACCGGCGTCCAGATTGGCATCGATACTGGCGTTTATCAGTT
>Ga0272446_1000738_pt1 | contig 49776 bp, 36 predicted proteins | sample YNPCB0061_FD_194587 | JGI IMG/M metagenome (GOLD analysis project Ga0272446, IMG submission 194587) | Hot spring microbial mat communities from Yellowstone National Park, WY, United States - YNP-CB-006-1 | ecosystem: Environmental > Aquatic > Thermal springs > Hot (42-90C) > Sediment | place...
ATGCGCCGTCGCACAAGGGAGTGCCCTGGCGGTCGACCCGACGGGGCACTACGTGGCCGTTGCCAGGGATTTTCCTCTCGAAACCGAGGCCGATCCACTGGCCGGTGCGCCATCCGATTCGCCCCCGGCTGCGCCGCTCGGCACGACTGCGCGCCAGGGCGCAGGGCGTCATGGCGTCTGTGTCTTCGACCTGCAGCGGCCGGGCCAGGTGCTGATTGACAGGCCCTTGCATCGCGGTGAGGTCCTGGGGCTTGCCTTCTCCACCGACGGGCGCCGACTGGCCACCGCCTCCGCGGACGGCAGCGCCAAGGTCATCGACCTCGCCGATGGCGAGACGCGGCTGACGCTGCCGCCGGACGGCAACCTGCGCCGCCCGGTCCAGCGCGCCGTCTTCGATCCCTCGGGCACGGGGGCCATCGCCCTGGCCTGCGCCGACAACCAGGTCCGGGTCTACGGCGCGGACGGTACGCTCGTGGCGAGTCTCCAGGACATCCGCAACGGTGAGACGACCGTCAAGGTGCATACCAGCGCGGTGCGCGACGTCGCGTACTCTCCGGATGGGCGCTACCTGGTCGCCGGCGACGACGACGGGCAGGTGGTGCGCTGGGAGCCCGCCCACCCGGATACGGCCCAGGTCTTGGGCGAGCACGATCTCTCGGTGGAGCAGGTCCGGGTCGCCCCGCCCCATGGCGACCCTGGCGCCGAGCCCCTGGTCCTCACCGCATCGCAGGATCGCACGGCCCGGCTCTGGGGCCTTTACACCGGACGGGCGATTGCCGCCTTCAGCCAGGATGCCCCGGTGACCGAGGCCAGGTTCAGCACGGACGGATCGCGCATCCTGACCGCCTCCGGCCTCGATGGCTCGGCCCGCCTGTGGGGCGTGCACCGCATGCCCCGCATCGGCTTCCGAATGGCCCAGCCTGACCACATGGGCGCCGTAGCCTTCTCGCCCAATGCCGCGGCCAGCGACGCGGCCGATGCGGGAACCGGCCTGGTCTTCGCTGTCGCCGGTCATGCCGGGGATGTGGGCGTCTGGCGCTTCGACCCTGCGGCCCCTGGGGCGGCGCCCGGGCGTCTCTGGCTGCTGAATGGGCACAAGGGGCGGGTTCGCAGACTGGACTTTGCCCCCTCGGGGCGCTGGCTGGCCAGCGCGGCCGCCGATGCAACCGCCCGCGTCTGGGACCTGCGCAACGGGGTGGCCTGCGTCCTGGATGCCGGCGGTGAAGGCCGGGCGAGGGAGGTCAACCGTGTCCTCTTCGGCCCGGATGAGGATTGGCTCCTCACCACCTCCGATGATCGCCGGCAGCCCGTGCGCCTCTGGGGCTGGGACGGGGTCCACTGTGATCCCCTGGACCTCGACCCGGCCTTTGGCCAAGGCCCGGCACGGGTGCAAGCGGCTGCGCTCGCCCGCGCTCCGGGCGGAGCGACCCTGGTCGCAACAGGGGATGACACCGGGCGGGTGCGGGTCGTGCGCCGCGAGCCGGGGGCAGCCTGGCAAGGGTTGTGTGACCTCCAGGCTGCGCCAGCGGCCGTTATTGACCTGCGGTTCTCGCCGGACGGCACCCGGCTGGCGAGCGCCGGCGAGGGCGGCGCGGCCCTGATCCTTGTCGCCCCATCCGGTTGCAGCGCACCCAAACAGCTCGTCGGGCATAGCGGCGCGGTCTATTCGGTGCGGTTCGCCCCCGATGGGGCGAGCCTGGTCACCGCAGGACTGGACAATAGCGCCCGGGTGTGGCGCTCCGATGGGGCCTTGCTGGCCACCCTGGCCGGGCATCGGTCCCGCGTCGGGCAGGCCGAGTTCAGCCCGGATGGCCGCTGGCTCCTCACGGGCTCGCGCGATGGATCTCTGCGCCTGTGGTCGGCCCCGCCCGGTCCCCAGGGGGCCCGGCTGAGGCCCTTCCTGACCATTGCCGCCGGGCTCAGGGGGGTCACCAGCCTGGCCTTCAGTCCCGACGGCAACCACATGCTCGCCGCCTACTGGGGCAATGCCGTACAGCTCTGGCGGCTCTGGTCGGAGGAGCCCAGTGTACCGGAGCTGGTCGAGACCTGGGGCGAGGAGCGCGCCCGCCTCGCCATCATCCGCGAGGCCGATCGCCTGCGGCGGGAGAATCACCTGGATCTCCGACCCAAGGGTCCTGCGGACCAGGAAGGGGTCGGCTTGCCGTGAGCAGCGCTTGCCGCTACCATTGCCCCGCTCGATGACCTGATGCCCAGCCGTCCCAGGTGCCGATTCAGGGCTGTCCGGCTCGAACCTGGAGGGGTGTGGTCGGTCAAGCACACCTCCGCCGAACGTCTCTTTCCAGCGAGATATTGTCGCCTGCGGGCCGCCACGTTACCGTGCACATGCGCCGCAGGCGCTCCTTGTCCCCCTCTCCCCCTGGGACGGTCGGGGTGAGGGAAGCCTGGCATGCCAGCCGTGTGTTCATCTGCGGGGGCGGCACAGGTGTCATGGCGGGTCAGTCCTGCTTGGGGTGCCACGCCGCGCCTGCTTGGGACGCGATCCCGGGTTTGGGCTTTGGCCCGCTGGCCTCCTGTTGCGGCCAGGACGGCGCCAGCGAGCAGGGCAGGGCGGCGAGCAGCGTCGGTCAGGGACGTCCGCGACCCTGTCGAGCAACCGTCCTGCTGCGGCGGGAGACGTTTGAGCATGTCGTGATGCCATCGCGGGCCTCGGCTGGACCCAGGCGAGACCGACCGATCCCCAGAGCCTTCCTCACCCCTGAATCGAATTGAATCCACGCATGTCCGAGATTGCCAACCTTGAGGCAGATCCGTTGCTCCTTCCCCCGCCGGCTCGGCGTGGCCTCTGGGCGCGTCTGAAGGGGATCGATCGGCTGTTCGTCTATGCCGTGGTGCTCCCGGTCGCTCTGGCGACCATCTACTACGGATTCATCGCCTCGGATGTCTTCGTGTCGGAGTCCCGCTTCGTCGTGCGCGGTCCGAAACAGCAGTCCGCCGGCGGCATCGCCGACCTGTTGTCCCAGGCGACAGGCGCCAGCTTTGGGCGCTCGATCGAAGACAGCTACAGCGTGGCTGGGTTCATCACCTCGCGCGATGCGCTGCGGCGTCTGGACGAAGAGCTCAACCTCAAGCGGGTCTATGGCTCCGAAGATGTCGACCGCCTGCATCGCTTCGCTGGACTCGACGGGGACGACAGCCTGGAGGCCCTCTACCTCTATTACCTCGATCATGTGTCCCTGACGGTGGACGCCTCGACGCCCGTCTCCACCCTCACCGTGCGCGCCTTCACCCCGGAGGACGCCTATCGCATCAATCAGCGGCTGCTCGAGATGAGCGAGGTGCTGGTCAACAAGCTCAACGAGCGTGGCCAGAACGACATGGTGAGCTTCGCCGAATCGGTGGTCCGAGAGGCCGAACAGCGCGCGCGCGCGGCCTCCGTCGCCCTCTCAGAGTACCGCCATCGCCAGTCGGTCTTTGACCCGGGGCAACAATCGACGCTGCAGCTCGGGCAGATCTCCAACCTCCAGGGCGAGCTCAGCGCCGCACGGGCACGCCTGGCGCAGATTCGCAACTTGGCCAAGGACAATCCGCAAATCATCGCCTTGCAGAAGATGGTGGAGGCCACCCAGTCTGAGATCGATGCGCAGTCGGGTAAGGTCACGGAGGGACAGGCATCCCTGGCCGCCAAGGCGGTGGAGTACGAGGGACTGATCCTGGAGCAGGGGCTCGCCGATAAACAATTGGAGACCGCCCTGGCGTCGCTGATCCAGGCGCGGGACGACGCTCAGCAGAAACAGCTCTACCTGGTGCGCATCGGCGAGCCGAGCAAGCCCGACGTTGCCCTAGAGCCCAGGCGCATCCGCGATGTGCTCACGGCGGTCATCCTGGGGTTGATCGCCTGGGGGATTCTCTCCCTGCTGGTGGCGGGGGTGCGGGAGCATCGCGAGTAGGCCCGGCATGGCGACCGAGTGCTCACTGCGCTGCTCATTGGCGATCCAGCTCCGGGTGGTGGGCGCGCTCGTGCTCCGCGAGGTGCTCACCCGCTTCGGCCGCAACAATATCGGCTTCCTATGGCTGTTCGTCGAGCCCATGATCTTCACCCTGGTATTTGCCGCGGTCTGGTACTGGATGCGCGACAAGGGGATGCATGGCCTGGATCTGCCCATCCTGCCGTTTGCGATCACCGGATACTCGTCGGTCCTGTTGTGGCGCAACGCCGCCAACCGGTGCGCCAAGGCCATCCAGCCGAACCTTGCATTGCTCTATCATCGCAACGTCACGGTGCTCGACCTGTTCATTGCGCGCCTGATCCTGGAGATAGCCGGAGCCACAGCCTCGTTGGTCGTCCTGCTCGGCGTGACGGTCATGCTGGGGCAGGCGGCGCCCCCCGCCGATCTCCTGACCATGGCCGGCGGCTGGTTTTTGCTGGTCTGGTTCGCCATTTCTCTGGGACTCGTGATCGGTCCGCTCGCGGAGCGGTCGGACTCGTTTGACCGCATCTGGCACATGATCCAGTATCCGCTGTTCCCCATCTCGGGGGCCCTGTTTCTGGTCGATTGGTTACCGACGAAAGTTCAGCAGATCGTCCTCTGGGTACCGATGACTAATGGGGTGGAGATGTTGCGGGCGGGGTACTACGGGTCGCTGATCGATGCGCACTACGATGCTGGTTATCTGGCCACGGTGAATCTTGTCCTGCTCTGGGTGGGCCTTCTGCTGGTCGAGGGCAACAAGCGCGGCGTGGCAACGGAATGATCACCTTGCACCGGATCAACAAGATCTACCCGACGCGGCACGGCCCGCGCCAGGTCCTCAAGGATGTCAGCCTGACCATTGGCCGGGGGGAGAAGGTCGGCATCGTCGGGGCAAACGGGGCCGGCAAGTCCACCCTGATCCGTTTGGTCGGGGGCGTCGAGCGCCCGACCAGCGGCTATATCGAGCGGGGGATGACGGTCTCCTGGCCGCTCGCCTTCACTGGTGGATTTCAGGGCAGCCTCACGGGCCTCGACAACCTCAGGTTCATCTGCCGGGTCTATGGCGCCGACGTCGAGCGGGCCGTACCGGTGGTCGAGGACTTCGCCGAGCTTGGCGCCTATCTTCGTGAGCCGGTCAAGAACTACTCCACCGGGATGCGTGCGCGCCTGGCCTTCGCCCTGTCCATGGCCATCGAGTTCGATTGCTACCTGATCGACGAGACCCTTTCGGTCGGGGACGAGCGCTTCAAGAAAAAGGCGGCCATCGAGCTGTTCGAGAAGCGCGCCGACCGCGCCATGTTGATGGTGTCGCACATGCCCCACCACATCCGCAAGCTTTGCAACACCTTCTGTGTCCTCGACGAGGGGCGGATCGAGCGCTTCGACCGTGCCGATGATGCCTATCAGCGCTACACCGCAACCCACTGACCAGAAACGAATCCTTCTGGATCTCAAACCTGCGCTGGACGGCTATGCCGGGATACCGCAGGAGACGCGCCTGTTGTTTCGGGGCTTGCGCGGGCTGCAAGGCTGTGAGGTCGAGGGGCTGATCCAGCACGGCGGCAAGCGGCTGCGCTCGGCGGGAAGTCCGCCCGGCAAGGCGCTGTCCGTTGCGCAGCGCGCCAATCGATCATCCCGCGTCGTCCTGTCCCTGCGGGAGGCGCCTCCACCCAGTCCCGGCGGTGGATCGAGTGGCACGGGTGTCTCGGCGCCTTCCCCCTATAAGATCCTGTTTAAGATCCTGGGGGGCATCCTCGGCTACCCGTCGATCCTGTGGCTGCGCCTGCAGGCGCTGGCAGGACGGGAGCTCAGGCCTGGCGTCTTCGAGGCGCGACTGTTCGAGGACTTTCTGTGGCGCCGCCTGTTTGCCAAGACCCTCAGACCGGTCGACAAGCCCCTGGTGACCTCGGCCGGATTCCGCGTCCTGCGCCTGCCGAGGAAGCGATTCCATCAGGTCGGGCTCGACGGGCGCGGGCTGTCGACGACGCCGCCCTACCTGAGGGTGGCGACCAGGGGGTTTCAGTTCTTCATCGCCCAAACGCCCTTCCCTGGGAGGGTCTCGGAAGGCACCCGGCTGATCGTTCGCTACCACGACTCAGTCCCGGTGCTGATGCCTCACACCATCAGCGACAGCGTCTTCCACCAGGCCGCGCATTTCTACGCCCTGCAGGAGAACGTGCGGTCAGGGGCCTGGTTTTGCTGCGTCTCCGAGGCGACCCGCGCAGACCTGTTGCAACTGTTCCCTGAGGTGGAGTCCCGCTCCTCGGTGATCCACAACATGGTGTCCGACGAGTACTTCGATGAGCCCAGTCCGGCGAGCCTGGTCCTGGAGATCATCCGCAACCGCCGGGCGAAGCTGCCGGGACTGGACGGGCTGTCCCCGAGCGGGCCGGCGGCTGACGGCCTGGAGTATCTCTTGATGGTGTCGACCCTGGAGCCGCGCAAGAACCACCTGCTCCTCGTCGCTGCCTGGGAGCGTCTGAAATACACCACCTGGCAGCAGCTCAAGCTGGTCGTGGTGGGCAGTCGGGGCTGGGGGGACGAGCCCATCCTGGAGGCCTTTCGTCCCTGGCTGGCGCGGGGGGATCTGTACTACCTGGACAATGTTTCATCGGCCGAGCTCCGCGCCCTCTATCGACATGCGGCCGCCACCATTTGCCCGAGTCTGTGCGAGGGGTTTGATTATTCTGGGGTCGAGGCGATGTGCAGCGGCGGGACCGTGATCGCCTCCGATATCCCTGTCCACCGGGAGGTGTTTGCCGATGGTGCGGCTTACTTCGACCCCTACGATGCCGACCATGCCGCTTTGGTCATCAACCGGGTGCTTGCGCCGGGTGACCGCGCGGAGCGCGAGCGGCTGCGCGCCGCCGGGGCGCTGGTTTCCAGGCGCTACCTGACGCCGAGCATCCTGCCGCAATGGGAGACGCTGCTCCGGGGTCTTGGCCCGAATGAGTGCGTGCCATCTGGTGTCCGAGTGTTAGGGAGTGAGAGTGATGAAGATCATCGTGACCTGTGGTCACCCGTATAGCGGTGCCGACGACGTGCACCGCGCGCTGGTGGCGAGCGGCCTGGCGGACGCCCTGCCGTCGCGTCGGGAGGGCATGACGGCGGCCCTGCTCCACCAACGCATCCTCAAGGGCCACGGCGTGCAGCCGAGCGAGGCCACGTCGCTGACCCAGATTCGTCCCGGCAAGGTCTGGGAAGACCTGGCGGTTGACCTCTTTCTCGGCAATCTGGACCGCCGCCAATGGGGCTGGGAAGATCCGGGGGTGGCCTGGCTCTTGGAGTTCTGGGCGGAATTCGATCCGCAGGTCCGTTTCCTATTGGTCTATGCAAGCCCGCAGTCTGCCGCCGCCCGGGCCCTGATGACGGGCGATCTAGGTCCGCACCAGGTGGGGCAGGTCTTGGCCTCCTGGGAGGCCTACCAGTTGGAGGTCCTGCGCTTTTATCACCGCCATCGGGAGCGGTGCCTGCTCGCCAATGCGCTCGCCCTGAGTCAGGCCCCGGAGGCGTTCATCAGGCGGGTCGGCGACGCCTTCCAGCTCGACCTGAGGGCGGCCAACCTCGCGGAAGGCGCAAAGCCCCTGGCTGGCGGGGCCATCGCCACGGTCTTGGTCGAAGGCCTGCTCGGGGCCCCGGGCGAGTCTCAGGCGCTTTACGCCGAGCTGGAGGGCTACGCCGATCTCCCGGAGTCCGAGTCCCAGTCCGAGTCCCAGTCCGAGTCTGAGTCCGAGTCTGAGTCCGAGACCGCGGTGGCCGGGTGGGGCCGGGCCTGGTCCGAGTATCGGCACCTGCTGCGCGATCTGGCTGCGGTGGAGGAGGCACTGCGGGCACAGTCGGCGCGCTGTGACGAGCTGGTCCTGCGAGGTGCCGACACCGAGACCGAGCTGCGTGGGGCCCTGCAACGGCAGGCAGGCGAGCTGGCTCGGCTGCAGGAGGAGGTGGCGAGCCGCCGTCAGCGCGAACGCCACTGCGAGGAGCTGGAGCGGCAGCTTCAGACCCAGGGCGACGCCTTGGCGGCGGCGCAGGGGGCCGCGGCAGACCAGGCTGAGCGCAATGCCCAGCTCATCCGGGACAAGGATGAGCTGCTCACACAGCTGCATGCCGTGCAGGCGGAGCTGGAGACCTATTTCCTGCGCTGCGAGGAGCTGTCCGCGGCGGTGCCTGCGGGGCTGGCCGGCGTCTCTGGGGGACATGGGCCCTGGGGCCCCATGGCGCCTGTCGAGGTCCTCTTCGATCTGCGGGGGGAGATCGATGGGACCAACTGGTACTACCCCGAGGCGGACGGCCGCTGGGCTGGGCCGGAGTTTGTCAGCACGCTTCGCCTGCCCGCCCTTGGACTGGGCCGTTATGACCTCGAGCTGCAGGTGGTGGACGCCATAACGCCTGAGATCCTGGCCGGGATGCGCGCCTTTCTGAACGACGCGCCGCTGGCCCTCGACCGAAAGGGAAGGCGCTATCCGGCGACCCTGAGCGGCCAGTTTTCCGCCGAGGCCTTGCCGCCGGACGGCGTTTGGACCCTGAGACTGGAGTTCCCTGGTGTGGTGTCCCCGGCTGACCGGGGCTCGGACGACCGCCGGCATCTGGCCATCCGCCTGAGCTCGGTGCGGATGACCGCCGCGGCTCGGTCCGGCGCCTGAGCGGTCGCGCGCTGTAGTGCGGTCCTTGGCCCTGGAAGCCAGGCCGATGCCCGTCGGCTCATGCGGCCCTTTGCCGCTGGTGGGGTCCCGCCCGGTCCAGGTACGGCCTGTTGGCGGACCTGGGTGCGGGGGGCCCGGTGGGGGCCCATGAATCAAAAGCTTTCCTTCATCGTACCCATGTTCGAGCATCTCGATCAGTCGAAGGTGATGCTCGCCTCGTTGCTGGCCACGGTTCCGGCGGGCCTCGACTTCGAGGTGATCATGGTCGATGACGGCTCGACCGACGGGACCCGGGACTGGCTCGGCCGACTCAGGGACGAGCGGATTCGACCACTGTTGAACCCAACCAACCTCGGCTACGCGCGCTCCAACAACAGGGCCGTTCAGGTGGCCGCCGGCGACGTCCTCGGCCTGCTGAACAACGACCTGATCCTCCTGCCGGGTTGGCTGGAGCCGATGCTGGAGGTGCTCCGCGAGCCGGCGGCCAATGCAGGGATCGTCGGCAACGTACAGCTGCGGGTGGATGACGACCGCATCGACCACGCCGGTATCGAGGTCACGCACCTGGCCAAGGTCGAGCACATCCGTGCACGGCCCCCGGGCGGTGAAGCCCGCAGGCGGGTGTTTGCCGTCACGGGGGCCTGCTGCCTCATCTCGCGACGGGACTTCCAACGGGTCGGCGGCTTCGATGAGCGCTACCTCAACGGCGGGGAGGACGTCGATCTGTGCCTCAAGTTGCGGGCGCAGGGCCGTTACGCTCAGGTCGCCGCCGCCAGCCGCGTCAGGCACCATGTCAGTTTGACGAGGAGCGCCAATCCTCAGAGCCAGGAGCGCGCCGAGCGCAATAGCCGCTTGCTGTTCCAGCAATGGGGGCCGGTGATTCAGTGGGAGACCAAGGGCGCCTGGCTGCGGCTCCTAGCCTCGCCGGCAGATCCGGCGGCCGCTCGCGTCATCGACGAGTTTTGCCTGGCGCCGGCCTACGAGCGTGCGCCCCAGGCCGTATCCGGCATCCTCGCAAAGAGCATCTGCCACCGGGAAGAGGCGCGATGGCGGCAACTCTTGGACGGTGACGTCCCGATCGACCCTCAGCCTTTGGAGTCGGTGCAGGGTCTGCGCTGGGGGCATGCGGGCCGACTTGACGACATCCAGCTTGCGGAGCGTTATGCCTGGTGCGATGGGCGGGTCCGGCTGGTCCTGCCCAGGGGCAGCCTCAGCCGGAGCCTTGCCATCAGCGGCCGCATCTTCGGGCGTCGCGACGCCGAGCCCGCTTGGGCGCGCGGCATCGTGATCGGGATACAGATCAATGGGGTTCAGACACGGACCTGGAGGGCGCAGGCGCCCGGGGATTTCCGCATCGCACTCGACAGGCCCGCTGCCCTGAGCGAGCGCGACAACCTGGTCAGCGTTTCCGTGACCTGGATTCCGGATGCGGCGCGCCGAGACACGACGCAGGGGCTGGAGCCACTGCAGGCGGTTCGGTTCTTCGCCCTGATCCTTGACGGCGACCGGGTCCTGGACCTTGGCCACAGGCGCTGAACCCTGTCCGAACGACAAGAAGCCGGCCGCCGCCCCCGAGCATCATTGGGGGAAGACTCCCAAGTGTCGAATTTTGGTATAGTTCGACGACCGCCACTGATCGTTCGCTGTGTCGGTCCTGGGGCTGCGCTGGTGATGTTTGGCGGCGCAGGCGCAGGAGCGCCTATGCCCGTGCCTGAGGTCTGTCCCGCGAGGCGCAATGCCGGTCCCCAGCGACCGAGCGCCAGGCGGGGGCGTGCGGGTCCGTCCCAATCCACTGCCGAGGGCAAGGGCCCGCGGGACCTTCTGCACGCGGCTCCAGCGCGCCCAGGCCATGAAACCAGATTCCCGTTGAGGTAGGGCCGAGGGGGTGTTTTTCCGTCCCAGGGGGCAGGACCTTTGCGCCGCGCGTTCGCGCAGACCCCTGGCGTCATTGGGCTCGTTATGGGACCGCTCGACCAGCGGCCTCTGGTATTCGAGGTGATCTATGGGGGTTCAGACGATCGTTGGGCTCGCGCGGGGGCCGGCCGGGTCGCGGGCCATGGTGCTGGCAGGCGTGTGCCTGATCGCCAGCAGCTTGGGGGGCTGTGCGGGACAGCCCGCTTGGCTCGCCTCAGCAGGGCCAAGCACCGGCGAGGTGGAGGCCTCTGGGGCTGATCCCGCCAAGTCCGGCATTCAATTGGTCGATGTGAACGACGCCGTTGCCCGGCGGCTCGCTGCCGGCCAGGAGCAGAGCCTGTTTTCAGAGACCCTGGGATCCATGGGACGAGCGACAGGCCGCATTGGGCCTGGGGATGTGGTCGAGGTGACGGTCTGGGAGGCACCCCCGGGCATGTTGTTCGGCGGCGGGTCTGCGGCCCCAAGCACCGCGCCGGCAACCGCAAGTGTCGCTACCTTTCCCGCGCAGATGGTGAGCAGCGACGGGACCATCGGTCTGCCCTTCATCGGACAGGTGCCGGTGAGTGGAAAGACGACCAGCCAGGTCGAAGGGGAGATCGTCGGGCGCCTGCGCGGCAAGGCCAATCAACCGCAGGCCCTGGTTCGCCTGACACAAAACACCACCGCGGACGTCACTGTGGTGGGTGAGGTCAACAACAGCGCGCGGGTTCCCCTGACCGCTCGGGGAGAACGCCTGCTCGACGCCTTGGCGGCGACCGGCGGCCTGCGCCAGCCCCTGAACAAGATCACCCTGCAGGTGACGCGGGGGGATCGCGTGCATGCGATGCCGCTCGAGGCCATCGTCCGCGACCCAAGGCAGAACGTCCGGCTTCAGCCCGGGGATGTGATCGCCGCCCTCTACCAGCCGCTGAGCTTCACCGTGCTCGGGGCGACCGGCAAGAATGAGGAGATCCCCTTCGAGGCTCAGGGGATCTCGCTGAGCCAAGCCCTGGCGCGCTCTGGCGGACTGGTCGACAACCGCGCCCGGGCGAGTGGGGCCTTCATCTTCCGGTTGGAGGAGCGGGAGGCCCTGGATTGGCCGGCCCCGCCGGTGACGACACCCGACGGCAAGGTGGCGGTGATCTACCGGGTCAACCTGAAGGACCCGGCGACCTTCTTCGCCGCGCAGCGTTTTCCGATCAAGGACAAAGACGTGCTCTACGTCTCCAACGCGACGGCGGCTGAGCTGCAGAAGTTCTTCAATCTGATCGTGGCGGTGGTCTATCCGGTGGTGAATGTTGGCAATGCTGTCAACCACCTCACCAATTGAGGCGCGCTTGCGTGTGAGCGTCAGGGATGTGCTTTGAATGCACCACCTTGGGCGATCCTGGTGTAGTGGTCTCGAACAACCCGCGAATGGTTTCCCGCGCGTGAGCGGCAAGGGTTGAGAGGTGCGCGACCTGCTGATCGATGTGACCCGGCTGATTGGCCGGTTCACCTCCGGTCGTCTGCCCACGGGGGTCGACCGTGTGGGCCTGGCCTATGTGGCCCATTACGGCCACAGGGCCAGGGCCGTGGTTCGCTGGGGCGGCCAGGCCTTTGAGCTGTCGCCCAACGCCTCGGAGCGCCTGTTCCGGCGCCTGCAATGCCCGGCCGAACGCTGCAGTCGGGGTCTGCGGGCCCTGGTGGCGGCGGGGGTCCGTGCGGCCCTCGGCCGGCCGGGCCGACCCGGCAGGCTGCTCATCAACACCGGGCACAGCGGTCTGGAGAACCCGGGGTACGCGCGCATCCTGGCCCAGCAGCGCGGCCATTTGCTGTTTGTGATCCATGACCTTGTGCCCTTGTCCCACCCGGAATACTGTCGCCCTGGGGAAGGCCAGCGCCACCGGGCGCGGGTGGACAACATGCTGCGTCTGGCGAGCGGGATCGTCACCAACTCCGAGGCAACCCTGGCGGACCTGCGGGCCTATGCGGCCGACGCGGGGCGGTCGCTGCCACCCGTGGTGGCGGCACCGCTCGCCGCTGGACTCCGCCCGACCAAGCCTGGCCCACGCCCCATCGAGGGTCCCTACTTCGTGATCCTCAGCACCATCGAGCCGCGCAAGAACCACTGGCTGCTCCTGCATGTGTGGCGCCATATCGTCGAGGATCTTGGCCAGGCGGCGCCGCGCCTGGTGGTCATCGGCCAGCGCGGCTGGGAGTGCGAGAACGTGGTGGACATGCTCGAGCGCTGCGAGCCCCTGCGCGGCGTGGTCATCGAGCGCTCCGGTTGCTCGGACGAGGAGCTGGTCACCTATCTGCACCACGCCCAGGCCCTGTTGTTCCCGTCCTTTGCTGAGGGGTACGGGATGCCGTTGGTCGAGGCGCTGTCTCTGGGTGTCCCCGTCATTGCCAGCGACCTGCCGGTGTTCGAGGAGATCGCTGGCGATGTCCCGGAATACATCGACCCCCTGGACGGACGGCGCTGGCGGGAGGTCGTCGAGGCCTATTCCCTCGCGCAAAGTCCGGAGCGAGCCGCCCAACTCGCGCGCATCGAGCGCTATGAGGTCCCCGCCTGGTCGAGCCATTTTGCAAAGGTGGACAACTTGATCGAGCAGATCCTCACGCCGGGGTCTCCGGGTGTCCGCTAGCCCTGACGGGGCCATTGCGGCCCTCGGTTTCGCCTATTGGAAGAGGGGGTCAGTGCGGCGCTTCTTGGCGGGGTCCGAGGTCACCTTCGTGCGTCGGGCCGAGCAGGTCCCGCCCGGTGCGGCCCTGGCCGTGTGGGGCTACCGGCCGATCCCGGGGCGGCTGGCGGATGGCGTTCGGGTGCTGCGACTCGAGGACGGCTTTCTGCGCTCCGTGGGTCTTGGGGCCGACCTGATCCGGCCCGCCTCCTGGGTCGTCGATGGGCGGGGCATGTACTACGACGCCCGCCGTCCGTCGGACCTCGAGGTGATCCTGGCCGAGCGGGTCTTCCCGCCCGCGCTGCTGGAACGGGCGCGCCGGCTGCGGGAGGCCATCGTGGCAGGCGGGTTCACCAAGTACAACCTGGGGGGGGGCGCCTGGAGACGACCTGCAGGGGCAAGGCATGTCATTTTGGTTCCGGGTCAGGTCGAGAGCGATGCCTCGTTGGCCTACGGCGCCCCCGCCTTACGGACCAACATCGCCCTGTTGCGGGCGGTGCGCGCGGCGAACCCGGGCGCCTATGTACTCTACAAGCCCCACCCGGACGTCGTCGCCGGCCTGAGGGCGCCGGGAAAGGGTGAGGAGGCGGCCTCGGAGCTCGCCGATGAGCTGGTCGGCCATTCATCCATGGCGGCCTTGCTGCCCTTGGTCGACGAGGTCCAGGTGCTGACCTCCCTGGCCGGATTCGAGGCCCTGCTGCGCGGCATCCCTGTCACCTGCCACGGCCAGCCCTTCTATTGCGGCTGGGGTCTGACCCGTGACCTGGTCCCGCTGGACCGCCGCTCCCGGCGCCTGTCGCTGGATGAGCTAGTGGCCGGCACCCTCATCCTTTATCCCCGCTACGCGAGCCTCGAGACGGGACGGCCGACCACGCCGGAGCAGGTGCTCGCGGAGCTTCGGGCCCGCCGTGAGCGCATGGGTGCCGGTGTGCCTTGGTGGCGCACGGCCTTTCGCGTCCTCCTGCGGCGGGTCGTCGGCGTGCGATGAACGCACGGCGCTCGTTCCTGTTCCTGCAGGGGCTGGCCAGCCCCTTCTTCAGCCGCCTGGCCGACCGGCTGCGCACCGATGGCCATGCCGTCCATCGGATCAATTTCTGCGCCGGCGACGCGGCCCTGTGGGGCAAGCGCCCTGCATGGAGCTTTCGCCACGGGCTCGAGGGGCTGGGTGCCTTCCTCGAGTCCCGGTTTCAGACCCACGGATTCTCCGACCTGATCCTGTTCGGCGACCAGCGGCCCATCCACCGTCTGGCCATGGGCGTGGCCAGGACCTTTGGCACCCGCGTGCACGTCTTCGACGAGGGCTATGTCCGGCCCAACTGGATCACCTGCGAGCGCGACGGGGTCAATGGTCACTCCGGCCTGCCGCGCGACCCGGGTTGGTACCTGACCGTCAATCTGGCCCTGCCCAACTATGGCGACGGTCGGCCCGTGCGTGTGCCGCTGCGGGTGCGGGCGGCGCAGGACATCGCCTACCATGTCGCCAACGCGGTGAACCCGGTCGTGTACCCGAATTACCGGACCCACCGCCCGAGGCCGGCCGTCGTGGAGTACGCTGGCTGGGCGCGGCGCTTCACCCAGTTGTCCGTGCGCGAGCGCGCCGACCGGCGGCTGATCCACCGCCTGCTGGCCCAGGGGCGCCGCCTGTTCATCTTGCCGCTGCAGCTCAACAGCGATGCCCAGATCGTCCACCACTCCCCTTTCCGCCATATGGCGGACGTCATTACGCTGGTGCTCAAGTCCTTCGCCTGGCACGCCCCCCCGGAGACCCAGATCCTGATCAAGAACCACCCGTTGGACACCGGTCTCTTTCCCTACCGCCGACACATCGCGCGCCTGACCAGGGAGCTTGATCTACGCGGGCGGGTCCATTACGTCGAGAGTGGTCACCTGCCGACCCTGTTTAAGCATGCGGCTGGGGTGGTGGTGGTCAACAGCACCGTTGGTCTTTCGGCCCTGCACCAGGGCCGGCCGACCAAGGCCCTGGCCACCCCCATCTACGATCTCCCCGGACTCACCAGCGGGACCGATCTGGACGGGTTCTGGCGGCACCCGGACCCTCCGGATAGGCGTCTATTCCGCGCCTTTCGCAACACGGTGATCCATGCCACCCAGGCCAACGGCGACTTGTTTAGCCGCGAGGGCATTGCCATGGCGGTCGACGGTTGCCTCAGGCTGCTCGCAGAGCAATCGCCTCTGGAGGAGCTCTTTGAGCGCTTTGGCCGCCCCTGACCCGACGAGCCAAGCGCGCCTGGCCTTCCCGCGGGGCGCGCCATGAGCGGCAGGCCCCCAACGCGCTGCGTCTTCATCACCGGTGCCTCCGGCGGCATCGGCTCCGCCCTGGCGCTCGCCTATGCCGCCCCCGGGATGACCCTGATCCTGCACGGGCGCGATGGGGCGCGCCTTGGGAATCTGCGACGCCAATGTGAGGCGCTTGGCGCCCAGGTGGAGCTCTGGGCCCGGGACCTCGCGGACCTGGACGGCCTGCCAGAGGCCGTCGCCGCGCTGGCGGGGCAGAACCAGATCGATCTGGCCATTCTCAACGCGGGCGTCACCCATCGCACCCCGGACCAGGGCGAGGGGGAGGATTGGCCCGACATCGAGCGAGTCATGGCCGTCAATGCCCGGGCGGCGATGGCGACGGTCTGCGGACTTCTGCCCGCAATGCGTCGGCAGGGTAGGGGACACATCGCCCTGGTGAGCTCCCTGTCGGCCTGGTACGGGCTGGCTGTGACCCCAGCCTATTGTGCGAGCAAGGCGGCGCTCAAGGCCTATGGCGAGGCCCTGGGCGGCTGGCTTGCCCCCCAAGGCATCGAGGTCACGGTCGTCCTGCCGGGATTCGTGAGGTCCGCGATGAGCGACCAGTTCCCGGGGCCGCGGCCCTGGCTCATGAGCCCCGACCGGGCGGCCCGGATCATCCGGCGCGGGTTGCAGCGGGGCCGGGCGCGCATCGCCTTCCCCCTGGTCCTCGACCTGGGCCTGCGGCTGCTGTCCGTCATCCCCGCCGGCGTGTCAAGAACGATCTTGGTGTTGTTGGGGTACGCCGGACGATGAGGCCCGTCTCGGCTGGGCTTCTCGACTCTGGGCAGCTGACGGGCTGGGGCACCGACGGCGTGGCCGTGGCTGCGGCCATCGGTGGCGCTGGCCTGGTGGCCTCCCTCGCGTTGGAGCGACTGGCCAGGCCTGGGGCCGCCGGGCTGAGGCGGCCAGCCCCGGCGCTGGCCATCCATGCCGGGCTGTTTCTCGCGGCTTGGTCCCTGCTGTGGCTCGCCGGCGGGCGGCCGGGATTCGCCGCAGGCCTGACCTTGGCGCTTCAGACCCTGCTGATCGCGGTCAGCAATGCCAAGTACCGGGCCCTGCGCGAGCCCTTCGTCTTCTCCGACTTCGGGCTGTTTAGCCAAGCGTTTCGCTTTCCGCGCCTCTATCTGCCCTTTCTAGGGGCGGCCCGCGCCGCTGGGGTGGTGGTCGCGGCAGGGGCCGCCAGCGTGGTTGGCTTGGCCCTCGAACCACCCTGGCCGGGCGGGCGGGTCCTGGCCCTTGGCTGGCTGCCTTGGGGGCCTTTGCTCCTGGTGCTGGGGAGCCGTCTCGCCGCGGCGCCGCGTCTCGAGCCATTGCACGACCTGAGCGCCGTCGGACTCTTGCCGAGCCTGTGGCTCTACTGGAGGGCTGAGGTCGCAACCCGCCCTTCGGCGCCACCACAGCCCTGGCTGGAGCGGGTCCGCCCGGAGGTCGGCCCTGAGCTGGGTCCCGGGCCGAATCCCGGGCCGAATCCCGAGCTGGGCCCCCACCCGGGGGCTCGTCCGGCCGGATCCTGCACCTGCGACCCTGGGCCCGGAGGGCTTCCGGATCTGGTCATGGTGCAGAGCGAGTCATTCTTCGACGTCCGCCGGCTCTATCCCGGGGTGCGCCCGCAGATCCTGGAGCAATTCGACCGGCTGCGCCGCGAGGCCCTGGTACACGGCCTCCTGGAGGTGCCGGCCTGGGGTGCCAACACCATGCGCACAGAGTTTTCCGTGCTGACTGGGATCGCTCCCGAGGTGCTGGGGGTACATCGTTTCAACCCCTACCGTCGGTTCGCGCGCGGTGGCGTACTGGCGCTGCCCCACCGTCTGCGGGACCTGGGCTATGAGACGGTCTGCATCCACCCTTACCCGATGGGCTTCTTTGGCCGGGACCGGATCTTTGCGGGTCTTGGGTTCGACCGGTTCATTGACATCGCCGCCTTCCAAGATGCGCCACGCCAGGGCCCCTATGTGGCCGATGCGGCGGTCACGCGCAAGGTCGCCGAGGTGCTGGGCAGTGCTGTTCGCCCAGCCTTCATCTTCGTGATCACCATGGAGAACCACGGTCCCCTTCACCTGGAACGGGTCGGTCAGGACGACAGGGCGCGCCTGTACCTTGATCCGCCCCCACAGGGCTGGGACGACCTCACGGTGTACCTGCGCCACCTTGCGAACGCCGATCGGATGTTCGGGGATCTCGCTGAGCTGCTGGCCTCCCGACCCCGCGGCGGGGTGCTGTGCCTGTTTGGCGATCATGTCCCGACCATGCCCAAGGTGTACCAGGATCTGGGCTTTGCCGACGGGCGAACAGATTACCTCATCTGGCCCTCTCGATCGGCGCCGCTGGGGCGGATCGACCGCGCGGCACACGCGCTTCCGCTGGTCCTGTTGGATGCCTTGGCCCTGGTTGGACTGCCGCCGGGCCGGGCTTGCTGACCTGTCGGGCAATGACCTGGGCCTTGGCTCGCCGCGCGCCGTCCTCAGCGGGCAGACGCGCAGCGCCATTCGCTCAGGCAGTCTTCCCCGCCCATGGCGTATTCACGGCATAGCAGCGGGCGGTGGGCATAGATGCGGCAGCGCAGGCTGTGGCGGTCGAGGGCCGCGCACCAACCGTCGCTCAGACGCGCCATGACCTGACGGCCCCAGGGATCGGTCGTGACGTAATGGCGCGGGATGTCGGGATCACCGAGGAGCAGCACCTCGAGACGGCAACAGCACGCCGCACAGCTCGCGCAATCCACCTGCGCGGGCGCATCCCGCCCTGGGCGGGGGTCGGCTTGGGTCAAGGTCGGCCTCGATTGTCTTTGCCGGCGTGCACGGCTATCCTGCCCGGTTCATGCATTCTGGCTGAGACATCCGATGGCCGCGGCAACCCTGTATGACAAGCTCTGGGACGCGCATGTGGTCCGTTACGAGGGCGATACAGCGCTCCTCTACATCGACCGCCAGTTGATCCACGAGGTCACCTCCCCCCAGGCCTTTGAGGGGCTGCGGCTGCACGGGCGCAGGCCGCGCCGCCCGGAGGCCAATCTTGCGGTGCCCGACCACAATGTCCCCACGACGCTGCGCTCCGCCGGCATCAAGGACCCGGTCGCCCGGCTGCAGGTCGAGACCCTGTTCCGCAATTGTGCCGAGTTTGGCATCACGCTGTTCGGCATGGATGACCCGCGCCAAGGCATCGTACACGTGATTGGCCCGGAAGAGGGGTTCACCCTGCCCGGCATCACCATGGTCTGCGGCGACTCCCACACCTCAACCCATGGCGCCTTCGGCGCCCTGGCCTTTGGTATCGGCACCTCGGAGGTGGAGCATGTCCTTGCCACCCAGTGTCTGGTGCAGCGCAAGTCCAAGTCTATGCTGATTAGCGTGGACGGGGACCTGGGGGCAGGCGTGACCGCCAAGGACGTGGTGCTTGCCATCATCGGAGTGATCGGCACGGCCGGCGGCACCGGGCATGTCATCGAGTTCGGGGGAGAGGCGATTCGGTCCCTGTCGATGGAGGGGCGCATGACCGTGTGCAACATGGCCATCGAGGCGGGGGCCAGGGCCGGCCTGATCGGGGTGGATGAGAAGACGGTCGAGTACGTGCGCGGCCGGCCTCTGGCACCCGCGGGCGAGCGGTTCGAGCAGGCGGCGGCCTACTGGCGGACCCTGACCAGCGACCCGGGCGCGGTCTTCGACCGTGAGGTCCACCTCGATGCGGCGGCCATCAAGCCGCAGGTGACCTGGGGCACCTCCCCCGAGATGGTGGTGCCGGTGGACGGCCGGGTCCCGGACCCAGACCAGATCCAGGACCCGGTGAAGGCCGATGGGGTGCGGCGCGCACTCGCCTACATGGGGCTTAAACCCGGGATGCCCATCGGCGAGATCCGCCCGGACAAGGTGTTCATCGGCTCCTGCACCAATTCCCGCATCGAGGATCTGCGTGCCGCGGCCGAGGTGGTGAAGGGCCGCAAGGTGGCCGATTCCATCAAGCTGGCCATGGTCGTACCGGGCTCTGGTCCGGTCAAGCAGCAGGCCGAGTCCGAGGGCCTGGACCTGATCTTCCGGGAGGCCGGCTTCGAGTGGCGCGAGCCTGGCTGCTCCATGTGCCTGGCCATGAATGCCGACCGCCTCGGGCCCGGGGAGCGTTGTGCCTCCACCTCCAACCGCAATTTCGAGGGGCGGCAGGGCCACGGCGGCCGCACCCACCTGGTCAGCCCAGCCATGGCCGCCGCGGCCGCGGTGGCCGGGCATTTCGTGGACGTGAGGGACCTGTGATGCAGCCCTTTTCCGACTTCACCGGCATCGTCTGCCCCCTGGATCGCTCCAACGTCGACACCGATGCCATCATCCCGAAGCAATTCCTCAAGAGCATCCAGCGCACCGGCTTTGGCCCGAACCTGTTCGATGAGTGGCGCTACTTGGACCTTGGGGAGCCGGGGCGGGACAACAGCGGCCGGCCGCTCAACCCGGAGTTCGTCCTCAACGACCCGCGCTATGCTGGGGCGAGCATCCTCTTGACCCGGTCGAACTTCGGCTGCGGCTCGTCGCGCGAGCACGCCCCCTGGGCATTGGCCGATTACGGGTTCAAGGTGATCCTGGCGGAGAGCTTCGCCGACATCTTTTTCAACAACTGCTTCGGCAATGGCATCTTGCCCGTCGTCTTGGATGGCCCGGTGATCGATCGGCTGTTCGCCCAGGCGACGGGGCCGCAGGCCCTGCGCATCCACGTGGACCTGCAGGGGCAGACCCTAACCCTCGGCAATGGTGAGGTCATCCCCTTCGATGTTCACCCCTACCGCAAGCACTGCCTGCTCCTGGGGCTGGACGAGATCGGTCAGACCCTTCAGCACGCCGATGCGATTACGGCCTACGAGGAGCGGCGGCGCCGTGAGGCGCCCTGGTTGTTCGGCTGAGCGGCGCTGCCCCTGGTCGCTGATCGCCTGATCTGTCACATCGATGGCGCCACGCCCGACCGCGGCGGGCCCTGCACCTGGTGGAGTCCCTTTGAGCAAGAACATCCTTATCCTTCCGGGCGACGGGATCGGTCCCGAGATCGTGACCGAGGCGGTCAAGGTCCTGGCCGCCCTGCGGGACGATTTCGGCCTTGACATTGACATGGACGAGGCCCTGGTCGGCGGGGCGGCGATCGACGCCACGGGGGGGCCTCTGCCCCAGGTCACCCTCGACATGGCCCGGGAGGCCGATGCCGTGCTGCTCGGCGCCGTCGGTGGTCCCAAGTGGGAGCCTCTGGACATCGCCATGCGCCCGGAAAAGGGGCTGCTGGGGCTGCGCGCCGGGCTTGGGCTCTTCGCCAATCTGCGCCCGGCCCTCCTGTATCCGCAGCTCGCGGACGCATCGACCCTCAAGCCCGAGGTCGTCTCGGGGCTCGACATCCTGATCGTGCGCGAGCTCACGGGGGACATCTATTTCGGTCAGCCGCGCGGCGTGCGGGTCCTGGAGAACGGCGAGCGCCAGGGGATCAACACCATGGTCTACACAGAGTCGGAGATCCGCCGCATCTGCCGGGTCGCCTTCGACCTGGCCCGCCAGCGGCACCGCCGGGTCTGCTCGGTGGACAAGGCCAACGTACTGGAGTGCACCGAGCTCTGGCGCGAGGTGGCGACCGAGGTCGCGGCCGACTATCCCGACGTCGCCCTGAGCCACATGTACGTCGACAATGCCGCCATGCAGCTGGTGCGCAACCCCAAGCAGTTCGACGTCATGGTGACCGGCAACATCTTCGGCGACATCCTCTCCGACGAGGCGTCGATGCTCACCGGCTCCATCGGCATGCTCCCCTCCGCCTCACTCGACGCCGACGGCAAGGGGATGTACGAGCCGATCCACGGCTCGGCCCCGGACATTGCCGGCCAGGGCATCGCCAATCCCCTGGCCACCATCCTGTCGGTGGCGATGATGCTGCGCTACAGCTTCGCCGAGGCGCGGATGGCGGAGCGGGTGGAGCGCGCGGTCTCGGCGGTGCTCGATCGGGGCTTGCGCACCCCGGATATCCTGTCCCCCGGCATGACCCGGGTGGGCACGGTAGAGATGGGTGACGCGGTGGTCGGGGCGCTGAGGGCGAATGCCTAAGCGCCTTGTCCGTGGGGCCTGGGGCGGGGCCGTGGTCGCGCGCGGGCCGACCCGGCAGTGGTTGGTCTGGAGGGCATCATGAATCGGGTCGGTTTTGTCGGTTGGCGCGGGATGGTCGGGTCGGTCCTGATGGGCCGGATGCGCGAGGAGCGCGACTTCGAGCAGATCGCAGACCCTGTCTTTTTCACCACGTCGCAGGCCGGCGAGGCGGGGCCCGACGTCGGTCGCGGCTCGGCGCCCCTGCGGGATGCCTTTGACCTCGATGCCTTGGAAGGGCTGGACGCGGTCGTCACCTGCCAAGGCGGGGATTATACCAAGCAGGTCTACCCCAAGCTGCGCGCCCGGGGTTGGCGCGGCTACTGGATCGACGCGGCCTCGACCCTGCGCATGGATGAGGGGAGCGTCATCATCCTGGATCCGGTCAATCGCGATGTGATTGAGGCCGCCCTGCACGCGGGCAAGCGTGATTTCATTGGCGGCAACTGCACCGTGAGCCTGATGCTGATGGCCATCGGTGGGTTGTTCCGGGCCGGCCTGGTCGAGTGGGTCAGTGCCATGACCTACCAGGCGGCCTCGGGTGCGGGGGCCAAGCACATGCGCGAGCTTCTCGCCCAGATGGGCGCCCTGCACGCCGGCGTCGCGGATCTCTTGGCAGACCCCGGTGCGGCGATCCTCGAGATCGACCGGAGGGTCACGCAAACGATGCGCGACCCTGGCTTTCCCGCGGCCAACTTCGGCGTTCCCCTGGCGGGCAGCCTGATCCCCTGGATCGATATCCAGCTTCCCAACGGCCAGAGCCGCGAGGAGTGGAAGGGGAGTGCCGAGACCAACAAGATCCTCGGGCGCTCCCATGATCCCCTGCCCATCGACGGACTCTGCGTTCGGGTCGGGGCCATGCGTTGTCACAGCCAGGGACTGGCTATCAAGCTGACGGCCGATCTCCCCATGGACGAGATCGAGGGGATCATCGCCTCCGCCAACGACTGGGTCCGCGTGGTGCCGAATGACCGGGAGCAGACCGTGCTCGGGCTCTCTCCGGCAGCCGTCACCGGCACCCTGGAGGTGCCGGTTGGCCGCCTGCGCAAGATGAACCTCGGGGACAGGTACCTCGCGGCATTCACCGTGGGGGATCAGCTCCTGTGGGGGGCCGCCGAGCCTCTGCGGCGCATGCTGCGCCTGTTGGACGAGCGCTGAGGGGCGGCGGGCGCGTCGCCGGGCATCCAGGGTCGGCGCGAGTGCGCATCCCGAGGGTCGCGGCGCCCGCACGATGTGGCGCCATGCGCCCAACAGAGGTCACAGTTTGTCCGGTCGGGCAGCGCGTTGCCTTGGAGAACAGGGTTTTATTCGATATATTTCGGGCAGCGGTAGCGCCATGCCGGGCGCAATGGCCAGATCGGGAGGCCCTGGAGGACTGCGGCGGGACCTCACCAAGCGGCTAGGGAGACGCTGATCAAATGCCCTCCCGGCATGTGATCAGCTCGCGTCCCGCGACGCGCGAGTCGCGGGACGCTCCCGTTTCAAGGGCTTAAGGCCCTCGAAACGGGCGGGCCATCCCTGGCCCGCACGGGAAGCGCAATCAATCAGCGCTTCCCTAGAAGCCCGCAACCAGAGGCGTGCGGCCGGAACAGGCTTAAGAACTTTAATTTCGCTCACGGCAGGGCGGCCGGGTTCAGCCCCCGATGGGCTGAGCACCTTCCATTCCCACCCATCAGCCGTTGATTCAATCCATTGGGGGAGACAGATGTTCCGCAAGTCCATCCTAGCGTCGACGCTGTCTCTGCTGTTGCTCCCCAGTGCCGGCTGGGGGCTGGGGCTCGGGGGCATTCGGCCGGAGTCGGCCCTGAACCAACCCTTTGTCGGAGAGATTGATCTCATCGGCGTCAGCCCCGAGCAGCTCGACACGATCAAGGTCATCTTGGCGCCGGAGGAGGAGTTCGCCAAGCGCGGCACCGAGCGTCAGGCGTCCCTCTCGAAGCTGCGTTTCCGTCCCCAGGTGTCCCCGCGGGGCAAGCTGGTGGTGCGGGTGACCAGCACGGAGCCGATTCGTGAGCCCTACATGGACTTCCTCGTCGAGGTGATCTGGCCAAAGGGCAGGCTGGTCAAGGGCTACACCGTCCTACTCGACCCGCCCGTCACGGGGCGGCGCGCACCGCCGTCCGTCGAGCCGGCGGTGATCCAGGTCCAGCCGTCTCCCTCTGGCGGGACCCGTGCCGCGGCACCCAGTGCTGGAGCCAGTGCCGAAACCAGTGCCGGAACGAGCGGTGGGGCAGGCGCGGCCAAAGCGCCGGTGCGGCCGGCCGCCCAGCCGGTGATGCCCGCCGCTGGAGCGGCGAACACGGCGCTGCGCTTTGGGCCGGTCAAGCCTGGCACCAACCTGTGGCGCGTGGCTCACGAGATGGCCCCCGCCGGCGCCACGGTCTATCAAACCGCGATGGCGCTCTACCGCAACAACCAGCAGGCGTTCGTCCGAGGCAACATCAATCGGCTCCGCCAGGGGCAGGTCCTGCAGATCCCGAGCACGGCGGAGATCTTCGCGATGGATGCGGCGGACGCACAACGGGAGTTTCGGGCCGCGCTTAGCGGCGGGCGGGTCACGGCCGCACCCTTGACGAAGGTGGCCGCGGAGCAGGTGCAGGGCGAGTCCCGGTTGAGGATCGCGGGGGCTGCCCAGCCCGCCGCCACTGCGCCGACCGAGGGTCAGGCCACTGGACCCGCCGGCGGAGCCGAGACGCCCAGTCTTGAGCAGGAGCTCCTTCTGGTGCGCGAGACCGGCGAGAGCACCCGTCAGGAGACCGACGAGCTGCGGGCTCGGGTCCATCAGCTTGAGGCGCGTTTGGTGGACATCCAGCAGGTCTTGACGCTGCGCGACGCCGAGCTGGCGCGGCTCCAGGCCGGCCAAGCGGCTTCGGGTGGGGTCTCTCCTGGCGCCGCTGGTCAGACCGATAGTGCCGCCTTGTCCCGCCCGGCGCCAGGCGTGCCTGAGGTCCAGCAGGAGACGGTGCAGCGCGGGCCGGAGGCGACCCCATCTGGCGCGGGCGCCGAAGAGGCCAGGTCCTCGCCGACGCCGGTCGCCGAGGCCCCGTCGGAGGGCGCACCCGCGGGGCATCAGGAGGTGCAGTCGGGGCCGGTGGAGGTTCCGGGACGGGAGGCCATGGCGACGGGGGCCACTGCTGGCGTTCGTGAGAGCGAGGGGGCGACCGGTGGGACAGGGTCCGATCAGGAGGTTCCGGCCTGGGCCGGCGACTTGCCCCTGGTCGGCGGGGCACTCAAGGGCCTGCCGGCCCCGGTCTTCTGGTCCGGTCTCGTGGCGGTGCCATTGCTCGCGCTCCTCGGGTGGATTTCGACGCGTCGGCGGCGCGATGTGGCCGCCGTGGCCAGCGCAGGGCTGCCAGGCGTAGGGTCGTCCATGGGGGAGGAGGCGTCGACAGCGGTGGTGGGCAGGTCCCAGGCGGCGCGGACCGTCCACGGCGCAGGACAGGGCGATGCCCAGGGGACCTCGACGGAGGATACGCTCGGTCTGGGGCCCGAGGAGGAGGACGAGGGCGCCTCGGATATGGTTTCGGAGGCCGACATCTACATTGCCTACGGGCGGTATCGGGACGCGGAGGACCTGCTGAAGCAAGCCATCACGCGCTTCCCGCGGCGCTCGGATCTGCGCTACCGCTTGGCCGAGGTCTACGCTGGGGCGAGAAATCAGGCTGGGCTTGCGGCACTCCTGGCAGAGATGGAGGGGGCAGGGATGGATCGGGACCAGCCGGAGCAATGGCAGCGGCTGGTCGACCAGGCGCGCTCGGTTCCGAAGTCGGCTGGGGAAGGGTCGCCGGCCGGCCTGGCTTCGGCCGCCACCACCGCCGCCGCCGCGTTCGATCTCGGCGACTTGACCTTTGGCGCCGTTGGTCAGGGTGGGGATGGCCAAGGCAGGACTGGTACACAGCCCACTCCAGACCAGCGGCCCGATCAGACCCGGGACCTGGGTCAAGGACGCCCCTTCGCGATGCCGTTCGGCGATGTGGACGGCGTCTCTCCCGAGGCGGCCGACAGCCTAGTGATGGATTTCAATCGGCAACTGGAGCCGACCTTTGGGATCGAGAGCTTCGATCTCGGCACGGTCGTGACCACGGCGGAGCCGGCGGGCTCGAAGGAAACCGGGCGAGGCTCGGGGCCGCGCGGGGTGCCTGGCCATGCAGGTCTGGCCCTGGACCTGTCGGATCTGACGCCGGCGACGGAGCTTGACCTGGAGGAGTTGGGTGTGTTGGCGCCGAGCCCGCCTTCGCCCGCTGGTGCGGCCGGCGACAGGGTCAAGGGCCCTTCATTGGCCGACTCCGAGCAGGACCTTCATTTCGGGCCCATCATCGGCCTCGACACCCTGCCATCGGCCGATGCCAGCGAGGGCAGCGCGCCTGCGACGGAGGACCTGGTCCAGGCGTGGGCGGAGCCGGCTCAGGCATCGGCGGCGGGCCCGCGCGGTCTGGGTGATGGGACCGGCGACCATCGGTTCAAGATCGAGGTGGAGGAGGCGGACACCTTGTCGAGCGAGCTGTTCTCATCCCAATGGCACATCGATGCTGGCGCCTGGGACGAGGCGGCCACCAAGCTCGACCTTGGCCGCGCCTATGTGGAGATGAACGACCGGCAGGCCGCCGAGGCGTTGCTCCTCGAGGTGGCCGAGGAGGGCAATCCTGAGCAGCAGGCGGAGGCACGGGGTCTGTTGGCTGGGCTCAAGGCCGAGTAAGGCATCCGTCCTGGGCCGACCGCCGAGCCTTCGCGGGGCGAGCGCCTGGTCCGTTCAGGCCGCGGTCATCGTGGGCAGCATCCCGCACCTGTGGGGCCCCATCTTCGGTTTTGGGCTGTGCGCCCTGACCATGGCCGTCTGCCAAACGCCTCGTTACACGTGGTGACCATGCCAGCCGACGGGCCGCTGCGCCTCGCCATGGGTGTCGAGTACGACGGCAGCGCCTTCCGTGGCTGGCAGATCCAGGGTGATGTCCGCAGCGTTCAGGGCTGTCTGGAGCAAGCCATTGCCCGGGTCGCGGACCATCCGGTCAGGGTGCACTGCGCAGGGCGCACGGATGCCGGGGTCCACGCCTTGGAGCAGGTCATCCATTTCGACACGCCTGCCCGTCGCCGGGCGCGTTCCTGGGTCCTCGGGACCAATGTCCACCTGCCGCGCGACGTTCGGGTGCGCTGGGCTCAGCCGGTCCGGCAGGACTTTCATGCCCGGTTCAGCGCCACGGCGCGCCACTACCGGTACCTGATCCTGACCCGTGACACCGGGTCCGCCCTGCTGCGGGACCGAGTCACCTGGTTCCATTACGCCCTCGACCTCGCCCGGATGCGCGCGGCGGCGCAGGCCCTGGTGGGCGAGCACGACTTCACCAGCTTTCGGGCCATCGGCTGCCAGGCGCGGCACCCTGTGCGGCGGGTTCACTACCTGGAGGTCGCGGGCGATTCGACCCTGTGCGAGATCCGTGTCGGGGCCAATGGCTTTCTGCATCATATGGTGCGCAATATCGCCGGTGTGCTCATGGCCATTGGCCGGGGTGACCGGCCCGTCGCCTGGGCGGCCGAGGTCCTGGCCGCCAGGGACCGGACCAGCGGGGGCGTAACGGCGCCACCGGAGGGGCTGTACTTTGTCCGGCCAGACTACCCGGGACACTTTGAGCTGCCACAGGTCACCCCCAACCTACTGGACTTAGGCAGATGGGCGTGACGGACCGTGACCCCATGAGCGGCTTCAGCCTCAGATTCACGCAAAGAGCGCGAGTCAGCCAGTGTTGGAGCTCGACTCCGATGCCCCCTGGCCGGGGGTGCTGGGGAGCGGCTGAAGTGTGAGTCATGCGCGAAGATTCGCGTCGACCGCCGGTTCAGCGCCAGAGGAGCCCGGCAGGTGGCTGCCGCGCCGAGCCGCCCGATGCCGGGGCAGCGAGGCTGCCGTTAGGAGTGCTCCCTTGGGGGTGATGCGCCGCCGGCAGACGGGCGGGGGCGGGGCTCAGGCACCCCAAGTCCAGGACGAGGTTTTCACGAATCATGCGGACTCGGGTTAAGATTTGCGGGCTCACGCGGGCAGGTGATGTCCAGAAGGCCGCCGCGGCCGGGGCCGACGCCATTGGCCTCGTCTTCTACGCCCAGAGCCCTCGCGCCGTGGACATCGATCAGGCCAAGGCGCTGGTCGCGTTGCTTCCACCCTTCGTCACCAGCGTCGGGCTGTTCGTGGACGCGTCGGCTGCTTTCATCACGGGGGTCCTGGAGGCTGTTCCCCTCGACCTCTTGCAGTTCCACGGGGATGAGTCGCCCGAGGTGTGCGCCGCCTTCCGCCGGCCCTGGGTCAAGGCGTTGCGGGTGCGCCCAGGGGTTGATCTGATGCGCGAGGCCGAGCGTTACCGCGGTGCCCGGGCCCTCTTGCTGGACGCCTATCACCCAGGGGTGCCGGGCGGTACGGGCGAGTGCTTTGACTGGGGGCTGATCCCCAAGGCGCTAGGTCCGCGGGTGGTCCTCGCGGGTGGACTCAACCCCGGCAACGTGGCCGAGGCCATCCGCCGGGTCCAACCCTATGCGGTGGACGTGAGCGGTGGCGTTGAGGCGGCCAGGGGCATCAAGGACCACGCAAAGATAGACGCCTTCATGCAAGGGGTACGAGATGGCGACAGATCCAGATGAGCGATTCGACGGGCCGGACGCGGGCGGGCACTTCGGTCCCTATGGTGGGATGTTCGTCCCGGAGACCCTGATGCACCCCTTGTCGGAGCTGCGCCTCGCCTACGAGCGCTACCGTGAGGACCCGGCCTTCCTCGCCGAGCTCAATGCCGACCTGCGCGACTATGTGGGACGGCCTTCGCCGGTCTATCACGCCGAGCGCTGGAGCCGTGAGCTTGGTGGGGCGCAGATCTTCCTCAAGCGCGAGGACCTCAATCACACCGGGGCACACAAAATCAACAATACCATCGGGCAGGCCCTGCTCGCCCGCCGCATGGGCAAGACCCGCATCATCGCCGAGACGGGCGCGGGCCAGCATGGGGTCGCCACGGCCACGGTCGCGGCGCGCCTGGGGCTGCGCTGTGTGGTCTACATGGGCGAGGTCGACGTCGCCCGTCAGGAGGCCAACGTCTACCGCATGCGCCTGCTTGGGGCCGAGGTGACGAGTGTCAAATCCGGGTCTCGCACCCTCAAGGATGCCCTCAATGAGGCGATGCGCGATTGGGTGACCAACGTGGACGACACCTTCTATATCATCGGGACCGTGGCCGGACCGCACCCCTATCCGGCCATGGTGCGTGACTTCCAGGCGGTCATCGGGCGCGAGGCGCGCACCCAGATGCTGGAGCGCACCGGGCGGCTGCCCGATGCGCTGGTCGCCTGCGTCGGCGGGGGCTCCAATGCGATTGGGCTCTTCCACCCCTTTCTCAAGGATCCGGGCGTGGCCTTGTACGGCGTCGAGGCCGCGGGGGATGGACTCGACACGGGCCGCCACGCGGCGCCGCTCACGGCGGGCCGTCCAGGCGTCCTGCACGGTAATCGCACCTACCTCATGGAAGACGACGATGGCCAGATCATTGAGACCCACTCGATCTCAGCCGGGCTCGATTACCCGGGCGTGGGTCCGGAGCACGCCTGGCTCAAGGACACTGGGCGCGCCGTCTATGATGCCGTCACCGACGCGGAGGCCCTGGCGGCCTTCCATGCCCTGACGCGCATCGAGGGCATCATCCCAGCCCTGGAGAGCAGCCATGCCCTGGCCTACGCCGCCAAGCTGGCCCCGACGATGCGCCGCGACCAGAGCATCCTGATCAACCTCTCCGGGCGCGGCGACAAGGATATGCACACCGTGGCCAGCCGCGAGGGCGTCAGGCCATGAGCCGCATCCCCGCGACCTTCGAGCGCCTGAGGGCACAGGGGCGCACGGCGCTGATCCCCTTCGTCACCGCCGGCGACCCGGAGCCCCGCGTGACGGTGCCCCTGATGCATGCCATGGTGGCCTCCGGGGCTGACCTGATCGAGCTGGGTGTGCCCTTCTCGGACCCGATCGCGGACGGCCCGGTCATCCAGCGCGCGACGGAACGGGCGCTGCTCCACAGGGTGAGCCTGCGCCGGGTCTTGGACATGGTTCGGCTGTTCCGGGAGACGGATCGCGACACCCCCGTGGTCCTGATGGGCTACCTGAACCCCATCGAGGTCATGGGCTACACCCCCTTTGCGGCCCAGGCCAGGGCCGCCGGGGTAGACGGTGCCCTGGTGGTGGACGTCCCGCCGGAGGAGGGCCACGACTTGGTCGCCGCGCTGCGGGGCGAGGGGCTCGACCTGGTCTATCTTGTGGCCCCCACCTCCACGGAGGAGCGCATCTCGCGCATCGGGGCCGTGGCCTCGGGCTTCGTCTACTATGTCTCGGTCAAGGGTGTCACCGGTGCCGGGCATCTGGACGTGATGGAGGTGGCGCGGCGCCTGACCCCGATCCGGGCGCGCGTCGGTCTGCCGCTTGGTGTCGGGTTCGGGATCAAGGACGCCCCGACGGCCGCGGCGGTGGCGCGCGTGGCCGACGCGGTGATCGTCGGCAGCGCCATTGTCGGGCGCATGGAGCAACTGGCCGGCGCCCCCGAGGCGATCCCTGGGGCCGTTGCCGAGTTTCTCCTTAGCCTCCGCCGCGCCATCGACGGCGTCCGTGGCCAGGGAGCCAGGGGTGCGCCCACCTCGGGTCCGCCATCCCTGGCGGCCGAGCCCCAGTCTGCTCCTGCGCCTCCGGCATGTCCGCCATCCCTCGGGGCCAAGCCGGAGTCTGCTCCTGCGCCTCCGGCATGTCCGCCATCCCTGGCGGCCAAGCCGGAGTCTGCTCCTGCGCCTCCGGCAGGTCCGCCATCCCTGGCGGCCAAGCCGGAGTCTGCTCCTGCGCCTCCGGCAGGTCCGCCATCCCTGGCGGCCAAACCGGAGTCTGCTCCTGCGCCTCCGGCATGTCCGCCATCCCTGGCGGCCAAGTCATGAGTGCGGCGAAGTTCGGCGACAAGGTGGAGCAGACCATGAGCTGGTTCGAGAGACTGATGCCGAGCCGTATCCGCACCGAGGTCGCGAACAAGCGCGCGGTGCCCGAGGGGCTCTGGGCCAAGTGCCCTGGGTGCGGGGCCATCCTGTATCGCGCGGAGTTGGAGCGTAACCTCGAGGTCTGCCCCAAGTGTAATTACCACAATCGGGTCTCCGGGCGGAGGCGTTTGGCCGCCTTCCTCGATGCCGGCAGCGGTGCGGATGTAGCGGGGGAGCTCGAGTCCGTGGACCCGCTGAAGTTCAAGGACATCAAAAAGTACAAGGATCGCCTGGTAGCGGCCCAGAAGCAGAGCGGTGAGAAGGATGCCCTCATTGTGCAGAGGGGCAAGCTCAAGGGTGAGGACGTGGTGGCGGCGGCCTTCGAGTTCGAGTTCATGGGAGGATCCATGGGCTCGGTGGTCGGCGAGCGTTTCGTCCGCGGGGTCGAGACGGCGCTGGAGATGCGCTGCCCCCTGGTGTGCTTCTCGGCCAGCGGGGGGGCGCGCATGCAGGAGTCCCTGTTCTCCCTCATGCAGATGGCCAAGACGAGTGCGGCGTTAGGGCGGATGCGCGCCGCCGGTCTGCCCTTCGTCTCGGTGATGACGGACCCCACCATGGGCGGCGTGTCGGCCAGCCTGGCCATGCTGGGGGATGTGAATGTCGCCGAGCCCGGCGCCCTGATCGGTTTTGCCGGCCCGCGCGTCATCGAGCAGACGGTGCGGGAGAAGCTTCCCGACGGCTTCCAGCACAGTGAGTTCCTATTGGAGCACGGCGCCCTGGACATGATCCTCGACCGCCGGGTCATGCGCGGGCGCATCGCCGACCTGCTCGCCATCCTGACCCACAAGCCGAGGCCGAGCCCGCCGGAGCCGCTTGGACTGGAAGGGCCCCTCGCTGCAGGCCCTGCGGCGCCCTAGGTCCACGGCCTTGCCGGAGGTCCACGGCTCGGTCCCCTGCGGACCCGGGTCCTGCCTTGGTCGCGCAGCCTAATCCGAGGTGGCCCCGTGCGCTTCTCCCAGTTGGACGCCTGGCTGCGGTGGCAGGAGACCCTCTACCCACGCAGCGTCGAGCTTGGTCTCGATCGTGTGCGGCCCGTCTGGGACCGATTGGGCGGGCGCCTGCCGTTCCCCGTCGTCACCGTGGGCGGAACCAATGGTAAGGGCTCCTGCGTGGCCATGCTGGAGGCCGTCTACCGCGCCGCCGGCTACCGCACCGCCTGTTACAGCTCGCCCCACCTGCTGCACTACACCGAGCGCATCCGCTGCAACGCCGTGCCGGTGGAGGAGGGGGCCCTGTGCCAGGCCTTCGACCGGGTGGACCGAGCGCGGGGCGAGCGGCGCTTGACCTTTTTCGAGTTCGGCACCCTTGCCGCTCTGGACCTGTTCCTGCGCTGGTCCCCGGACGTCGCCATCCTGGAGGTGGGGCTCGGCGGGCGCCTCGATGCGGTGAACCTGGTCGATGCCGATGCGGCTCTGGTGACCACCATTGCCCGCGACCACATGGCGTGGCTCGGCGAGACGCTGGACGCCATCGCGCGCGAAAAGGCAGGCATCTTCCGGCCCGGCCGCCCAGCCGTCATCGGCAGCCGCGACGCCCCCGCGCCGCTGCGGGAGCTGGCGCTCGGCATGGGGGCCAAGGTCCATCAGCTCGGCCGGGAGTTCCATGCCTATCGCACAGGGCAAGGTTGGCATTGGCAGGTGCCAGGTGCGGCCCCGTTGGCGCTGCCCTTTCCCAGCCTGCGAGGGGCCTTTCAGGTCGACAATGCCGCTGCCGTCCTGATGGTGATCTCCGCCCTGACCCAACGGCTTCCCGTGCCCGTCCAGGCCATGCGCCAGGGGCTTCAGCGCGCCGTCCTTCCGGGACGCTTCCAGGTCCTCCCTGGGCCGCATCCGGACGATCCGACCCTGATCTTGGACGTCGCCCACAATGGCCAGGCTGCTGAGTCCCTGGCTAGCAACCTGCGCGGCTTCCCCTGCCCTGGGGAACGGCACGCCGTCCTCGCCGTACTGGGGGACAAGGCAGTGGACGAGATCCTTGAGCCCCTGCTGCCGCTCTTCGCGACTTGGCACCTGGCGCAAGCCGAGGACCGCCGCGCCCTCCCCGTGGCAGACCTGGCGGCGGCCGTCACGGCGGCGCGGGACCGGACCGCGCCGACGGCGGCAGTGCTCTCCCACGGCAGCATCGCCGAGGCCTTAGCAGCGGCCAAGGGAGGTGCGCGACGAGGCGACTGCGTTGTGGTGCTGGGGTCCTTCACGACCGTCGAGGGTGCCCTGCGCGCTGCGGGCCTGGCCTGAACGGACCCTGCTATAATCGCCGCCCATCGAGTTGGACCTGGCCCTGTCCCGGGACGCCGGGACCCCGCGACGTCAAAGGTGATGCATGTTGGATGTCGGCGCGAAGAGGCGCTTGGTTGGTGCTGTTGTCCTCGTGGTGCTGGCCGTGATCTTCCTGCCGATGTGGGTGGAAGACCAGGGTGCTCCAGAGGGTATCAACGAGGACGATCTGCGGATGCCGGCCCAGCCCCAGGTCGACCGGGATCGGGGCCAGCCGGCGGAGGTCTTCCCGAGCCTTGAGGAGACGGGGCCTCGGCCGGTCTCCGGGGCCGCGGGCGGGGCAGCGCCCCCCCCAGCGGGGACACCTTCCGAGTCTGCGTCCCAGGCACCGGCCGGCCCAGGCCTGGAGTCCGCGCCGGCGGTCAGCGCCACACCGCCGCAGCGGCAACCGGCGCCGGGGCTTGAGGCCGCAAAGTCCGCTGAAGGACCGCCTGTGGCGGTGGCGCCCAAGCCCGAGGCCGCGAGGCCCAGGTCCACCTTGGCTGAGCCGCCTGCGCCCAAGGCCCAGGCGGCGGCACCCGCGGCTCCGAAGCCCGTGCCCAAGGGCCTGACGTCCTGGGTGGTGCAGGTGGCGGCCCTAAGCACCCCGGAGGCGGCGCAGCGTCTCCAAGGCGACCTGCGCAGCAAGGGGTTCCACGCCTTCGTCGAAAAGGCCGATGGTCAGAGCCGCACCCTGTGGCGGGTACGGGTGGGACCCGAGGTGGACCGCGCCAGGGCCGAAGCCATCGCCAACGACGTGAAGAAGCGCACCGGCCTCGATGCCATCGTGCGAAAGTACCGTGGCTAGGCTGGCATAGGGGTGCCCCGGACTGACCCGCTGCGGCCTGGGGCGCATACCCTGAAGGAGACGTCATGATCTGGGTCGATTACGTCATCATCGGCATCCTCGCCCTGTCGGCGCTCATCGGTCTGGCCCGGGGTCTGATCCGGGAGGTCTTGTCGCTGGTCATCTGGGTCGTGGCGGTTCTCGCCGCCTGGGGCTTCCATCACCCCTTGGCGGACCAATTGACGCCCTGGCTGTCCACCCCGTCGGTGCGCGTCGGCGTGGCCTTCGTGGTCGTGGTCCTGGTCGTGTTGATCCTCGGCGCCATCCTCGGGCAGGTGCTCACGACTTTGATCGACAAGACGGGCCTCACCGGGACCGACCGTTTGCTGGGCGTGGTGTTCGGCGCCGCCCGCGGTGCCGTGCTGGTGGCTGTGCTGGTCTACCTCGCGGCCTTGACCCCCATGCCCCAGGACCCCTGGTGGAGCGAATCCCGGCTGATCGGGCACTTCCAGACCCTCGCCGACCGGCTCCTGGGCATGATCCCGCCCGAGGTGGAGGCCAAGCTCAAGAGCCTGTGACGGCGGGATTTCAGCGGGGTCTCGGTCGAGCCCTAGCGGGGCTCCGCGGGCAGGGTAGCGCCGTCGCATGGCGACGGCCGCCTCGTCTAGGGCCGAGCAACAGCGCCTTCAGGCCGGCCCGGGCGGTCGAAAACGAGGTGATTCATGTGCGGCATCGTGGGGATTGTTGGCAAGAGTCCAGTCAATCAGGCCCTGTACGACGCCCTGTTGATGCTGCAGCATCGCGGTCAGGATGCCGCGGGCATCGTCACCTGTCAGGGCGAGCGGCTGCACCTGCGCAAGGATATGGGGCTGGTACGGGATGTGTTCCGTACCCGCCACATGATCCAGCTCAAGGGCAATATGGGTATCGGACATGTGCGCTACCCAACCGCGGGTGGCTCGTCCTGCTCGGCCGAAGCCCAGCCCTTCTACGTCAACTCCCCTTATGGCATCGTCCTGGCCCATAACGGCAACCTGACTAACGCAGACGACCTCAAGCACGACCTGTTCGTCGAGGACCTGCGTCATATCAACACCGACTCCGACTCGGAGATCCTGCTCAACGTCTTCGCCCACGAGTTGCAGGTCCAAGGAAAGCTGCGCATCGACGACCACGACCTGTTTCAGGCCGTGGCAGGCGTGCACCGGCGCTGCCGGGGCGGCTATGCGGCCGTGGCCATGATCCCGGGCTTCGGCATCCTCGGCTTCCGCGACCCGAACGGCATTAGGCCCCTGGTCTACGGTCGGCGAGAGACCGACGAGGGGATCGAGTACATGATCGCCTCCGAGAGCGTCGCCTTGGACACCCTGGACTTCACCCTGATCGCCGACGTGGCGCCGGGGGAGGCCGTGTTCATCGACATCGATGGGCGCATCTCCACGCACCAGTGTGCGCCTCAGCCTGTGCTGTCCCCGTGCATCTTCGAGTTCGTTTACTTCGCCCGCCCGGACTCGATTATCGACAACATCTCCGTGCACAAGGCGCGCTCGCGCATGGGCAAGAAGCTCGCGGCCAAGCTGCGCAGGGAGTGGCCGGCGCACGACATCGACGTCGTCATCCCCGTGCCCGACACCAGCCGCACCGCAGCGTTGCAGCTCGCCGAGGTCCTGGGGGTCCCCTACAGCGAAGGCTTCATCAAGAACCGCTACATCGCCCGCACCTTCATCATGCCGGGACAGAAGGTGCGTAAGAAGTCTGTGCGCCAGAAGCTCAACGCCATCGACCTGGAGTTCCGCCGCAAGAATGTCCTGCTGGTGGATGACAGCATCGTGCGGGGCACGACCTCGCAGGAGATCATCCAGATGGCTCGGGATGCGGGGGCGCGTCGGGTCTATTTCGCCTCCGCCGCCCCGCCGGTGCGGTACCCCAACGTCTACGGTATCGACATGCCCTCCGCAAGCGAGTTGGTGGCCCACGGGCGCAGCGACGAGGAGGTGGGCCGGCTCCTGGGGGCGGACCGCCTGATCTACCAGGACCTGGCCGACCTGATCGACGCCGTGCAGAAGAAGGGCAAGAGCTACGTAGACCGCTTCGACTGCTCGGTCTTCAACGGCGAGTACATCACTGGGGACGTGACACCAGAGTACCTGCAGCGCCTGGAGGAGACGCGCAGCGACGAGGCCAAGGCCGCCCGCGACCCGGTGGCGGACATGGCCATCGACCTCTACAACAGCGCCTGAAACGGCCTTTGAGCCGCAGGCTCGCAGCGCCCGCAGACGTGCACAGCAACAGGGCGGCTCCGGCGCGCCCTTCCCCCAAACGCCCCAGCGAGTCCATCCGCCCAGATGCCCGAACCTCGACCCCCAGGCCTCGCCACCCTCGCCATCCGCACGGGCCATCGGCGTACCGCCGAGCAGGAGCACAGCGAGCCGATCTTCGCCACCTCGAGCTTCGTCTTCGCGAGCGCCGCGGAGGCGGCCGCCCGCTTTAGCGGCGACGCCGAGGGCAACATCTACTCGCGCTTCACCAACCCGACTGTGGCGGCGTTCGAGGAGCGTCTGGCCGCCCTGGAGGGGGGTGAGTGCTGCGTTGCCACGGCCTCGGGGATGTCCGCCATCCTGGCTGCCTGCATGGGTCTGCTGCGGGCCGGCGACCACCTGGTGTCCTCCCGGAGCATCTTCGGCAGCACCACGGTCCTGTTCAACAAGTATCTGAGCCGCTTCGGCATCGAGACCAGCTATGTGCCCCTCGCCGACCTCGATGCCTGGGCCGCTGCCATCCGTCCCAGCACGCGGTTGCTGTTCGTCGAGACCCCGTCCAACCCCCTGACGGAGATGGCGGACATCTGCGCCCTGGCGGATCTGGCCAAGGCGCGGGGTTGTCTGCTCGCGGTCGACAACTGCTTTTGCACCCCCGCCCTGCAGCGCCCCTTGGCCCTTGGGGCAGACCTGGTGATCCACTCGGCGACCAAGTACCTCGACGGCCAGGGCCGCTGTGTCGGCGGTGCGGTGGTGGGCAACCGCAAGTGCGTGGGGGAAGACATCTTTGGCGTGCTGCGCACCGCAGGCCCGACCATGAGTCCCTTCAACGCCTGGGTGTTCTTGAAGGGACTTGAGACCCTGGCCCTGCGCATGGAGGCCCATTCCCGCTCCGCCGCGGCCCTGGCGCAATGGCTCGGCGGCCAGCCGGGTGTCACGCGCGTCCATTACCCCGGGCTGCCCTCCCATCCGCAGCACCACCTGGTCGGGCCCCAGCAGCGCAGCGGCGGGGGGATCCTGGCCTTCGAGGTGGAGGGCGGACGTGAGGCCGCCTGGCGGGTCATCGACGCGACCCGCCTGTTGTCCATCACGGCCAACCTGGGCGACACCAAGACCACCATCACCCATCCCGCCACCACCACCCACGGCCGCCTGACGCCGCAGGAGCGCGCCGCGGCCGGAATCCAAGACGGCCTGATCCGGGTGGCGGTTGGCCTCGAGGACCTGGCGGACATCCAGGACGACCTGGCCCGGGGCCTGCGCTGAGGCTGCCCTTGAGCGATCCGCTGGACGAGGACCCGGTCTCGGCCCTCAGGCGCAAATGGGACCAGCGGCATGGGGCGGCGGCCGCCTTGCCAGACCCCGCCGCCGTGCTGCGCGAGAACCTGCACCTGCTGCCCGCCCGCGGCGCGGTCCTCGACCTGGCCTGCGGTCTCGGGGCCAATGCGGTGCTCCTCGCCCGCCAGGGACTGGAGGTCACCGCCTGGGATCTGTCACCCGTCGCGATCGAGCGGGTGAAGGGGATGGCCGCGGCGCTTGGGCTGCCCATCACCGGCGAGGTGCGGGACATCTGTGCCGAGCCGCCCCGGCCCCAGAGCTTCGACTGCATCCTGGTGGCCCACTTCCTAGAGCGCTCACTCCTGCCGGCCTTGGTGGCCGCGCTGCGCCCAGGCGGGCTGCTGTTCTATCAGACCTTTTCCCAGGAAGCGGTGAGCGGGTGCGGACCCTCCGATCCCCGCTTTCGGCTCCAGACCAACGAGCTGCTGCGGCTTTGCTCGGGCCTGACCCTGCGCTTTTACCGCGAGGAGGGACGCGTCGGGGATCCACGCCGGGGGACGCGGGACCTGGTGCAGCTCATCGCCCAGCGCCCCGGGGCCGGGCAAGGGCACGGGCCGGTGCCGACCTGAGCGGCGGGGCCTCCCCTCTCCGTCCCTGTCTCAGGCGGGGTCGCCGGGGCCACGACGCACTGCTATGATCGCCCCGCCTGAAACCCCTCGGGGGGCGGCGAGGGTCACGGGTTGTCGGACCGGGGGTGGACCATGCGGGTGCTGGTGGGCGATATCGGTGGTACCAAGACCGTGCTCGCGGTGGCCGAGACCGTTGGGGACAAGGTCCAGCTGGATCACGAGCGGCGCTACCCGAGTCGGGACTTCGCGTCCCTCGACGCCCTCCTGCTGCGCTACCGTGAGGACACTGGGGCCCACTGCGACCTTGCCGCCCTGGCGATCGCGGGTCCGGTGCGCGATGGGGTCAGTCAGGCGACCAATCTGCCCTGGACGGTCGACGCAAGGGCCATCGGGCGGCACCTCGGCATCGCGGCGGTGCGCCTGCTCAACGACCTGGAGGCGGTGGCCTGGGGTGTCCCCGCCCTCGGGGCGGACGAGCTCGCCGTTCTGCATGCCGGAGACCCTGACGCGGAAGGCAATGCCTGCATCGTGGCCGCCGGCACGGGGCTCGGGCAGGCCGGCCTGTTCTGGGATGGCGCGCGTCACCACCCCTTCGCCACGGAGGGGGGACATGGGGACTTCGCCCCCTGTGACGAGCGTGAGTTCGCACTCTGCCGGTTTCTCCAGCGCCGCTACGGTCATGTGAGCTGGGAGCGCGTCGTCTCAGGGACCGGCATCGGGAACCTCCATGCCTTCCTCCTCGAATGGCGAGGTGGTGTGCTGCCCGACTGGCTTCGCCAGGAGATGGCGGAGGGCGACCCATCGGCCGCCATCGCCAGGGCGGCCGTCGAGGCCAGGTGCCCCATCTGCAAAGAGACCATGGACCTCTTTGCCAGCCTCTATGGGCGCGAGGCGGGCAATGCTGGCCTCCGGTATCTGGCCCTCGGCGGCATCTACCTGGGCGGGGGGGTGGCGCCGAAGAACATTGAGCTGCTCAGCTCCGGGGGATTCGTGGCCGGCTTCCTGGACAAAGGGCGCATGGCACCGCTGGTGGAGCGCATGCCCGTCAAGATCATCCTAGAGCAGCGAACACCCCTGTTCGGGGCGGCCCGATTCATGGCCCAGGCCTGAGCCGGGACTGAGCCGGGGCAGAGTCGGGACTGAGCCGGCGCCGGACGCGCCCCTGTGCGTCCCGAGCCGTCCAAGAATGGCCTCTCTAATCCATTGACCTAAGAGGTAACGACGCCATGACGACCCTAAAGATCACCGGTATGAACTGTCAGCACTGCGTCAAGGCCGTCACCGAGGCCCTGCAGGCGGTCCCAGGTGTGGCTCGGGTCGAGGTCGATCTGGGCACCGGCCAGGCTCAGGTGGAGGGTGATGCCGACGCACAGGCCCTGGTCGCCGCGGTGCAGGCGGCCGGGTATGAGGCCGCGTCGGCCTGAGGCAGGCTCTGCCCGGGCACTTCCCAGTTCGGGCTGGGCCCATTGCGAGGCCTGATCGAGCCCTATTGGGCGCCCCCGATTGGGCGCGCTAGCGGAGCCGTATCACCTTGAGCCTGCGGGCACGCCTAGGCGACTGGATCGAATCCCCACCGGTTCAGCGCGTCATCATCGGGCTCATCGTCCTCAATGCCGTGACACTGGGCATGGAGACCTCGCCGGCCCTGATGGCACGCTGGGGCGTCCCCCTCAAGGCCGTCGACGCGTTGGTCCTCGCCGTCTTTGTAGTCGAGCTGGGCATCAAGCTCTACGCCCGCGGGCTCGGCTTCTTCCGCTCAACCTGGAACGTCTTCGACTTCGTGGTGGTCGGGATTGCCCTGATACCTGCCAGCGGCCCGCTTGCGGTGCTGCGTGCCCTGCGCGTCTTGCGCGTGCTGCGGCTCGTGTCCCTGGTTCCACGGCTGCGCTTCGTGGTGGAGGCCCTGCTGCGGGCGATTCCTGGAATCACGGCCATCGGTGCACTGCTGCTCCTGCTGTTCTATGTCTTCGCCGTGATGGCCACCGGGCTGTTTGGGGACACCTTTCCGGAGTGGTTCGGGACCATTGGGGCCTCCATGTACACACTGTTCCAGGTCATGACCCTGGAGAGCTGGTCCATGGGCATCGTACGGCCCCTGATGGCAGAATACCCTTTGGCCTGGGCCTTCTTCGTCCCCTTCATCTTGTTGGCCACCTTCACCATGCTGAACCTGTTCATCGCGATCATCGTGGACACGATGCAGAGCATGCATGGGCAGGAGCATGCCGCCGACATGCAGGACATCGATCGGCTGATCCGCCACGACACGGACCCGCTCGCCGAGGAGCTGAGGGAGCTGCGTGGGGAGCTGCGGGCCCTGCGCGGTGTGCTGGTGCGCCTTGAAGCAGCGAGAAGCGCTGATGGAGGGACCCTCGCGCCCCGCCAGGGGGGCGGGCGCGAGGAGACAGACCCATGACGGGCGCCGGAGCCCGCGCCACGCCCCAGGCACGGGCTGGCTGTGACTGGGGCTGTGGCTGGGGCTGGAACTGGGGCCTGCGCGGCGTCCTCGCCTCGGCACTGCTGCTCTGGGCCCAGGCCGCGCTTGCGCTCAAGCTGGAGGTGAAGGTCGAGGGGCTCCAGGGCCAATGGGAGGCGAACGTCCTCGCCCTGCTCGCGATCTACCAGGAGCGCGGCGACGAGACCCTGACCGAGGCGCGCATCCAGGCCCTGCATCGCCGCGCCCCGGAGCAGATCCGCGATGCCCTGGCCCCCTTCGGGCTCTATCAGGTGGAGATTGCGGATACCCTCACGCCCCCTTCCGACGGGAGCGGGACCTGGTTGGCCGTCTACAAGGTCACCCCAGGGGAGCCGATCAGGATCGCATCGGTGGACTACCAGATCACCGGCGAGGGCGCGGACAATCCCAAGTTCCCCAAGGCGTTCCCCATGAAGGTTGGGGACGTGCTGCTTCACTCGAGCTACGAGCAGGCGAAGGAGTCGATACGGGGTGTCGCCGCCCAGGAGGGCTATCTGACCTATGCGCTGCAGGCCCACCAGGTCCTCATCGACCCCGTCAGCTATACGGCCCACGTCCGCTTCCACCTGGACACTGGGCCGCGCTATTACTTTGGCCCGGTCCGGTTCAAGCAGGACCTGCTGTCGGACGCCTACCTCAAGCGCTTCGTGAGCTTCAAGTCGGGGGATGTCTACGACCCGGACCAACTGCTCAGTCTCCAGGGCCGACTGCTCGGGACGGAGTATTTCGACAAGGTTGAGATCGTGCCGAAGCTGGACGAGGCCGACGAGGACCGCATCGTCCCCATCGAGGTCATCGGCAACGCCGCCAAGGCCAACAAGTACCGCGTGGGTGTGGGTTACGCAACCGATGTGGGCCCGCGCTTCAGCATGGATTACCGGCGCCGCTACCTTGGCGAGAATGGCCACAAATTCAAGGCGGACCTCACCGTCTCCCAGGCGCTGCAGTCCATCTCCGCCGAATACCGCATCCCCATCGGGGACCCGACCCGCGACTACCTGTACGTGCGCCCGGAGCTAAACGCCTACGACACCGACAGCAGCAAGGGCACCCTGGCCAAGATCGAGGCGGCCCACTCGGTCGTGGTGGGCGGTGGTGTGCGCCGCACCATCGGCGTCGATTACCGCTACGAGGACTACAGCCTGTCCGACACCGACCAGGGCATCACCAACGAGCTCGTCCCGCACATCAGCTGGGCCAAGACCAGCGCCGACGATCCCATCTACACGACCGACGGCTACCGCTTCAAGGTCACGCTTCAAGGGGCCGTGGAGGGCCTGGTCTCAGACGCCAGCTACTTGAGCGGCCTGGCCTCGGCGAAGTGGGTCAAGGGCCTGGGCAAGGACTACCGCTTCATCACCCGGGGCGATCTCGGGGCGACCTGGGCCGACAGCGTCCTGGACCTGCCGGCCAGCCGCCGCTTCTACGCCGGCGGTGACAACAGCATCCGTGGCTGGGGCTTCGATGCCCTGGGCCCCAACGACCCGGTGACCGACGACACGGTCGGCGGGCGCTTCCTGGCCGTTGGCAGCCTCGAGCTGGAGCGCAAGCTCTGGGGGGACTGGAGCGCGGTGGTCTTCACCGACTTCGGCAACGCCTTCGACCCGGACTATCCGCGGGTCTTCGAGCAGAGCGTCGGGGCGGGTATCCACTGGCGCACACCGGTTGGACAGGTGCGGGTGGAGGTGGCCTATGCCCTGACCAAGGACCCGGCAGGGTTCCGCCTGCACCTGATCCTGGGGCCGGACCTGTGAGCCCGGCAAGGGCCAGGGGTCCGCGGTGGGTGCCTCGGTGAGCACGGAGGCCGCCGCGGCCGGCGCGCCCCAGGGCCGGCCGACCCAGGCCGCAGATCATGGACCTGGGCCCCGTCGGTCCCGCCGGCGCCCCTGGTGGAACTGGCCCCTGGCGGTCTTGGTCCAGCTTCTGCTGTTGGCGGCGCTGATCCTGGTCTGGGTGCTCGGCACCGAGTCCGGGCTGCGCGCGGCCCTGGCGTTGGCGAATGACCTGGCCCCCGGTGTGGTCCGGGTCCAGCAGGTCCAGGGCCGCCTAGGGCGGGACCTGCACCTGGCCGGGCTTGAGGTTCGCCTGCCGGACCTGAGCCTCTCCGCGGCAGAGATCCACCTCCAATGGCGTCCCTGGGGGGCCCTGGCCGGGACCCTGCACATCGAATCCATCGTCGCCCGGGGCTTGAGTCTCGCCACCCGCCCAAGCCCGCCGGACCCCAAGCCCCTGACCCTGCCGGCCCTGGTCCTGCCGATGGGGATCGAGGTTGGCCAGGCCCTGGTCGAGGGGCTGAGCATCAGCGAGCTGAGGGATGACCCGCCCCCGCCCTTCGTCGTGGAGCGCATCGCGCTTGCCGCTGGGCTCCACGCCGGCCGGCTGGAGCTGCGCGAGCTGGCCGTGGAGCTGCCCGACGTCCGGTTGCAGGCCCGCGCCCAGGGTCAGGGGGAGCTGGCGGGGGACTATCCGCTGGGGGTCGAGCTGACCTGGACCCTGACCCTGGACCCCAGAGGTCCCGAGGCGCATCCGGTGACCCTGAATGGGGCCGGGCGGGTCAGCGGCGATCTCTCCCGCCTGCGAATCGAGTACGGCATCACCGGGGCCGTCGAGCTCGATCTGAGCGTCGATGTCACCTCGGTCCTCTCGGCCCCCGCCTGGGACGGTCGGGTCGAGCTGCACCGGGTCGACCTGCCGGCCTTCGACCCTGGACTCCCGGCCCTGGACTTGCACGGCACCCTGACCACCAGAGGGGATCGCGACCAGGCCAGTGTCCAGGGCCGGCTGGACGGGCAGGCCGCTGGTTCAGCCGCGGCGGCCTTCCCTGGCCACCTGGGGGCGGGTCTGGACCTGGCCTGGGCAGGGCGGGCCCTGACCATCCGTGCCCTGCGGATCGAGGAGGACAGCTCCGGGGGCTTCTTGACCGCCGGGGGGACGCTGGATCCGGGGCAAAGGCGTATCGATCTCAAGGGCGACTGGGAGGGGCTGCGCTGGCCCCTCAGCGGGCCGGCCCAGGTGGAGGCACGTCGCGGCACGGTGACCCTAACCGGGGCCCTGGACGCCTACCAATACGACCTGACCGCCGAGGTCGCCGGTTCAGCCATCCCCGCCACCACCCTGACCCTCACCGGCGAGGGCAACCTTCAGTCCAGCCACATCGGCAGCCTGCGGGTCGATACCCTCGGCGGGCAGATCGACGGCAGCGGCGACGTTGCCTGGGCCCCGGTCCCGCGCTGGGACGTCCAGCTTGTCGCCAAGGATCTGGACCCCAGCGGCATGGTGCCCGACCTCAGCGGCCGTTTGGCCTTGACCGCGTCGAGCGCCGGGACGCTGGACGCCTATGACCTGCGCCTGCAAGGGGAGACTGGGCCTGGGGCCAAGGCTGAGGCCGGCGGCACCCTGCCCGCGGCGACCATCGACCTGACCGCCAGCGGGGACATCCACTCCGCGCAGGTGTCGGCCTTGCGCCTCGAGACCCTGGGCGGCCGCATCGAGGGGAAAGGGGAGGGGAGCTGGGCGCCGGGGCTGACCTGGGTCGCGGAGCTGAGCGCCGACGGCCTCGATCCGTCCAAGCACTGGCCGGACTGGCCGGGCCGGCTTGGCGGGCGGGTAGCGACCCAGGGTCGTGTCACCGCTGAGGGGCCCGACCTCGGCGCGCAGTTGGAGGACATCAAGGGAGAGCTGCGCGGCTACGCCGTGGCCGCGGCGGGCAGGGTCCTGGTGGCTGGCAAGACGGTGACGATCGAGGAGCTCAATGCCACCTCGGGGCCCAGCAAGGCGCGGGTCAGCGGGACCGTCGGCGAGCGCTTCGACCTGGCCTTTGCGGTGGACTCGCCGGATCTCGCGACGCTGCTGCCCGATGCGCGGGGGAGCATCAAGGCCGATGGCACCGTCCTCGGCACGGCTCAGGCCCCGGAGGTCAAGCTGAAGCTCGGGGCCAAGGGCGTGCAAATCGCGGGGCAGGGCGTCCAATCAGCGCAGGGCGATATCGACCTGGGCCTCGGCCCGGGTGGCCGGTTCGACATCCGGCTCAACGGCAAGGACCTGACCGCCGCTGGGTTCACCTGGCAGACCCTGGAGGTGCGCGGGGATGGCGCCATGGCCGACCACCGCTTGAGCGCCGACCTCAAGGGCGAAGCCTTGTCGCTGCGCGTGAAGGCGGGTGGGGCCCTCAGGCCAGACAATGCCTACCAGGGCCATCTTGCGGAGCTTGAGCTGGCCAGCAGGGACTACGGCACCTGGCGCCTGCAAGCCCCGGCGCCCATTGCCCTGCAACAGCCCAAGATCAGCGCCGGTCCAGTGTGTCTGCGCGACGTTCAGGGCCCTGGCGGAGGCACCGGCGGTTGCGTCCGTTTCGAGCAGACCGACAGGGGCAAATGGAGCGCCGAGCTGGACCTGGACCGCCTGGCCTTTGCGCGTCTGGCGCCCTTCCTCCCGTCGAATCTTGCCGTCGAAGGTGCGGGGAGCCTCAAGGGGCGGTTCGCCGCCGAAGGATCGGCTCTGATGGCAAACGCCGATCTGACTGTCCCCGAAGGTCGACTGCGGGTCACTGCGGGCCGCCCAACCCAAGTGCTCGACTTCTCGGGCAGCCGCGTCGGCCTGGATTCCGGCGCCAAGGGGCTGAACGCGCGGCTGCACCTACCGGTGGCCGGGATCGGCGGGGCGGACGCCGACCTGAGCCTCGCCGGATGGCGCCTGGACCAGCCCGCACGCCTGGAGCAACCCTTGGCCGGGCGGGTGCAGGGGCGGGTGGCGGACCTCGGACGCTTCGCGAGCCTGGTCCCTGACCTGTCTGGGCTCACCGGGACCATTCACCTGAATGTGGGCCTCGCAGGGAGCCTGGGGCGGCCAGGGATCACGGGGGGTGCGCGCCTCTCCGGGGGCGGCTTCGATGTGCCCCTCATCGGGCTCAAGGCCGCCAACTTCGACCTCAGCGCCGAGGCTCAGGGTCCTGCCCAGGTCGTCTACCGGGGCGGTCTGGACCTCGGCGGCGGACGGCTGGACCTGACCGGCGACTCCCGCCAGGAGGCATCGGGTTGGCTGACCAAGGTCCGCATCTCTGGGGAGAGGCTCAAGGTGGCCGACTCCAAGCAGTACTTCGCCCTGATCTCCCCCGACATCGGCATCCAGCTCGGCCCGGGCGGTCTCGATGTGACCGGGGCGCTGCGCATACCTGAGGCACGCGTCCGACCCCGGGACATCCCCCCCGGAACGATCTCGCCCTCCGGCGACGTGGTCCTGGAGCAGACGGCGGCCAAGCAGGCCGAGCCCTTCCCCATCGCTGCGGACCTGCGTCTGGTCCTCGGCGACGAGGTGTCTATCGATGCCTTTGGGCTGCGCGGTCTGTTGCGCGGCGACCTGCGGGTGATCAAGTCCCCTGGCCGCGAGCCGGTGGGGGATGGCCAGATCTCGGTGGAAGACGGGACCTACCGCCTGTCCGGCGCCTTGGGGGTCATGGCCGCAGTCGGCAAGCCGCTGAAGGTCGAGCAGGGGATTCTGGTCTTCGCCAAGACCCCCCTCAGCAACCCGGGCTTGGTCCTGACCGCCCAGCGGCAGGGGGGCGATACGACCGCCGGGGTACGGGTCCTGGGGACCATCAGGAAGCCGAAGCTGGCCTTCTTCTCCGACTCTGACCCGGACATGACCCAGTCGGAGATCACCAGCTACCTTATCACTGGCGTGCCGCCCAAGCGCGGCAGCGCCGACGACGCCCGCGCCCTGGCGGTGGGGACCTATATCAGTCCGAAGCTTTACATGGAGTACGAGAGCAACCTGGGCGACGCGGCGGACAAGGTCAAGCTCCGCTACGAGCTCTCGAACCGCATCGAGCTGCAGACGGAGACGGGGAGTGGCCAGGGCGCGGACATCTTCTACAAGTTCGAGCACTGACGCCACGTGGCCCGCAGGTTGGGTCCAGACCTGCCCTCACCTGGCCATGCGACGGCCACCGGCACGCAGGGACCTGGACCTGTCGGCATGAGCCGGGCCAATCCCAATCTGCGCTCGCCCCGATATTGGCCGAGCTGGCTCGTCGTGGGGCTGTTCCGCCTCGTGGGTCTGCTCCCCTATCCGGTCCTCTGGGCACTGGGCACCGGGCTTGGCTACCTGAGCTATTACCTGGCGGGGTCGCGTCGCCGGGTGGCCTGGCGCAATCTGGAGATCTGCTTCCCGGATCGAACTGCGGCAGAGCGGCGCCGGATGCTGCGGCGGCACTTCGGCTACCTGGGGGAGGCCGCCTTCGGCCAGGGGCTTATCTGGGGGGCCTCCCGGCGGCGCCTCGAACGCCTGGTTCGGGTGGTTGGACGCGGTCCCATCGACGCCTGCCTGGCCGAGGGCCGGCCGGTGATCGTCCTGGTGCCCCATTTCGTCGGACTGGAGCTGGGCGGGGCCGCCTTCACGGCCCTGGTCCACCCGGGGGTCTACATGTACCAGCGCGTGCGCGACCCTGTCCTCGACAGCCAGATGCTGCGGGCTAGGACCCGTTTTGGCAGCCGCTCCATCGAGCGGCAGGACGACCTGCGGGGCCTGGTCCGGATCATCAAGGCTGGTACGCCCTTCTTCTATCTGCCAGATCAGAACGCCGGCCCAAGGGATGGGGTCTTCGTCCCCTTCTGTGGCCTGGCCGCCTCAACGGTCCCCGCGCTCAGCCGTTTCGCGCGTCTGACCGGGGCCCTGGTGATCCCGACCTATGCGCGGTATCGGCCCTGGGGGCGGGGGCTTGAGCTGATCTTTGACCCCGCCTTGGACCCCTTCCCGAGCGACGACAGGGTGGCCGATACGGCGTTCATGAACAGGGTCATCGAGGCGCGCGTCCGCACCATGCCCGAGCAGTACTTCTGGGTGCACCGCCGCTTCAAGACCCGGCCGCCCGGCGAGCCGCCGGTGTATGCCGATCAGGAGCGGCGATGACGGGCTCTGTCCCCGATGATGCCGCCGCTGGTGATGCCGGCGAGGTCGGCAAGCCGCGCCTGGGCCGTCCGCGTGACTGGGTCATCGGCTCCCTGCTGTTGGGGGCGCTCATCCTCGGCGTGGAGCTCACCCTGGGCTGGGGGGGGCTCCTGGCACCCTGGAGGACGCTGGCGCCTTCCGTCCTAGCCGCCCTGATCCTGCTCAGCGCCCTGAGCTATGCCCTACGGGCGGCACGGGTGTACGACTGGTTGTGCCTCGGCGATCCGCAGAGCGGGTGCGCCGGGCGTTTTCCGGCCGTCCTGCGTCTCTCCGTCCTTCACAATACCGCCAACAACCTGCTGCCCATGCGCGCCGGAGAGCTGGTCTTCCCGTGGCTGATGGGGCGCTACTTCGGTCACGGCTTCTTTCCTGCAACAGCCGCCCTGGTGTGGATTCGGCTCATGGATCTCCACTTCCTCGGGCTGCTCGGGCTGGCGATCGCCTGGTTGCGCGAGCCGTCCTGGGTCTGGCCGGCCGCCGCTGTCCTATGGGTCGCGGCCCTCGGTCTGCTCGGGCTTGTGGGCCGCCGGCGGCCGAGTTGGGCCTCGGGGAAGGGAGGCCGTCTCCGGCAGCTCATGGGTAAGGCCATGACTACGGTCGCCTCGGCCGCGCCCCGCTCGCACCTGCGCACCGCGCGGGCCTACCTGTGGACCGCCCTGACCTGGGTGACCAAATTCCTGGCCTTTGCGACCCTGCTGCGGCATTTTCTGCCGGTGGACCTCTGGCAGGCCCTGGTCGGGGTCATGGGAGCGGAGCTGTCGAGCGTCCTGCCGTTCCACGGCATCGCCGGGAGCGGCAGTTACGAGTTGGCGGCCGTGGCGGCCCTGGTCCCGGCCGGCGTCGACCCGAAGGCCGCCCTGGCGGGCGCGGTCAACCTGCACCTGTTCCTCCTCGGGATAACGGCGCTGCTTGGCGCCTTCGCCTTCCTGTTGCCAAAGGGGCCGCAGGGGGATCAGCGGGGTGGGCCCTCGCCCGATGAGGGTGCCGACTAAACGATACCCTGGGTTTGCAAGCAGGGGGCGTGACGGCCGCCAGGGTCGAGTCCCGTGACGGTGCCTGCAATACAACAGCGCGGGATTGTTGTCGAAACTCACGCCGCCTGACCAAGGACCCATCGTCTATGGCTACGACGCGGCGCAGCGGCTGCGCAGCATCACCAACGGCGCAGGCGAGAAGATCGTCTATCGGCTCGACGGCCTCGGCAACCGTACCAAGGAAGAGACGTTCGAGGCAGGCGCGGTGACGGCTTCAAGCACGCTCAATCGCCGATTCGACACCCTCGGACGGCTGTGGAAACGGCTCACCGCCGCCAACCAGGAAATGGAAGTGCTGACCTACGACCTGCAAGGCAATCTCAAAACCCACACCGCCAAGCCCGATAACGACCCGGCAAACGATCAGTACACCGCCATGACCCTCTATGCTGCACGCAACCGCCTGAGAGCCGTCACAGACGCGTCGGGCGGGGTGACCCAACTCGCTTATGACGGGCTCGATCACTTGACCCAAGTCGAAGACCCGCGGCTCAACGCAACGACCTATAGCATCAGCGGGCTCGACAATCAGAGCCAGGAGATCAGTCCGGACCGCGGCATCCTCAAGAACACCAGTTTCGATCGGGCCGGAAATGTCACAGCCGCGCTCGATGCGCGCGGCAACAGCACGCAATACAGGTACGACGCCTTGAACCGTCGACTTTCGGAAAGCTTCGCAGATGGTACCAGCGTCGCCTACGAATACGAGAGTGGCACCGGGGCCGTCGGCCGAATTGACCGCATCGACGACGCGACCGGCCATACCGTGTATCACTACGACGTCGAGGGCCGCCTCAGCCGAAAGGAGCAAACCACCGGCACCCTGCAACGCGCCATCGAGTACCGCTACGAAGCGGTGACAGGACGACTGGAGGGCCTGACCTATCCCTCGGGCGCCAGCATCAGCTACGGCTACGACAATGCGGGGCGTATCCAAAGTCTCACCCTGACCACCGAGACCCTGCCGGCGACGGCCATCGTCTCCGAGGTGACCTACCAGCCGCTGGGTTCGGCCAGGAGCTATCAATTACCGGCCGTCGCGGGCGCCCCGATCATTACCCGAGGTTACGACAACGACGGGCGGGCCGACAGCTACACCCTGGTAGAAAGCATCGGCGGTGTTCCCACCCTGGGCACCAGGACACTGCACTACGACCGCCTCGGCAACGTCACGTCTGTGGCCGATGCGGGGACGTCCGCCAACGATCAGACCTATGGTTATGACCCGCTCAACCGCCTGACCGACCTCAGCGCCCCAGGGCTCGTCCAGCAGTACGAGTACGACGCCGCCGGCAACCGTACCCTCAGGTCCGTGAACGGTGTCACGACCCGATACACACCCGAGCCGACCAGCAATCGCCTCGCCGCGGTGGGCGCCATCACCAGCTCTTTTAAGGTGTTCACAATATCCTGTAACCTATCGATATTGTTGAGATTCCTTGGGGGCTTGGAGCGGTCATGTTTGGCGACATCCTGCAGAAGTTCGTGGAGAAGAGCCCGGCGACGGTGATGGTGCGCGGCCTGCTGGAGCGGCTTCTCAATCCCGAGGCCCTGGACCGCTGGTTC
>Ga0272446_1000739_pt1 | contig 49720 bp, 48 predicted proteins | sample YNPCB0061_FD_194587 | JGI IMG/M metagenome (GOLD analysis project Ga0272446, IMG submission 194587) | Hot spring microbial mat communities from Yellowstone National Park, WY, United States - YNP-CB-006-1 | ecosystem: Environmental > Aquatic > Thermal springs > Hot (42-90C) > Sediment | place...
GTGGCAATATGGGCGCTAACCCACCGCTCCAGTGGGACGCTTCGCCAGCAAGCTTCGCTTGCTGTCTCCGCGCCCCTGAGCTAGCACGTTGCCGCTCTTGCGTTTGCCGGTGTCCGGCGCTCTCGTGCTTTCCCGGACACAGCGCCGCCCAGGAGGCGAAGCGGTCCGCCGAACCAAAGCGGGAGAGATCTCCATCGAGGGAGGCAGCCGAAAATCGACGTGGGTTTCTTTACCGTGCGTCCTGTACACGGGGCGTACGGAACAGTCGGGGGTGCGGACTGGGCGGGCCGGTTTGGGGGCGCGCCTCGGGATCATGATTGGTTAGGGGTTGCGCAACAGCTCGTCCAGTTCGCCGTCCATGTGCATCTCGGTCAGCTCGGTGAAGCCGCCGATGTGCCTGCCGTCGATGACGATCTGCGGGACGGTTCGCGCGTTGTCGGTGACGCGCGCGAATTCGGCCAGGGCGGCGCGGTCCAGGTCGATGCGGACCTCGTCGTAGCCGACCCCCCATTTTTCGAGCAGTGCCTTGGTCTTCACGCAGATCGGACAGGTGCCGGTGCTGTACACGGTGACGCGGTTCATGGCGGGGCTTCCTATTTCAGACCGAGCACGTCGCGCATGTCGTACAGCGCGGGCGCGCGCCCTTGCAGCCACTTGGCGGCACGCAGCGCGCCCGTGGCAAACGTGGCGCGGCTGCTCGCCTTGTGGGTGAGTTCGATGCGTTCGCCGATGCCGGCGAACAGGAGGGTGTGATCGCCAACGATGTCGCCGCCGCGCACCGTGGCAAAACCGATGGTTTGCGGGTCGCGCTCGCCGGTCACGCCTTCGCGGCCGTACACGGCGCACTGCGCAAGGTCGCGCCCGAGCGCGCGGGCGACGGTCTCGCCCAGGCCGAGGGCGGTTCCGGACGGTGCATCGACCTTGTGGCGATGATGCGCTTCGATGATCTCGACGTCGTAGCCCTCGCGCAGCACCTGCGCCGCGAGTTCGGCGAGCTTCATCAGCAGGTTGACCCCCACGCTCATGTTCGGCGCGAAGACGATGGGGACGTCGCGTGCCGCATCGGCGATGCGCGCACGTCCGGCCTCGTCGAAACCGGTCGTGCCGATGACGAGCGGGATGCGCGCGGCGCGGCAGGCGTCGAGATGGGTGAACGTGGCGTCCGGACGCGTGAAGTCGATGAGCGCCTGCGCGTCGCCGAGCTCGATCCGGTCATTGACCGCGACGCCGGTCACGAGCCCGAGCGCGGCGCCGGCATCCTGGCCGACGAGCGGGCTGCCCGGGCGGTCGAGCGCGGCAGCGAGCGCGACGTCGGGATCCTGGTTCACGGCCTCGATGAGCGCGCGGCCCATGCGCCCGGAGACGCCGGCGATGGCGACGGAAAGGGTCATGATCGTTTCACTCGCAAGGGGGAGACGACGCGCTCCTCGATGATCTGCCAGCGGCCGTCACGCAGCGCCAGGCGAAGCTGCTTGACGACCGCGTCGCGATAGCGGTCGGAGCGGTAGAACTGGTTGAAGGTCACCGTGGCCGTGCCGTCGGGGCCGATCTCGACCGACGGCGAGTCGATCTTCAGTTCGATCTGCCTGGCCGCGTCGAGCAGGGCACGGCGGCGCTTTTCCCACTCCGCACGGCTGCCCCCGCCGGCGGGGGCGAAATCGGCCGCATAGGCGCCGAGGTAGGCCTCGACGTTGCGCGCCTGCCAAGCCTTGGCCCACGCCGTTACCGCGTCGAGTACCGCTGCCTCGGGCGCCGCCTGGGGCTGGGGTGTGGCGGGCTGGGGGTCCGGAAACGGCGGGATGACGTCGGGCTGGATCTTCGCCACCTCGGTTTCCAGAACCAGGCCGGGCTCGATGGGCGGACGCGGATCGACGTAGGCGGGAGCGCCCTTGGGGCTGGGAAGCGGCGCGACGATGCTGGTGGCGGGCGTCGTGGCGGCAGGGGCCGTGGGCTGCGTGTTCGTGGCCGCAGTGGCCGCGGGCGCCGCCGGGGCCCCCTCGGCCGCGGCGGGCTGCGCGGCGGGCAGGTTGTTTTCGATGCGCGTCAGGATGTCGCCGTCGAAGAACAGCGTCACGCGTTTCTGCTCGGCGAGCTGCCCGGCCTTGTAATAGGTGTAGACGTAATCCCAGCGCTCGGGATGGAACGGGTCGGTGAGCAGCGGTGTGCCCATGAGGAAGCGCACCTGCGCGCGATTCAGCCCCGGCTTGAGCTTGGCGACGGTTTCCTGATCGATGGCATTGCCCTGCTGCACGTCGATGCGGTGCGGGCGGATGTCCGGCAGCCCGAAGCTGCCGCAGGCGCCGAGCAGAACGAGCGGAAGGAGGGCAAGGCTTTTGCGAGTCATGCATGTCGGCCCGCTGCGCTTAGGGGCCACCGGAAAAACCCGTATCATATCGCATTCACGTTCCCATTTCGGAGCCGTCGTTGAGCAACCCGTCGGACCTCAAGAGCATCGGCCTCAAGGCGACCCTGCCGCGCCTGAAGATCCTCGATCTGTTCGAACAGAGCGACAAGCGCCACATGACCGCCGAGGACGTCTACCGGCTGTTGACCGCTGACGGCCAGGACATCGGTCTGGCGACCGTGTACCGGGTTCTGACGCAGTTCGAACAGGCGGGCATCCTGATCCGCCACCATTTCGACAGCGATCGCGCGGTGTTCGAACTCAACCAGGGCGAGCACCACGACCACCTGGTCTGCCTGCAGTGCGGCAAGGTCGAGGAATTCGTCGATGCGGAAATCGAGAAGCGCCAGACGCGCATCGCCAAGGAACGGGGCTTCGCCATCCGCGAGCACTCGCTGCAGATCTACGCCGACTGCGTGAAGGAAAACTGCCCCAACCGCAAGCCGGCGGAGCGTTATCCCCGCACTCAGCGCGACTGAAGCGCGGCGCACAGCGCCGCTGCGCCGTCGAGCAGGCGGGGGGTGGGGCGGTTGAGAGCGGCGGCGTCGACGCGCACGAAGGCGCGCTGCCGGGCGGCGGGTAGTGCCGCAAAGCGCGCCCAGAAGGCCGCGATGTCGGGGCCGTCGTCGGCGGCGACGATGACGTCCGGGGCGCGCGCGAGGACCGCCTCGATGGATACCACCGGCGCGGGCGCGGTCAGGTCGGCGAAGATGTTCCGGCCCCCGCACAGCGCCATCGCGTCACTGATCCAATGCCGGCCGCCGACGGTCATGAGCGGCCTTTCCCACACTTCGTAGAACACGCGCCGCGGCCGTGCAGCACGATAACGCGCGCGCAGCGCGGCAAGCCCGGCTTCGAAGTCGGCCGCGGCCGTGGCCGCACGCTGGCGCTGGCCGGTCGCCATGCCGACCACGCGCAGCAGGCGCGCCACGTCTCCCAGCCGATGCGCATCGGTGAGCAGCACCGGTATGCCAAGCTTGCGCAGGCGGTGGATGTCGGCGGCGCGGTTGCCGCTCGCCCAGCCGATCACCAGGTCGGGTTGCAGGGCGAGGACGCGCTCGACATCGATGCGGCTGTAGTCGCCGATGCGCGGCAACGCTTTCACGGTGGCGGGAAAGTCGCTGGCGCTGTCGACGCCGACCAGCGCGTCGCCGGCGCCCACCGCATGCACCAGCTCGGTGACGTGCGGGGCGAGGGCGACGATGCGCTGGGGTGGCTGCGCGAGGCGCACGCGCTGGCCGCTGTCGTCGACGATCTCGACCGCGGCCGCGGCCCAGCGCGCGCCGAGGAGCAGCGCCAGGAGCGCCGCGCGGATCAGGGACATCCGTCGTGGAAGACGAGGTGTGCGCTGCCGTCCGCGATGCGCAGCCGGGTGAGCGCGGCGTTCGCCACCTCGATGCGGTAGGCGTTGACGAGCGGGATGGCCAGAAAGTGGGCGAGCGCCATGCGGATCACGCCGGCATGGCAGACGACGAGCAGGTGTTCGTCGGGGCTGGCGGCGACGGTTTCGTCGAGCGCGGCAGCGACGCGTGCCAGGAAGTCGTGCAGGGCTTCGGCACCGGGCGGGCGCGCGCCGACGGGGTCGGCTTTGAAGCGTGCGATGGCGCCGGGTGTGCGCGCCTCGATGTCGGCCGCGGTGAGCCCCTCCCAGACGCCGAAGCCGACTTCCTTGAGGCGTGCGTCGAAGGCCAGCGGCAGACCGCGCCGCGCGGCGAGCTCCTCGGCGAACGCCCGGCAGCGTGCGAGCGGCGAGGCGACGATGCGTGTCCAGGGAACGTCCGCGGCGGTCGCCGCGCGCATTTGCGCGAAGCCGCGCTCGGACAGCGGGTCGTCGGTCTGACCGCGATACCGGCGGCCGCCGACCGGTTCCCCGTGGCGCAGGAGATCGAGCGTGGTCACGGCTTTTGCAGCACCAGGTTGTCGCGGTGCACGAGTTCCGGTTCGTCGGCGTAGCCGAGAATGGCTTCGATGGCGGTGCTGGCCTTGCCGGCGATGCGGCGCGCTTCGCTGGCGGCGTAGTTGGCAAGGCCGCGCGCGACCTCGACGCCGTCGCCGTCGAGGACGGCGATGACGTCGCCGCGCGCGAAATCGCCGTCCACCGCAGTCACGCCCACCGGCAGGAGGCTCTTGCCGTCTTCGACCAGGGCGCGCACGGCGCCGTCGTCGATGGTGACGCTGCCGCGCAACTGGAGGTGGTCGGCGAGCCATTGACGGCGTGCGTCGAGCGGCGCCTGACGGGCGATGAGCTGGGTGCCGATGGCTTCGCCGGCGGCGAGCCGCAGCAGCACGTCGGGCTCGCGGCCGCTGGCGATGACCGTGTGCGCGCCGCTGCGCGCGGCGCGCTTGGCCGCGAGAATCTTGGTGAGCATGCCGCCCGTGCCGACGCTGGAGCCCGCGCCGCCGGCCATGCGCTCGAGTTCGGGGTCGCCGGCGTGGGCCTGCATCACCAGGGTTGCATCCGGGTTCCTGCGCGGGTCTGCGGTATACAGGCCCGGCTGGTCGGTGAGGATGACGAGACAGTCGGCTTCGATGAGATTGGTGACCAGGGCGCCCAGGGTGTCGTTGTCGCCGAGGCGGATCTCGTCGGTGGCGACGGTGTCGTTCTCGTTGATGATGGGGATGACGCCGAGTTCGAGCAGCGTGCGCAGCGTGGTGCGGGCGTTGAGGTAGCGGGTGCGGTCGGCGAGGTCTTCGTGGGTGAGCAGGATTTGCGCGGCGTGCAGCCGGTGGTCGCGGAAGATCGATTCGTAGGCCTGGACGAGTCCCATCTGGCCGACGGCGGCGGCGGCCTGCAGTTCGTTGACGGCGTGCGGACGCTTTTTCCAGCCGAGGCGGGCGATTCCCTCGGCAATGGCACCGCTGGAGACCAGCACGATCTCCTTGCCCCGGGCACGCAGCGCGGCGATCTGTCCGGCCCAGCGCGTGAGTGCCGCGTGATCGAGCCCGCGGCCTTCGGCGGTGACCAGGCTGGAGCCGACCTTGACGACCAGACGATGGGCATGGCGCACGACGGCGTGGCTCATCGCGCGCCGCGCCTCAGGCTGTCGATGGCGGTGGCGGCATCCTTCACGCGCAGGCGGTCGCGGCAGAAATGCTCCTCGTACAGGGCCTTGTGGTAGGACAGCGACGAACGGAACTGGATCGGCGTCCAGCCGGCGTCGCGCGCCCGCGACCAGGTGGCGTCCGGGTGGCCGTAGGCATAGATGCGGCGCTCGCCGGTGTCGCAGCGGATGCCCTCGAAACTGACGTTCGTCGCGCCCCCCGCCGCCTCGATGACCACCGTGTAGCGCACGACCTTGTCGTCGCCGACGCTGACCGAGGCGGGGTCGATGAAATACCGGTTGCGGGTCGCCGCCGAAACCTCGAACGGGATCAGGGTGTCGCGCTGCGGATAGGGCGGTAGCTGCGTTGCGAGCTCGACCCAGGGTTTTTCGTTTTCGAATTCACGCTCGAACGTGCCCCATTCGGCGTGGGCGAGGAAGGGCAGCAGAACGAGCCACAGCGGCAGTTTTTTCATGCCGCCATTTTATCAGCCGCGGTACTGGTATTCGCGATTGAACGGGTAGGCGGGCTGCCGCCCGGCGACGCCCTTGCCGGCCAGCACCTGCCACAGCTCCATCCAGCCGTGCTCGAAGGCATAGGCCGAACCGCCCATGTAGATGCGCCAGATGCGGTATTTGCGCTCGCCGATCAGGCGCCGGGCGTCGTCGGCCCGGTGCTCCAGCCGCGTGACCCAGTGCCATAGCGTCTCGGCGTAGTGCGGACGCAGGTTCTCGGCATCCAGGCTTTCCAGGCCGGCAAGCGCGGCGTGGCGCAAAACCTCCGAGGCGTGCACCAGCTCGCCACCGGGAAAAACGTATTCGTCGATGAATTCCGAGATGCCGCTGCCGAGCCCGGCAGCGTCCACCGAGGCCGCGGTGATGCCGTGGTTGAGCACCAGCCCGCCGGGTTCGAGGAGCTCGTAAATCCTGCCGAAATAGCGCGCCATGTTGGCGCGGCCGACGTGCTCGAACATGCCGACGCTGGCGATCTTGTGGAAGCGTTGCGCGGGGTCGAGGTCGCGGTAGTCCATGCGCCGCACGGTGACCCGTCCTTCCAGCCCGCGGGCACGGATTTCGTCGCTGACGTGCGCGTGCTGCTCGCGCGACAGGGTGATGCCGGTGGCCTCGACACCATACTGCTCGGCGGCGTGGAAGATCAGGCCGCCCCAGCCGCAGCCGATGTCGAGGAAGCGCTCACCGGGTGCGAGGCGCAGCTTGCGGCAGATGTGATCGAGTTTTGCCACCTGCGCCTCGTCCAGACTCATGCCGGGGTGGCGGAAATACGCGCAGGAATACACGCGCCGGCGGTCGAGCCACAGGGCGTAGAAGTCGTTGGAGACGTCGTAGTGGTATTCGATGTTGCGCCGGTCGCGGCTGCGCGTGTGGCGCCACCACTTCCAGGCGGCGGAACCGGTGTCCGGCCGGCAGTTGCCGGCGTCGCAGAAGCGGTCGCCCAGGGCCAGGATGTCGCGGATGTCGCCGGCGAGGTCGATGTCGCCTTCCACGTAGGCACGCGCGAGGGCGCCGAGGCTGGGGTTGGCCAGCGCCTTGAGCGCCGACGCCTTGTGCAGGTGGACGCCGACCTGCGGCGCCACCGCCGGTTCGATGCGGGTGCCGTCCCACAGCTCGACGGTGAGCGGCAATCCGGCGGCCTCGATGCGCCGCCCGACTTCTTTGACAAGGAGCTGATCGAGCATGACCGTCCTCCGTTTCGCGGAGCGACAATCTTAGCGCAACGGCGTCAGGCGGTCAGGTCGTTTGCCAGCGCGCTATGGGTTTCCGGCGCGACGCGGGTCGTGACGGTGTAGACGGGGTGGTCGATCCCCATGTCGACGGCGGCACCGGCCTTGACCGCCGCAACCATCGCCGGCGTGAGCTCGAAACGCAGGAAATGCACCGCGGAGGTCTTTTCCGCGTTGGCGCGCTCCATGTCCTCGTCGGCGATGGCGAAAACCGGCTCGAAACCTTCGACGCGGACCCACACCCGGTCCTCGATCCCCTTCAGGCGGGCCAGCTGGGCGCGACGCTCGTTCTCGTCTTTGTACTCGATCATCATCGTCGCCTTCCAGTTGCTGCCGTCCGGGACGAGCGGGTTGTAGGCGTCGAGCTCGTCCTGGATGCCTTCCTCCTCGAAGATCCTTTCCGCGCGCAGCATTTCCTGGACCTGGTAGCGCATGGTCAGCTCGTCTTCGAAAAACAGCGTCACATGCTCGCCCAGCGGGACTGCGCGGCGCGCCTTGTGCGCCATTGCCTCGCTGCGCATGGCCGGGCGTGCCTTGGCGTAGGCTTCGAGCGTCAACAGGCTGTCACGGGTGATCTTGGGCATGATGCTTCCTCCTCATTCGAGTCCGTATGCGATGCGCAGGAGCGTGAGCGGATGGCGCTTCTGCGCGCGCGTCTCGCCCATGCCCTGCAGGATGTGGCGCGCGGCGATCGCGCAGTCCGAACTGACGTAGTCCGGCGCGTTGGCCGCCATGCTCCGGAAAACCGGTTTGCCGATCTTCATCGACTTGTCGAAGAACTCCGACTTCACGCCCCAGGTGCCGTCATGCCCGGAACAGCGTTCCACCAGGTTGACCTCGGCGCCGGCAAGCTGCAGGGCGTCGCGGGTCTTGTTGCCGATGTTCTGCACGCGCTGGTGACAGGGCGCGTGATACGACACCTTGCCCAGCGGCTGTTTGAAATCGGTTTTCAAGAGGCCGTCCTGGTGCCGCGCCATGAGGTACTCGAACGGGTCCCACATGGCGTCCTTGACGGCCTGGACATCGGCGTCGTCGGGGTACATGAGCGGCAGTTCCTGCTTGTACATGAGCGTGCAGGACGGCACCGCGGTGAGGATCGCGTAGCCGGCACGCGCGAGCCTGGCCAGGTGCGGGATATTGATCGTCTTGAGGCGGTCGACGGCGGCAAGATCGCCCAGTTCGAGCTTGGGCATGCCGCAACAGGCTTCCTTGTCGACCAGCACCGCCGGAATCTCGTTGTGTTCCAGGAGCTTGAGAAGGTCGTGGCCGATGCCCGGCTCGTTGTAGTTCACATAGCAGGTCGCGTAAATGGCGACCTTGCCCGGTGTGCGCTGCCCGGGTTTTTCCGCAAAGTCGGCGCGCGGCCGGGCGGTGGCGCGGAATTTCGCGCTGTCGTAATGCGGCAGCTTGCGCTCGGGATGAATGCCCAGCGTGTCGCCGAGCAGGTTGCGGATCGGGCGCGATTCGAGGCTCGCGTTCACGACCTTGACGACGACCGGGATGGCGGCGAGCTTGCCCAGCGCGTCGGTGCTGGACAGCAGCTTGTCGCGCAGCGTCGTCTGCCCCTTGCGGTACTTGATCGCCTTGGCGCGCAGCATGGTGTGGGGAAAATCGAGGTTCCACGGGTGCGGCGGCACGTACGGGCACTTGGTCATGTAGCACAGGTCGCACAGGTAGCACTGGTCGACGACCTGCCAGTAGTCGGACTTGGCGACACCATCGACTTCCATCGTCGGGGAGGCGTCGACCAGATCGAACAGCGTGGGGAAGGCGGTGCACAGCGAGACGCAGCGGCGGCAGCCATGACAGATGTCGAAGATGCGTTCGAGCTCGTGCAGGAGCTTGTCTTCGTCGTAGAAATCCGGGTTTTTCCAGTCCAGGGGATGGCGGGTGGGGGCTTCGAGATTGCCTTCGCGTACGCTCATGTCAGGGTTCCGTCGGTCGGGTCGGGGCAGCGGGGCGCGTAGCCCCGCTGCAGCGGGATTACGCGCCCAGCGTGTCCAGGGCCTTCTGGAAACGGTTGGCGTGCGAGCGCTCGGCTTTCGCCAGGGTTTCGAACCAGTCGGCGATCTCGTCGAAGCCTTCGTCGCGCGCGGTCTTGGCCATGCCCGGGTACATGTCGGTGTACTCGTGGGTTTCACCGGCGATCGCGGTCTTCAGGTTTTCGCCGGTCGGCCCGAAGGGCATGCCGGTGGCGGGGTCGCCGCAGGTTTCCAGATATTCCAGGTGGCCGTGCGCGTGGCCGGTTTCGCCTTCGGCCGTGGAGCGGAACACCGCCGCGACGTCGTTGTAGCCTTCGACGTCGGCCTTCGCTGCGAAGTACAGGTAACGGCGGTTGGCCTGCGATTCGCCGGCGAACGCGGCCTTCAGGTTTTCTTCGGTTTTCGAGCCTTTGAGTTGCATATCACTGCTCCTTGCGTTGATGTGGACACGGAAGTCGGCGCGGCCGACGGCGTCGGGCGCACCCAGGTTTTAGACTAAGTCTAATTCCTGAACGAAGATTAAACCCGCTGCGACAATGCTGTCAATAAGGTTTTGTCCGCGCCCCTTGGGGATACACTTCGCGCTTTCGCGCGCCGGCCAGACAGGAACCCCCTTGCAATTCTTCCCCGCCCGTATCGCCGCCATCGAGGCGGCCACACCGAGTATCCGCACGCTGACGCTGGAGATCGACGATCCGGCATTCCGTTTCCTGCCCGGCCAGTGGGTCGAGCTGACGGTGGCGATCGACGGCCGGCCCCACACGGCCGGCTACTCGGTGACCACATCGCCGCTGCGTCGCGGCCGGATCGAGCTGGCCGTCAAGGCGAGCCGCACGCACCCGGTGGCCAAGTGGATCCACGGCCAGGCCCGTGTCGGCGAGCGTGTGCAGGTTTCCCAGGGGCAGGGGCCGTTCGTGTACGTTCCGGAAATGAGCGACAACCTGGTGCTCATCGGCGGCGGGGTCGGCGTCACGCCGCTCCTGGCCATTTTCCGCCATGTCCGCGATGCCGGGCTTGCCACCCGGGTGCACCTCGTGTACAGCGTGGCCGACAGCCGCGAGATCCTGTTCCGCGACGAGCTGGAGGCGGCGGCGAGAACGCACGCCAACCTGCGGGTGAGCTTCACCGTGACCCATCCCGACGCCGATTGGCACGGCGCGAGCGGGCGGATCGACCCGGCCAAGCTCGCCGCCATCGATACGCCCGACGATACGCTGTTCTACCTGTGCGGCCCGCCCGGCATGGTCGAAGACCTCAGCGCCATGCTGCACGATCGCGGCGTGCCGATGAGCCGCATCATTTTCGAGAAATGGTGGTAGCCGGCGCCGCGCTGCGGGGCATGCCGCTCACGCCGACCTGGCGAGGACGGGTTTGAGGTAGCGCCCGGTGTGGCTCTCCGGGTTGGCGGCGACGGCCTCCGGGCTGCCCGTGGCGATGATGCGGCCACCGCCGCCGCCACCCTCGGGACCCAGATCGATGAGCCAGTCGGCGGTCTTGATGACGTCGAGGTTGTGCTCGATGACCACCACGCTGTTGCCGGCGTCGACCAGGCGCTGCAACACGCGCAGCAGCAGGTCGATGTCGGCGAAGTGCAGGCCGGTCGTCGGCTCGTCGAGGATGTAGAGCGTGCGGCCGGTGTCGCGCTTGGAGAGTTCGAGCGAGAGCTTGACGCGCTGCGCCTCGCCGCCCGACAGCGTGGTCGCCGACTGGCCCAGGCGGATGTAACCCAGCCCGACGTCGATCAGCGTCTGCAGCTTCTTGCGCACGACCGGCACCGCGGCGAAGAATGCGTGCGCCTCGTCGATGGTCATTTCCAGGACTTCGCGGATCGTCCTGCCCTTGTACTGGATTTCCAGCGTTTCGCGGTTGTAGCGTGCGCCATGGCAGACGTCGCAGGGCACGTAGATGTCGGGCAGAAAGTGCATCTCGACGCGCACCACGCCGTCGCCCTGGCAGGCTTCGCAGCGTCCGCCCTTGACGTTGAAGGAGAAGCGTCCCGGGCCGTAGCCGCGCGTGCGCGCTTCGGGAACGCCGGCGAACAGTTCGCGGATCGGGGTGAACAGGCCGGTGTAGGTCGCCGGGTTGGAACGCGGCGTGCGGCCGATCGGGCTCTGGTCGACGCTGATGACCTTGTCGAAGAATTCCAGGCCGTCGATCGCGCCATGCGGTGCGGGTTCGGCCGATGACCCGTACAGATGGCGCGCGACCGCGGCATACAGCGTGTCGTTGACGAGCGTCGACTTGCCCGAGCCGGACACACCGGTGACGCAGACGAAGAGTCCGACCGGCAATTCCAGCGTGACGTGCTTGAGGTTGTTGCCGCTGGCCTCGGTGAGGCGCAGCGTGCGGCGGGGATCGGGTGCACGGCGCCGTTCGGGAATGGCGATCGCGCGGCGCCCGGACAGGTATTGGCCGGTGAGCGAATCGGCGGCGAGGCGGATCTCTTCCGGCGTTCCCTGCGCCACCACCTCGCCGCCGTGCACGCCGGCGCCCGGCCCCATGTCGACCACGTAATCGGCGGCACGGATCGCATCCTCGTCGTGCTCCACCACCAGGACCGAGTTGCCGATGTCGCGCAGGTGCTTGAGGGTGGCGAGCAGCCGGTCGTTGTCGCGCTGGTGCAGGCCGATCGAGGGCTCGTCGAGCACGTACATGACACCGGTGAGCCCGGAGCCGATCTGGCTGGCCAGGCGGATGCGCTGCGATTCGCCGCCGGAGAGCGTGTCGGCGGAGCGGTCCAGCGACAGGTAATCGAGGCCGACGTTCACCAGAAAGCCGACGCGGGCGACGATCTCGCGCACGATGCGTTCGGCGACCTGGGCGCGATGCCCCGCGATCGCCAGCGTCTCGAAAAACCGCAGCGCCTCTTTCAGCGGCAGCGCGCTGACTTCGTAGATGGCGAGCCCGCCGACCAGCACGTGGCGTGCCTCGGTGCGCAGCCGCGTGCCGTCGCAATCCGGGCAGGGCTTGGTGTTCTGATACTTGGCCAGCTCTTCGCGTACCGTGGGCGAATCCGACTCGCGGTAGCGCCGCGCCATGTTGTTGAGCACCCCCTCGAAGGGGTGGCGGTGGGTGGTGAAGCCGCCGCGCGGGGCAAGCGTCTGGAAGGCGATCGCCTCGCCGCCGGAACCGTACAGGATGATGTCGCGGATGCGTTCCGGCAGGTCTTCCCAGGGCGTGTCGAGGTCGAAGCCATAATGCAGCGCCAGGCTTTGCAGCATCATGAAAAAGAACTGGTTGCGCCGGTCCCAGCCGCGGATGGCGCCGGACGCCAGCGACAGGTGCGGAAATGCGACCACGCGCGCCGGATCGAAGAAGGTGATGCGCCCGAGGCCGTCGCAGGTCGGGCATGCGCCCATCGGGTTGTTGAACGAAAACAGCCGCGGCTCCAGCTCCGGCAGCGAGTAGCTGCACAGGGGACAGGCAAAGCGCGCGGAAAAGAGGTGCTCCGCGCCGCTGTCCATTTCCACCGCCAGGGCACGGCCGTCGGCGTGGCGCAACGCCGTCTCGAAACTTTCGGCGAGGCGCTGCTTGGCATCGGGCCGCACCTTGAGACGATCGATGACGACCTCGATGGTGTGCTTCCTGTTCTTGTCGAGTTGCGGGACGGAATCGATCTCGTGCACCCGGCCGTCGACGCGCACCCGGACGAAACCCTGTGCGCGCAGTTCCGCCAGCAGCTCGGTGTTCTCGCCCTTGCGGCCGACGACGAGCGGGGCGAGGATCATGAGCTTGGTGCCTTCCGGCAGCGCGAGGACTGCGTCGACCATCTGCGACACGGTCTGCGCGGCCAGCGTGATGCGATGCTGCGGACACTGCGGGTCGCCGACCCGCGCGTAGAGCAGCCGCAGGTAGTCGTGGATCTCGGTGACCGTCCCCACGGTCGAGCGCGGATTGTGGCTGGTCGCCTTCTGCTCGATGGAGATCGCCGGCGACAGGCCCTCGATGAGATCGACGTCGGGTTTTTCCATCAACTGGAGAAACTGCCGGGCATAGGCCGACAGAGACTCGACGTAACGGCGCTGACCCTCGGCATACAGGGTGTCGAACGCCAGCGAGGACTTTCCGGAGCCGGACAGGCCGGTGATGACGACCAGCTTGTTGCGCGGCAGGTCGAGGTTGATGTTCTTGAGATTGTGAGTGCGTGCGCCGCGAATGCGGATGGTGTCCATGCGGTCAGGGGAAGCATTGGCAACCTGCTAATATAACGGACTTCCAGACTCCGCCGTAATCCCGTGTCCGAAATCGAACTTGGCGACGCCATGACGCCGACGGAAAAGCGCGTGACGCTCGCGCTGGCGGCCATCTTCGGCCTGCGCATGCTCGGCATGTTCCTCATCCTGCCGGTGTTTGCGCTCTATGCCCGGCACCTGCCGGGGGGCGACGACCACACGCTGGTCGGCCTCACGCTCGGCATGTATGGGTTGACCCAGGCGCTGCTCATGATCCCGTTCGGCATGGCGTCCGACCGGATCGGCCGCAAGAAGGTCATCATCTTCGGTCTCGTCCTGTTTGCGCTGGGAAGCTTTCTCGCCGCCGCCGCGCCCGACATCTACTGGACCATCGCCGGCCGCGCCCTGCAGGGCGCCGGCGCGATCTCGGCGGCGGTCACGGCGTTGCTCGCCGACCTCACGCGCGAGGAGCATCGCACCAAGGCGATGGCGACGATCGGGTCGAGCATCGGGCTGGTCTTCGCGCTGTCGCTGGTGGCCGGTCCGGCGCTCGATCACGCCATCGGCGTGCCGGGCATCTTCGCGCTGACCGGGATCCTGGCGCTGGCAGCCATTCTGGTCGTCCGATACGCGGTTCCAGACCCTGCCGCGTCCTATTTCCATGCCGACGCCGAGGCCAATCCGGCGCGGCTGCGCGACGTGCTCGCCGATCCGCAATTGGCGCGTCTCGACTTCGGCATTTTCGCCCTGCACGCCGCGCAGATGGCGATGTTCGTCGTCGTCCCGGTGGCGCTGCGTGATGCCGGCCTTGCGCCCGCCCGCCACTGGCTGGTGTATCTCGGCGTGCTGCTCGGCTCGTTCGTGGTGATGGTGCCGGCGATCATCTACGGCGAGAAGCGCGGCAAGTTGAAACCGGTTTTCGTCGCCGGCATCGCGCTCATGCTCGTCGCTCAGGCCGGACTGGCTCTGGCGATGGGGCATGTGGCGGGCATCGTCACGGCGCTGTTTTTGTACTTCGTTGCCTTCAACCTGCTGGAGGCCACGCTGCCCTCGCTGGTCTCCAAGCTCGCGCCGGTCTCGGCCAAGGGCACGGCGATGGGGGTCTACAACACCGCGCAGGCGCTCGGTCTGTTCACCGGCGGGGTGGCGGGCGGCTGGCTGGCGCAACATGCCGGTTTTTCGGCGGTGTTCGAATTCTGCGTGGCGCTGATGGCGGCGTGGCTCATCCTGGGCATGACGATGCGCGCGCCTCCCGCGATCAAGACCCGCCTGTTCCGTGTCGGTCCCCTGTCCGCAGACCAGGCGGCGCTGCTCAAGACGCGGCTCGCGGCCATCCCCGGCGTCGTCGAGGCCGCGGTGCTGGGCGAGGAGGGCGTGGCCATGCTCAAGGTCAAACTCTCCGGCTGGGACGAAGCCGCCGCGCGGTCTATATTGCAGTCAACCGCCTGACCCGGGAGTGGGCGCATGAAGGCCATTCTTGCCGACGACCATGCCTTGTTCCGCGATGGCTTCGTGTTGTTGCTCCAGCAGCACGAGCCGGACATGCAATGCCGCGTGGCCGATACGTTCGATGACGCCCTCGCCTGCCTGCAAGGCGATCCCGACGTCGATCTTTTGATGCTCGACCTGAACATGCCCGGCATGCTGGGCGCACGGAGCGTCCAGGCGGTGCAGGAGGCGCACCCCGGCCTGCCCGTCGTCATCCTGTCGGGCGAAGAGCGGGCGAGCCAGATGGAGGCCCTGCTTGCGGCCGGCGCGTCCGGCTACATCCCCAAATCGTCGTCCGCGCCGGTCATGATCTCGGCCATCCGCCTGGTGCTGGCGGGCGGCGTGTACGTGCCGCCGCAGATGATGACCGGCGCGCGATCCACGCCGCGGGTTCAGTTGCCCGACACTGCGATGCATCTGACCGGACGCCAGCTCGACGTCCTGCGGCTGCTCGCGCAAGGCAGGTCCAACAAGCTCATCTGCCGCGAACTCGACATGAGTGAAGGCACGCTCAAGACCCACATCAACGCGATTTACCGCGTACTCAACGTCATCAACCGCACCGAAGCCGCACTGGAAGCAAAGCGGCTGGGCCTGGTCGATTAGCCCTGACGGCCCCCCATCGCGAAGCGTGCCGGCGAAATAACCGCCGTTGTCGTTGGAACCCCCGGTCGGCCCGCTGCGCGTTTTCGCGTCCGACAGGCGCCTGGTCGCAGCGGTCGGGACGTCCTACACTGCGAGGAAATCCGGCCGGATCGAGCCTATGGAAAACAAGGGAGGAGGAGAATCATGCGCAAGCTCGTCTTGACGGGGTTGCTCGGGTGTTTTCCGGCGGCAGCGAGTGGCCAGGCGCCCGACCCATTTTTGAGCGAAACCGACTATTACGCCGAGCAACCGGTTGTGCTGTCGGTCTCGAAACTCGCGCAGTCGCAGGCACTGGCGCCGGCCGCGGTGACGGTGATCGACCGCGCGATGATCGAGGCCTCGGGCTTTCGCACGCTGCCCGACGTGCTGCGTCTGGTGCCGGGGTTCGAAGTGGCGTGGGTGCGGGGCGGCCTGCCGACGGTGAGCTATCAGGGTCTGACCAGCCTGTACGCGCGGCGCATGCAGGTGATGATCGACGGCCGCTCGGTATACAACCCGGGGTATGGCCACATCCAGTGGCAGCTCTTGCCCGTGGCGCTCGAAGACATCGACCGCATCGAGGTGGTGCGCGGCCCCAACGCGGCCAATGACGGCGCCAACGCGGTGCAGGCGACCATCCATATCTTTACCCGCCACGCCGCGAGCGAGGCGGGCGCGAGCGTGCATCTGGCGGGCGGAGAAAACGGCATCCGCGACGCGGTGCTGCGCTATGCGGGCGGCAGCGGCGAGTCGCGCTGGCGCCTGACGTATCAGGAACAGCAGAATGACTGGTACGACACGCGCTATTACACACCCCGTGACGCGACCCACGACCGCTTTCTCAACCTGCGCCTGGACCAGCGCGTCGATGCGCACGACGAACTCACCCTGGAAACGGGCTATAGCCTTGGCAATTGGGAGAACAGTGCCGTGGGCTATACCTTCAGTCCCGCCCAGACGTCCGACCTCGATTCCTGGTATGTGCAGGGCCGCTGGCGGCGGGTATTCGATGCCGACAATGAATGGTCGTTGCAGTTTCACCATACGCGCTCCCGCGATATCGAGGCATTCAGGCCGCGGGCCCCGCTCACTGCGCCAGCCGATCTCGACAACTGGTTTCAGCGTGACGCGCTGGAATGGAGCGCCAACCACCGCCTCGCTCCCGGTCTGCGCTTGAACTTCAGCGCGGAAGTGCGCTACGACGCGGCGTGGTCGCCCTCGCTCACGCACACGGACAGGGTGCTCGACGGCTGGATGACCCGGCTGTCCGCCGCCAGCGAATGGGCGTTCGCGTCGGACTGGCTGCTGCACGCCGCGGCCATGCTGGAGCACAACTATTACGGTGGCACGCTGGTTTCACCGCGGCTTGCGCTCAATTGGCAACCTGTCCCCGGGCACAGCCTGCGGCTGGGCGCGGCGCGTGCGTATCGCACGCCGACCTTTCTGGAACAGAACGCCGATTTCGCCTTGCGCATGGGTCCCCTGCTATACGACCAGTTGCTGCTCTCGCCTTTCGCACTCAAGCCCGAACGCATGACGACCGAAGAGCTGGGCTACGTCTGGCAGGCGCCGGCGCGCGGCGTCAACCTGGATGTGCGGGTGTTCCACAATCGCCTCGAGCGCATCATCGACTTCACCACGCCTTACCCGGTGCCAGGCGAGATGGTGCACGACGGGGCGGACCGGACCTACGCCAACCTCTTTCACGCCACACAGCGTGGCGCCGAGTATCAACTGCGCTGGAAATACGATTCCGATGGCTGGGTGGCGCTGTGGCAATCGTGGGTCATGACGGACTCAGACAGCCCGGACTACGCGGCTTCCACGCCGCATCTCAATTCCGGTTTGCTCACCGCGCGCGAACTTGGCCAGGGCCTGGATGCGAGTCTGGGCTATTACCGCATGAGCGCGATGCAGTGGGTGGGCGCCGCCCAGCCCACGCCCGCGCATGACCGCCTCGACGCGCGCCTGGGCAAACGCTGGAAGACACCGCGGGCACGCTATGAGCTGGCGCTGGTGGTGCAAAGCGCGTTGGGCAAGCAAAGCGAATACGACGCCGCACGCTATTTCGACCGGCGCGCGTTCGTCAGTCTTGGAGTCCGTTTCTAAACGAAATGCACCGTATGTTGCGCCTTCTCCTGGGCTTGTGGCTGATCTCATGGGTGCCTTCGGCCTGGGCTGCCATGAGCGTGACGCTGCTGCTGTCCGCGCCCGGCGGGATCTACCAGGAAGCGGCGCAGGCCCTGCAAGCCGAGCTGGAAGAGGCCGGCGTCAGGGTCACGCAGCAAACCGTGGCACAGCGCGAGCCGGAGCGTGAAGACTGGGTGGTGGCGCTGGGGGTCGCGGCGCTGCAGCATGCACTCGATGAACGCAACACCACGCCGGTCATGGCGCTGCTGGTTCCGCGCGCCAGTTACACCCGGCTCACTGCGGGCAGAACGCGGCCGGTGACGGCGCTGTACCTGGATCAGCCGCTGTGGCGCACGGCGGCGCTGATGCGCCTGGCGTTGCCGGGCATCCGCCGCGTCGGGGCGATCCTCGGGCCGGCGACGCGGCAGATACGGGAAGACATGCGCCAGGCCTGCGCCGCGCAGGGCCTGGAACTGCATGCCGTGACGATCGACTCGGCGGCGGCGCTCTTCCCGGCGCTCGCCGACCTGGCCGACGAGATCGACGTGCTGCGCCTGGTGCCCGACCCGCTCGTCGTCAACCGCAACACCCTGCAAAGCCTGCTCTTGCAAACCTATCACCTGCGCCGGCCGGTGGTGGCGTATTCGGCGGCGCTGGTGGAGGCGGGCGCGTTGCTGGGGCTATACGCCACACCTGCGCAACTGGGGCGCGAGGCAGGACGGTGGTTGCAAGACCTGGGCTATGGCAGCGCACGCAAACTTCCTGCGCCACGCTACCCGAATAGCCTGACCGTGGGCATCAATCCGAGCGTGGCGCATTCGCTGGGCCTGACGCTGCCGCCGGCCGAGGTGTTGGCGCGGCGGGTGGAGGAGGTGAGCGCGCCGTGAGAATCCGCAACCGCGCGTATCTGCTGGGGCTGTTGCCGGCCTTGCTGGTGGCCGCGGTGCTGGGCATTTATCTGGGCGTGGTGCGGCTCGCCGATTTGCAGGATGAGATCCAGGCGCGTGGACGGGCGCTGGTGAAGCATCTGGCCATCGCGGCGGAATACGGCGTGGTGAGCGGCAACCGCGCCGACCTGCAGGGGCTGGTCGCTGAGGCCAAGGCCGAGCCGGATGTCGTGTATGTGCAGATACTCGATGCGCCGGGCGCGATGCTCGCGCGCGCCGGCAAACCCAAAGCGGGGCAGATCGCCTTTTCCGCACCGGTGATTCCGCGCCTGCTCACACCCGTGGTCGATCCCTATCTGCCCGACGCGCAAACCGCCGACAAACCGATCGGCTGGGTGAATCTGATCCTGAGCCGGGAGCGCTATGAAGCAGCCCGTAACCGGATGTTGCTGACTGCGGCCGGCATCGTGCTGCTGGGACTCGTGTTCGCCGCCCTGCTGGTGCGGGGGCTCGCGCTCAGCGGCATCCAGCCGCTGGTCGAGCTGATCGCCGCGGTGCGGCGCATGGCGGCGGGGGATTTGACGGTGTCGGTGCCGGTCACCGCCAAAAGCGAGCTCAGGGATTTGCAGACGGGATTCAACGAGATGAGCGCCGCGCTGCTGTCGTATCGCGACCGCATGCAACACAAGATCGACAGGGCCACCGCGGAGCTGGCGTCGCAAAAAATGGCGGCCGAAACCGCCAATGCCGCCAAATCGCATTTCCTCGCCGCCGCCAGCCACGATCTGCGCCAGCCCATGCATGCCATCGGGCTCTATGTCGAAGCGATGAAGCCGCTCGTGGCGGGGCGCCAGGCGGCGGCGACGCTGGACAAACTGGCGGCATCGGTGACCGCGCTGGAAGGTTTGTTCAACGGAATTCTCGACGTGTCCAAACTCGATGGGGGCGCAATCGCGCCGCGGCTTCAAGCCGTACCGGTGCGCGAGTTTCTGCAGAACCTGGCAGACAGCCATCTCCCCGACGCGGAACACAGGGGGCTCGCGTTGCGCGTTCATGCGTGTGAGGGGTGCATCGCCGCCGACACGCAGCTTCTGGAGCGCATCCTGCGCAATCTCCTGTCCAACGCCCTGCGCTATACGGAACACGGCGGCGTGCTGCTGGCGGCGCGCAGGCACGGTGGGAAAATCCGGCTGCAGGTGTGGGACACCGGCGTTGGCATCGCGCCCGTCGACTTGCCGCGCATCTTCGACGAGTTCTACCAGGTCCACAACCCGCAGCGCGACCGCAGCCAGGGATTGGGACTGGGGCTGGCCATCGTGCGCCGGATGGCGGCGCTCTTGGATTATCCGCTCGAGGTGCGATCGAGACCGGGGCGCGGCACGGTGTTCAGCCTGCTGGCGCCGCGTTGCGAGCCGACGCCGTCTTCATTCGCAACCCAGAGCGCGTCCGCGGATTTCACGCGGCTTTCCGGCCGCATCGCGGTGATCGATGACGATGATCAGGTGCTCGATGCCTTGACCGTCCTGCTCCAGGGCTGGGGACTCGACGTGATTGCAGCCAAGAGCGGTGGCGAGGCGCTGGCACGACTCGAGGTCGCGCCGGATGTGCTCATTACCGACTGGCGGCTGGGCGGCGGCGAGACCGGGGAAGGGGTGATCGGGGCCGTTCGCGCGGCCTATCCCGGGCAGCGCATCGGCGCGGTCATCGTCACCGGAGATACGTCCGTTGGCAGCGTCAAGGCCGCCAGAACGACCGGTCTTCCGGTGCTGCACAAACCCGTCCAGCCCGCGCGTCTGCGGGTTCTGCTGGCGCAAATGCTGCGCAAGCGCGGCTGAGCCACGAAGCCGCCCGCAGCATGTAAAATGCGCACACAACCATTGGGAGACATCATGGCATCGGTCAACAAGGTCATTCTCATCGGCAATCTCGGCGCCGACCCCGAAGTGCGCTACGCGCCCAGCGGCAGCGCGATCGCCAATGTCACGCTGGCGACGACGCGCAACTGGAAGGACAAAAACGGTGAAAAGCAGGAAGCCACCGAGTGGCATCGCGTCGTGTTCTACGACAAGCTCGCGGAAATCGTCGGCGAATACCTGAAAAAAGGCCGTCAAATCTACGTCGAAGGCCGTCTGCAGACACGCAAGTGGCAAGACAAGGAAGGCCACGACCGTTATACGACCGAAGTCGTCGCCCAGGAAATGCAGATGCTCGGCAGCCGCACCGGCGGCGACACCAGCATGGACAACGCGCCGCGAAGCGCCCCGCCCAAAGCCGCCGCGGCGCCCGCCAAGCCTTCGGGGGGCGGCGGTTTCGACGAGATGGAAGACGACATCCCGTTCTAGAATTCGCCATGCGCGCCGGACTCTTTCTTGCGACGGGTTTGGCTGCGCTCTGGATGATGGGCCTGGACGCCCCGGTGCGCGCCGAGGTCAGCGAAGCCGATTTCTTTGCCGACGTGCCGGTGGTGCTGACGGTGTCGCGCCTGTCGCAGGCGCTCGCCGATGCGCCGGCGGCGGTGACGATCATCGACCGCGACATGATCCGCGCCTCGGGCTTCACCGACATCGCCGACCTGTTCCGGCTGGTGCCGGGGATGAACGTGGCCTACTTCAGCGGCGCTTTGCCGACGGTGACCTACCACGGCCTCGGCGATGGTTTCTCGCGCCGCATGCAGGTGCTGGTGGATGGACGATCGATTTACAGCGCGCACTTCGGTCAGGTGTTCTGGCGCAATCTGGCGTTGACGCTCGACGACATCGAACGCATCGAGGTGGTGCGCGGGCCGGCCGCGGCCAGCTACGGCGCCAACGCCTTCGCGGGCGTCATCAACATCATCACCCGTCACCCGGCGGAAACCCAGGGGGTTCATGGCGAGGCGCAGCTGGGTGGCAACGACGTTCGCAACGCCCAGGTGCGCATCGGCGCGCAAAGCGGTGATCTGGTCTATCGACTGACCTTGGGTCGACGCGGCGACGACCGTTTCAAGGATTATCCGGACGACGTGCGCGAGCGCTTCGTCGAAGCGCGTGCCGATTACCGCCTGAACGCCAATGACGAGTTGACCGCGCAGTTCGGCACGAGCCATGCTGCCACGGAACTGTCTTTTGCCTTGCCCAATCATCCGGCCGATGCCGCCGATACCTATGTGCAGGTGCGCTGGCGGCGGGTGCTGGAAGCCAACCGCGAATGGTCGCTGACCTACGACTACACGCAGCAGGGCGTGGACGAACGGGTCGATCCGCCGGCTGTCACGGTTCCGCTCAATTTCGATTTCAGCACCCGGCGTCACAATCTCGGCGTGCAATTCATCACCCCGCTGAGCGAAACCGTGCGCGCGGCGCTCGGTGCGGAACTGCGCCGGGACAGCGTGCGCTCGCGCTTCTATTTCAGCCGCCCGGAGGCGCTCATCGACGACTCGGCGCGCATCTTCGGCAACACCGAGTGGCGGCCCGCAGAGCGCTGGCTCGTCAACGCCGGCGCGATGCTGGAACGCAACACCTTCGGTCATACCGAGTTGTCACCGCGCCTCACCGTGCACTATCAGCCGAGCGTCCAGCAATCCTGGCGCATCGGCATCACGCGCGGCTATCGCACGCCGTCGTACTACGAAGCGCGCGCCGACAGTCGGGTCGATTTCGGCGGCGGTTTCGTCAACCGGATCGACGTCCCGGCCACGGACCTGCGCTCGGAAACGGTGCTCTCGCGGGAACTCGGCTATGTCTTCCGGCTGTCGCGCCACGGTTTGCAGGGCGACGTGCGGGTGTTCGACGACCGCTACGCGCGCCTGATCCAGGATACGGTCGTGCCGGTGGCGGATGTCGATGGCGTGGCATTCCAGCGCAAGAACCTCGCCGCAGCGCGGCTGCGCGGGGTCGAATTCCAGCTCGACTGGCAGCCGTCGTCCGCCAGCCGGGTACGCGTCGGCCAGTCCTGGGTCAGCATCCGCTCGAATGACGCCGAGATCGCCCATTCCGCGCCGACGTCCACGACCAGCGTGCTGGCATCGCAGCGCTTCGGCGACGGGTTCACCGCCAGCGCGGGCTATTACCGCAACGGCCCGCTGACCTGGCTCGAAGATGGCGCGCCGGTCCCCGCGTCCGACCGCCTCGACCTGCGGATCGCGCAGCGCTTCCGGTTCGCCGGCCATCACGCCGAGGCGGCGCTGGTCGGACAGGCGCTGGCCGGCAGCAGCACCGAATTCAACCCGCTGTTCCGCTTCACCCGCCGCGCCTTCGGCTCGCTCACGCTCGACTGGTAGAATGCCCGCTGCTGCCGCCAGCGGGGCAGCGAACATAACAATCCTGCGCGGAGTGAACATGGGTCTGGCTGATCGGAGAAGGTGGATCGGCGCCGGCGGTATGCTGGCGCTCGGTCTGGCGCCGCTGGCGGCGCACGCGGCGCTGTCCGAGGCGGACTTCCTCGCCGATGTGCCGCTGGTGCTCACGGCGTCGCGCCTGGCGCAGCCGACCAGTGAAACGCCCGCCGCGGTCACGGTGATCGACGCCGACATGATCCGCGCCTCGGGATTTCGCGATATTCCCGATCTCCTCCGTCTGGTGCCGGGGTTTACCGTTGCCTACACGCGTGACAACACCTGGGGTGTCGGCTATCACGGCCTGGCCGACGGGTTCTCGCGCCGCATGCAGGTGCTCATCGATGGCCGGTCGGTGTATACGCCCGGTTTCGGCGAGGTGCCATGGGGCACGCTGCCGCTGGCGATCGACGACATCGAGCGCATCGAAGTCGTCCGCGGGCCGAACTCGGCGGCCTATGGCGCGAATGCGTTTTTCGGCGTCATCAACATCATCACCAAGGATCCGGCGCAGGTCGCCGGGGTACACGCTTTCCTGGCGGGCGGCGACCACGGGGCTGCGGACGGCCTGCTGCGCGTCGCCGGCAGCCAGGGCGACCTGCGCTATCGGTTGACGCTCGGCACGCAGCACCGCGACCGCTTTGCCACGCAGGTCGAAAAGAGCGCCGCCCGTCAGCTCGATGCGCGCGCCGACTACCGCCTGTCGGCGACCGACGAGTTGACGGCCAACCTGGCGGCAAGCCGTAGCGACCTGCACCAGGGTCGTGCCGGCGATCTCCTCGATCCGGCGCGCGAACCCGATGCCGGTGCCGAGCACGTGCAGCTCCGTTTTCGCCGCGCCGTCGACCCCGAAAATGAATGGTCGCTGCAGTTCTACCACACCCGCTACTACCGACGCGACGACTTCAGCGTCGTCCTGCCCGGGCCCTTCCCGCCCGCGGGCGTCGTCCCCGTCGATCTGTCGCACACGCAGTGGCGCGACGACATCGAGTACCAGGGTATCGCGCGCACCAGCGAGGCGTTGCGCTTCGTGTGGGGCGCCGAGGCCCGCTGGGAAGGCGTCGACGCGCCAGGCTGGTTCTACGGCCAGGGCGACAAGCATGGCGCGCTCTATCGGCTGTTTGGTAACGCCGAATGGCGCGTGGCGCCGCAGTGGCTCGTCAACGCCGGCCTCATGGCCGAGCATCACAGCCTCTCCGGTTTCGACGTCTCGCCGCGTCTCGCGGTCAACTGGCGGCCCGCGCACGACCACGCGTTTCGCGCCTCGATCGGCGAGGCGTATCGCTCCCCGACTTTCTTCGAGGAGGACGGCGATCAGCGTTTCTCCTATGCCGACGGCACGCCGCTCGCGCAACGTTTCGTGCCCGCCGGCAGCCTGTCCGCCGAGCGGGTGCTGTCGCGCGAGGTGGGCTATGTCGGGCATTTTCACGCGGCGCGGCTGCAACTCGACCTGCGCCTCTTCGACGACCGTGTGCGTGACCTGATCGGGTCGCGCAACATCGCCACCTCGCCCTACGACAATCGCTTCCAGGCCTTCAATGGCGACTGGGCCGACATTCGCGGGGCCGATCTGCAGCTACGCGCCAAGCCCGTGCCGTGGCTGGACCTGTGGGCCGCGTACGCGCGCGTGCGGATCACCGCCAATGATGCGGACATCGCCGGGTCCGCGCCGCGCAACAATTTCTCGGCGCTGGGCGTGATCCGTCTGGGCGACGGCTGGGAAGCGAGCGCCGGGATCTATCGCCAGGGGGCGGTTGTCTGGCTGGATGACGGCGACCGCACGCGCGCCTTCACGCGGGTCGATGCGCGCCTGGCGCGGCGCTGGAAGGCGGGCGGTCATCCGCTCGAGGTGGCGCTCGTCGGCCAGAACCTCAACCAGGGCGACGTCGCCGAATTCCGCCCCGAAAACCGCTTCGAGCGACGCGGCTACGTTTCCGTGACCTTCGACTGGTAGCCGCTGCGCCACTGGGCCCGGAGGGCTCCGTCGCCGGCCAAGGGCCGCCGCCCGCCCTGATGGATGATCCGGCTTGAAGCGCGGCGGGGCTGCCTCCACATCGGGTATAATTGCCCCAACTACCTGATTATCGGAGGACTTTATGCCGATCTACGCCTACAAGTGTTCATCCTGCGGCTACACCGCGGACGAGATGCAGAAGCTGGCCGACGCGCCGCTGAGCGTCTGTCCTGCATGCGGCGCGCAAACCTATGTCAAGCAGCTCTCCGCGGCCGGGTTCGCGCTCAAGGGAACCGGCTGGTACGCCACCGACTTCAAGGGCGGTGCCAAGCCGGAAAAGAAGGACGAAGCGCCTTCGCCCGCGTGCGGGACCGGCGCCTGTCCGGCCTGCAACTGACGCATCGGTCCGAGCAAGCGGGCGGCACATGCCGCCCGCTTGCCGTTTATCACCACATCCTTCATGAAGCGCTATTTCATCACCGGTCTTCTGATCTGGGTGCCGCTCGGCATCACCGCCTGGGTGCTCGATCTGCTGATCGGCACCATGGATCAGACGTTGCTGATCCTGCCGCAAGCCTGGCAGCCGGAGGCGTGGCTCGGCTACCGCATCCCCGGCCTGGGCGTGATCCTCACCGCCCTGGTGATTCTGGCGACCGGCATGCTCGGCGCGAATTTCTTCGGCCAGAAGCTCATCGATTACTGGGAAAGGCTTCTGACCCGCATCCCCGTGGTCAAATCGATCTACGGCAGCGTCAAGCAGGTGTCGGACACCCTGCTGTCCGGCAACGGCCACGCCTTCCGCAAGGTGCTCCTGGTGCGCTATCCGCACCCCGAGGCGTGGTCGCTCGCCTTCCAGACCAACGTGCCGGACGAGGTCGCGGCCACGCTGCCGGCGGCGCATGTGGCGGTGTTCATCCCGACGACGCCGAGTCCGGTCAACGGTTTCTATTTCTTCGTTGCGCGCAGCGACGTGATCGAACTGGACATCCCGGTCGAGCGCGCGCTCAAGTACATCGTCTCCATGGGCGTGGCCTCCGGCGATGCCGGCAAGCCGCGTCCGTTCCAAGTCCAATAGGAAACCCGTCATGCGAACCCACTACTGCGGCGCGGTCAACGCCGCGCACATCGACCAGACCGTGACCCTGTGCGGCTGGGCGCATCGCCGCCGCGATCATGGCGGCGTCATCTTCATCGACCTGCGCGACCGTGAAGGCGTCGTGCAGGTGGTGGTCGATCCGGACACGCCCGAGGCGTTCCGGCTCGCCGAGGACGTGCGCGCCGAGTTCGTTCTCCGGGTGACCGGCCGGGTGCGCGCGCGGCCGTCCGGCACCGAGAATCCGAACCTGCCCACCGGCATGGTCGAAGTGCTCACGCAAACGCTCGAGGTGCTCAATCCCTCGGCGACGCCGCCATTCCAGATCGACGACGAGAATCTCTCGGAAAACATCCGCCTGACGTATCGCTACCTCGATTTGCGCCGCGAGCCGATGCAGCGCAACCTGCGGCTGCGCTACCGGGTTTCCAAGCTGATGCGCGATTACCTCGATGCGCATGGCTTCATGGAAGTCGAGACACCGACCCTCACGCGCAGCACTCCCGAAGGCGCGCGCGACTATCTGGTGCCCTCGCGCGTGCATCCCGGGATGTTTTATGCCCTGCCACAGTCGCCGCAGCTCTTCAAGCAGCTGCTGATGGTGGCGGGCGTCGACCGCTATTTCCAGATCGCCAAGTGTTTCCGCGACGAGGACCTGCGCGCCGACCGCCAGCCGGAGTTCACCCAGGTGGACCTGGAAACCGCATTCATGGACGAGGAAGGGATCATGGACCTCGTCGAGGGCATGATCCGCGACGTCTTCAAGCGCGCGCAGGACATCGACCTGCCCGATCCGTTCCCGCGCCTGACCTATGAGGACGCGATGCGCCGCTATGGCTCCGACAAACCCGACCTGCGCGTGACGCTGGAGCTGACCGAGCTGACCGACGTCATGAAGGATGTCGATTTCAAGGTGTTTTCCGCGCCGGCCAATGCGGCCAACGGCCGGGTCGCCGCGTTGCGCGTGCCGGGTGGCGGGGGACTGTCGCGGGGCGAGATCGACGGTTACACCGAGTTCGTGAAGATCTACGGCGCCAAGGGCCTGGCCTGGATCAAGGTCAACGAGCGCGCGCGCGGCCGCGACGGCCTGCAAAGCCCGATCGTCAAGAATCTGCACGATGCTGCGCTCGCCGCCGTGCTGGAACGCACCGGCGCCGAAGATGGCGACCTGATCTTCTTCGGCGCCGACCGCGCCAGGGTGGTCAACGACGCGCTCGGCGCGCTGCGTGCCCGGCTGGGTCACGAGCGGGGCCATGTGGACGGGCGTGCATGGGCGCCGCTGTGGGTGGTCGATTTCCCGATGTTCGAATACAACGAGGACGAAAACCGCTGGGACGCGCTGCATCACCCCTTCACCGCCCCCAAGGACGGCCACGAAGCCTGGCTGGCGAGCGATCCGGGCCGCTGTCTGTCGAAAGCCTACGACATGGTGTTGAACGGCTGGGAGGTCGGCGGCGGCTCGATCCGCATCCACCGGGAAGCGGTGCAGGAGAAGGTCTTCGCGGCGCTGGGCATCGACGACCACGCGCGCCGCGAGAAATTCGGTTTTCTGCTCGATGCGCTGCAATACGGCGCCCCCCCGCACGGCGGGCTGGCGTTCGGCCTGGATCGGCTGGTGACGCTGATGGCCGGTGCCGAGTCGATTCGCGACGTCATCGCGTTTCCCAAGACGCAGCGCGCAGCCTGTCTGATGACTGGAGCGCCCAACGTCGTCGATGAAAAGCAGCTGCGCGAGCTGCACATCCGGCTGCGTGTTCCGGAAGGCGGAAAAGAAGCCTGATGGCGATGCGCCGCGTCCTGCGCGCGCTGCCTGCCGCCGTCCTCGGCGGCGCCCTGGCGCTGTTCACTGCGGGGGTCGTCGCGGCCGAAGCGCCGAGCATCAACGTCCAGCAGCAGGGGACGCATCTCCTGGTGTCGGGCGAGGTGGCGCTCGCCGCGAGCGCGAAGACGGCGTGGTCGGTGCTCACCGACTATGAACGGGTGCCCGAATTCGTGCCCGGAATACGCATGTCGCGCGTGGTCGCGACCGAGGCCGGCGGCAAGGTCCTGGAACAGCAGGGCGAAATGCTCGCCAACAACATGCGGATGTTCTACCAGGGCACGCTGCGCGTCGTCGAACAGCCGCCCGAGCGGATCGACGTGCAATTCCTGTCCGGCACTTTCGCCAACATGCAGGGTCAATGGGTCATCACCGGCAAGCGTGCGCCGGTGAAGCTCGCGTACCGGATCGACTACGACGCCATGACCCCCTATCCTTCACCGATCATGATCAACATGATCCAGCAACAGGTCGCCCTGTGGGTGACCAGTGTCGCCGCCGAGATCGAGCGCCGCGAGCCGCCCGCGCCGGTGCGCCACAAGAAACGACGGAAAGGGCCATGATGGGCCGTCTCGCCGCCGTCCTGAGCGCTTTCCTGCTGCTGCTCGCGGTGCCGGTCGCCCGGGCGGAACCGGGCTTGCGCGTCAACGCCGATTCGAGCTGGGGTGTGGTGACGATCGAGGCAGAGATGCTCGTGCCGGCGGATGCGCGCACCAGCTGGTCGGTACTGACCGATTACAACAACCTGGCGCGCTTCGTCCCGGAAATGAAGTCGAGCCGCATCATCAGCCGCGACGGCGAACCCAAGCGCCTGGAGCAGAAAGGCGAAAGCGGACTGTTGTCGTTCATGTTTCCCGAGCATGTGATCCTGCAACTGGACGAAGCGCCGTATGACCGCATCCGCTTTCACGCCGTGGGCGGCAGCCTGAAAAGCATGAAGGGCGAATGGCGCATCGTCGGCAGCGGCAACCCGGTGCGGATCCTGTATCGCGCGCGCATCGTTCCGCCGGTGCCGCTGCCACCGCTCCTGGGTTCGACCATGATCGAGATGGACGTGGAAAGCAAGCTGGCCGCCATTCGCCGCGAAATCGTGCGCCGCGCTTTCGCTGCACGGCCGTCCTGAACGCGGCCATGGCGCAAGCCTTCAAGCGGCCGGTCTCGGTGCTGGTGGTGATCCATTCCGCCGATGGCCGGGTTCTGCTGCTGGAACGCGCGGATGCCCCGGGTTACTGGCAGTCGGTGACCGGTTCCCAGGAAGCCGGCGAAACCCTCGCGCAGACCGCGATCCGCGAAGTTGCCGAGGAGACGGGCATGGACGCCACGCGCTACGTCCTGGAACCGTGGGGGATCGAGAACCGCTACGAAATCTACGCGCGGTGGCGGCATCGCTATGCGCCGGGCGTGACCCACAATACCGAGCACGTCTTTGGCCTGCGCCTGCCGGAGCCCGTCCCGGTGCGCATTGCGCCGGACGAGCACCTGCGCTACCGCTGGCTGCCCTGGGAGGAAGCCGCGGCGCTGTGCTTCTCGCCGAGCAACGCCGCGGCCATCCGCCAGTTACCGGCGCATCTCCCCCCCGAAAACCGCGCTCGATGAGCCGCTGTCCCGTTGCAACGCAGCTGCCCGAGGCAGGCGTGCACGCCGACGCGCCGGGCTGCCGGTGCGTAGCGGCCTTGCCCGCGCACTGGACCCGATCGAACACCGAAGCCGCAGCAGGTAGGCGGCGTTCGCAGGCTGAATGAGCGGTCGAGTGCGGTTTCCAGGATAATCCGCAGCATGACCGGCACGCTCAATATTGCCAGCTACAACATCCACAAGGGTTTGTCGCATTTCAACCGGCGGCTCACGGTCTATGAACTGCGGGAGCGGATCGCCGCGCTCGGCGCCGACATCGTTTTCCTGCAGGAAGTCCAGGGCGGACATGCACGGCGAGCCAGCCGCTTCCAGCACTGGCCGGGACAACCCCAGCACGAATTTCTCGCGGGCAGGCTGTTCACCGATTTCGCCTACGGCAAGAACTGCGTGTACGACGCCGGACACCACGGCAACGCCATCCTGTCGCGCCATCCGATCCTGGCGTGGGAGAACGAGGACATTTCGGCGCACGCATTCGAGAGCCGCGGCATGCTGCATTGCGAGATCGCCGTGTCCGGCATCGCCTCCAGCGTGCACTGCATCAATGTCCACCTCGGTCTGACCGAGCGCGGGCGCAAGCGCCAACTGTCGATGATCGCCGCGCGCGTGCGCGCGATGGTGCCGGATTCGGCGCCGCTCATCCTGGCGGGTGATTTCAACGACTGGCTGGTGCGCGCCGGCCGTTTTTTCGAGGCGGAACTGGGTCTTGCCGAGGTGTTCGAGACCCACTTCGGCCAGCCTGCGCGAAGCTTTCCGTCGATCCTTCCGGTGTTTCATCTCGACCGCATCTACGTGCGCGGTTTCACCGTCCAGAGCGCGCACGTCCACAGCGGCAGCATCTGGCATCGCATCTCCGACCATGCTGCACTGACGGCCCGGCTACGCCCCGCATGAGCGCGCCCGGGGCGTCGCACGACTTTCTGTCCGGCGGTGCGCTGGTTCCCGGCAATCGCGTCGAACTGCTGAGCGGCGCGCAGGAATTCATCGCGCGCCTCGTTGCCGCGATCGACCAGGCGCGCACCGAGATCCATCTCGAAACCTACATCTTTCAGGCCGACGCGAGCGGGGCCCGGGTCCGCGACGCGCTGATGCGCGCGGCGCAGCGCGGGGTGGTGGTGCGCGTGCTGGTCGATGGCGTGGGCTCGCGCGCCTTGCCGCGTGCGTGGCTCGATGCGCTGCGTGGTGCCGGCGTTGCCGTGCTGGTGTATCGCCCGCCGCATCTGGGCTGGCTGACCAACCCGCTCAACCTGCGGCGGCTGCATCGCAAGGTCGCGGTGATCGACGCCGCGCTGGCGATCGTCGGCGGCATGAACATCATCGACGACTTTCCGCTCGAAAGGCCGCGGCTCGATTACAGCGTCGCCGTTCGCGGCCCGCTCCTCGCCCGCATCCATCACGATGTGCGGCGCCTGTGGCGCCTGGTCGCCCTGTCGCAGTTGCGCCTGACACGCGTCGCGATGCCGCGCGTCGCGCCGAGCTGGCCGATCGATGGCCGGGTGCGCGCAGCCTTCCTCGTGCGCGACAATTTCCGCCATCGGCGCGACATCGAGCACGCCTATCACGCCGCGCTCACGCACGCTTCTGACGAAGTCATTATCGCCAACGCCTATTTCCTGCCGGGCCGCGGGTTCCGCGAAGCGCTGAAAAACACCGCCGCGCGTGGCGTGCGGGTCCGCCTGCTGGTGCAGGGCCGCACCGACCATCCATTCTTCCAGGCCGCCGCGCGCGCCCTGTACGGCGACCTGTGCGGCGCGGGGGTGGAGATCCACGAATACCACGCCAGCGAGTTACACGCCAAGGTTGCGGTCGTCGACGGCGCGTGGGTCACGGTCGGATCGAGCAACATCGATCCGTTCAGTCTCTTGCTCGCGCGCGAGGCGAATGTCGTCGTCGAGGACCGCGGGCTTGCCGGCGGGCTGGTCAGGGATCTGCAAGCCGCCATGCAGCCGCCCGTGTCCCGGCGCGTCGACGCGGATTGGCCGCTGCGGCCGCGCTGGCGGCGCGCCGGACCCTGGCTCGCCTACGCGCTGGTGCGTCTGATGGTCGGCCTGGCCGGCTTTGCGCGCTGGACGTGAGACGAGGCGTTCAGGCGCGTGTGTAGGTCTTCACGCCGCCAGCGGTGCCCAGCAGCAGCACATCGGCGCCGCGGCGCGCGAAGAGCCCGTTGGTGACGATGCCGACGATGTTGTTGAGCGCGGTTTCCAGCGCGACCGGGTCGACGATCGACAGACCGTGGACGTCGAGGATGACGTTGCCGTTGTCGGTGGTGAAGCCCTCGCGCAGGCGCGGCTGCCCGCCCAGTTTGACGATTTCGCGGGCAACGTAGGAGCGTCCCATGGGGATGACTTCGACCGGCAGCGGAAACGTGCCGAGCACGCCGACCAGCTTGGTCTCGTCGGCGATGCATACGAACTGCCTGCTCGCGGCGGCGACGATTTTTTCACGCGTGAGCGCGCCGCCGCCGCCCTTGATCATGGCGAAGTGCTCGGTGATCTCGTCAGCACCGTCGATGTACACCTCGAGCTCGCCGACGCTGTTGAGGTCGAACACCGGGATGCCGTGCGCCTTGAGACGCGCCGCCGTGGCTTCGGAGCTGGCGACGGCGCCGTCGATACGGCCCTTGACTTCGGCCAGCGCGTCGATGAAGTAGTTGGCGGTCGATCCGGTTCCCACGCCGATGATGCCCGACTTCGCGTACTGCACGGCGGCACGCGCCACCGCCTGTTTCATTGCGTCCTGATTCATGATCGATTCGTCGTTTTGAAATTAGGATCGTAAGATAGCGGCAAAGGCGCTTTTTCACAAACCTCCGATCCGCTCCGCGACCATGGCATCCAGGCACGACGACTATCTCGAACGCATTCTCACTTCCCGCGTCTACGACGTGGCGATCGAGTCGCCGCTCGATCTGGCGGACAACCTGTCGCGGCGGCTCGACAACCGCATTCTGCTCAAGCGCGAGGACATGCAGCCGGTATTTTCGTTCAAGTGCCGGGGCGCGTATAACAAGATGGCCGGCATGACTGCGAGTCAGCTCGCGCGCGGCGTGGTGGCCGCGTCGGCCGGCAATCACGCGCAGGGCGTGGCACTGGCGGCGCAGAAGCTCGGCACGCGCGCCACCATCGTCATGCCGGCGACGACGCCGCAGATCAAGGTCGATGCGGTTGCCGCGCGCGGCGCGCAAGTCCTGCTGTTCGGCGACTCCTACGACGAGGCCTACGAGCACGCGATGCAGCTTTCGCGCGAGGAGCGCGCCGTGTTCGTCCACCCGTACGACGACCCGGACGTCATCGCCGGGCAGGGCACGGTTGCAATGGAGCTCTTGCGCCAGCATCCGGGGCCGATCCATTCGGTGTACGTGCCGGTCGGCGGGGGCGGGCTGATCGCCGGCATGGCGGTGTACATCAAGCGCCTGCGGCCGGAGATCAGGGTCATCGGCGTGGAACCCGAGGACGCCGATGCGATGGCGCGCTCGCTGTGTCGCGGTACGCGCGTGACGTTGACGCGCGTGGGGATCTTTGCCGATGGCGTCGCCGTCAAGCGCGTCGGCCGCGAGACCTTCCGCCTCGCCAAGGCGTACGTCGACGAAGTCATTCGCGTCGACAACGACGCCATCTGCGCGGCAATCAAGGACGTTTTCGAGGACACGCGCTCGATCCTCGAACCCGCCGGCGCGCTCTCGGTGGCGGGCGCGAAGGCGGCGATCGCCGGCGATCGCCTGCGTGGCAAGACGCTGGTCGCCATTGCGTCCGGGGCCAACATGAATTTCGATCGCCTGCGCCATGTCGCCGAACGCGCCGAACTGGGCGAGCGCCGCGAAGCGATCCTGGCGGTGACGATCCCCGAGGTGCCGGGCAGTTTCCGGACATTTTGCAGCCTGCTTGGCGCACGCAACATCACCGAATTCAACTACCGCTACGCCGATCCGCGTGCGGCGCGGGTGTTCGTGGGCCTTACGGTGCATGGCCGGGGCGAAGGCGCGCACGTCGTCGCGCTCCTCAAGCGCCACGGCATCGAGGCGATCGACCTGACCGACAACGAGATGGCCAAGCTGCACGTGCGCCACCTGGTCGGCGGACACGCGCCGGACGCCAAAAACGAGCTGCTCTACCGGTTCGAGTTTCCCGAGCGCCCCGGCGCGCTGATGCGTTTTCTGGAGAGCATGAGCCACGGCTGGAACATCAGCCTCTTCCACTACCGCAATCATGGCGCCGATTACGGCCGTGTCCTGGTCGGCATCCAGGTGCCGCCCAAAGAAAAACCCAGCTTCCAGAAGTTCCTGGAGGGGCTGGGTTATCGCTACTGGGACGAAACGCGCAACCCGGCGTATCGCCTGTTCCTGGCTTGACCCGGATTGTCCAATGGGACGCGCGCTGATGGCGCGGCAGTTTGTGGGGGTTTACGCACTCGCGACAAGCCCATAGCGGGGACGATGGGCGCGGCGAAGGCGGAAAGGCGCCGCGAAATGACCGCCAGGGCGCGCGTAGGCCCTCAGGGCCGCCGGATGGACAATCCGGCTTGAAGCCTTATTTCTTGGTGCTCATGCCGAGGAGCGTGTAGGCGGGGCAGAAGCCGATGATGCCGGTGGCGAGGGGGACGACGCCGATCCACGCCCATGCCGGTCCGCCGGTTGCCGCCCAGCCGACGAGCGCGAGCCCGGCGACGATGCGGATGATGCGGTCGATACTGCCTACGTTTGCTTTCATGCGTCTCTCCTTTGCGTTGAACGGGGTTACCAGGCTCCTGGTGCTGCCACTATAGACCGCACCCCCGGCACACTCCGTGACCATGATCACACAAAACGCGCCAATGCCGCCCGGTCGAGGATGCGGATGCGGCCGCGCGCGCGGGCGATGCAGCCGGTGGCCTCGAGCCGCTTGAGCGTCCGGCTCACCGCTTCGCGGCTTGCGCCAACCTGGGCCGCGAGGGTGTCGTGCGTCGTCTCCACGGTTTCCCCCGCGGCGCCGAGCAGGCGGGCGGCGATGCGCTGGGCGAGGGTGAGAAAGGCCATGTCCTCGACGCGTTGCATCATCGCGCCGAGGCGCTCGGCAAAAAGGCCGAACACATAGCGACGGAACGGCGCGTGGTCGGCGATCAGGGCGTCGAAGAGCGGCCGCGCAACCAGGCCGAGGACGATGTCCGACGTCGCCACGCCGCGCGCCGGATAGTCCGCGTCGCCGAGCAGGCAGCTCGTGCTGACGATGCAGGATTCGCCCGGCGCGACGCGATAGAGTTCGATCTCGCGTCCGTCCGGCGTGCTGCGCAGCACCTGGATTTCGCCGGCCAGGAGGAGCGGAAACGCGCGGCACGGGCTGCCGCGGGTGAAGAGCTCGGTGTGGCGCGGCAGGCGCAGCCACTGCGTCTCGTTCGCGAGGCGCGTGGCGAGCCCCGCGTCCAGCCCGCCGAGCGCCGGAAAGCTCGCCGCGAGCGTTGCCAGCGACGGGCGCGTCCCGGCTTGCGTGCTATTCTTCATGCCCTATGAAATCCCGCGTTCTGGCTGTACTGGCAATCTGTCTGGCGTGCCTGTCATCGGTCGTGCGCGCCGGCGTCGAAGACGATTTTCTGCGCGCCCGCGAGGCGCATTATGCCGGCAAAGCCGCCGCCTTCGAAAAATACGCGGCGCGCATTCCGGCCGACCATGTCCTTTATCCCTACATCGCCTACTGGCGGCTGGGCGGCGAGGGCGCGACGGCAGGCGATGCGCGTATCGCCGATTTCCTCGCGGCCTATCCCGGCACGTGGCTTGCCGAGCGCGTGCGTGGCGACTGGCTGAAGCGGCTCGGCCAGCGCGAAATGTGGCCCGCGTACCTGGCCGAGTTTCCGCGTCTCGCGAACCCCGACGTCGCGCACGAATGTTATGCGCGCCGTGCCGAGCTGGCCGCCGGAAACACCGGCCGGCTCAAGGACGCGGTCGCGATGTGGTTCACCGGGCGCGACATGCCGGCGGCCTGCAATGGCCTCTTCGCGCAACTCATCAGCGCCGGCTGGATCAATCGCGAAGACGTGTGGCGGCGTCTGCGCCTGGCGCTCGAAGCCGGCAATCCCGGCGTCGCGAAGACCGTAGCCACCGCCTTGCCGGAGGACGAGCGCATCAGCGGCGCGCATCTCGACCAGGCCGCGCGCGATCCGTCGCGGCTGCTGGAGAGCGCCACCCTGCAGCCGCAGCGGCGTGCCGACCGCGAGGTTGCGCTCTATGCCCTGGCGCAACTGGCGCGAGCGGACTTGGCGAAAGCCGAAGCCGCACTGCGCGCCTGGCTGCCGAACCTGGCCGACGCCGACCGTCGCTATGCCTGGGGGCTCCTCGCCACGCAGGCGGCGAAACGCCACGAGGCGCGCGCGCTGGCGTGGTTCGATCTCGCCGGGCCGCTGGCGGTGAACGACGCCCAGCGCGAATGGTGGGCGCGCATCGCCCTGCGCCACGGGCAGTGGAAGCGTGTCGCCAGCGCGATCGACACCATGAGCGAGGCCAATCGTGCGCTGCCGGCGTGGCGCTATTGGCGCGGCCGCGCCTACCTCGCGCTCGGCCAGCCGCTCGCCGCCCGCCAGTGGCTCGCGCCGCTGTCGCGCGAAACGCACTTCTACGGTCTGCTCGCGCTCGAGGAACTCGGCCCGGTCGCGGGCACTGCGCCGCAAAGCGTCAAGGTACGCGCCGACGAAATCGAGGCCATGGCCGGAAATCCCGGCATCCGCCGCGCACTGGCGCTGTACCGCATGGGTTTGCGTGGCGACGCCGAAGCCGAATGGAAATGGGCGATCCGCGACGCGACCGACCGCGAGCTTCTTGCCGCAGCCGAGCTCGCGCGCCGCGCCGACTGGTACGACCGCGCCATCAACACCGCGGAGAAAACCCGCGAAGAGCACGATTTCGAGCTGCGCTTTCTGGCCCCCTACCGCGAATGGGCGAGCCGGGCGGCAGCGGAGAACCACCTCGACGAGGCGTGGGTGTACGGGCTGATCCGGCAGGAAAGCCGCTTCATGCAGGGCGCGCGCTCCACGGTCGGCGCGCAGGGCCTGATGCAGATCATGCCCGAGACCGCACGCTGGATCGCGCGCCATCTGGGGCTGGGCAGGCTGGTCAAGGCGGTTCACGAGCCGCAGACCAACATCCGGTTCGGTACGTACTACCTGCGCCATGTCCTGGAGAGCCTCGACAATTCGCCGGTGCTCGCCACCGCGGCCTACAACGCCGGCCCACGGCGCGCACAGCGCTGGCGCGACACCCGACCGCTGGAAGCGGCGGTTTACATCGAGTCGATACCGTTTGCCGAGACGCGCGATTATGTGAAGAAGGTGATGAGCAACGCGATCTACTACGCCGCCCGTTTCGGACAGCCCTCGGTGCTGCTGAAGGACAGGTTGGGCGTCATTCCGCCGCGCAAGGCGGCGAGCGAGCCGGCGGCCGGCGACGAGGACGGCGCTCCGACGCTGGAGCCCGAGGCGGGCGGCGTTTAGAATGCCGCTTAGCGCGGATATTTCATGAGGGGGGCGGGATGATGGCGAGCCGATTTGCGAGCGGATCTTCGCACCCGTGCCAGGCCAATCGCCATACGGGCACGAGGCCTTTGCCAGCGCAGCAGCCGGCCGTCTTTGCGGCCGTCGTCAGGAACATGGAATAGCCGGGCGCGGGCCTCGCATTCAAGATTTTTTCAGGAATTTCATGAGACACCAGAACATTTGCGTCCTCGGCGGCACCGGCTTCGTCGGCAGCTACCTGGTCAGCCGGCTGGCCGCTGCGGGCCGCACGGTCAAGGTGCTGACACGCCGCCGTGAACAGGGCAAGGCGTTGATCCTGTTGCCGGAGGTGTCGGTCGTGGAGGCCGACATCCATGACGAGCCGACGCTGGTCCGCGAATTTTCCGGGATGGACGCGGTCATCAACCTGGTCGGCATCCTGCACGAAAGCCGCCGCGGCCGTGAGGATCTGCCGGCCGCGCGCCGTGGCGATTTCGAGCGCGTGCACGTCGAGCTGCCACGCAAGGTCGTGCATGCCTGCGGCAAAGCCGGCGTGCGCCGCCTGCTGCATATGAGCGCGCTGGGTGCCGATCCCCTCTCGAAGTCGGCCTATCAGCGTTCCAAGGGCATCGGCGAAGTGCTGGTACGCGAGGCGGCAATGCCGCACAGCGAAGACGAGAACGCCTATCTCAATGGCCCGAAATTCATTCACGGCCAGGGCATGCGCGTGACGATCTTCCGGCCGTCGGTCATCTTCGGGCGCGGGGATTCTTTTCTGACGATGTTCGCGCGCCTGCAGAAATACCTCCCGGTGCTGGTCCTGGCGAGTCCGCAGGCGCGCTTCGCGCCGGTGTACGTCGACGACGTGGCCCGCGCCTTCGCCGATAGCCTCGATGAGCTCGCCACCTACGGCAAGACCTACGAGCTGTGCGGCCCCAAGGTCTACACGCTGTACGAGCTGGTGCGCTATGTCGGCGAAGTGACCGGGCATCGCCGGCCCGTCATCGCGCTCGGAGACCGCCTCTCATATCTGTTGGCGTGGCTGATGGAGTGCTTGCCCGGGCCGAAAATCATGACCCGCGACAACTACTACGCCATGCAGGTGGACAACGTGTGTAAGGCGGGCTGGCCCGACGTGTTTGCGTTCGAGCCGACCGCGCTCGAAGCCGTTGCCCCCGATTACCTGCAGGTCGTCTCCCCGCGCGCACGTTTCGACGGCTACCGCGCGCGCGCCCGCCGACCGGCGGGATGAAGGTCTATACCGTCGGCGGCGCGGTGCGGGATGCGCTGCTCGGGCTTCCGGTCGCCGACCGCGATTACGTCGTCGTCGGCGCGACGCCCGAAGAGATGGTGGCGCAGGGCTTCGTTCCGGTCGGCAAGGATTTTCCGGTATTCCTGCACCCGCAGACGCACGAGGAGTACGCCCTCGCCCGTACCGAGCGCAAGTCGGGGCGGGGCTACAAGGGTTTCGTCGTGTACGCCTCGCCGGACGTCACGCTGGAGGAGGACCTGCGGCGCCGCGATCTCACCATCAACGCCATGGCGATGGACGAGGCGGGCAAGCTCATCGACCCGTTCGGCGGCCAGGCCGACCTGCGGGCGCGCGTGTTGCGCCACGTCAGCGATGCGTTCGTCGAGGACCCGGTGCGGATCCTGCGCGTCGCGCGTTTTGCGGCGCGCTTCGCGGATTTCACGGTCGCACCCGAGACCATGGCGCTCATGCGGCGCATGGTGGCGGCCGGCGAGGTCGACGCGCTGGTGCCCGAACGGGTGTGGCAGGAAGTCGCGCGCGGCCTGATGCAGGCACGGCCTTCGCGCATGTTCCGCGTGTTGCGCGAATGTGGCGCGCTGGCAAAGCTCTTCCCGGAAATCGACCGGTTGTTCGGCGTTCCGCAACCGGCCGCGTATCACCCCGAGGTCGACACGGGCGAACACGTCATGCTCGTCGTCGACTGGGCGGCGCGCCAGGGGTACGCGCTGCCGGTGCGCTTTGCCGCGCTCACCCACGATCTGGGCAAGGGCGTGACGCCGCCCGCGGCATGGCCCGCCCACCCTGGTCACGAGGCGGCGGGCGCGCGCCTGGTGTTGGCGCTGGCGGCACGCCTGCGCGTCCCCGGCGAGTGCCGCGATCTGGCGGTCATCACCGCCCGCGAGCACGGCAATGCGCACCGCGCGCTGGAACTGCGTCCGGGCACGCTGGTCGACCTGCTGGAGCGCGTCGACGCGTTCCGGCGCGCCAGTCGCTTCGAGGCCTTCCTCGATGCGTGCGCGAGCGATTTTCACGGCCGCCCGGGCTGGGAAGACAGGCCCTACCCGCAGGCGGAGCGGCTGCGCGCGGCGTTGGCTGCGGCAAAGGCCGTCGATGCCGGTAAAATCGCCCAGAGCGTCGCGCCCGAAGGCATCCGCGACGCGGTGCGCAGTGCACGCATCGCCAGCGTGGCGCGCGCGCTCAAGACCGAACCCCTTTGAATCGGAGCCGCCATGCCCAATCTGGATCAATTCATCATCGCCATCGACAGTGGTCTGCGCACCGTCTTCGCCAGTCAGCATGCCGCCCGGCCGTACCCCGCGGCGACGCCCGAGGCGCCGCTGAGCGACGCCGAGCGGCGTGCCGCCCAGGCGTTGATGCGCGTCAACCACGTCGGCGAAGTCTGCGCGCAGGCGCTCTATTCGGGGCAGGCGCTGACCGCGCGCAATGCGGCGGTGCGCGCCGAACTCGCGGCAGCGGCGCGCGAGGAGACCGATCATCTCGCATGGTGCGAGGCGCGTCTCGCTGAGCTGGGCGGGCGCAAGAGCCTGCTCAATCCGCTGTGGTATGGCGGCGCGTTCACGCTCGGGGTGGTCGCCGGCGCGCTTGGCGACAAGTGGAACCTGGGATTCCTGGCGGAAACCGAACGTCAGGTCGAGGCCCACCTCGACGGCCATCTCAAGCAGTTGCCGGAAAACGACCAGCGCAGCCGCGCCGTGGTCGAGCAGATGAAGACCGACGAGGCCCGGCACGCGGCGATGGCCGAAACCCACGGCGCCGCGCCGCTGCCGGCGCCGGTGCGCTGGGCGATGCGTCTCGCGGCCGACGTCATGCGCAAGACGGCGAGCCGCGTTTGAGCGGGCTTAAGGCCGTTTGCGTCCGCCGCCGCGGCGCTGGCTCAAGGGATGTTTGGGGACCTGGGGCGGTCGGCCGCGGGTGGGTGGCGGCGCGCGTCGCGGTTCGCCCTTGACCGGCACGTCGGGGCGGATGCGCGCACCCTCGGGCCGCCGCCCGGTCCCCGCGGGCTGGAAGCGCGGCACGAGCTGGGCCCGGCCGTTGCCGATCAGATCTTCGCGTCCCATGGCTTTGAGGGCTTCGCGCAAAAGCGGCCAGTTCTCCGGGTCGTGATAGCGCAGGAACGCCTTGTGCAGCCGGCGGCGGCGCGTCTCACGCACGACATCGACCTTCTCGGCATGTCCGCCGAGCACTTTCCTCAGCGGGTTCTTTTCGGTGTGGTACATGGTCGTCGCAAGGGCCATGGGCGTGGGCAGGAAGGTCTGCACCTGATCCAGGCGGAAGTCGTGCGCCTTGAGCCAGAGCGCGAGGTTGAGCATGTCCTCGTCGCGGGTGCCGGGATGCGCGGCGATGAAGTAGGGGATGAGGTACTGCTTTTTGCCGGCGGCACGCGAAGCCGCATCGAAGAGCGCCTTGAAGCGGTCGTAGGCGCCGATGCCAGGCTTCATCATCTTCGAGAGCGGCCCGGCCTCGGTGTGTTCGGGGGCGATTTTGAGATAGCCGCCGACGTGATGGGTCACCAGTTCCCTGACATATTCCGGCGAGCGCACGGCAAGGTCGTAGCGCAGCCCCGAGCTGATGAGGATTTTCTTGATGCCGGGGAGCTGGCGCGCGCGCCGGTAGAGCCGGATCAGCGGCCCATGGTCGGTGCCGAGGTTGTCGCAGATGTCGGGATAGACGCAGGACAGGCGGCGGCACGCCGATTCGATCGCCTTCGACTTGCACGCCATGCGGTACATGTTCGCGGTCGGTCCGCCGAGGTCGGAGATCACGCCGGTGAAGCCCGGCGTCTTGTCGCGGATGGCTTCGATCTCGCGCACGATGGAGTCTTCGGAACGGCTCTGGATGACGCGCCCTTCGTGCTCGGTGATCGAGCAGAAGGTGCAGCCGCCGAAGCAGCCGCGCATGATGTTGACCGAAAAGCGGATCATCTCCCACGCCGGTATCCGCGCATCGCCGTAGGCCGGGTGCGGCGCGCGCGCGTAGGGCAGGTCGTAGACCGCATCCATCTCCGCGGTCGATAGCGGGATCGGCGGTGGATTGAGCCACACGTCGCGTGCGCCGTGCCCCTGGCGCAGCGCGCGCGCGTTGCCGGGATTGGATTCGAGATGCAGGACCCGCGACGCATGCGCGTACAGGGCCGGGTTGTTCTTGACCTGGTCGTAATCCGGCAGGCGGATGACGGTGCGCGCGCGCTGGGCCTGCTTTTCGGCGAGGCGCGCCTGCCGCGGCACCAGGCGGATGGGCGCCGGGTCCTGCGGGCCCGCCTGCGGCGCGGCAGGCGTCATGGCATAGGGGTCGATATGGGCGTCGATGGCGCCCGGCGTGTCGATCACCGTGGAGTCGATTTCGATCCAGCCGGCGTCCGGCTTCCAGTCGCGGGCGACGAGGAATCCCGTGCCCCGGACATCGCGGATGCTGCCGATCGCCTCGCCCGCGGCGAGCCGCCGGGTGACGTCGAGGAGCGCGCGCTCGGCGTTGCCGAAGATCAGGAGATCGGCCTTGGAGTCCATCAGCACCGAGCGGCGCACGGTATCCGACCAGTAGTCGTAATGCGCGATGCGCCGCAGGCTGGCTTCGATCGAGCCGATGATGACCGGCGTTCCGGGATACGCTTCGCGGCAGCGCTGGGCGTAGACGGTGACGGCGCGATCCGGGCGCTTGTTCGGCGCGGCATCGGGGGTGTAGGCATCGTCCGAGCGCGGCTTGCGGTCGGACGTGTAGCGGTTGACCATGGAATCCATGTTGCCCGCGGTGACGCCGAAATAGAGCTTCGGTCGGCCGAGCGCACGGAAGGGGTCCGCCGAGTGCCAGTCCGGCTGGCTGATGATGCCGACGCGCCAGCCTTGCGCCTCGAGCAGCCGGCCGACGAGCGCCATGCCGAAGCTCGGGTGATCGATATAGGCATCGCCGGTGACGAGAATCACGTCGCAGGCATCCCAGCCGAGCGCGGCCATCTCGCTGCGCGACATGGGCAAAAAGGGCGCCGGCGGGGCGGCGCGCGGACAGGCGATGGGCGTGGTCACGGCGCTTCGACCGGGCGAGGGAGGCGAGGTTTCCTGGGCGAGGCGAAAACCCGCTCAGCGCACGCCCAGAAGCTCGACTTCGAAGACCAGCGTCGCGTTGGGCGGAATGACGCCGCCTGCACCGCGGGCGCCGTAAGCGAGTTCGGGGGGAATGGTGAGACGGCGGCGGCCGCCGACCTGCATGCCGGCCACGCCCTGGTCCCAGCCGGGAATGACGTGTCCGACGCCGAGGCGGAATTCGAACGGTTCGGCGCGATCGACGCTGGAGTCGAACTTGCGGCCGTCGGTGAGCCAGCCGGTGTAGTGCACGGTCACGGTTTGTCCGGGCTGGGCGGTTTCGCCGCTGCCGGGCGCGAGGTCTTCGATCGTCAGTTGGGTCACGGTTCAGTCCTTGGGAATCTTGATTTCGCGCTCGTCGAAACTGCCAGAATCGGCGCGCGTGTGGCAGGCGATGCAATTCGCCTTGGAGCCGATTTTCGCACGTTTCCAGACGTAGGACGGCACCTCGTCGTGCACATAACCGAAATACGGGGTCTCGGTGAACCGCAAGGGCGCGGCAGCGCGCGCAATGCCACTGGCGATGCGCCGCATGCGCAGCGTCGCCTGCGGATTGTCGGCGGCGTTGGCGGTGAGATAGCGGGTGATTTCCTGGACCTCGGCGGGCGGAAGGCTCGCGTCCTCGCCGAAGTGTTTGTCGAGCGTGCCCATCATGCGCACCCAGGAGCGCGCGGGCAAAAGGCCGGCCGGATAGGCCATGTGACAGCTGCCGCACTCTTCCCGGGTCAGCTTGTGGGTGACCGGAGGGAAGTCGCCGCCGCCATCTCCTCCCCAGCTGTAGCCGAGCCAGAACGCGCTGGCGGCGAGGGTCGCGAAAAACAGGACGAGGCTTCGGGCTTGGATTTCCATGTCATTTGACGCTGATGAGGTAGGCGACGAAGTCGGCTTTTTCCTGGGCCGTGCAGGGCCGTTCGAGGACGTCGTTGCAGTTGCGCTTGAACCATTTCTCGACCTTCGCGGGATCCGTGAAGCGTTCGCGGTTGGCGACCGGGGCGAGTGGTTCGATGACCTTGCGGGCGCGCGTCTGACCGCGCGCCTTGGGGTTTTCGGTGTGGCAGGTGGCGCAGGCGACCTGCTCGCCATCGGCGCGCGTGCGTTTGCTCAGGAAGAACCGTTCGCCGCGCGCGGCATTGCCCGGGCTGCCCGCCTGGTGCTCGTAGGCGGCGAGGATCTGCTGCGGCGTTTCGGCGTGCGCCGCCGCCGGGGCCAAGGCCAGCGCGGCGAGGAAGAGCAAGGATTGCGGTTTCATGTGGGGTTTTCGGGTAGATACTGGATGCCGGTGATCATGCTTTGCGCGACCGGCACGCCGTGCAGTCTGCGGTGCAGGACGAGGGCCGACAGGTGTGCGACGACGAACGCGAGCATGGCCCACGCCGCGATCTCGTGCACGAGCCGCAGCGGCTGTCGGTATGCGAAGTGCCAGGCGAGCAGGTCACGCAGCGGACCGTGTCCGCTCTTGATCGCCAGAAGCGCGAGGCCGCTTGCGGCGAGGAGCGCCATCAGCGTGTAGGCGCCGAGATACGCCAGGCTGGCGACGGGGTGGTGGCCGAAGCGGGTGGGGGCGACGAAAAACCGCCGACTGCGCAGCGCGTCGCGCCAGGCCGCCGGATGCCAGAGAGCACGCCAGCGCGCGTGCGGCGGGCCGATCATGCCCCATGTCACCCGGCCGACGAGGCCGACGACCAGCGCGTTGCCGACGATGCCGTGCCAATGGCGCAGCATGCCGGCGGGCGCCTCGAAACCCAGCGCCTGGATCGCCAGGCCGCTGGCGAGCAGGCCGCCGATCAGCACCGCGTTGGTCCAATGCAAACCGCGCAGCACCGGGTCATAGACCGGTGCCTGCCGCAAGCCCGCAGGCATGGCGCGGGCGATTATTTGGCGGCGTTGGCTGCGATGTCTTCGTCGCCGCGGATGCCCGGCATCATGAGATAGGGCTTGCCGAGCTTGTTGTACCAGGCGGCGATGTCCTCGACATCCTTGTCGGTGAGCGGCATCACTGCCAGGCTCATGAGCGGCGAGAAGAGCTTGCCGGTGCGGTACTTGTTGGTCTTGATCGCAAGCTTGTCGGCGTCGCGTCCGGCGAGCTGCACGATCGGGAACAGACCGGGGAAGTTGTCGCTGCCGTGGCAGGCGACGCAGTAGGCGCCCTTTTGCGCACCGGCGACGGGGTCGCCGGCGGCCAGCACAGCAGTCGGGATGCTCATGGCCGCGGCGAGCGCGGCGAGGGTCAGACGGGTTTTCATGGAGTGCTCCTTGCGAGGTTGAAGAAAACAGGGGAATTTCCAGTATCAGAATATTAGGGAACCCTGTTTACGTCAAGCGCCGCCGCCGTGCACGTGGCGTCAGCGCCACTCGGCGGGCAGGTAATTGGCGTTGGGGTCGGCGTCGATGGGGATGTCCCTGACGATGCTCGCCTCGGGCGCGCGATCGTGCAGGACGATGCCGGGGTAGGCGAGGACGATCGCGACCATCAGCACCTGGATGGCGAGGAAAGGCAGCGCGCCCCAGTAGATGTCGCTGGTGCGGATCCCGCGCGGCGCGACGCTCTTGAGGTAGAAGAGGGCGAACCCGAACGGCGGGTGCATGAATGCGGTCTGGATGTTGACCGCGAGCATGACGCCGAACCACACCGGGTCGATGCCGAGTTTGAAGGCGATGGGCGCGATCAGGGGCACGATGATGAAGGCGATCTCGAAAAAGTCGAGAAAGAACGCGAGCCCGAAGACCAGCACGTTGACGGCGACGAGAAAGCCCAGACGGCCGCCGGGCAGGTGCGCGAACAGGTGTTCGACCCACAGATCGCCGTCGAGGCCGCGGAACACCAGCGAGAACACGGTCGAGCCGATGAGGATGAAGACGACGAAGCTGGTCAGCCGCGTTGTGCTGTCCAGCGCCTGGGTGAGTTGCAGGCGGTCGAGGCGGCCGCGCAGCCACGCCAGCAGCAGGGCGCCCGTCGCGCCCATGGCGCCGCCTTCGGTGGGCGTGGCGATGCCGACGAAGATCGTGCCGAGGACGAGGAAGATGAGCAGCAGTGGCGGAACGAGTGTGGTGAGCACGCGAGCGGCGAGGGCGGCGCCTGCCAGATGCCGGGCGCCGGCCGGCAGCGCCGGCACTGCGTGCGGCCTGACGAGGCTCTGCAAGAGCACGTAGGCGGCATACAGGCCGACGAGCGCGAGGCCGGGCAGGATGGCGCCGGTGTACATCGCGCCGACCGACGCGCCGAGCTGGTCGGCGAGCACGATCAGCACCAGCGAGGGCGGAATGATCTGCGCCAGTGTGCCCGACGCGGCGATGACCCCGCAGGCCAGACGCGGCTCGTAGCCGTAGCGCAGCATGACCGGCAGCGAGATCAGTCCCATGGCGATGACGGTCGCCGCGACCACGCCGGTGGTGGCGGCGAGCAGGGCGCCGACCAGGATCACGGCATAGGCGAGGCCGCCCCGCAGGGTGCCGAACAGCTGGCCGATGGTGTCGAGCAGATCCTCGGCCATGCCCGAGCGTTCGAGGATCAGCCCCATGAAGGTGAAGAACGGGATGGCGAGCAGCGTCTGGTTGCCGACGATGCCGTAGATGCGCTCCGGCAGCGCCTGCAGCAGATCGGGGCCGAAATGTCCGCTGGCGATGCCGATGGCTGCGAAGAGAAGCCCGTTGGCTGCCAGAGCGAAGGCCACCGGGTAGCCCGACAGCAGAAACACCACCAGGCCGAGGAACATGAGCGGTGCGAGCGCGTCCACGATCACACCGTTTCGCTGGGGGGTTCGGTGACGGCCTGGCGCAGGCCGGTGAGCACGCCGATGCGCTTGATGACCTCCGCCACGCCCTGCAGGGCAAGCAGCCCGAACCCCAGAGGCAGCAGGAGTTTCACCGGCCAGCGCAGGAGCCCGCCGGCGTCGGACGAATGTTCCGCGGTCCGCCAGGATTCGGCGAAAGCCGGCCACGCGAGCCACGCGACGAGGAGCGCCAGCGGCAGCAGGAACAGGAGGCCGCCGACCAGATCGACCATGGCCTGACCGCGCGGCGAAAGCCGTCCGTAGAGGATGTCGATGCGGACGTGGCCGTTGTGCTTCAGGGTGTATCCGGCGCCAAGGAGAAAAATCGCGCCAAACAGATACCACTGGAGTTCCAGCCAGGCGTTCGAACTCTCGCCGAGCCCCCAGCGCGCGAGCGCGTTGGCCGTGGAAATCAGCGTGGCGGCGAGCACCAGCCAGATGACCAGACGCCCGAGGCGTTCGGTGAAGGCGTCGATACGGTCGGCAAGCGCAAGCAGTGCTTTCATCGTGGCCATGCTCTGGTTCCGGCAGGCGGGTGTTCGGTTTCGAAAAGGATCACTTCGCGGTGCGCGGGGCGCAGATCGCGGCGCCACGCACGCCGCGTATTCTACCCTCGGGCGGCATGGCCGTCGGCGGCGTCAGTGCCCCGCGACCGTCATCCGGTCGATGAGGATCGAGCCGACCTGTTTCGAGCCGCGCCGGTCGACGTCGCTGCCGATCGCGACGATGCCCTTGAACATCTCGCCGAGGTTGCCGGCGATGGTGATTTCCTCGACCGGGTACTGGATCTGGCCGTTTTCCACCCAGAAGCCGGCGGCGCCCCGCGAGTAGTCGCCGGTGACCATGTTGGCGCCGTGGCCGAGGAGTTCGGTGACCAGGAGACCGGTGCCCATCGTTTGCAGGAGCGCGGAAAGGTCGCCCCCGGTCGGCGCGACGATGAGATTGTGATTGCCACCGGCGTTTCCGGTCGTCGTCATGCCGAGCTTGCAGGCGCTGTAGGTGGAAAGGAAATAGCCTTCGACCACGCCGTTGCGCACCACGTCGCGCTCGCGTGTCGCCACGCCTTCGGCGTCGAACGGCGCGCTGCCGAGCGCGCGGCGGATGTGGGGCATTTCGCGGATGTTGACGAGCGGAGCGAACACCTCGCGGCCGAGGCTGTCGAGAAGGAAGGACGACTTGCGGTACAGACTGCCGCCGGACACCGCGGCAACGTAGTGGCCGATGAGGCTGGTGGCGACCGGCGCTTCGAAGACGACGGGGCAGGTGCGGGTATCGAGCTTGCGGCCGTTCAGGCGACGTACCGTGCGCTCGCCGGCGCGGCGGCCGACGTCCTCGGGCGATTCCAGCTCGGCCGCGAGGCGCGCGGTGGTGTACCAGTAGTCGCGCTGCATCGCGCCCGCATCCTCGCCGATCACGGCCACCGACAGGCCGTGTCGCGAGCTGGCGTAGCCGTCGCAAAAGCCGAGGCTGTTGGCGTAGATGAAGTGCGCCTGATGTGCATTGACCGTGGCGCCCTCGGAATTGGTGAGACGGCGGTCGACGGCGAGGGCGGCGGCTTCGGTGGCGCGGGCGATGCCTGCCGCTTCCTCGACGCTGATCGGCCAGGGGTGGAAGAGATCGAGGTCGGGCGCCGATTTCGCCAGGCGGTCGGCATCGGGCAGGCGCGCGCACGCATCCTCTGCGGTGTAGCGGGCGATGGTCAGCGCCTTCTCGACGGTGTTGCGCAGCGCGACCTCGCCGAGGTCGGACGTCGACGCATGCCCGCGCCGCCGGCCGATGTAGACCGTGACGCCGACGCCCTTGTCCTTGGTGTATTCGATGGTTTCGATCTCGTTCTTGCGCACCGTGACGGAAAGGCCGGTGCTTTCGGAAATCTCGGTGTCGGCGGCGGTCGCGCCGCTGGCCGTGGCATGGTCGATGACGAGACGGGCGAGCGCTTCCAGTTGCGCGCGGGTATAGCTGAAACGGGACTGGGACATGGGAATCGGCGGCAATGACACTAGAATGATGATACCAGCAACCCAGCGAGCCACCGTGAGCGATCCCGCCGTCGAAACCATTGCAGAACCGCTGCCGCCGAGCAAGAGTCGGAAAAAACGCGAGGCCGAGGCCTTGCAGGATCTGGGGGCGCGCCTCGTCGCGCTGCCCGAGGCGCAGTTTCGGCGCATGACGCTGCCCGAAGCGCTGCGTCAGGCCGTCGCCGAGTGCCGCCGCATCACGCAGAACGGCGCGCTGCGGCGCCAGAAGCAATACATCGGCAAGCTCATGCGCGGAATCGACCCGGCGCCGATCCAGGCGCAGCTCGATGCGTTTTCCGGCGCCAGCGCCCAGGAGACCGCACGACTCCATCAGGCCGAGCGCTGGCGTGACCGGCTGATCGCCGACGACGGCGCGTTGACGGACTTCCTGAATGCGCACCCGGGCGCCGACGCCACGCGCTTTCGGCAACTGATCCGTGCGGCGCGCGACGAGGCGGCGAAGGCCAAGCCGCCGCGCGCGTTCCGCGAGCTGTTTCGCGTCGTGCGCGAGCTTCTGGCGTGAACGACGCGCAGCCCAGCAAGCCCTGGCAACGCGTCGCCAAGGCCCTGACGGCGACACCGGTGGTGGTCGTCGCGGGGCTTTTCGGGGCCTATCTCGCGTTCGCTTATTTCGCCGTCGATCCGCTCGCCAAGCGCCTCCTGCCCTGGGTTGCCGAGACCCGGCTCGCAAGCCGGGCGAGTGTCGGGCGCGTCGCGTTCGATCCGCTGCGCCTCGCGCTGCATGTCGAGGATCTGCGGCTTTCCGACCGCAGCGGCGGAAAGCTGGCGAGCCTGGCGCAGTTCGACGCGGATCTGCAGTTCTCGGGGTTGTTCAAGTGGGCCTGGTATCTCAGGAACGTGCGCCTGGTCGCGCCGGTGGTGCGCTTCGATATTGCGCCCGGCGGCCATCTCAACTGGGCCGACCTGATCGCCAAGGTGACGGAAGACAAGACGCCGTCCGACACGGTGCCGCGCGTGTTGATCGAGCGCATGCGCATCGAGCGCGGCGACATCGAGTACACCGACCGCAACCGGCCGGTGCCGTTTCGCGCCGTGCTCGAACCGCTGGCGATCGAGCTCGACGGTCTGTCCACGCTGCCGGAGGATCGCGGCGATTACCTCATCGCCGCGCGCCTGCCGGAACAGGGCGGCACGCTCAGATGGAAGGGCGAAGTGGGGCTCAATCCGGTCGTGTCCAGCGGCGACGTCGCGCTCGAGGGCGTGAAACTCGTCGCCCTCATGCGTGCCGTCAAACAGGCCGACCTGCCGCTGCGGGTGCAGGAAGGCGCGATTCGCGCGGGCCTGCATTACGACTTCGCGCTGGTGAAGGACAAGCCGCGCGCGCTGCTGACGAAAATCGCCATCGGCGTCAGCGACGTTACCGGCACGGTCGGCGCGGGGCGGCTCGCGTTGCAGTCGCTCGCCGTCAACCTGCCGCGGCTCGACTTCGCCATGGACCCGGCGCCGTCCGTGCGTTTCGCGGGATTGGGCCTGTCGGCGCGCGGGCTTTCGCTCGCCGATGCGGACCGGCCGCTTCTCGCGCTGCCGCAGGTCGAGGTGCATGACGTCGGTTTCGACCTTGCCGCGCGCCGCGCGGACGTCGGGCGCGTGGCGCTTCTGGGCGGAACGCTCGCGGCGGCGCGCGACGCCGACGGCGTCCTCGACTGGCAGCGGCTGTTCGCCGCAAAACCGGCCGCGGATGCGCCGGCTGCCACGCCGCCCGGCGCGCCATTCGCGTTCGCCGTGGGCCGCGTCGAGGGGGAAGGGCTGCGGGTCGCGTACGACGATCGTACGTTTCGCAACCCGCTTGCCGCACGGCTGGACGCGCTGCGCTTCGCCTTTGCGCTGGCC
>Ga0272446_1000740_pt1 | contig 49715 bp, 38 predicted proteins | sample YNPCB0061_FD_194587 | JGI IMG/M metagenome (GOLD analysis project Ga0272446, IMG submission 194587) | Hot spring microbial mat communities from Yellowstone National Park, WY, United States - YNP-CB-006-1 | ecosystem: Environmental > Aquatic > Thermal springs > Hot (42-90C) > Sediment | place...
GAGGGTATCGCCCTGGGCTCGCAAAACGGCCGGCGCGGCGGCCGCGGCCCCCATCATGAACGCACGGCGGTTGACTTCACGACTCATGTATTTTCTCCTCTTTTGAGCGCCTCCAGGCGGCGCCTGACCGCGGCCACCAGTTTGGGCGCAGCCTCTACTTCCAGACAACTTGATTTGGCTCTCCAGGTTTCATACCCGCCCACTTCGAACGCCGCCACCGTGGGAATGTAGCCGCGGTAGTCGTTGGCCAGTTCAATGAGGAAAGTGGGCTGGAACGGACTATGGGCCTTTACCTCGATGCCCAACTCGACAAAAGCTTCTCCGGGGAACGTCGCGATGCCCAGAGATCCGATGCGCAGCGCCTGCACGACGGTCCGAACGGTTTTCGGATACTCCGCCAGGTCGAGGGTTTCCCGCGCGTAGATGTGGTCGCGCTGCCGGTAAGGGCCGGGGCCGGCTGTGGCCAGCAGACGGCGGGCCGCTGCGATCTCAGCGGCGGAGGGCAGGCGCAGAGCGAGCTCAAGCTCCTCCAGAGAACCACCCAGTTCCGCCGAATCGGTAAAATCCGCCGCGCGCCAGGTGCGCAGGCACTCGGCGGCGAGGATCTCGGCCACGCGGCGCATCTGCTGATAGGGCTCCGCGCGTGCCCTCGGAGGGCGCTTCACATCCACGTTGTTGATGTTGCCCGAGCAGCCGTTGGTCAGGATGGGCACGAAGGGCGGATAGCGCCGCGCGGCCTCCAGGCCGGTGAGCGCCTCCATGGCGGCCGCCCAGGCAGCGAAGTAGTCCGCGCTGATGTGTCCCGGCGCCTCGCCGCCTACGTAGTGCAAGGCGTAGTTGCCCAGCACGGCGATCGGCCGCCCGTCCGCCGCTTCGACAGCGAGCACGCCCACAGCCGGGTCGGTAGGGCCGGCCGGCTCGAGTACGTTCGGATTCCCCACGCCGGGATTCATCAGCACCTGGTCGGTGGTGCGTCCGAATGGATCCGGCGGGATCGTGCCGGGACGCATCCGGAAACGGCGGTTGAAAACCAGGCGCTCCTCGCGCCCCACGCCCCAGCCGATGCGGGCCGGTTCCAGGTGGTTCAGGGCGCGGCGGACCCCATCGGCAATGCGCACCGGCAGCCAGTCCACGTAGTGTGGATCGGGCCGGCTCTGAAACAGGTGGGCCGCCGGAGGCGCGGAGTGGGTGTGCGTCGAAGCAACCAGAACATGCGCGGGCGGGATGCCGGCGTGCTCCTCGATCAGCCGCTTGGCGCGGTCCACGACCCCGCGCGGGACCACGCACAGATCGCAGGTGGCAATGGCAAGGCGCGTCCCGCCGCTCTCGAGAGCCAGGGCGCGCACCTGCAATTCGTCGTGCACTTCGGTCCCTGTACGGTCCGTCATGCCGCCTGCCAGGGAGCAACCCAGCGGAGGGGTGATGTTGGAGGTGGCTGCGCCGGCGCGCAACGTACCGGCGGCGGGCAGGACGCGGCTCGAGGCAGCCGCAGCGCCGGTCAGCAGGAAACTCCGCCGGTTCATACCACCCTCCCCGTACGCGCCGACTCGTAGCAGGCGGCCAGCACGCGCTGGCTGCGCAAGCCGTCTTCGCCCGAGACCGGCGGCTCGGCGCCCTCCTGAATCGCGTGGCTGAACGCCTCGATTTCGGCCCGGTAGGTGTTCACCGGTTCGGGAGCGATGGGCAGTCCATCCTCGGCCGCGCGCGCCTGCTGGGCGTCATAAGCAGCGCCGGATGCGGAAAGATAAGCCGTCATTTCGCCGCTGGGGCCCTGCCCGATGGTGCCCCTCGCGAGAATGCTGCCCGCCGAGCCGTAAAGTTCGAGGGCGTTCTTGCTGCTGGCGTCCGGTATGCAGAAGAAGGTGTCCACCGTGCCCATGGCGCCATTGCGGAACCAGAGCAGCGCCGTGGCGCTGTCTTCGGAGGCATAGCTGTGCACCAACCGGTTCGTAAAGCAGCAGACCCTCTCGACGGGGCCGAAGAACATCTCCAGCAGGTCGATGCAATGCCCGCCCATGTCCATCAACGATCCGCCGCCGCCCAGGGCCGGTTCCTGCCGCCATGCGCCGGGAATGGGCGGGTACCAGCAGGATAGCTGGGCCCGCGCGTAGACCGGCCTGCCGATGCGGCCTTCCTCAATCATCCGCCGCGCCGCCTCGTGCTGGGCCTGGAACCGCATCATGAACGCCGTGCCGAGCTTCACGCCGGCCGCACGGCAACGGGCGACCACCTCCTCCGCCTCGGCAACGGTCAACCCCAGCGGCTTCTCGCAAAGTACGTGCTTGCCCGCCGCCGCGCAAGCCAGCACCTGGGCGCAGTGCGCAAAGGCCGGCGAGGCGACATACACCGCATCGATGCCGGATTCCAGCAACTCCCCGACGCTCGCCGAGGGGTGCACCCCGAACTTGGCGGCCACCGCCTCATTGGTGTCCACGTCGGTATCGAACACCGAAACCAGCCGCGCGTTATGGGCGGGTACGAGACCCTCGGGAATGGTCCGCCGCTGGGCGATGCCGCCCGAACCGATCACACCCCAACGAACTCTGCTCATCTCCGTCTCCTGTCAGGCCGAAGCGGCCTTACCCGAAAACGCCCGGATCACCTTCACCAGCGCCGCGGCAATCTGCCGCATGTCGTCCTCGGTAAAGGTAGGATACGCGAAACAGGTGAAGGTGTGCTCTTCGTGCCAGCGCGCGTTGGGTACATCGACTTTGCTGTAGTCCACCGACGCCGGGTCGGCGTACTCGGCGGAACGGAACGGGAAGCCGGAGCGCCCGAAGGAATTGTGCTCGCGGAAGGCGCGCTCGGTGTGGCACTGCGGCCAGAACACCTTCCAGCAGGGTGCGCCCTCGGCCCCGGCGGCCTCGACAAACTCGCGAATCGTGCAGTTCATATTCTCGATGTCCAGCGAGAACGCCATCACATACCAGCCGTTACGCCGCTCGGGCGTGTCCACGGGCCCGTACTTGATCTGCGGCAGCGGCATCAGAGCGTCCATCAGAATCCGGGCATTGCGCCGCCGCGCCGGCATGTTCCAGGTGTCCATGCGGTCGAGTTCGGCCAGGCCGATGGCCGACTGCATCTCCGTCATGCGGTAGTTCCACCCGATCATGTTGTGGATGTAGGGCAGCTTCTGCTCGAGTTCGAGCAGGCTCAGGCGCTGTTGCACGTCGTAACCGTGATCGCGGAAACTGCGCGCGCGCCAGGCCAGGTCCTCGTTGTCGGTGGTGACCATACCGCCCTCCCCGCCCGTGGTGAAGGTTTTGTTCTGGCAGAAACTGCACCCCGCGATGTCGCCCAGGGTTCCCGTCTTGCGGCCCTTGTATTCGCCGCCGAACGCCTCGGCGTTGTCTTCGATCACAAACAGGTTGTGCCGCCGCGCAAACTCGTTGATCTTGTCCATGTCGCAGACGTTGCCGTACAGGTGCACCGGCATGATTGCTTTGGTGCGCCGCGTCACCAGCTTCTCCGCCGACTCGACGCTGATGCAGTGGTCGTCGATATTGACGTCGGCGAAGCGGGGCACGGCGCCTGCCTGCACCACCGAGAAGGCGGTGGCGATAAACGTGTAGCTCGGCACGATCACCTCATCGCCAGGCCCGATGCCCAAGGCGCTCAGCGCCACGTGCAGCGCCGCCGTGCCCGTGGCCACGCTGACGGCGTACTTGCTGCCCTGCCACTCGGCGAAGCGCCGCTCGAACTCCATTCCTTTCTTGCCGGTCCAGTAATTCACCTTGCCGGACCGCAACACCTGCTCCACCGCCCGGATGGCGTTTTCGTCAAAATGAGGCCAGCCAACCAGCTTATTGGTCACCGCCTTGGGGCCGCCATGAATTGCCAGTTTCTCGTCCATGTTTCACTCCTGGTGTAACTATTTCCGTATTAGACCACCTTTGGGGCGGGAAAGCAGGAGCGGTATGCTCAAACACATGCGCTCTCTGGCGATTGCCTGCTTGCTTTGTTCCGCCGCCCAGGCGGCGGTCCAGCCCGTGAGGCTGCGCTGCGAATACCGGCGGAATCCCGAAGCGGTCGAATCGGCGCATCCGCGCCTGGGGTGGGCTCTCACGGCCACGGCCAATGGCGAGGCCCAGACGGCCTGGCGGATCCTGGTGGCTTCGAGCCAGAGCGCGCTGCGCGCGGATCGCGGCGACCTGTGGGACTCCGGAAAGGTCGCCTCTGCCGGGACGATCCAGACGCCTTACGCGGGCAAGCCGCTCCGCTCCGGCATGGCGTGCTGGTGGAAAGTGCGCGTGTGGGGCAAAGACGGCCGCCCTTCGGCCTGGAGCGAACCCGCGTACTGGGGGATGGGCCTGCTCAGCGTCTCCGACTGGAAGGCGCGCTGGATCGGCGCGGCTTCGCCGGCGGCGTCGCCCCTGTTGCGGCGCGAATTCCGCCTGGACAAACCGGTGCGGCGGGCGGTCGCTTACACGAGCGGACTCGGACAGTTCGAGCTGCGCCTGAACGGACGGAAGGCCGGCGCCGACGTCCTGGAACCGGCTTGGACAAACTATCGCAAGACCGTCTTCTACACCGCCCACGACGTAACGGCGCTGCTTAAGCCGGGGATGAATGCGGCCGGCGTCATGCTTGGCAACGGCATGTACAACGTCACCGGAGGGCGCTATGTCAAGTTCAAGGGCTCGTTCGGCCAGCCCAAGCTGATTTTCCAACTTGAGATTGAGTTCACCGACGGATCGGGCACGCGGATTGTAAGCGACGGCAACTGGCGCGTTTCGCCGGGGCCGGTTCGCTTCACCTGCATTTACGGCGGCGAGGATTATGATGCCCGCCACGAGCAGCCAGGCTGGGACGCGCCCGGCTTTGACGACGCCGCCTGGCAGCCCGCGGCCGAAGTGACTCCCCCCGAAGGACGCCTCGCCGCCCAGATGTCACCACCGGTGCGGGTGATCGAGACTTTCAAGACCGTCCGCGTCACCCAGCCGAAGCCCGGCGTCCGGGTCTACGACCTGGGGCAGAACTTCTCGGGCTGGCCTCGGGTGCGGGCACGCGGGCCGGCAGGCGCCACGGTGAAGATGATTCCCGGCGAGCTGCTCGATGCCGGCGGATTGGTCAGCCAGCGCAGCTCGGGCTCGCCCGTCTGGTTCAGCTACACGCTCAAAGGCCAGGGCGTGGAGGACTGGCGCCCGCGTTTCAGTTACTACGGCTTCCGGTACGTGCAGGTGGAGGGCGACGCCACCGTCGAGAGCCTCGAAGGCGAGTTCATCCATTCCTCGGCCGAGCGGGTTGGCGAATTCTCCTGCTCCAACGAGCTGTTCAACCGCATCCATCGCCTGGTGGATGCCGCGGTGCGCAGCAATCTGAACCACGTGCTCACGGATTGCCCCCACCGCGAGAAGCTCGGATGGCTCGAGGTGCCGCACTTGATGGGACCGTCCATCATCTACGGCTATGATCTGGCCTCGTTCTACGCCAAGGTGGCGCGCGACATGGCTGAGGCGCAACTGGACAACGGCCTGGTGCCGGACATCGCGCCCGAATACACCGTATTCAAGGGAGGTTTCCGGGACTCGCCCGAATGGGGCAGCGCCGCGGTGGTGGTTCCGTGGCTGGCATACCGGGCCTATGGAGACCGGCGGCCGCTGGAGGCCAACTACGAGGGGATGAAGCGCTACGTAGCCTACCTTGGAAGCCGCGCCACGGGGCACATCGTCTCGCACGGGCTGGGGGACTGGTACGACGTGGGGCCGAAGCCCCCCGGACCGTCCCAATTGACGCCCCTGGGCGTGACGGCTACCGCGTTCTACTATCACGACCTGAAGCTGCTGGCGCGAATCGGCGCGCTGCTGGGCCGCAAGGAAGACTCCGCAAGGTACAACGCCCTGGCGGGTGAGGTGCGCGCGGCCTTTAACGCCAGGTACTTTGACCCGGCGGCGCACCGCTACGCGACGGGCAGCCAGGCGGCCAATGCCATGCCCCTGGTGATGGAATTGGCGGAACCCGAGTGGCGGCAGGCGCTGGTGGAAGCGATCGCCGGCGACGTGCGCGCCCGCGGCGGACGCATTACCGCCGGCGATGTGGGTCACCGTTTCGCCCTGGTCGCTCTGGCCGAAGGAGGACGCTCCGACGTGATCTTCGACATAGCCTCGCGCAGCGACGGACCCGGTTACGGCTACCAGCTCAAGCAAGGCGCCACCACGCTGACCGAAGCCTGGGACGCAAATCCGGCCAGTTCGCAGAACCACTGCATGCTGGGCCACATCGAGGAGTGGTTCTACGGCTGGCTGGCCGGCCTGCGCCCCGACCCGGATGCCGTGGCCTTCGACCGGGTGATCATCGATCCGCAAGTGGTTGGAGACGTCACCTGGGCCAAGGCCGTCTACGAGTCGCCCCGCGGCCGCGTGGCTGTCGAGTGGCGCCTCCACGGAGCCGAACTGAGCCTGGATGTGCAGCTTCCGCCGGGCGTGAGCGCTACCGTCATTCCCGCCCGAACGAAGGTTGGCGCCGGCGCCCACCGGTTTTCCGTAAAGCGGTGAAGCTTACCGGCTCCCGGCGCCCGGGTAGAAGTGGAGATCAACCGTATAGAAGGGCAGGTCCACGCGAACCACGTAGCGCACGTCGATGCGCAAGGCGTCCGCCGATCGCACAACCCGCACGTTGTCCATCCGGACCGGCAGGCCCATTTGCGAAGCCTTGTTCAGGACCATGGCGCGCAACACGACGTCGGGCATACTGGTGCTGCCCGGATCCCGGGCGGTCTCCTCGACGTACTGTTGGAGCCGCATGTTATTCAAATAAATGGGGATTAACTGCGAGGCCAAGGCCGCAAGAACCACCAGGATCAGGACGGCGGCAATCACCCGCCACTTGGGCACGGATGGCATTTTTCTATTGTGCGCCTTTCGCGGCGCCAGGGGTTATTTCTTGCCGTCGGATTTCATCAGGGAGACGAGTTCTTCCCACGGGTCCTCGCGCTGAGGAGTCCATTCGGGATCTTCGGCCCCGGCGATCTGGACCTGGTCAACGTTGAGGCGGCCGTGACCGTAAGCGCAGATATACTCGATCTTGGGTCTGCCCAGTTGCAGCATCCGGCCCCAGGATCCGGTCTGGATGGGCATGCGCAGTCTCCGCAGGCACACCCGGCAGCGGTAACGCTGGTCGAGAATCACTAAGTAGAACAGGCCACAGGAGATCACGAACCAGACCCCGACGGCGGTCGTGAAGGCCAAGTCATAGCCAAACCTCGGGATGTAGACGTGTTCGACCAAATGGTAACCGACCCGAGGCGTGAATGTCGGTACCCAGTACTGGTGGACCGGCCAGAAATACCTCAGGGCCCAGAGCATTCCGGCGCTCAGGCTGGCAGCGACCACGAGTTTTCCAGCCAGATAAGCCCAGTATTTCACGCTTGATTAGACGGCGAAACACGCCCGGAAGTTTCCCAATGGCGGCCTCAGCGCCGAAACAGATTGCGCATGAGGAAAAACAGGTTGGCCGGACGTTCCGCAAGGCGGCGCATGAAATACGGATACCAGGCGGTTCCAAAGGGAACGTACAATCTCAGCCGGTAGCCTTCCCGGACCAGGCGCTCCTGGAGATCCCGGCGGATGCCGTACAACATCTGGAACTCGAAGCCGTCCGGAGCGACGCCGAGGCGCGCGGCGGTGCGCCGGGTGGCCTCGATGATTCTCTCATCATGAGTGGCGAAGGCCGGATAGGGGCCGTAACGGAGCAGCGTCTCCATCAGCCGCACATAGTTCGAGTCAACGTCCGGCTTGCGCGGGTAGGCGACGCGGGCCGGTTCCAGATAGGCGCCTTTGCATAGCCGCACGCGGATCTTCCGTGCGCACAGCAACTCGATATCCTTCCGGCTGCGGTACAAGTACGATTGAATCACCGTGCCGACGGCGCCGTACCGGGCGTGCAAGTCCTGGACCAGCGAAAGAGTGCGATCCGTGTAATCGCTTGATTCCATATCCACGCGGACGAAGTTGCCCAATTCGGCGGCCCGGCGCACGAGTTGCTCGACGTTCTGGCGGCAGGCCGGTTCCGAGAGATCGATGCCAAACTGGGTCAGCTTGATGGAGACGTTGGCGTTAATGCCGGAGCGGGCCAGCTCATCGAGCGTTTCCAGGTATCCATCCCTGGCCTGGGCGGCTTCTTCGAGAGAGGTAACGTGCTCACCCAAGCGGTCGAGCGTCACCAGGATGCCCTCGCCGTTGATGCGGCGGGCGGTCTCGAGAGCCTGGCTGAGCCGCTCTCCGGCGATGAAGCGCGAAGCCAGCCGCCAGGCCAAAGGAGAGGTTTCCATCCACCGGCGCAACCATTTGTGGCGGGAGAGGTAGAGCAGTAGAGGGCGCATCCGGTTTCTAGTTTGGGGGTATGTCGATCATCCGGCCTCTGTCCCGCACTTCGCCGCCCATCTTCCTGAGCAGGCCAATGATGTAGTCCGCCTGGTCCCGGGCTACGCCAGCCGCTCGTAATTGCCCCGAGGCGTCCTTCAGAACCGCCTCGAATCGCTCGTCGGTGAGGAACGCACAATGCAACACCTCGTGGAGATCTAAGGCGAGCCGGACTGCCTGGGGATCCGTCAGGCGGGACCCGGTCACTGCCGCAAGCAGGCTGTCAATGAAGACACGCACCAGCTCGGGCGAGGGAGTGTTGGCGCCTTGCGCAAGACCCAGAAGCGCCTGCGTGGTCTGCGACTTCAAGCGGGGATCCGGCCCGGTTTTCCAGGCCGTGAGGCATCCGGCGAATCGCTCGACGGCGGGGTCGTGCGCGGCGGCGGGGTGTTGCTGGCCGGTGGCCCGGTCCTGCCGTGTCTGGGCAATCAGGGCCAGGACGGCGAACGTCGCTATCGACAGTCCGCGGTACATAGCCACAGTATAGTCCCCGCTCCGGAATCCGGAGCACCGGGCTGGACGGAAAGGTCACCGGATTCGCTTGCCGGCAAACTTCTCGCGGAACTTGTACACCTTCGGCGCCACGACAAACGAACAGTAGGGCTGGGTGGGGTTGTTGCGGAAGTAGTTCTGATGGTACTGCTCGGCGCGGTAAAACACTGTGGCCGGCCGGACCTCGGTGACGATGGGCGCCGTCCCGGAGGCGTTGAGTTCGCGAATCATCTCCTCGGCAACGGCGCGTTGCCCGGCGGAATGAACGAAGATCACCGACCGGTACTGCGGACCTGCATCGTTGCCCTGCCGGTCCCGGCTGGTGGGATCGTGAATCGTGAAAAACACCTCCAGAAGTTCACGGTACGAGGTCTGTTTCGGATCGAAGGTAATCTGAACGACCTCCACATGACCCGTGGTTCCGGAGCAGACTTCCCGGTAGGTCGGATCAGGCTTGTCCCCTCCCATATATCCGGATTCCACCGCCAGGACGCCTTGCATTTCGAGGTAGACTGCTTCCAGACACCAGAAGCAACCACCGCCCAGAGTTGCGGTTTGACTTTCATTCATGGCTTCTTCCATTATCGCCGCCCGGGCGGGCGATCCGGCGCGCTAGCCACGCCGGGCGAAACCGGGGACAATAGAAGAGAGAGATCTCATGAAAATATCGTTAGGGAGCTGGGCGTTCTCATTCGGCCCCTACGCGGAGCACCCCATACCTTTCGAGCAGACCGTCAAACGGCTGCAATCGGCCGGCTATGACGGCATCGAAATCTGCGGGTTTCCGCCCCATGTGACCTTGGAAGATTACCCGACCGCCGGGTCGCGCCGTGAGCTGATCCGCTTCCTGAAAGACCACAACCTGGGCGTCTCCGGATATGCGGCCGATTTCACGGCTGTCAACCCGGTGAGCGAGGGCAACCAGGCCCGGTATCTCGACCTGTTCCGGCGCAACCTGGAAATGTGTGTGGACCTCGGGAGCCCCTCCCTCCGGGTGGACACGATTGCGGCGCCCGGTTCGCTTGCCGAGGACGAGTACACCGCCTGTTTCGAGAGGGTCGCCGGCATCTGGCAGCAAGCCGCGGAGATCGCCCGGCCGGCGGGGGTGCGCGTGGTGTGGGAATTTGAGCCCGGTTTTGTTTTCAATAAACCCTCCGAAGTGATCGCTTTACACACCCGCGTGGCGCACCCGAATTTCTACATTCTGTTTGACACCTGCCACGCCTACATGTGCGCGGTGGTGGGCGCCCGCCAGCATCCTCCCAAAGAGATTTTGGCGGGCGGGATTCCCGAGTTACTCACCAGGCTGGAGGGACGCATTGGAGCCATCCACCTGATCGATTCCGACGGCACCCTGTACGGAGACGAAACCAGCACGCACCGGCCGTTTGGGGAAGGCAGGATCGACTTCGATCGGATCGCGCCCCAATTGCTGGCGGCGCCGGGCATCGAGTGGTGGTGCATCGACATGTGCTTCTGGCCGGGATCCTGGGAGTTGGTTGAATCCAGCCGCGAGTTCGTTCTGAAGTTGCTGGGAGCCGGCGTGGCGGCATAGCGAATCGCCCTACAGGACGTCCCCGAAACCCCGCTTCATGTGGCGGAAAAACAACCCGCCGAGCACAAAAACAGCCCCTGCGTAGGCGGCCACAATCGCCAGGTCGGAGAAACGCGGCAGGCGCGAGGAGAGCAGCGCCTCGCGGTAGGCGCGAACCAGATATGCCAGGGGATTACCCGCCAGCAGGAAGCGCACCTGCGGCGGGAACTGCTCCTCCGTGATGAAGATGGGCGTGAGCCAGAACCAGAAGGTGAGCACCACGCTGAGCACCTGCGCGGTGTCCCGCAAATAGACCTGGAGGCTGGCGACGATCCAGCCCACACCCACGGCGAGGAGCCCGAGCAGGAGCATGTAGAACGGAAGGAACACCAGCATGGCGCTGAAGTGGTTCTCCCAGAGGGCCACCGCCGCCACGGCCAGCGCCAGGGCCAGCGCATGGCTCACCAGCGACGAGAGGAACACCGAGACGGGCACCACCTCCGCCGGGAAGATGGTCTTGGTGATCAGGTTGGCATGCTCCAGCAGGGAGGAAGCGGAGCGCTGCACCGTCTCACTGAACAGCAGCCACGGCAACATGCCGGCGAACAGGAAAAGCGGATAGTTCTGGGTTACTTCCCGCGGGCCCAGTTTCACGCCCAGGCAGACGCTGAACACAAAAGTCCAACTGAGGAGCAGAACCAGGGGGTGAATCAGCCCCCAGATCCAGCCGACCACCGACCCTACGAAGCGCTGCTCGAAATCGCGCCGGACCAACTGGAACAGCAAGCTTCTGCGCTCGACGAGATTGGCCAGAAACCGGGTCCCGGGGAGATGAGCCATATCGACCAATGTACCCGATGGGAGCCCGGCACGCACCGGCCGCGCCGGCTACTGAAGTCCCAGGTCTGTCAGGATCTTCGGCGATGCTTCATCCATAGCCAGCAGGTTGTGACAACTGTTGCAGTCCTGCGAAACCTTTTTGCCCTCCTTGCTGGCGTGCTCATCGTCGTGGCAGCGGAAACAGCCCGGAAAATCGTTATGGCCGATATTGTTGTTGTAGGTGCCCCAGGTGACCCGCATCTGAGGGAAAATATTGCGCTGGTAAATCGCCAGCACCGCCTTGGCGCCGCGCACGACGGCGTCGTGTTTGGCGGCATAGACCTGGGGATACTTCTCCCGATAGAAGCGTTCAAACGCGGCGGGGATGGCCTGAGCGGCCTCTTCGCGCGAGGCGTAGGCAGCTTTCAGAATCCCGGCGCCGGTCTTCTTGGCGAACGGCAGGGAAGGGTCGAGTTCGCCGGAAGCCAGCACCCGGTCCAAGGCCCGCTCCGGCAGATCGAAAGCGTGAGTCGGGCGGTTGTGGCAGTCGATGCAGTCCATGGTGCGCACCGGCAGCTTGGCCACGTCCTCGGGTTTCACGCCGGGAGCGAAATACTCGGTCGCCTTGCCGGCCGCGTCGCGGTAGCGCACCCAGGCGATGTTCTGGCGCTTCTCGTCGGTGGCGGCGTACTCGATATCCACGCCCTCGGCCACATGGACCCCGTGGATCCCCGGCCCGCGGCCGCCTCCTCCAATGTGCATCAGCAGCACCGACTTCGTAAGCGTATTGCCCTCGTCGTCGGCGTACTTGGGGACGACGCGCAGGCGATCGCCTCCGAAGCGCTGCGGCCAGTGGCAAGCCTCGCAGGTCTCGCGCGCCGGGCGCAGGCTCTGGACCGGAGCCGGGATCGGACGCGGGTAGAGGTTGAACATGACTGCAATCACCTGCCAGGTGCCCGAGAGCTTGCTCTTGACGAACCAGGAGGCGCCCGGACCGATGTGGCACTGCACGCACTCGACGCGCGAGTGCGGGGAGCCCTGGTACGCGCTGTACTCCGGCGCCATCACGGTGTGGCAGGTGAGGCCGCAGAAGGTGACCGAATCCATGTAGTTTACCGCGCTGTAGCTCAACTGGCTGGCGATGATGATGTTGGCCACGGTGGCCAGAAGAAGGAACCAAAGCAGGCGCCGCAGCGAGATGTTGTGCAGGTCGAACTGGGCGAAACTCTCCGGGAAAATGTGCCGGCTCCGTTCCCGCCGGCGCCGCCAGTAGATGCCGGCCGGGATCAAGGCCAGCCCCAGGAAGAACAACCCGGGCAGCAGCAGGAAAATCAGGATGCCCAGATAAGGATGGCTCACCTCGCCGTGCAGCGTGGTCGGCAGCAGGAAAAGCCAGAACACCGTGGACATGGTCACCAGCAGCACGCCGGTGAAACTCAACCAGTTATTGGAAAGATAGATGATGGGCGAGAGCCACTCGCGCCATCCCGAGCGCGGCGTTTGTAATACGGTCATTCAGTTGTTCTCTTCGGATGGGTCGCCCGGCGCGCCGGTCGAGTGCGGCTGGCGCTGCCGGACGGTATATCCGGTGAGCCAGGCGGTATCGAGCGGATAAACGTCGGGGTCCAACATGATGGAATAAAAGTGCCACACGACGATCGCCAGAGTGGCCAGCACAGCCTCGTAGAAATGCACCGCCGTGGCGAGGTCCAGAAGCCACTTGGGGGCCCACGCCAGCAGCAGAGTGTTGGCCCACAGCATCACGCCGGTCAGAATCATGATCACCGCGCCCCACACAACGGCCCAGTATTCGGCCTTTTCGATGTAACTGTGGTGCGAGCGGTGCGGCTGGGTCGAGCGCAACCCCAGGTTGTAGAGAAGGTTCTGAACCCCCTCGATGACGTCCGTATACCGGGGCAGCAACTCCATCCAGTGGCGGCGCAGGCGCTGGTTCACGATCAGAGAGACCGCGTGGGTGACCGATAGAGCAATGAAAACCACCGCGGCAATCCGATGCACCCAGCCGCGAACCGGCCAACTGGATTCCCAATGCGTCAGCAGGCGGGCCCACCACTGGTCCGGATATTTCAGCGCGAACCCGGTCCACACCAGAACGAAGAACGAGACCAGCAGGACCGCATGTTGGACCCGTTCGAAGGGCAACATACGTAACTCCGGCGCGAAGGTCACCACCGGAAGCGGACGCGCCGTCGGGTGGGCCGGCCGGATTCGCAGCGCGAAGAGTTTGCGGAGCCAGTCGCCGCCGTGGTGCAGCAGCATGAGCCCGATCACTACCGGAATCAGCACCAGGTAGGCCTGGCGAACCAGCAGGATCACCTTGGGCTCGCCGCGGCCCTCCACGACGTGGATCGGACCGAGAGCGAAGCGCTGACCGGCCCCCGGGTGGCACTGGCCGCAGGTGGCCGGAAGATTCTTGGGGTTGACGGTCGACTTCGGGTCGGCGGACGGCAGGATGTTGTGCGTGCCGTGGCAACTGGCGCAATTAGCCACGGTTTGAGAACCTGCTTTCGCCGCCAGGCCGTGGAACGAGGCGTCGAAGCTCAGCACGCGGTCGGCCGGCAGGCCGAATTTTCGCGACAGGCGCACGTTGCCGTGACAACCTGCGCAGGTTTCCCGGATGTGCGAGGGGTTGACCGGCGACGCGGCGTTCTTGGGCGACTGAATGGAATGTTCGCCGTGGCAATCGGTGCACAGCGGCGCGCTCAGGTTCCCTTGTTGTACGGCCTTGCCGTGCACGCTGCCGGCATACTGCCGGGCGATCTCGTCGTGGCACATGCCGCAGGTTTCCGGTACGGCTTTGCGAAAGGCCGGCTGGGAGGTGGACAGCAACTGGTGGGGGTCGCCGTGACAAACCGAACAGTCGGGAGCGCCGGCGCCTTTACGGGCGGCCGCGGCGTGCACACTGCGGGCGAACTGGCCGGCAACCTCGGCGTGGCAATCGGCGCAGACGGGCTTGGCGGCTCCCTTAGGATGGGGGTACTTCTCGTGGTCGGGATGGCAGGTGTCGCAGGTCAGCGATCCGTGCGCCGAACCGGCCAGTTTCTTGGCCTGCTCGTGACACGAGGCGCACGCCGCCTCTTCCGACTTCTGGGCTGGACAGACGAGCAGTCCAACTGTGAGGCTAAGCCAGAAGGCCCGGCAAACCAGCCGAGCCAGCGAAAGGCCTCCTCCCGGGGCGCGGCTGGTCATGACTACCTGACCACCGTGGTGGAAGATTCCATCCACCAGAGATAGACGTACATGCCGGCCAGGAACAGGCCGTACAAAACTGCCAGCGCGGTGACGATCTTTCCCCAGCGGTCAATCACCTCCAGTTTGCGGGCGATGATCATCTGCTGAGTAACGATGCCGGCCTCGGCATCCTGGATGTGAATCGTGTCATCCTCGCTGCCGGCGACGCTTTTCCGCATGAACAGAAGCACAATAACGGCCAGCACGAGAACGGAGAGAATGGAGATGTGCAGGAACCAGTTCATATTAACCTCACTGTCGTTTCTATGAAATCATACTACCGGTCCGGCATCCCGGACATGCCGCCGCAGGTGAAAAATCACAGGCCGGCCGGCTCCGCCTGCAAGCGCCCCAGCTCTCAGTGCTCATCGCGAGGGGCGCCGGAAGTATGGCACCGGCATCCACAAATTCGCGGAGAACCGTCCGGGCGGGTTGGACCGCCGGAATCCTCCTCGTCCGTGGGCCGGGTATGCGGCGCGCGCAGGCCCGCCGACATGATCGCCAGCATCGCCGTGCTGATCGGATCGTCCTCGAACACAACCGAGATGATGCCCGCCTCCCAGGCCCGCGCCAGGTGCTGCGGATCTTTACGGGTAATCAGGACGACCCGCTCGGGTTTGGCCAGGAGACCCTCCACCCGGTCGAGCGCACCGGCGTCCACCACAATGACCCCACCGCAATTCGGGTCCGGCGCCGTAACGGGCACGACTTGCCATGAACCGGACCGGGACAGCGCGTCGTTAAGCGCTGCCCGGTACGCCGCATCGTCAATGGCAAGCTGAACCGTCTGCATGATGGCCACGCCCGAACGGCAGGGCTACTTCTTCTCCGGCGCCTTGCAGCCCTCCAGGCTCTTATTCTTGTCGTAGCACTTGCCTACTTCGTTCAGCTCCTTCGACTTTGCCGTCACGTGGCAGTAAACGCACCCCTTCTTTTCCTTCTTCGTATACTCCGGTTTGCCGTACGACGCCGTCGTGGCAACCAGACCGAAAGCTAAAATCATTCCAGGCACTGCGAACTTGAGTTTGGACATTCAGGATTCTCCGTCCGTGACCATTGCAATCCGCGTACCATCGTAGTTCCTTGCACCTGCATGACCGGACTGGCCGCGGGCCGGGTTAATTGCCCCAAATCCGTCCTTTCCATGGGGGGTTTCACTCAACTTCGGGTTGCAGCAACCTCCCCGATTCGATATACTTGGACTACGCAAAGTGACCAACGGCACGGTAGTCGCTGGGAGGGAGATGTCGAAGCTGGTTTCCCATTGGCAGCGGTCAAATGTGCTCGAAGCGGTGTTTGACCAGCTCTCGGACGGCCTCGTGCTGTACGACCCCGATCTCACCATCACCGGAGTCAACCAGGCGGCCGAAAATCTGTTCGGGATGTCCGCCGAAGAGATGATCGGCAAGCGCTGTGGCGAAGTTTTTCGCTGCGGCATGTGCGACAGCGGATGCGGCATGGCCGCCGGGCTGAACCAGCCTTCCGGACTCCCAAACGGCAGCGTTCTGCTGCGAACCGCCAACGGGTTGGAACGGATGGCGATGATTCGAACCTCCCGGATTTTCGGCGACGACGGCGAGTTGCGGGGTGTGGTGGCCACGATTAAAGAGGTGACCGAGGAAGCAGCGCCTCAACAACGGGAAGTGGTAGCCGAGTCTCCGGCCATGCGCGAGGTGATGAACTTTGTCCGCAAGGTGGCTGCCACCGAAGCGACCACCATCCTGCTGGAGGGGGAAAACGGGACTGGCAAGGACCTGGTGGCCAAGACGCTCCACTACCAGAGCCGGCGCCAGGCCGAACCGTTCATCGCCATCAATTGCGCCGCCATCCCGGAGACCTTGCTCGAAAGCGAGCTGTTCGGCTACGAGAAAGGGGCCTTTACCGATGCCCGGGCGCAAAAAAAGGGCATCTTCGAGCTGGCCGACCGGGGCACGCTGTTCCTGGATGAGATCGGCGAAATCCCGCTCGTCTTGCAGGCCAAGCTGCTCCGGGTACTCGAGGAGCAGTGCTTCCGGCGCTTGGGCGGCTTGCGCGACATCAGCCTGGATCTTCGCTTTATTGCGGCCACCAATAAGAACCTGCGCGAAGCCGTGAAAGAAGGTGCGTTCCGCCAGGACCTGTACTTCCGCCTCAACGTAATTCAGATCACTATCCCGCCCCTGCGCGAGCGTCCGGAGGACATCGTGCCGCTGGCGAAATTCTTCATCGAGCACTACAACCGGAAGTTCAAGCGGAATATCGAGGGGATCAGCGACGATGCGGCCCGCCTCATGCTGGCCCACGACTGGCCCGGCAACGTGCGCGAACTGCGCAACGCCGTCGAGCGGGCCATGATACTGGAGGAAAGCTCGCTGTTGCGGCCCTCCAGCCTTCCCATTACCCTGACCCACCCCGACGGCCGCGAGGGGGCTTTGCCGCCGGCCCGCCCGGTGATCCCGGATGAGGGCTTGTCACTCGAAGAAAACGAAAAAATGTTGCTGATCCGGGCGCTTGAGAAGACCGGCGGCAACCAGACTCAAGCCGCCCGGCTGCTCCGGATCACTCGTGACACGCTGCGATACAAGATGAAGAAATTCAACCTGAAGTGAGTTTGACCTGCGCGATTCTCCTCCCCTATACTGAAAGTTTGGGTTTATGCTGATTCTCCTGACGATCGTTCACGTCATCGTCTGCCTGTTCCTCATCATCGTCGTGCTGTTGCAAAGCGGCAAGGCCGCGGATCTGGCCGGCGCGTTCGGTGGCATGGGATCACAGACGGCGTTCGGACCGCGCGGTTCAGCCACGCTGCTGTCGAAAGCGACCACCATCTCGGCGGTGGTCTTCATGGTCACCTCCCTGGCGCTCTCAATCCTGGCGACGCGGAGCGAAGGCGTGGGCCGGACGGTGCTCGACAGCCAGAAGGCCAAACCGGTGGCTCCGGCGGGAACGACCAAGGCTCCGGCGCAACCCTCGGTATCATTCGGCGAGGAAGGCGGCAAGAGTACAACTGTGCCCCTGAAGTTACCGCCTCCCCCGGGCGCGGCGGAACAGAAGGCCCCGGCACAGCCGAAGAAGTAAGCTCACCCCTATGCGGAGGTGGCGGAATTGGCAGACGCACTAGCTTGAGGTGCTAGCGGGAGCAATCCCGTGGGGGTTCAAGTCCCCCTCTCCGCACCAAATACCTCATACCGTTCCATTGATCCGGTTCTCATATGCCCCACATCCGATTGATCCCGCTCGCGGCGGCGGCGCTCTGCCTCGCCTTCGGCCAGCGCCCTGCTATCGTCAAACTCGGCGCCATCGACGTCGACCTGGTTGAGACAACGCCCGTGGTTTTCAAGGGCCGCCTCTACCGGTTCGAGTATGTGCGGCACAACTATTGGGCGAACCCGGCGGGGGAAGACTACTTCCGATTTGTCGACCACGCGACCGGCCAGTACACGCCAGCGTTCGCGCGGGGCCGGGTCCTCGGCAGCGCCTTCGTCGATGGCGGCACGATGTGCGTAACCGGCACTGGCGGGCGCGGCAAGAAGTGGGGTGCGGAACAGGTCTGGATGTTCACCTCCCGTGACCTCAAGAACTGGCAGGAGTGGGTGGCGCTGGATCTGCCCGGCTTCAGCATCTTCAATACATCGATGTGCAAGGCCGGAGACCGCTATGTGCTGATGTTCGAGATCGACAAGCCGAGGGATCAGGCAGGCGTTCCGTTCACCGCCCGCTTCGCCGTTTCGCGCGACCTCAGGAAGTGGGATTTGACACCACCCGAGTGCAATTACGCCAAGGACCGCTACACGGCGCCGCATTGCCTGCGCTACCTGGACGGTTACTATTACGATTTCTATCTGGAAGCCCACGACGGTTACGAGATGCGCGTGGTCCGTTCGAAGGACCTGATTCACTGGGAGCCGAGCCCGTTGAATCCCGTCCTGCGCGCCTCGGAGGAAGATCGCAGGATCGGCAATCCCAAGCTGACGGCCAGGCAGCGGCAACGCATCGCCACGGCGGTGAACCGCAACAATTCCGACATCGACTTCTGCGAATATCGAGGCCGCCTGATCATCAATTATTCGTGGGGCAATCAGCAGGGAGTGGAACATCTGGCCGAGGCCGTGTACGAGGGCACGGAGTCGCAATTCCTGAAAGCCTGGTTCCCGCAGGCCAAGCCGTAGCATAATACCCTTGCTGTCCGGAGGCGGAGCGTCCATGATCACGCGGCGGGAATTCCAGCGGTCGCTGCTGGCCGCATTCCTGAAACCCAGGCGCAGGTTCTGGTTCACGGCGCGCGGGACTACGGGGTTCCTGAGCACCGACAGCAAGGCCGGCATCCTGGACGCCGGCGCCGCCGCCGCGCCGCAAATTCTCGATTTCCGGCGCCCGAACGACTTCGGCTGGGGCCTCGCCGCCTGCTTCAAAGACGGGCGCCGCGTGATCCTGCTGAGCCTGGAGAAGGGCGACTGGGGAAATCGCTCGTTTTACGAGTATTACCACCGCATCCGCACCCACGTCTGGATCTATGACCTCGACAGCGGCTCGCTCACTGAGATTGCCACAAAACAGCGGATCGACAACTTCTATGCGCCCTCCTGCCTGCTTCCCGGCGAGGACCGGATGATCGTCCAGGTCATCACCGCAAACGGCAAGGGCCGCCTCTTCAGCATGGATCTGGACGGCTCCGATCCGCGGCAGATCGTGGGATTCGGCGAGGGCTTCCCGTATGGGGCCAATGTCAGTCCCAGCGGCAAGAGGCTCGCGTTCCACCTGGCGGGTCCCTCCCCGCACAGTTACCGGGTTTTCACCAGCGATCTCGAGGGAGGCGACCGGAAGCTGGTGGCCGGGCAACCCGGACACCTGTACTTCGGCTACGACTGGTCTCCGGACGGCGACTGGATCCTCTATCAGGACTGTCTCTATCAAAATGACCCGGGCCACGATTGGTCGGACATCTGCGTAGGCCGCCCGGACGGCTCCGAGCACCGGACGCTCACTCAGGGCCAGGCCCACTGGTTCGGCGCATCCTGGGGAACGGCGCAGAATCCGGGGGGCGGCAGTAACATGCCCAAGTGGACGCCCGGCGGCTCGATCGTGTTCTCACGGAAATTGCCGGGGTCCAAGACGCCGTGGGAGATCCAGCCACAGCGTCCCGATACGAATCACTTCAATCGCGACTACAGACCGGAAGCGGCACGGGGAGGCGCCGAACTCTGCCTGATTCACCCGCCAGACCGCGCCGTAACGCGGTTGACGCGGCCCAGTCCTCCCCAATGGGAGATGTATCCGGACTGTTCGCCGGACGGAAAACAGATTCTCTTCTGTCGCGCGGGAGTAGGCGAAGCTCCCGCCATCTGGATCATGGACTCCGGCGGCGGCAATCAACGCATGCTGACGCGAGGCGTTCACGATCAGGGCGCCATCCACCCTCGCTGGCTGCGGGAAAGGAGCTCGTGACCCACTCCACCCGGCGTGATCTGATGGCCGCGCTCCCGGCCTGTACGCTCCTGCGCTTTGGGGCGGCGCATACGGCGAAGCCCTTCCGCGGCGCCTTCCCTATCATGGCCACTCCATACTCCGAGTCCGGTTCGGTTGATTACGAGGACCTGGCGCGCGAGGTCGATTTTATGGACCGTTGCGGGGTTCAAGGCATGGTTTGGCCGCAGATGGCCAGCGAGTACCCCAAGCTCACCCGAGAAGAACGCATGCGCGGGATGGAAGCAATCGCTCGCGCCGCCAAGGGCCGAAAGGCGGCCCTCGTTCTGGGAGTCCAGGCGCCGGACACGGAAGCCATGCTCGAGTACGCGCGCCACGCCGAGGCGCTCCAGCCCGACGCGTTGATCGCGATCCCGCCATCCAAAGCCAAGAGCCTCGACGACTGCCGCGCCTATTATCGGGCCCTGGGCCGCGCCACGCGCTTGCCGGTATTCATCCAGACCAGTGGAGGACCGAAGGGCCTCGATCCGCCGGTCGCCTTCATCGTCGAACTGGCGCGCGAGTTCCCGAATCTCGGTTATGTCAAAGAGGAAGTTGAGCCGCTCCTGGAACGCATGTTGGAACTGAAGAAGCACCGCCCCCTCATCAAGGCCATATTCAGCGGATCCAGCGGGTGGCCCTACCAGATGCGCCTGGGCTTTGATGGCATGATGCCCGGAGCCCCTTACGCCGATATCTACGCGCAGCTCTGGGAACTGCACGAAAGCGGGCGCATGGATCGGGTTCGGGAGTTGTTTTCGCGGCTTCTGCTCATGACCACGCTGGAGCAGCAGATCCCGGGCATGCGCCTGTACATGATGAAGAAGCGCGGCGTCTTCAAGACCATGCTTTCGCGAAGGACGGTCTTCAAGCCGGAACCGGAAGCCATCCGGGAGATCGACGAGACCTTCGAGATGCTGAAGCCCTATCTGAGGGCGTAGACCCAGGTGCGCCGCCGGACGCTTCCTCTGTTATGATTCACTGGCTATGAAGAGTGCGGCCGCTTTGGCTCTCCTGGTGGGCGCCGGCGTCTGGCCACTGACGCAGCCAGGCTGGGGCCAGCAATACCGGCGCTTCACCCGTACACCCTACTACCGCGGCCCGGACGATCCGGAGCGGAACCAGGTTCGCGGTACGCTGCGACTGGGCGAGACGGTCGTCATCGAGATCCCCGGCGGGGCGGATGCCGATCTGAAACCCGGCGTGGTGCCCGATCCGCACGTGACCAAGCCCCGCGGGTCGCGGCGCGGCGGACCGTTCGCCATCGAAGGAATCAAGGCCGGCGACTGGGTTGCCATCAGGATTCTCGCGGTGGAGCCAGGCCCCTACGGCTACTACAACAACTACGGCCCGTTCCGCGGCCCGCTGCGCACGGTGGCCCCGGTCAGTAACGGCATGCTTCACTTCCCTCCGGATTTCGTGGTGCCGGTGCGCCCCATGATCGGGACCATCTACCTGGAGCCGGCGTCCGCGGCACAAAGCGCCGCCTGGGACCACGGCGGCAACCTGGACTGCAACTCGGTGCGCGCCGGCAGCACGGTGTATATCCGCGCCCAGGTGGATGGAGGCATGCTGACGATCAGCGATACTCATGCCTACCAGGGAGACGGTGAACTCACCGGAACCGGGGTTGAGATCGATACGACGGTTACCATCCAGGTGGACCGCGGCCGCGAATTCCCCACCGGCGGGGTGGTCGTTGAGACTCCCGAAAAGTGGTTCACGTTTGGAATCGGCGCGAATTGGGAAGAGGCCCTCAAGATCGCCTGGACGGAAATGGTGGGGTTGCTGGCCCACCTGCACAACACCACCGCGGAACACGCCAACCGGATCGTGGGCACCATCGGCGACGCCGTCCCGGGTTTTGCCGCCGGAAACATGAACAACCGGGGATTTCGGAACCCCCAGGCATACGTCACCTGCCAGATCGGCATTCCGAAAAGCCTCCGCAGAACCGGGCAAAAATGAGGCTGGCAATGAAGAGAGCACTGGGCTTCGTCCTCTGGCTGGCCGGCGGAGGCGTCTGCATGGCGCAGGCCCCCGGGCGGCTCGAATTCACCCGCTTGGCCGCTCACTGGCAGGACTACGTTCACCCGGACTACCTGAACTTCACAAGGCGGTTTCTTCCGGTTCTACCGCGACCTCTGGGACGAAAAGGAACTGGGCCCCAAACCCGTCCGCGATCCGCTGGACTTGCTCCAGAAGAACGCCGATGGCTCGCCCATCATTACCTCCGACGATGACGCCGCCCCGTACAAGGTCTACTATGGCTGCCTGGCGAATCCCTACTGGCGCGCGGTGCTCAAAGCCTGGCTCCGCCGCGCGGTCGGTCTGGGTGTGGACGGAATCATCGTCAACTACTTTTACCGGCTGAACTGCCTGTGCCCTCACTGCCGGAGGGGATTTAAGAGCTACCTGAGAGAAAGGTACACGGCCGCCGAACTGCTCAGGAATTTCGGCATCCGCGACCTGGAAAACCACCCCTTCGCCGAAATCGTCTCCCGCCACGACCTGCGCTCCACGACGCCCCTGCGGCTCGAGATGCACCGCTTTTCCGACATCTCGAACAAAGGGCGGGTACGTCGATTTCACCGACCCCGAGGCCCGGCGCGAGCACATCCGCTATTACCAGTTCATCAAGCGGTACGACGAGATCTACCGGGCCAACCGGCCCCATGCCGAGGCCGTACTGCTGCATCCGCGCAGCCTGATTCACCGCGGCCAGTTGATTGAGGCCATGAGCGCGTTTCAGGAGGTGGGACGATTTCTACTGGATCGCCACGTCCTTTTCGATGTCATCCCCGACGATATCGCCACGGACCAGCAACTCGAGCGGTACCGGCGCGTGTTCACCATCTCCTCCCGCGACCATCTGAAACTGGAAACCCTCGGCGGCTTCAGCCGTTTTGAAGCCCCCGCCACGGTGCGGGTCTCGGCGTCCCGCCCCTCGCAGGGCCGCGAGATCACCCTCCATTTCGTCAATTACGCCCGCCAGGAAACAAGCCAGGAAACCAAACCGGCCGGCATCGCGGCTGAAAGACCGCTTCCGGTTTCGGGCGTCCGGGCTGACGTGGTGATCCCGCCGGGCCTGCGCGTCGAAAAAGTCGAAGCCATCACCCCCGAACATCCGGATCCGGTCGAACTGAAGAGCGAGTTGACAGGCGGCCGGCTGCGGTTTGAGGTGCCGGCGTTCCTGGTTTACAGCGTGGTGCGGATCAGGCCGAGTTCCTGACCAAGGCCCTCCGGCCTACCGGGGTATGACGGGCAGGATCACGTGCGACGGGCGCCCGCGGTCATGATAGACCGTGTTGGTCGCCACCGCCATGCGGCGATGTCCGTTCAGCGGCTCCCCGGTGTTTGGGTTTACGTCGAAACGGGGGAAGTTGCTGCTGGAGATGTCGAGCCGGATGCGGTGTCCGGCCTTGAACAGGTTCGAGGTCGGGTAAAGCGGAATGGTGAACTCATAGGCGACGCCCGGCTTCATCAGCTCCTGTTTTTCAAGCGAGTTGCGGAACCGCGCGCGAATGATTCCATCCTCCAGGTTCATGTCGATCCCGGCCGGGAAGTCCGCCGACGGGGGATGGACGTCAATCAGCTTCGCGGTGAAATCCGTATCCACTGCCGAGGAGGAAGCCCAGAGCTTCACCTCGATCGGCCCCGTGATCTCGACGTCGCCGGGGAGCGGCGGGGTCATGAAAACCAGCACATCGCGCCTTGCCGACAGGGGCAGAGCGTCTTTGCAGTTCCACACATGCTCTCCGCACTTCTGGTCCCAGGCGCCCTGAAGCATGATGCCGGCTGCGGAAGAGATGTTCCCGCCAATCGTAGGCACCGGGTTGCGCGGATCGAAATCATACGTGGTTGAGCTTGCCGCATCGGCGGGTTTGTCCGGCGAGAGGAGTCCGCCGGCGTGCAGATAGTAGGGCGTGAACCGGGTCCGCTGAAGGGGCCATTCTTTCTCGTCGCGCCAGGCGCCGCCGTGCAGATGCTTTCCGTCAGCGGTCTTTCGCTCGCTGCCGCCGCCCATCACGAAGATCTTTACCGGCGCCTCGTTTTCCACGCCATTCGGCACGTCCCTGAGCCAGCGATCGTACCACCGCAAGCGAAACTCGAGCCCCGGGATGGCGGCCGCCGGACCGAAGTCCACCTGGCCGTGGGACGTGGCGGTGTTTGCGCCGTGAATCCAGGGGCCCAGAATCACCTTCTGGGGACTCTTGTGATGCTTTGCCAGAGCCATGTAGCTCATCGTGGTTTGCCGCGCCCAGGAGTCGTACCAGCCGCCCACCAGGTACACGGGTATATCTTTGTAGCGCGCAATCTGGTCGACCACGTTGAAGCCGGGCTGTTTCCAGTAGGCGTCGTTTTCGCCGTGACTCATGGCCCACACCAGCCACTCTTCGTATTCCGGCGCCAGGCGCAGAGGAGTAAGATCTTTGCGGACCGGCAAATTCAGCAGGTACTGGCGAACGTTCCTGGCGGTCTCCTCGAGCACCGCGCGGGCGCCGGGATCTCGCGCAGCCCGGCTTCCGCTCGGAGCGCCGGTGGCGAAAATCCAGTTCAGGAAGCGCAGTTCGAATGCTCCGCCGTTCCGCATGCCGAAGTATCCGGCATTGGCCACGGCATCGACCGGAACCATCGCCTTCAAACCGGGAGGATTCGAGAGGGCCAGGGCGTGTTGAGTGCCGCCGGGATAGGACGTGCCAATGGTGGCGAAGCCACCGTCGCTCCACGGCTGCCTGACAATCCACGTGGCGGTGTCGAAGCCGTCGTTGACGTCGTCCACCATCATGTGCCAGACGCCCTCGGATCCATAGCGTCCCCGCGTGTCCTGCACAACCGCCACGTAGCCGCGGCTGGCGTAGAACGGCGCCCAGAGGCGGCCCGCGACGCTTTTGTTGTAAGGCGTGCGCTCCAGGATGGCGGGGAACTTGCCCGGCAAGCGCACACCGCCGCGGGCTGGAAAGTACAGGTCAGTGGCCAGCCGGACCCCGTCCCGCATCGGCGCCATCACGTTCTGCTCAACAATGTACTGGCCGTCGCCGGCCGCCGTCTCCTGCGCCGCCTGCGGCCCGGCGGCCAGCGCGAGAAGAGCTACCAGGAAAAACCTCATGCAAGATACTGTACGCCAACACGTCCGGCCGCGCCCGCGTCTTGACATGCTCTCCCCAGAGGTGATAGTTTCATCAGCAGTCTGAAACAGGAGGTCGAGTGCTGTGCGATTGGGACGTAATGTAATAGCGCTGACAGGAGTTTTGAGCATGTTGGTTGCCGTCTCTCCCTTGTGGGGGCAGGGCAATCTCGGCGGCCTTACCGGCAACGTGATCGACCCCACGGGCGCGGTGATCCCCGAAGCCAACCTGACCCTTCGCAATGTCGAGACGAATGTCGTCTACAACGCGGTCTCAGGAGCCGGCGGCTACACGTTCCGCGCGCTGCCTCCCGGCATCTACCGGCTCGAGGCCGAAAAACCGGGCTTTAAGAAAACCGTCCGTGAACGGATCACAATCCTGACGGCCACTACCACCACCCTTGATCTGGTTCTCGAGGTCGGGGCGGTGGCCGAATCGGTCACGGTTGCGGGAGACGTGGTGGCCTTGCAGACCTCATCCCCGGAAGTTGGGACCGTGCTGCAACGCCAGGCGCTGCTCGATCTGCCGATTCAGATCGGCGGGGGCGCTTCGACCACCGCGGCGTCCGGACGCCGGCAGCCGGAGACTTTCATCTTTCTGACGCCCGGCGTCACCGGCAACCAGTGGAGCAAGACGGTTAACGGCAATCCGGACTTTTCGCAGGAGGTGCTGATTGACGGCGTGTCGGCGCAACTGGCGGTCACACCCGGCTTCCTGGCCCAGACTTCACCGCCCTACGAAGCCGTAGAGGAATTCAAGGTTCAGAACACGCTGTTCCCCGCCGAGTTCGGGCGCGGCTTCGGGATCATCAACTACACGCTGAAGTCCGGCACGAACGAGTTTCACGGCGACCTGTTCGAGTTCCTCCGCAACGACAAACTGGATGCCCGGCCGTTCTTCAATCGAACCCGGCCTATCGTCCGGTTCAACGAATACGGCGGCTACCTGGGCGGTCCGGTCTTCATCCCCAAGCTGTACAACGGCAAGGATAAGACCTTCTTCAACTTCAATTACACGGGACTGCGCAACGGACCGCCGTTCCCGGGCAGCCTGATCAGCGTCCCGCCGCCGGCCTTCCGGCAGGGTGATTTTTCGAGCTACACCGACTCGGCCGGCAACATGATCCCGATCTACGATCCGGCCTCCACCCTGCCAGACGGCACGCGCACGCCGTTTGCAGGCAACCGGATTCCTTCCAACCGCTTCAGCGCCGTCGGGCAGCGCGTTCTCGGACTGATCCCGCAGCCGGATCTGCCCGGCTACTTTAATAACTACATCAACCGGAACGCCAACCCGGTCGAGGACGACATCTGGTCGGTGAAGGGTGACCAGGTAATCACGCAGAACCAGCGTCTCAGCTTCACCTACTGGAGTTCACTGAACGATCAGCGGGTGGCCAGCGCGCTTGGCCAGCAGGGCGGTCCGCTGGCGTACTGGATGTACGCCCACACCACGGGCAGAAACTACCGCTTCAATTACACCAACAGCCTGCGGCCCAACCTGCTCTGGAACATGGCCTACGGCTACACGATGAGCAATCCCACGCGGCAGAGGGACGATGCCCACCACGGCAACGAAATACTTCAGATCCCCGGCATTCCGAAGGACGCGCCCGGATTTGCCACGTTCAACATCAGCACACCGACCGGCGGGTTCAGCGGGTTGGGCAATTCCGACCAGCAACCGAACGACCCTTCGGAGAACGCCATCTGGGCGCTGAACGGCAGCGTCACCTGGATCAAAGGCCGCCACCAGTGGAAGTTCGGCGGGGAAAACCGCATCATTCACTACAACAATTTCGGCGCCACCGGCGACGGCGGGCTGAGCGGTGTGTTTAACTTTAACTCGCTCTCCACCTCCAACCTGTCGGCCCCCAACTCCAGCGCCCTGGGCAACGGATGGGCCAGCCTTCTGTTGGGCGAAGTCTACAGCGCCATGCGGCTGATTCCGGCGCCGCAGCGTCACATGCAGCATTCCTACCGGGCCTGGTTCGTCGAAGACACCGTGAAGATGAGCCGCAAGCTGACCCTGACGCTGGGGCTGCGTCACGAACTGCCTACCGTCGTTCGGGAGAAAGATGCCCTGCAATCCTACCTGGACCTGCGCCTCCCCAATCCGGGGGCCGGCGGGCGGCCCGGCGCGCTGGCGTTCCTGCAAGGCAGAAGCGCATTGCTGGACAATTATCACCGCGCCTTTTCTCCCCGGCTTGGCATCGCCTACTCCCTCAACGAAAAGACCGTGATCCGCACCGGATTCGGCATCTTCTTCTCGCCGACCAACGCCACCAATGTGGGCCGTTTCGCGGGCCGCTTTACCTCCGGGCTCTCTTATCGCCAGGATTTCCCGCAACTATACGGCGGCCGCGTACCGGCGTTGATCCTGGACAATGGCTTCCCGGCGCCTACGGTAACGCCTCCTATCAAGAATCCATCTCTTCAGAACAACAGCTCCATCGATTACATCAACCCGGGAGCGGCCAAACCGGGCTACGCATCGAGCTGGACGTTTAACATTCAGCGCGAACTGCCCACCGGTATCCTTCTGGACCTCGGCTACGTCGGCCAGCGCGGAACCGCGCTTCCGTCGGGTTTGGAGAACCTGAACCAGGTGGACTTCAAGTACTTGAGCCTGGGCGGGCTGCTGTTACAGAGCGCGGGTTCCGCGGCGGCGCAGGCGGCGGGAATCCCACTGCCGTACCCGGGATTCACCGGCACGGTGGCTCAGGCCCTGAAGCCTTACCCGCAGTTTACGGGCATTTCCGACCTGTTCCAGCCGATTGGCTGGAGCACCTATCACTCCATGCAATTGCGGGCTCAGAAACGGTACTCCAACGGCCTTTCGATATTGGCCGCCTACACGATTTCAAAGGCGTTCGTAAGCGGCAGCGGCTACACCGGTTTCGGCGATGATGCCGCCAACGGCACTCCCATCGACACCAACAACCGCAAGTTGGAGAAACGGCTGGCCGGCTTTGACATCCCGCAGAACCTGATTCTGTCCTGGACCTACGAGTTGCCGTTCGGCAAGGGGAAGCGGTACGCCGGTGGAGTCTCGGGCGCAGTCAACCAGTTCGTCGGAGGATGGCAACTGAACGGCATCCATCGCTACGCCTCCGGAACGCCGTTCGGCGTGGGCGGCGGCGGCCGCATGCCGGTGGGCGGAGGATTCAACCGGCCCAACCGGGTTGCCGGCGTGAACCCGCGGACCGGCGTGTCGCGCAACGACTTCGATCCGGCCCGCGATCTCTATCTGAACATTAACGCGTTCCAGAACACGCCGGATTACGTGCTCGGCACCGCGGCGCCCAACTACGGCGACCTGCGCGTCTTCGGCATGCGCAATGAAGACATCAGCGTGCTGAAGAGCTTCGTGCTGCACGAGCGCCATCGCTTGCAGTTCCGCGCCGAGTTCTTCAATATCTTCAACAAGGTGGTGTTCGGCGGCCCTTCGGCCAGTGTGACTTCACCGGCTTCGTTCGGCAAGATCAGCAGCCAGGCCAACGAGCCGCGGCACATCCAGTTCGGACTAAAATACCTGTTTTAGAAGATGGTTCCAGCGGCCAGATTCTCGCGCCTTACGGCGGTGGTTGCCTTCGGGCTGTGGGGCGCGGGTTTCCTGGCCGAGTCCGGCGGGCAACAGGCGCCGGGGGGTGCCTTCGTTGTCTACGTGTCGCCGTCCGGCGACGACTCGAACCCTGGCACGCAGTCCGCGCCCTTCCGCACCCTCGAGAAGGCGCGTGAGGCCGTGCGCGCGTCGAAAGCGGCGAGCCGCACGGTTTATCTGCGCGGCGGCGTTTATCGTCTGGAACGCACCTGGGTTCTTTCACCCCAGGATTCCGGAACGCCCGCCTCGCCCGTGGTGTACCGGAACTTTCAAGGTGAACGCCCCGTGCTGAGCGGCGGCGTTCGCATCGCTGGCTGGCAGCCCGTTGCTGGGGGCCTCTGGAAGGCCGCCTCACCGCTGGCCGATTTCCGCCAACTGTGGGTGAACGGCAGGCGGGCGGTGCGCGCGCGGGGCCCGGCTCCCGCGGGCGCCAGGTTCGAGGGCCGCAGCGGCATCTTCACCACCGACGCCGGCATCGCGAAGTGGAGGAATCCCGGGGATGTGGAGCTGATTTTCGACATTCAGTGGGAGCGCAACATCCTCAAAGCAGTCAAGATCGAACCCGCGCCCGGCGGCGCTCTCATCTCCATGCTGGAGCCGCCTTTCACTCTGGCCCGAATGAAGGAAGGCAAGCAGATCGAACAGCCGACGGCCATCGAGAACGCGCTGGAACTTCTCGATGAGCCGGGCGAGTGGTACCTGGACCATTCTTCGCGCGAAGTTTTCTACCTGCCGAGGCCGGGCGAAGAGATGGCCCGGGCGGAGGTAATTGCGCCGGCGCTCGAACAGATCCTGCGCCTGGAGGGCACTCTCGGGAGCCCGGTGCACGATATTCAGTTTCATGGCATCACCTTCGCTCACGGAAGCTGGCTTCAGCCCTCCCGCAGCGGGCACGTGGACGTGCAGGCCAACTTCACCATGCCGCAGACCAACCTGCTGATGCGCCCGGCGCCGGGCAACGAGCCCCTCGGCGCCGGCCAGCCGCTGCTCTCGCCCGTGCTTGCCGAGGCCGTGCGCTCGCCGGCCAATGTGGTTCTCGATGCGGCGCACGCCATTCAGTTCGAGCGGTGCGCTTTCATCCACATGGGCGGCGCCGCGCTTGACATCCGTCACGGCGCGCAAAACAACGTGGTCTCGGGGACGCGCTTTGAAGACATCGCGGGAAGCGCCATTCAGATCGGGGACGTGAATGACCATCACCCCGCCGACCCGCGCTCCATTGTCAAGAACAACCGCGTCAGCAACTGCTACATCACCGATGCCGCCAACTACTACATCGCGGGGGTCGGCATTTTCGCCGGCTACACCGATGGCACCGTCATCTCCCACAACGAGATCACGAATCTTCCGTACACAGGCATCTCCGCCGGATGGGGATGGGGCGAGACCGATCCGGACTACCAGGCGTACTATCAGCCCATCCGCTTTGACAGCCCGACGGTATCGCGCAACAACCGCATCGAATACAATCACGTACACCACGTAATGCAGCAGCTTTGGGATGGCGGGGGCATCTACACGCTCGGCATGATGCCGGGAACCATCATTCGGGGCAACCACGTTCACGACAATCCCGGTGTGCCCGGCGGCATTTACCTGGACGAAGGAAGCGGCGGGATCGAAGTGACCGGGAACCTGGTGTATAACGTCAAGCCCTGGGGAAATCGGGAGGCCCGCCCCATGAACTTCAACAACCGCAGGCAGAACCGTATCGCCACCTGCAACGTGCACGACAATCACTTCCACGAACGGAAGCCGGAGAGCGCATTCCCGCGCGACATCGCGGAGACAGCCGGACTGGAGCCGGCGTATCGCGACATTCAGTGAGTCCGCCGTGAGTCTGAACCTTGCATACAACCGCGTTGTGCTTTTCTTTGTCCTCTGCTGTCTGCCGCTGGCGGGGCAACAGGAGCGGAAGGACATTTTCGCCGCAATCGGATTCGCGCCGCCTCCGCCGCAGCGGCCCCGGCTCGAGGAGAAACTGCCGCCGGTGCTTCCGGCAATCGAACTGGAATCGGCGCGAAGTAATCCCGGTGTACAATTCCCGCGCCGGCAGGTGATGCGCAGCCGCGAGGAGTTCGCGCGCGCGCTCGCCGGACTCAAGAAGCAGTACGCACCTTTCCTGGAAGACCACACGCCGCCCGCCGCCTCCACGCGCGACAGGCTTGAACTGAGCGAGTTTCAGTTTCGCATGGAAGATGCCGCGGACCGGGCCGACATCGCGCGAGTCTGGCGCGGCGAAGGCATCTGGACTCCGGTTCGCATTCCCGACTATCGGGGTCCCGTGGGCTGGTGGTCAGGATTCTACCGGACGGCCTTTCGGGTCCCCGGGCGCATACTCCGGCACGAAGCAATCTTCCTCCGCTTCGGAGCGGTCGACTACCGGTGCCAGGTGTATCTCAACGGCAGGATGATCGGTGCTCACGAGGGTTACTTCGCGCCATTTGAGCTGGATGTGACGCCGTACCTGAAGCGGGACTCGGAAAACGTGCTGGTGGTGCGCGTCGAGAACGAATCCATCATGCTCGGCGTAAACTCCTGGGCGGGGCCCGATGTGGACGGCGACAAAATCTACGCCGCCGTGGGCCCCGGCTGGGACGACCCGGCGCTGGGCTGGCACGAGTGCCCTCCCGGCGCGGGGATCTGGCAGAAGGTCTTTCTGGAGGGCCGGCCGCGGCTGGCCGTCACCGGCGTTTTCGTCCGGCCCGATCTGAAGCAGAGGTCCGTCGAAGTCCGCGTCGAGGTGGACCAGCGGGAGAAGCTGAACCGCGATGTGGAACTGAAGCTATCCATTTATCCGCGAAATTTCAGCGGCGGGGCGATCGAGAACTTTCCCGTCCGCACGGAACCGGCCGGCCCGGGTTCGACCGAGTACCGCGCGCGAATCCGCCTGGGCGAGTTCCGCGCCTGGACGCCCGGCGCGCCGTGGCTGTATACGCTCCGCGCGGAGATCCGCCCCAAGGGCGGCGGCCCCGCCGACATCTCTGATGCGCAGTTCGGCATGCGCGAGTTCACCATGGACGACACATCCGCCGTAAAGGGGACGCTGTACCTGAACGGCGAACCGGTGATCCTGCGGGGTGCGAACACGATGGGCCACTTCGAGGTGGCGGTGATGAAGGGGGACCTCAACCAGGTGGTCGAGGATATTCTGATCGGCAAGCTGGCCCACATGAATTACTTCCGCCTGACCCAGAGTCCGGTGCAGCCGGAAGTCTACGAGATGTGCGACCGGCTGGGCATGATGGTGCAGACCGATCTGCCGCTGTTCGGCTACCTGCGCCGGCCGCAGCTCGAGGAAGCCGTCCGCCAGGCCGGCGAAATGGAGAAACTGGTCCGGAACCATCCCTCGAACATCATGGTCAGTTACATCAACGAGCCGTCCTCCGCCGAACGCGCGAACAAGGCCCACCGGCACCTGACCCGCGCGGAACTGGAGCTGTTTTTCAAGGCGGCTTCCGCGGTGGTTTACACCTACAATCCGGATCGCGTCATCAAGCCTGTGGACGGCGATTACGATCCCCCCGCGCCCGGGCTTCCCGATAATCACATCTACTCGGCCTGGTACGGCTCGCATGCCGTGCCCATCGGCAAGTTCATCCGCGGCTACTGGGTGGCGGCGAAGCCGGGATGGAAGCAGGGCAGCGGTGAATACGGTATCGAGGGCCTGGAAGACGCCGAAACCATGTTCAAGCACTACCCGAAGGACTGGCTGCCGCGCTCGGTGGACGACAAGTGGAATCCCGACAAGATCCCGTTTGCGCAAACCTGGACCATGCACGATAGCTGGTTTGACACCCAGGAGACGATGCGGGAGTGGATTGCCGCGAGCCAGGCGCATCAGGCCTGGGGCGTGCGCACCATGACCCGCGCCTTTCGCCGGCAGTCGGACCGCATTGTCTCCACCGCGGTGCACCTGCTGATTGACGCCTGGCCCTCGGGCTGGATGAAGACGCTGGTGGATGTGGACCGCCGGCCGAAGCCGGCCTACTTTGAGTTCCGCGAGGCCCTGACGCCCCTGATGGTGGATATCCGGACGGATCGCACGCGGTATTTCGCAGGCGAGCCGCTGGCCCTGGAGTTCTGGGTTTGCAATGACCGCCCGGCGCCATTCCCACGCGGTGAACTTGTGTGGGAGGTGTGGCGAGGAGGCGAGCGCGTCTTCGCGCAAACGGCTGCCGCGCAGATTCCGTCGTTAGGGGCCGCCTTTCAGGGGTATTTCCGGTATTCGGCGCCGGCCGTGGCCGGGCGGGAGCGCCTCACCGTTCGCGTGGGGCTGAAGGATCCGAACGGCGCTCTGCTCCACGACACTGAAACCGAGGTGGAAGTGTTTCCGCGATTTGACCGGGCGCGGAACAAGGCCCTGACCGCCGCCATTGTTGGCAGGCCGCAGGGCCGCGCCTGGAAACTTGCGGAGAGCCTGGGCCTATCCCCGCGGGTCTTTTCGAGGAGCGCCCCGGCGCGGTTGATCCTGGTCGATCAGGTGGATGCCTACGAGGTGGTGCGCGACGCCGTCCTGGATTCGGTAAGAACCGGCGGCACAGCCGTGTTTCTGGAACAGGAACCGGGCGCCGCCTGGCGACTCGAGCAGGGCCAGGTAACCGTGAGGCGGATGCGCGGCCGGGAGTTCGTCTCGCGGAAGACAGGCCACCCGATTGTCGCCGGATTTCAACCCTTCGACTTCTCCTATTGGTACGACCGCGACAAGGATTTCATCGAGTATGTCGCTACCAGTTACTTGGAGGGCGGCGGCTTGAAGCCCATCCTGCTCACCGCGGAAGCGGCCCGCCCGGGTGATCCCCACCCGCAGCGCAAGACCATGCCGGTGTCCGCCGAACTGCGGCTGGACCAGGGCCGGCTGATCTTCACCCAGCTCAAGGCCACCGGCCGGATCGACTACGAACCGGTCGCCGCCGCATACTATCAGGCCATCATCGAGTACGCCGGCCGCCCGAAACAGGGAGCTGCCGAGTGAGCGCGCCGCGGAGGTACGCCGGTCTGGTCCTGGCAGCCCTGGCTATGGTCACACCGGGCGCCGGCGCGGACAATCCCTTGGATGCCTGCAATGTTGTCTGGACTTCTCCGAGCCGGGACTCATCGGGCTCGATGCCGCTCGGCAACGGGGACATCGGGTTGAACGTCTGGGTGGAGCCGGGCGGCGACCTCCTCTTTTACCTCAGCAAGTCGGACGCCTGGAGCGAGAATGCGCGCTTGCTGAAGCTGGGACGCGTGCGCGTGGCTTGGTCGCCGAACCCTTTCGGGCAGAGCGGCGGGTTCCGCCAGGAGCTGCGCCTGGCGGAAGGCGAAATAGCGATCAGGGGCAGCCAGGCCAAGGCTGCCATCTGGGTCGACGCCAACCATCCCGTTGTCCACCTGGAATTCGAGAGCCGGACGCCGCGCTCCATCCGAGCCAGCCTGGAGCTGTGGCGGACGCGCGAGCGCAGGCTCGAGGGACGGGAAATCGACAGCGCGTATGGCCTTGGCGGCGGACCGGAACCGGTGATCGTCTCTCCGGACACCGTGATGTCCGCGCCGGGGGACGACATCGTCTGGTTCCATCGCAACCTCCGCTCCGTGTGGCCGCTGACAATGCGGCTTCAGGGCCTCGAAAGCCTCCTCGACAGCAAGCGCGACCCGCTCATGAACCGCACTTTCGGCGGCTTGATTACGGGTCCGGGGTTAAGGAAAGGCGGCCCCACCATTCTGGAAAGCGTGCAACCGTCCCGCCGTCACCGGATCTCGATCTACGCGCTCACCAGCCTGGCGCCGGGCGTGGAGGCGTGGTGGCGGGAACTGCACGGCATCCGCACCCGGACAGAGTCCGCGGACATCGGGCAATCCCGCAAAGCTCACCGCAGGTGGTGGAGCGAATTCTGGGAACGCAGTTGGATCCGCGCGCACGGGACCCGCGAGGCCGAGACGGCCACCCGCGGATACACCCTCCAGCGATTCCTGAATGCGTGCGCCGGGCGCGGCGCGTATCCCATCAAGTTCAACGGCTCGATCTTCACCGTGGATGCGCGCGAGCCGGGCGAAACCTACGACGCGGACTACCGCCGGTGGGGCGGTCCCTACTGGTTCCAGAATACGCGCCTGGCCTATTGGCCGATGCTGGCGGCCGGCGATTTCGATCTGATGCGACCGCTGTTCCGCATGTATCTGGATGCGCTCCCCCTGGCCAAAGCCCGGACGCCTCTTTACTTCGGCCACAGCGGGGCCTTCTTCCCGGAAACCATGTATTTCTGGGGGACGTACGCAAACACGAACTACGGATGGAACCGCGCGGGGAAGCCGCTGTCGTACGTCGAGAACACTTACATCCGGTATTACTGGCAAGGCGGCCTGGAGCTGATCGCCATGATGCTGGATTACTTCGCTCACACCGCCGATGACGGCTTCGCAAAAGATACTCTGCTGCCTCTGGCCGGGGCGATCGTGGATTTCTATGACCGGCACTATCCGAGAGACGCCAACGGCCGCCTTCGCTTCCAGCCCGCCAGTGCGCTCGAGACCTGGCACGAAGCCGTAAACCCGATGCCGGAGATTGCCGGGCTACGCGCCGTGCTGCCCAGACTCGCGGCGCTGGCGTTCGTTCCGGCCGGACAGAAGGCGGCTTGGGAGCGGCTCTATCGCGAACTCCCTCCTATCCCCACCGCCAGGCGGAATGGCGAAGAAGTCCTGGTAGCCGCCGAGAAACTCATCGGCCCCATCAGGAATTCGGAGAACCCTGAGCTTTACGCCATCTTCCCGTACCGGCTTTTCGGCGCCGGCAAGCCGGGTCTGGAACTGGCGCGGCGCAGTTTCGAGAGACGGCGCCAGAAGGGAACGGGCGGCTGGTATCCCGACTCCATTCTTGCGGCACACCTCGGCCTTGCGGACACAGCCGCAAGCTACGTGGTGGAGAACTTCTCGAAGCCGCATCCGGGCAGCCGTTTCCCGGCGTTCTGGGGGCCCAACTTCGACTGGATTCCCGACCAGGACCACGGCTGTGTCGCCATGATCGCCTTCCAGTCGATGCTGCTCCAGACCCAGGAGACGAAGATTCTGATCCTGCCGGCATGGCCCAAGGCGTGGGACGTCGAATTCCGTTTGCGTGCTCCCGGGGGAACCACTGTTGAAGGCGACTACAGGCAGGGCAGACTGAGACACGTGCGAGTGACGCCCTCTTGGCGGGCTAAGGACCTCGCGATCATGGAGCCGCAATCGTGAATACGGCCGCTCTTGCCGCAATGGCGCTTCTGCTTCCCGTCGCGGCGCGCGATTCCGCTTCGCAGACCGTGCTGGTCCGTTTCGACTTTGGCGGTGACTACCAGGACGTGGCCCCAGGTCACCAGCCCGTCTCGCGTGTCTATCGCAGCCCGCGGTTCCTGTGGATCAGCCCGGTGCGCGACCAGGAGCGTCCCGAAACGGCCGACCCGCTCTTGAAGGATTTCGAAACCGGCAGCCAGGGCGAATTCCGGGTGGGGCTGGATCAGGGAACCTATCGCATCACGCTGGTGATGAGCGACTCGAAAGAGGCGCACGGTCCGTTCACCATTTACTTGCAGGACCGCGCGGTGCGCGAGGGCGTCCGGCTCGCGCCCGGCCAGGTGCTGCGCCTTTCGTTCCCCGCCGTGGCCGGCGATGGCGTCTTGCGGCTCCGTTTTCAGGCGGCGCCCGGACAGACCTTCGCCGTCAACGGCCTGACAATAGAAGGTCCCCCGGGCGGCAAACTCCGGCCGCTCTTCACCAACGCCCCGCCCGACTCTCTGCCTTCAGCGGATGCGGTGCTGAAGGGGATCCCCACCGAACCCAAACAAGCTCTGCGCCGCAGTTGCGAGTGGCTGCTGGCGCACCGTTTGCCCAATGGCTTTCTGGGCGATTATGAACGCTCGCAAACCTCGGTGTCGTATTACTGGTACTCGTCCGCCTACCCGATCCGCACGTTGCTCGCCGGATACGAAATCTTTCACGAACCCCGGTACCTCGACGCTGCCACCCGGATTCTGGATCGCCTGGTAGAGGAGCAACTGCCGAACGGCGCGTTCGCGCAGACCTATCGCAACAAACCGGCGCGGGAGCTGAGCAAGGCCGAACTGGACCGGATTATCGAGCGCCACTGGCTCAACATGGCCGACGTGGGCTCCATTGCCACGGCGCTCGCTGTATCCTGCCGTTACGTGACGGGCAGCCGCCGGGAGGCGTACCTGGCCTCGATCCGGCGCTACTGCGATGAATGGGCGGCCCGCTGGCAACTGCCGTCCGGCGCGTTCACGAACGGCCTGGAATCCGGGGTCGCACAAACCCGCCCGTACAGTGTCGCCACGGGGACGGAGGCGGCGGCGTTCGCCGCTCTGTTCGCCGTCACAGGCGAGCCGCGCTACCTCGAACGCGCGCGCCGCGCGGCCGAATTCCTGCTGGACAACTGGCGCACCGACGGCCGCCCGCTCTGCTCGCCGCACTGGTCTCAGAACGGCGGGCGGCAATATGTGCAGCCCGTGACCCAGTTCGGCGACATCCTTTACTATCACGATGGCATTCTGTTCGTTTACCAGCAGTGCCAGGATCCGGGGTTCCGCCGCAAGGTGCGTGACGTGTACCGGTGGCACATCGACGGCTCGCACGGCTTGCAGCGCGTGATCGGCGACCGCGCCTGGTTTCCGCTTCAGGATGCCTGGGACAACTCGAAGACCGCCGGCATGCCGCTGGTGTTCCTGGCGCGTTACCGCATGGATGGGGACGCGCCAACCGGCCGCACGCTCGAAGTGCTGCGGCGCTTTCTCGCCGCCCCCGAACTGTCGCGGCGCATCGGCGTAATGCTGGACGACCCCGACCTGCCCTGGGGCGGACACTCGCTGCAATCCTGGGCTTGCTGCTCGGTGGCCGCCACAGGTTTCGGCGGGATGGCGCTGGCCGAAATGGTCCGGCCCGGCGTCATTTATCTCGCCGGGGATTCCCGTTGAACTGGAGAGGACCACGTCAATGATCGTGAGAGCGCTGTTCAGCTTCTTCGTTTTGCCGCTGCTTTGTTTCGCGGCCAGACCGGACCCGCCCTTGAACGGTCTGCTGGTGGATCCCGCGCGGGTGCCCGAATCGCCCGCCTACTACCGCCGCCTGGTCGATTTCGCCAGGCAGTGGAATCTGCGCGCGCTGGTGTTCCGCATCGCCGACGATCAGGGTCTGGCGGTGAAGCTGCCCAGCCATCCGGAGTTGATTACCCACGCAAACGCCCTCACCGCCGGCGAGGCGCGCGAGCTGGCCGAATACGCGCGCAAACGCGGCATCGAGCTGATTCCGGAGATCGAGTCGTTCGGCCACACCGGGTACATCACGCGTGTCCCGCAATATGCCGACCTGCTCGATCGCGACGCGAAGAATGACACCTTCACCGGCCTGGCGCCCGTCGATCCGCGTTCAACCCGCATCCTGATCGACCTGTACCGGGATGCGGCCCGCATCTTCCCCTCGCCCTACCTGCACGGCGGCTGCGACGAGGTGAACTGGGGAGGATCGGAACGCTCGCGGGAAGCGCTGAAGAGCAAGACCCGCGCCGAGATCTGGGCGGAGTACCTGAACCGCTTGAACGAAGCCGCGCGCGGGCTCGGCAAGGAGTTCATCGTCTGGGGTGACCATGTGCTTCGCAAAGAGCCGGAGATCCTGGAGAGATTGAGCAAAGACGTCATCCTGCTGGACTGGGACTATTGGACCAGCGACCCGGCAGCTCTCGAGAAGACCGCCCGCAAGGCGCTGGCAAGCGGCTTCCGTGTAATCGGCGGCCCTTCGCTGATCTGGTGCAAGTGGGGTCCCCGGCCCGGCGCCGAGCAGTTGCGGAACATCGACGCATACGCCGACGCCTACCGCAAGATCGACGATCCCCGCTGCCTGGGCGTGATCGTGACGAACTGGCTGCCCAGCCGGTACATCCAGCGCTCGGTCTGGGACGGCCTGGCATATGCCGCCGTGGCCGTGAATGAGGGCAGCGCGGCGGCGCGCAACTCGGCATTTCGCCGCTTTGTCGAGAGGCACTACGGCGCGGCATGGGACGCCACCTGGGCCGACATTTTCCGCACGTACTACGACATCGCGCCCAACCGCGCGTCGTGCGCCCCGGCGTGGATGCGCCCGTCACTGCCGGTTGCCTGGAGCGACGAAGCGGAACTCCAGGCTTCCCTCAAGGCCGGCCCCGGTGTCATTCCGCCGTTCACCCGCCTGCTGAGCCAGATGACCCTCGCCGAGCCGTCGGTGATGAGAAATCTCGAGGACTTCCGCGCGTTCCGGCTCAGCGCCGAGTACCTGGAGCAGCTCTACTGGCGGATCGCCGCGCTGGCGCCTCAGCCCGGCAAGCCGGCGGAGTCTGATGCGGCGGAACGGATCCGCGCCATCGCCGAACGCGACGCCCGGCTTCTCAAGGAACTCGAAGCGGACTGGGACGCGAGCCGGCCCCCGGATTCCCCGATCAAGTCCGAGCCGCTGTTCGACTGCATGCCGGAGGATCAACTGCTGTTCCGCTTCGCCCAGGCCAGCCGGTTCTCCTCCCGGCTGGCCTCGCGACCCGAGCGATTCCTGGAACTGGCCAAACCGGCCCGGTAAATCTACACCTGAGCGCCGGTCTCGACCCACTTCCCGGTGCGCGCCGATTCGAGCACAGCGTCGCAGACCTTCTGCGTCTGCAAACCGGCACGGAAGTCCGGCTGGGCGGGCTTGCCCGTTTCCAGGCCGGTGACGAAGTCCGCGATGGCGTTCAAAAAGGTGTGCTCGTATCCGATGCAGGTGCCGGGCACCCAGTAATGGCTCATGTAGGGATGTTCGGAATTGGTGGTGTGGATCTTCCGCCAGCCCGTCAGGTGCGATTCGGTCTTCTTGCCCGACTGCAACTGCCGGTACTCGAAGAATTGCAGGTATTCGGGCTCCTCCAGGTCGAAGTAAAGGCTGCCGTCGGCCCCGTTCAACTCGAAGGTATTGAAATTCTTCCGGCCGCGGGCATAGCGGGTCGACTCGAAGGTGCCCAGCGAGCCGTTGGCGAACTCGGCCAGGAACATACAGGCGTCGTCAATGGTGACCGGCTCGCGCTTGCCGCTTTCCACGTGCTTGCGCTCTTTGACGAAGGTCTCAGTCCTGGCCACCACGCGGGTGATGGCGCCGTTGAGCCACATGGCCGTGTCGATGGAGTGGGCCAGCAGGTCGCCGGTTACGCCGGAACCGGCCACGCGCGCGTCCAGGCGCCACAACGCATCGCCGCCCTGGGGCACGTCCTCGGAAATGGTCCAATCCTGAAGATAGGTCGCACGGTAGTGGAAGGGGCGGCCGATGCGGCCCTCGTCCACCACCTGGCGGGCCAGCGAGATGGCCGGGACGCGCCGGTAGTTGAACATGATCATGTTCGGCGCCTTCGCTTCCTCGACCGCCCGAACCATCTCTTCGGCTTCCGCCACGTTCATCGCCAGCGGCTTTTCCGTGATCACCATCTTGCCGGCTTTGGCCGCGGCGACGGCGATCTCGTGGTGATAGCGGTTCGGCACGCAGATGTCGATCAGGTCGATGTCGCCGGCCGTGAGCAACTTCCTCCAGTCCGTCTCGACCCGTTCATAGCCCCAGGTTGCCTGATAGGTCCTGGCCTTCGGCTCGTTCGTATCGCAGATGGCCTTGAGCACCGCGCGGTGCTCGACGTCGAAAAAGTTGTTCAGCCGCCGGTAGGCGTTCGAGTGAGTGCGGCCCATAAAGCCGCATCCGATCAAACCGACTCGCAGTTCTTTTTGCATTCGTGTCTCCTTGAGAAATTCGGCGCGCGCGGTCGCACGCTACCCGTACTTCACGATTAACTGGTCCAGGTAAGTCTTGCACGTGGCCGTGGCGTTCCACGCGTCCGGCCAGAAGCACAGGTCGATCGTCCACCAGTCGTGGGGCAACCGCGCCGCTTTTACCAGTTCCGGCACAACCTGGTCGAAGTCGATCACGCCGAGTCCGAACGGAAAATGCGTGGAAGTCTCGTCTTCTCCGTTGGCGTCCTTGTGACAGGTGTTGTCGGAATCGATGAGGTGGATGTGGTTGATGCGCCCGGTGAGCTTCCGGATGTACTCGACCTGGCTCGGAAAGGTCTCCTTCTCACCTTCCTGGCGGGCGCCCATTACACCGACCATCTGCCCGTGGCAGGTGTCGTACTGGATGCCGAAATTGGGCTTGTCGACCGCGTCGTGGATCCGCACGGCGTCGCTCGGCTTGTTGAAGGCGAAGCCGGGCTCCACCTCCCAGGTGACATACTGGCCCCGGTCGGCGGCAATATCGCAGCAAACCTTCCACGTCCGCACGACGCGCTCCATGGCGGTCGAATAATCGATCTCGCGGTGGATGGTGGGCGGCTGGACGCAATCCACGCGGATGCCCTGGATTCCCACATCGCAGGCAAACTCGGAGTTCTTCTTGAACTCGGCGATGTACTTGGACTGGTCATCCGTGTTGATCAGCTTCTCCCCCCAGAGGTTGGCGGCCATGCCGCTCAAACCGAGCCCGATCTGGCGCAGCCTGGCCCGCAGTTCTTCCCGTTGCGATTTCTCGGGCATGGCTCCGGGCCACTCGCTGTCGGGACCGTTCGGATTTCCGGGATTCGGATGCGGGGGAAAAGCGCCCAATTCGACTCCGTCGAAGCCGAGCGCCTTCAGCTTGTCGCACACCGTGTCAAAATCGATGGGATTCTTCGCATAAGGACCGATCGTGTAGGCCCATGATCCGATGGAACTACGCTTGCTCATTTCACTCTCCTAGGCAGTGGGAAGATACACGCTTCCGGACGGGCAATTATACCAACGATTTCAGCCCTCGGCGCTGGAGATCTCGATTACAATTCAGAAGAGAGTTGCCGGGAGGATGCGTTGATGCCAGATACCGAGGGCCCCTTTTCCTTCAGAGAGATCCTGGGCCAGGAGTTGAAAGAGGTTTTCCGGTCGCGCCAATTGCGCGACGGGGACAGGCAGGGGGTCCCGGGCGACGACCCGATCGCAGCCGCCCACAGCGCGCAATTGCTGGGGCTGGCGTTTTCCGGCGGCGGCATTCGCAGCGCCACGTTCAACCTCGGCATCTTGCAGTCGCTGGCCGAACTGGGAATCCTGCGCTTTGTTGACTATCTTTCCACCGTCTCCGGCGGCGGCTACATTGGCGGCTGGCTGGCCGCATGGATCTACCGCAGCCGCTTTGACCGGGTGGAAAAGGAGTTGACCGATTCGCGCCCCGCCCCCACCCAGGGCGGTGCGCCGGACCCGGCCGGCTTCCTGCGCCAGTACAGCAATTACCTCACCCCGAGACTGGGCTATCTGAGCGCCGACACCTGGACCATCGCGGCCGTGTGGCTGCGCAATACCTTGCTCAATTTCATCATTCTCGCCATGGGCTTGTGCGGCGTCCTCATCCTGCCGCGCCTGCTGGTCCAGTTGAGCGGCATCCTCTGGTGGCCTTTGGCGGAAACCTGTCTGGCGACCCTCTGCCTGCTGGTGGCGGTGTTCTTCATTGTCCGAAACCTCCGTGCCTTCGCAACGGGAGAGCCCACGCGAGCCTTCCGCGCCCGCCAGACGGGCATCCAATTGCTCATCGTCATTCCCGTGTGCCTGGCGGGGTGGCTCAGCGCCGACCGGTTGTGGGTTTTCGCTCAGGAATCCAACATGCCTGGCGCGCCCTGGGTGTGGACGCCCTGCCTGATCGCCGCCGGTGTCTTTTTCGCGCTCTTGTTTCCGCTGGGGGCCTGGGGTGGTTTTCTGGGCTGCTACCTGGCGGAACACCGCCCATCCAAGGAGGAAAAGTGGATCCGGCTGAGGGCCTGGGGGCTGGTGATCCTGTTCGCTTTGATCGCCGCGGGCGTGGGCGCCGGGCTGACCCGGGTTGCCTTGCTGGTCTTCGAGGGCTGGAACCGCGACTCGGCAGCGTGGAATGTGCCGAGTCTGGGAACTCCCCTCATGCTGGTGGTGTTTTCCTGCGTCGTCATCCTGCATATCGGCCTGCTTGGCCGGACCTTCCCCGATGAGCGGCGGGAGTGGTTTAGCCGGGTGGGCGCCTGGGTCTCCATATACGTGGTGGTGTGGAGCGGGCTGTTCGCCGTCGCCGTCTACGGACCACTCCTGCTTGCCTCCGGACTCCACGCCTCTAACGTATGGGTCAGCTCGACCTTCAGCGCGGGCTGGCTGGCCACGACCATCGGCGGCCTTCTGGCGGGCAGAGACCCCCGCACCGGAGATGGCAAAGGCGCGAAGGAGCCGGGCATTTCCTGGATGAACCTGCTGGCCAAGGCCGGTCCCCCGGTCTTCGTCGCCGGTCTCTTGATCTGGCTCTCGGAAGCCGTGCACCTGGTTCTCTCCTATACCACGGGAACCACCGCCAGCCTCTTTCCCGGCGCCGCCGACCTGATCGCAAGGCATTGGTCTCTCATGAACGGGCCCGGCCCCGTTTCCGTAGCTGCCGCCTGCGTGATCTGCCTGGGAACGGCGCTCCTGCTGTCGCTTCGGATCGATATCAACGAATTCTCAATGCACCACCTGTACAAGAACCGGTTGGTGCGCTGTTACCTGGGCGCTTCCAACCGGCGGCGCCCCAATCCCTTCACCGGATTTGACACCAACGACGACGTGCGCCTGGCCGACCTGGCGCCCAGCCGCACCGGCTACACCGGGCCGTATCCGATCCTGAACACGGCGCTCAACCTGGTTCACGGCGAAGAGATGGCCTGGCAGGAGCGTAAGGCGGCATCATTCATCTTCACCCCGCTGTATTGCGGCTACGATGTGGCTCCGGAGCCCGGACAGGCCGGCCGGCGCCCGATCCTTGCGCCCCACGGTTACCGTCCCACATTGGATTTCGCCTACCGCGACGGCATGCACGTGGGCACTGCGATGGCGATCTCCGGCGCCGCCGCCAGCCCGAATATGGGCTACCACTCCTCGGTGCCGGTGGCTTTCCTGCTCACCGTCTTCAATGTGCGGCTCGGCTGGTGGCTGGGCAATCCCCGCCATCCCTTCCGGTGGCGCGATCCCGGCCCGCGCCTGGGACTTGCCGCCCTGGTCTGTGAGTTGCTGGGGTTCACCGACGATGACAGCAACTACGTCTACCTCTCCGACGGTGGACACTTCGAGAACCTCGGCATCTACGAATTGGTGAAACGCCGCTGCCGCTTTATCATCGCCTGCGACGCCGGCCAGGACCAGGAACTGAAGTTCGAGGACCTGGGCAATGCCATTCGCAAGTGCCGCGCCGACTTCGGTATCGATATTGAGATCGACACCGCCCGGATCCGCCGCCCCAACGGCTCTCCACACAGCCCCTGGCATTGCGTGGTGGGCGCCATCCACTACGAATGCGTGGATCAGGATGCCATGCCGGGCATCCTGGTCTACGTCAAGAGTTCGTTGACCGGCGACGAGCCCGCCGATGTGCTGGAGTACGCAGCGCGCAGCCCCGAATTCCCCCACCAATCCACCGGTGACCAATGGTTCGATGAATCCCAGTTTGAGAGCTACCGGCGGCTGGGACGGCACGTAGGGATCGCGGTTTTCGAAACCGCCGCGCAGGTGGTCGGCCTGCGCGAGAGTCGCGACAAGGAGAATCTCTTCCAGTTCCTGCGCCAGCAATGGTTCCCCCCCAGCGAGGCCACGGCGACGTCGTTCACCCGGCACGCGCAGATGCTCGATCATCTCTTCCAGCAACTGCGCACCGACCCGCGCCTCCAATTCCTGGACGACCAGATTTATCCCGAGTGGCGGGACCTGATGAACCGTGCGATCTCGCCCCCGCAGGCCGAGTTCTGGCTGCCGCAGAACGCCGCCGAACTCCGCAGCGGCTTCTACTTCTGCAATTCCCTGATCCAGCTCATGCAGAACGTGTACTTGGACCTCAACCTGGAACAGGAGTACGCCCACCCTGACAATCGCGGGTGGATGAATCTGTTCCGGCACTGGTCCTGGTCGGGTATGTTCCGGGTCGCCTGGGCCATCAGCGTCAGTGGCTACGGCGCGCGTTTCCAGGCATTTTGCGAGCGGCGCCTGGATTTGCGGGTGCTCAAACTGGTCCGCGTGGACGAGGTCCAGCCGGACGCGGATCTGCCGGCCGCCGGGTTGAATTTCGTCGAAATCGACCTCGTCAAGCGGTTCCGCGCCTACCCGCCCTTCCAGAAAAGCACCGTGTGCGTCTTTCGCATCCAGGTGGAGAACCCGGTAAAATCCTCGCCGGACCCCTACCTGTTCCGGTTCAACTTTGGTTTTGCCCTGGTTCACAACCACCAGATCGTGTGTTTCCGCGTGCAGGACCACCTGCGCCGCATGGGACTCGCGCGCCTGGCCCTCCGCGACCTGATCGAGCAACAGGCGGTCACCGGGCTGGTGCCGGACGAGGATCAGCCCGATTCGCTCCGCAGCGTTTGGGAGCCCGGCGAGCGGAAAGCCTTCCAGCGCCTGTTCGAGTCTGTCAGGGGCGCCGTTTCGGGATAATTAGTCAGTACTTGACACTGTCATTATTCTGGTGCATACTGGTCCTTGCGGATTGATATGCCTTCGAATCCCGGCCGCGAGTGGAGCTTGACCGAACTCGCCGCAGAGGCGGGCATGCCGGCAAGGACCATCCGCTTTTACATCGCTCGAGGGCTGTTGGATGGCCCGCTGCATGCCGGCCGGGGCGCGACGTATGGATCCCGCCACCTGGAACGTCTGCGGCGCATCAGCGAGCTGCGGAATCAAGGGTTGACCCTGGCCGAGATCTCCGTAGCCCTCGGCATTCGGCGACAGACCGGGCTTGCCGCGCCCGAAACCTGGTGGCAGTACCGGATTGGCGAGGACGTGATGGTCTCGCTGCGGGCCGGCATGAGCCCGTGGCGGGTGAAACAGATTACAACTCTCCTGGAGCGGCTGGTCCGCGAACAGAGAGAGGGAAAGGAAACTTCTCAGGATGACGCATAGCGCGGTGCAATTCGCTCCGCTGGATCGAGAAACCGGGCAGGAGGTCGAACTGGCGATGCAAAGGCTTTGGCTCACCGGCCGCCTGATGCCGGTTGGCGCACGCTTGCTGGTTCGGCACATCTTCCGCTCGGCAGAGCCCGAGCCGCTGGAGGTCATTTATGCCTTCGGCCTGCCTCGTGACGCCGCTCTTCGGCGCTTTTTTATCTCGGGTGAAGGCTTTTCGGTTCACTCGGAACTCAGACCCGTGGCGGAGGCCGTGGAAGCCTACGAACGGGGTGTTGCCGGAGGCAGCCTGTCGGCGCTGGCGCGCGAGTATGCTGACGGAATCGTCAACCTCACCGTGGGCAATATCCGCCCCGGAGAAACGGTCGCAGTAGAGTTGGAGATATTGGCCGGAGTCGAACTGCACGACGGCGGGCTGCGCTTCCGGTTCCCTTTCACGCTGGCGCCGGGATACCACCGGCAGGCGCGTGGGGTGGAACTGTCGCCCGGCACAGGCGAAATGCAACTTCCCGAGAGCGAGTTTGGCGACGTGATCCTGCCGCAATGGAAAGCCGGCGCCAATGGGTTGCATGAAATCGGCTTCGATCTTGCAGTCTCGATGGCAACGTCCATCTCCGAGATTGGTTCACCGTCTCATCCCGTCCGGGTGACAAGCGAGGAGGCCACTCAGTGGCGTGTCCGCCTGGCCACGGCGCGGGACCTGCCGGATCGTGACCTGATCCTGGACGTGAAAACATCCGGGTCTTCTGCCGTGCTCGCTGAAACCGGCGAAAGCGGCCGGATCACGTTCGCCGCCGTGGTGCCTTCGACCCAGTTCGGCAGAAGCGTCGATTCGCCCCGCCGGGTGGTCTTTGTGCTGGACCGCTCCGGCTCCATGCAGGGCGCGCCGATCGAACAGGCCCGCCGAGCCGTCGAGGCCTGCCTCGGAGCGCTGTCGGACCAGGACCGCTTCGGCATCGTCGCCTTTGACAATCAAATCGAATCTCTTGCCCCCGGCCTGATTCCGGCGGACCATGACGGCCGGGAGCGGGCCCGCAGATTCCTGGCAGGAGTCGAGGCCCGAGGCGGCACCGAGCTCGCCGCCGGCGTTGCCACAGCCGCCGCGATGCTGGCGGGCGGTACAGGCGACCTGTTCGTGGTTACCGACGGCCAGGTCTTCGGGACTGAGGCCATTCTGGAGACGGCCCGCGCCGCCGGCGCGCGCCTGCACTGCCTGGGCATCGGCAGCGCAAGCCAGGATCGCTTTCTGACGCTGCTCGCGCGTCAGACCGCCGGGGTAAGCCGCTTCGTCACACCCGGGGAGGCTGTCGACATGGCTGCCCTGGATCTATTCGCATCCGCAGGCAGGCCCGTTGCCGCCGGCGTGCGATGCACCGTCGAAGGGATCGTCGAGCCTGCGCCGCCGAAGTCTGTCTTCGCCGGGACCCCCCTGCTGGTCTTTGGCCAAGTCGAGAAGGCGGACGGCGTGGCGTTGCACATCGCTTGGGATGGAGGCCAGACGACTCTCGGCTTGCCCCCCTGCCCTCCAAGAGGCGATTTCATCTATCTACTACAAGGGTCGCGTTTGGTTGCCGACCTTGAAGCTCGCGGCCAAGTCCAAGAAGAGTGTCTGGAGGAATTGAGTCGTACCTATGGGCTGGCCAGCCGCCGCATGGCCCTGGTCGCCGTCGTCAAGAGGGAAGGAGACCGGCCGGGAGAGACTCCCGCCACATGCGTGGTCCCTGTCGGCATGCCGCGCGACACGGCTTTCCATGTTTACTTCTCTCGGGCCAGGGTGACTAGCCGCGTGGCCAGGCAGGTGTGCTTGATGGCGCCGGTGATGGAGATGGAGATCGACGACCGGCCCCTCTTCCGCAGGGCCCCTCGGCGCCGGCTGCCCAGAACCGCGGACCCGCTCATCGAACTGGCGCAGCGAATGGAACCCGATGGAGGCATGCCCGGCGCCGGCAATCGCGACAGGGCCGCGGCAACCGTACTGGCTCTGTTGTGCTTCCTCGCCAAGGGACATTCTCTGTCCGCCGGACCCTTCCGGCTGCACATGGTGCGGCTTGTGGCTTATCTGGAGTCGGTTGCCTCGGCGCTTCCCAAGCGGGAGCGCTCTCTGGTCAAGACCGTCCTGCTCGCCGCCAGGGCAGGCAAACCACTGCCAGGCGACTGGCTCCAGCTCCAGCCTTCCGAAGTCTGGCACGCCATCGAGCTTGGCGCCGCTCAGGGGAACAGCATTTCGCCGACGTAGGTATCCTGGAACTCCGGATCAGCGGCCAGGGAAATATGTTCGGTGCGGCGCCGGATGGAGGCGAAGTCGTCGCCGCCGAACAGGGCCATCTTGGCGCCCAGCAGTGCTGTGTTCCCTGCCGGGTGGAGCCGTTCGTCCGGAAAGTCAATCAGTCCGATGCGGCGCGCGCTGGCGCGGTTGACGTAGTTGCCGAACGCGCCAGCCAGATACACGGTGCGGACCTCGTCCGGCTTCGCGCCCCATTTCTTGAGCACAATGCGAATCCCGGCGGCGATGGCGGCCTTGGCAAGTTGCAACTCGCGGATATCGGCCTGGGTCAACGCCACCGGGGCCATGAGGGGAAATTCCTTGGCCCCGTTTGCCAGCCTGCCGGTATTGCGGATGACGCCGAGGTCGAGACCCGCGGCCACAGCGTCCACCAGCCCGCTGCCGCAAATGCCGCGGGGCGCTACGTGCCCGAGTACATGGCATTCCAGTGCCCCATCGACGATGCTTACTTCCGTGATGGCGCCGGTGGCCGCGCGCATGCCCGCCGATATCCGCCCGCCCTCGAAAGCCGGTCCCGCCGCGGTGGACGCGCAGATCATCCGCTCGCGGTTGCCGAAAACGATTTCCCCGTTGGTGCCCAGATCGATCAGACCGACGAGCGCTTCGCTTTCATGCATTTTGGTGGCGAGTATGCCGGCCAGGATGTCGCTGCCGACGAACCCGCCCAGACAGGGCAGGAATTCGACCGGCGGATCAGCCGGGAGTCGCCAGCCAAGGGCGGAGGCGGGGAAAACCTCCAGACCGTCACGGACCGGCTCGAACGGATAGTGCGCCAGCGGCTCCGGATCGATGCCACAAAACAGGTGGTGCATCACGGTGTTGCCGACCACGACGATCTGGCGCAGCGGGCCCTGCTCGCTCCTGGCGCCGGCAATCAGTTTGGCCGCCAGTACACCAATCCCCCGCCGGATCGCGTCGCGAAGGCCGGCGAGGCCCTCCGCGGTGAGCCCCCTTTCGACGCGGCTCATCACGTCGCTGCCGTAAGCTACCTGGGGATTGAGAGCGGTGCGCACGCCCAGCACATGCCCGGTGCGGAGATCGAGCAACTGCGCCACCAGCGTGGTGGTGCCCAGGTCGACGGCGATGCCCAGCCCTTCGCGCGGGGTGAACTCGAAGGCTGTCTGGTCGGCCAGAATTGCGGTCTCCCATTGGGCAATCTCGAGGGTCAGGTTGCCGGTGGCGCGGCTCCGGCACGCCAGGCGCCAGCCTTCCCGGATCTCCTGCGGGGTGAGTATGGCGTGCTGCTCGGATGTGGCCTCCAGGTCGCCTTCCAGCACCTTGACACGGCAACCGCGGCAGCGACCCCGCCCGCCACAGGGGAATTCCACGCCGTAGACGAAGAGCACATCCTGCAACGGCGTGCCGCGCTTCACCTCCAGGGTCTTGCCAAGCGGTTTGAGTTCAATCCGTACCAGGTCAGTCATTGTTGAAGCACCAGACTCAGTCCCCAATCCCCGGCCGCGGGGAACTCGGGCAGCGGAATGCGGCCCACGGCGTCGGCGGTGAGGACGCCGCTGCCCGCGGGCAATCTTCCTCGAAGTAGGCCAGCACGAAATCCTTCTCTCTGGTGCGCGCGGCGAAGGCCCATCCCCGGTATCCGCGCGCCGGCCCCGGCATGTCCGTTGGAAGTGGGGCGCAACATCCCGCGCCGGCAGGCATTGGCTTCTTTTTCAGGCTCGCTCCACGCCGTGGCCGTGAAAGAGCCCCGCCTGCCGCGCAGGCCAGGGTCGTTCCGGTTCGCACCGCTCGACCACGACCAGCGGCCCGGAGCCGTGGCCAGGACGCGGACACGAAGGACACCGAGGGCGCGAATCATTTGACCGTGAAGTCGGAGGGCAGCTTGAGTTTCTCGTACAGTTTGCGCCGGCCCACCTTGTCGCCTTCCTGAATACG
>Ga0272446_1000741_pt1 | contig 49711 bp, 45 predicted proteins | sample YNPCB0061_FD_194587 | JGI IMG/M metagenome (GOLD analysis project Ga0272446, IMG submission 194587) | Hot spring microbial mat communities from Yellowstone National Park, WY, United States - YNP-CB-006-1 | ecosystem: Environmental > Aquatic > Thermal springs > Hot (42-90C) > Sediment | place...
AGAGAACAACGATCAACAAAGAACCAATCAAGGTTACTTTGAACTTATTCATAATTCACTCTCCTTTTTTAAGATGTGCTCCAATTAAAAAAAGTAACCGTCAATAAGACGTTAAACTTATGTTAAATTTTTATGAGAAAGCTCCCGACAAGTACTCCTGTGTTTTGGGGTGCTTGGGATTCTCAAACAGTTCCTTGGTTAAACCAAACTCCACCATGTCTCCCGTATAGAAAAAGGCCGTGTAATCCGAAACCCGAATGGCCTGCTGCATGTTGTGCGTCACAATGATGATCGTCACCTTGTCCTTCAACTGCCGTATCAACTCCTCAACACTCCTTGTTGAGTTCGGATCCAAGGAACTGGTCGGTTCGTCCATCAACAGCACTTCAGGCTCTACCGCCAGCGCCCGCGCAATCGAAAGCCGCTGCTGCTGCCCCCCCGACAAGCTTCCCCCAGGATGATTCAACCGATCCTTCACCTCATCCCACAAAGCCGCATTCCGTAAGGAGCGCTCCACCACCTCATCCAAGATTTCCCTCTTGCGTATCCCCACCAAGTACAAACCCGCCGCCACATTGTCGTAGATCGACTTGGTAGGAAAGGGTGTAGGCTTTTGAAACACCATCCCAATTTTGCGGCGCACCACCACTGCATCAACCTGGGGCGCATAAATATCCTCCGAATCAAGAAGAACTTGCCCCTCAACCTGGGCTTCCGGGCTCAGGTCGTGCATCCGGTTCAGGGCTCGGAGAAAGGTGGTCTTACCACAACCCGAGGGACCGATGAAAGCTGTCACCTGATTGTTGTAAAACTGCAGGCTCACGTTGCGTACCCCGTAGTGCGTCTTGTTGTACAAAACCCCTAGTCCCTTTGTCTCCATGCGGATTTCAGTTGAATCACTCATTGCCTTTCTCCTCTTGTTTGATATTGATTAAACGTGCTGAATTTTTTTCTAACTGTTTATTGACCATTTTGCCAATGAAGAAGGTGATAATGACAAATAAAAGCAGGATGATGGCCCCTCCCCAACCCAACACGTGCCATTGTTTGTAAGGGCTAATGGCTAGACTATACAACCGTTGAGGTAGCGAATCCATGGGCTCGGAAATATCTAAGGTTAGATAATTGTTCCCAAAGGAGGTGAGAAGTAAGGGGGCTGCTTCTCCCGCGGCACGGGCAAAAGCAATTAAGATTCCAGTGATGATACCAGCCCGTGCAGCTGGTATTACGAGTGAAAAGGTGACCCGCCAACGGGGAAGACCAAGACTCAAACCAACTTCGCGGAGCACCCATGGCGTAATCCTCAAAACACTCTCCGTGGTGCGGGCAATGATGGGAATCATGATGAACGAAAGCGCCACGGCACCAGAAAAGGCCGAAAAGCCTCCTGTATTTTTAACCACCAAAGCATAGGCCATCAATCCCATGAGGACCGCCGGCATTCCATTCAAGGTACTCACGAGAATCCGAGCGATGGATGCAAAAGGATGCTCCGGGAACTCGCTCATGAGAATTCCTGTGGCTAGACCAAAGGGTAACGCAATCGCTAACCCAATGGTATCGATGATGATTGTTCCCACGATGGACGCAACTAAACCTGTGGGAGTTCCCTGAATTGCTCGTGCCGGACTGCCTAATTCTTGAGTAAAGAAATCCAAATTTAGGGCGCTAAAGCCATTCACAACAATGAAGAGGATGATGATTAAAAGTGGAACAACAACTAGGGCCGTCAAAAATACCGTGCCCCACTGTAACAAATTTCCTCTGAAGTAGCGTAGTTGTAGGTTCATAGCGTTCTTCCTTTGATAAGACGTTTTTGAATGTAGGTGGCTAATAAATTCATGACAATGGTAATCACAAAGAGGTAAAACCCAACCGCCATGAGGCTGGTAAGGTGAATTTCTTCCACGGCTTCGCGGAATTCATTGATGATGAGCGAAGGCATGGTGGCAGCCGGTCCAAAGAGGGTAAGCGGTAGTCGATTGGAGTTTCCAATCAACATGGCCACGGCCATGGTTTCTCCCAAAGCACGGGCAAGCGAAAGCAACACCCCAGCAATGATACCAGAGGTCGCATAAGGTAAAACAGCCATCTCTAGTACTTCCCACCGCGTCGCGCCCAAGGCCCAAGCTGCTTCACGTTGTTCGCGCGGTACTAGGTTGATTGCATCCCGCGCAAGTGCAACGGTGTAGGGAACGATCATCAAGGCAAGAATGATGGTGGCAGAAAAAAGATTATAGGTTGAGGGCCCATTGGGACCAATAAAAGGAAGTAACCAATTTGCATTTTCTTCTGCCCACAAAAAAATGGGATCAAGAAGGAATTCACGCATGACGGGCGCAAAGTTAAAAATGGCCCAAAGCCCAATCACGACGCTAGGAATGGCCGCCAAAAGATCAACTGTGTAGTTGATCAATTCAGCAAGCCACTTTGGGGCAAATTCACTCACAAAAATTGCAACCCCAATCGCCGGAATAATGGCTAAAATAATTGCTCCAAGACTGGTCACAAAGGTGCCAATGATGAACGGCAAGGCACCATGAATCTGGGCAATGGGATCCCATTTTGTTCCAACCAGGAAGTCCCAATAACCGAACTTGCTAAAAGTGGGAGCCCCTTCAATCCAAAGGATGACACCCATTCCGAGAGCAAGAAAGATGATGACTCCGCTCATGAATAAAATTAAAAACTTGAAAACCGTGTCTCCGGGCTTACGATAAATGGCTGGAAGTTGACTTACTTGCTTTCCAGATACAACATTATCTTGAGGCGATGACATGAATCCTCCGCTGAATTTGATTGATAATAGCTTACTTGAGTTTTAGAATTATAAATTTTAAAATTTAATTAAAAATTGTTAGACTTTAATTTAAAAAAACGACCGCTTTAATAAGCGGTCGATTTAGCAGGGGTAGGACTCGAACCTACGACCTTCGGGTTATGAGCCCGACGAGCTGCCAGCTGCTCCACCCTGCGTCGTGATCCGTACTATAATGTTTTTTCAATTTTACGTCAAGACTTGCTAAGGGACCTTCAACGTTGAAAACTCTCAGAAATTGTAATTGGAGATAAAGTAGAATTCAAATCAAATTAACACCGTCTTGAATTGGAACATCGTCTTAATTCAAAAAAAAACCGCCCACAACGGGCGGTCAAAATTCAAAATGAATTGGTTACTTGACGAGGTCTGAAAGTTTAATATCAACCGACTGATTAGCTCGATTGGGGTTAACATTGTAACTAAACTTGTACTCATCCCCATCTTCATCAATGGCCCAAAAGTCATATTTAACGGTTTGACTGGTTTTCAACAAGCCAAAGGTATGGGTCTCGCCATCACCGAGGGTTTTGCTATCACCCAAAAGGTCGGCTCCGTACATGGTGCTATCCTCGGGAGAAAAGAACATATAGGTAATGCCGTAACCAGTCTTATTTCTTACCGTCACATTGACAATCTGGGGCGCCTGGGTGTTGGTTCGGTTGTTGGCAGCAAGTCGAATTCTCCCCTCAGTACCATCGCGTAGAGTAAAATTTCTTACCTCGTAACGTTGGTTCTTGTCGTCAACGGCAAGAATGTCAAATGCACCACTTGTTCCTGGATAGTGCATGAAATACGCAACTGAAGCTCCGTTTGTCAAAACATCAGTACCCAACATATCAGGTCCCCAGTTTTCACTATCCCCGGGACTGATGAATAGGTAATTGATGGTGGATCCGGTTCCATTGGTAATGGTGAGCCTGTTTAACTCACTTGAATCAAAACCAAAGACACTCGACGAGATTAGTATCAATAGCGCGATTGATACTAAATGTTTAATTTTCATAGGTTCCTCCTAAATTTATTGTAGTGCCTTTTTTCCTGAATTCAATACAAGTAGAAAAATAAAAATTTTTCAATTATTGTTGCTGAGTCGACGTTGTGTTAAATCGGAATCGTGTTCCCAGTATCACTTTCCCAACAGGTAAGTTCCCAGGGACATTATAATTCAGCTCTTCCCAACCAAAAGAAAATACAGAGGCATCGATGATGGTATAGAAAGCAAGACCGGGGTTTATTTCCCAGAAAATTTTACTTCCAAAAATCAAACTCATGATTTGATGGGTGTCCCCATTCACGTAGTCTTTCTGTAAGGCGCTAAACTCAATGGTCCCAGTATAGCGCAATGGAAAGTTTTTAAAGAACACCTCAGTGCTTATTCCACTTTTCACCATTTCATCCCGGATGATGATCTGGGATTTGAGGGTTTGAAAGGTACGATAATTTGCAAAAATAGTAATTATTCCAAAAGGAACATAAAAACCGAACGATGAACCCTGAAAACTAGTAAAATAATCATCATCTGTCAGGATTGGGCCAAAATTGGTATCAAAGCCAATGGTAAAGAACAACACATTTGGCAAATCCAACCGGGCATCCAAATTTACTCCAGGACTAAACCATTTTCGATTGGTGTTAAAAATTCCATAAAAGGGTCCAACCGTAAAGGTGACAAAAGATTGTTGAATAGTAATATAGGAAAAAACACGGCGACGGAGCACCTCATCGCTAAGGTAGCCGGTTTTGACGGTGAGACCGGGAGAAATCTCACTGATAAAATAGGCGCTTCCATTATAGTACAAGTCAGACTTGCCATCAAAGGAGGAGTCAGAGGGAGTGCGCTCAGGTCGTAAATACAGGTTGGAAAATTGTCCCTCAAGACCAAATTCTAACCACTGGGCGGTTAGCGGCTTCAAACTGACAAGCATAATTAACCAAAAAAACAATTGTCTTGGCATTGATCTTGATCCCCCACACTTAATTATGGTCACTTTTTCAAAAAAAAACTAGAGTATTCTTGACTATTATGCTTTTCTCCATCAATCTAAATAAAGAATGAGCGATTATTTAGACCCCAACAATGAGGAACTTTTAAAAGATTTTTTTGCTGAAGCTCAAGCCCAGGTTGAGGCGCTTGAACAGAACATTCTTGTACTTGAACAAGATCCAGCTAACAAAGATGCCGTAGATGAAATTTTTCGAGCAGCCCACACCCTAAAGGGCGGAGCCGGAACGGTTCAAATGATGGAATTGGCTGAGTTCACCCATGTTGTCGAAGATGTCTTAGACGCCATTCGCTCCAACAAACTCTCCGCCAATCCTGATCTAGTTGATCTCCTTCTTCAGTCCATTGATGTGATCAAGGAAATGCTAGAACTGCGCATGGACGGTAAAATTTACAAAAACGATACCGCCCCACTCAAAAATGCCTTACAGGGTCTGCTTAAAAGCGGAGAAACCCCAAGCGTTCAGGCCCCGAAAGAGATCCCAAAGCAGCCTCCCCGCCAAACTTCTTCATCCGCGCAACCATCAGCATCAAGTGGAATAAAAAACATCCCCATTAGCTCGGGAGGCTTGAACGAATACGAGCGGATGGAACTCAGTGAGGCTGCCAACGGGAAGCGCGTCTACAAAATTTCCGTCCATTTTGACGAAACCAACCCCATGAATTCCGTCGGTGGGATCCAAGTTTTTGCCGTGCTCAAGGAATTAGGAACAGTAATCAAGACCCATCCCGATTTTGATAAACTCTACGAAGATAATTTCTTTGAAGTGGTTGACTACTATATGACCGTCGATGTTGACTGGTCCCTATTGGACAAGAAGCTCCACATCAGTGACGTCACCACAGGATATGAAATCCTGGAAATTCAACTCCCAGGTCAGGCTGCTAAACCCACCACTCAACCCGCTTCCCAGTCAGCCCCACCGCAGAGTTCAACGGTATTCAGTAAGCCCCCCGTGGAATCAGCTAAAAGCCAAGTTAGCTCTCCCGCTCAACCCGAAGAGGCTCTTGAAACCGATTCTAGTGCCGACCCTGCCCGGAAATCTGCTGCAGCCAGCTCCGTGTTACGGGTTGACTCAAAACGCATCGATAACCTCCTCAATTTAGTTTCAGAAACCGTGATCAATAAAGCCACCTTTAATCAAATTTCCAACGTGTTCACTGAGACCATGGTTGAATTCCACACCCTGAATACCCAACTCCGAGAAGGCTTAAAAAACTTTTTGGAAAAAATACCTGAATTTTTTGATCAGATGCAAGCTGGGACCCACCCCAAGGACCTCAAAAAGCGGATGAGTGATGAAATTCAACCCCTCATGAAGCTGTATGACCCAGTCGAAGCGCGATTCAAAACAGCAATCAACAGTTTCAAATCAAGCTCTCAAAACCTTAGTCGAATCATTGGGGAGCTTCACGAAGGTGTGCTTCGCATCCGCATGGTGCCCATCTCACAAATTTTCAATCGGTTCCCCCGGTTGGTGCGTGATCTCTGTAAGTCCCTCAATAAAAAAGTGAGTTTGATGCTCGAGGGAGAAGACACTGAATTAGATAAAAGTGTGATTGAGGACTTGCTTGATCCCCTCATCCACATCGTGAGGAACGCCATTGATCACGGCATTGAAGATCCCGAATACCGTGAAAAAATCGGAAAAGACGAAGACGGCACCCTCGTCATGTCCGCTCACAACGAGGGCAATATGATTATCATTGAAGTCTTTGATGACGGAAAGGGTATCGACGTTGAAACCATTAAACGTAAGGCCGTTGAACGAGGGCTCATCCACCCCACGAAGATTCTCAGTGATGTGGAAGCCTTCAATTTAATCTTTGAACCTGGTTTTTCTACCGCCAAAACCGTCACCAACATTAGTGGTCGCGGTGTTGGTCTGGATGTGGTACGCAAACAAATTGAAAAACTCAACGGCACTGTCACCATTTGGAGCGAAAAAGGGCGTGGTACCCGTTTTACTATTAAACTACCCCTCACCTTGGCCATCATCCAAGGACTTTTGGTCCGCGTTGGCAAGGAAGTTTATGTCATCCCCATCACTTCCGTGATCGACAGCCACCGCATCCTTCCCAGCGATATCAAAATCATTGACAATTACGAAGTGTTCAATGTCCGAAAGGACGTGATCAGCTTACTCAGGCTCTCCCAGCTGTTTGGAATCAAATCAGAAGAAGGACAGTATCAATTTGTTGTGATTGTAGGCAGTGGAGATCGTAAGATGGGACTTATTGTCGACAGCTTAATCGGGGAAGAAGACGTTGTTATTAAGCCCCTCAAAGACTCTTACACGGCAAGCCCCGGCATCGCCGGAGCAACTATTTTAGGTGATGGACACGTCAGCCTCATCATCGATGTGAGCCAACTTTTAGATTTAGGCATGAGGCAAGAACGCGAATTGCGTGAAAAACGCGAAATTCGAGTAAGATAGAGGTAGTAAGTCATGTCAACCGAAACACAGATTGAGACTCAACCTGAAAAATCAGCCATCATCGTCAAAAAAATTGACTTTAAGATGATCAGTTTCACCCTGGCCGGCAAAGATTATGGGGTGGACATCATGAAGGTCAAGGAAATTCGCAAAGCGAATCAATTCACCCACGTTCCCAACACCCCCGTCTACGTACGTGGTGTCGACAACCTACGGGGGGACATCATCCCGATCATTGATCTTCGAATGATGTTCAACCTACCCGCCGAACGTCGCGACGCCGATGCGTTAGAAAACATCATCATCCTTCGAGTGGGTGAAATAATTTTAGGCATCATTGTTGACACCATTGACCGCGTAGTTGGAATCAACAAAGACTCAATTCAGCCGCCTCACCCCATCTTTGGCGACATCAACGTAAAATACATTAGCGGTGTGGTAGAATACGAGGGGAAACTTTATATCATTCTCGATGTTGAGCGCATCTTCTCGCAAGAAAACGAAGAGCGGACAACACAAAAGCCCGCCAAGACCACCGAGGCAGCCCCAACCCCCAAATTTGAACTTACTCAAAAACCCGAGGAACTCAACTACCAATTCTTTACCGAAACCCTTGCCACCTTTGCCAATTTTCATGTCAGTTCACTCAATGAAGACTGGGTTAAAAACCGCGCTCGGGAGTGGGAGCGTTTGCGAAAAGACTCCAAACTCGAAGTCCAACTCACCAATGAAAAAGACGCCCAGGAATTTTTGGCACCTTTCTACTCCGACTTCAACGATCGCCTATGGGATTTAGACACGGCGAAGTCCTGGTTTTCCAGCATCGACCTAGGACAACAAGGACAAATTTTAGTGTGGAACCCTGGGTGCGGGCGTGGCGTTGAAACCTATAGCCTAGCCGTCCTAATCAAAACCCTCTATCCAGGACGCCCCTTCAAAATCTGGGCCAACGATAAGGATCTTTTGAGTATCAGTAATGCACCAAGTCTTGCCCTACCCAAGGAACAAGTTCCCCCCGAATACCTCAGTTTCATGGTAGAAACACGCTCAGGCTATCAATTTAATTCCGAAATTAAGTCTCACATTCTTTTCGAGTTCCACGACATTCTCCACCTCAACCCCTACGATAACCTTCAACTCATCGTCGTGAGAGACGTCCTCAGCTTTTTAAGCAAACAAGATCAAGAACGACTTCTTGAAGAATTCTATGAAAAATTGAGACCTGGAGGTTATCTCATTCTAGCCAAAAACGAAAAATTAGGGCATGATAGAAAAGGATTTATCGATTATTCGAAGGATCAATTGAGTCTTTACAAAAAAAAGGAATAAGGAGCAAAATCGATGCGCGTTGAATACATCAACCCCTTTGTTGAAGCCGCTTACAACATCTTAAAAGAAGTCCTATCCGAAGAAGTGAAGCGGGGCAACCTTTACCTAAAATCATCCACCAATCCCGTCAAAGGCGTTGCAGCCATTGTTGGGCTTGCGGGTGAAGTTGAAGGCAGGGTCCTTTTTGACATGACACGATCAACCGCGCTTAAAATTGCCTCAAAAATGAACGATGAGGATCTATACGAAATGGATGACTTGGTGCGGGCCACCATCACCGAGTTGGCCAATCTCATCACCGCCCAAGCTGTGACCAAACTCCACGATTTGGGCTTTCGGTTTGATTTAACCCCGCCCGCCTTAATCACAGGAGAAAACATGGAGATGTACGATGATTACAAGGATGAGACAGAAACCCTGATCGTTCCCATGGAAACCAGCCATGGGGCCGTTGAAATCAACGTTGCCATTCGAGAACGAAGTCGGAATTAGGAGGACCAAGTGAAAACAAAATCTGATTTCCCAAATCTAAATGAACGAAAACCCGATGGTGTCAAGGCTGACGGCACACCCTACCGAGTTCTGGTTGTCGACGACAGCATTTTTGTGACCAAGCAGATCAGTCAAATCCTCTCCAGTGAGGGATTTGAGGTGGTTGCCACAGCGGCTGATGGCGAAGAAGCCCTGACCATTTACAAGGAACGCTACCCCAACATCGATTTAGTCACCATGGACATCACCATGCCCAAGATGGACGGCGTCACCTGTCTGGAAAAAATCATCGAATTTGACAAAAACGCAAAAATCGTCATGATTAGTGCCCTAGGTAAACAAGAGTTAGTCAAAAAATCGTTACTGTTAGGCGCCAAGAACTACATCGTCAAGCCCCTTGACCGCAAGAAGGTACTTGAGCGGGTGGTCACTTCCCTTGAATAGTTGACAAAGGGCTCAACCTGAAGTAAGCTTACCCCATCATGGGGAGCTAGCTCAGTTGGTTAGAGCACTTGCTTGACATGCAAGGGGTCAGCGGTTCAAGTCCGTTGCTTCCCAAACAAATTAGCGTTACAACCTGTCACACCACGGGTTTTTTTGTTTTTGAGGGGGAAAGCTTTCCCCCTCGCGCCGCCGCGAACGCGGCTCTGCTTCCCCCTTCTGCGGGGGCACATCCCCCGCAACGCCCCCTTCTTGCCACAATTCTGACGCTCAACTTGATAGAAGCTGCAAACTGCTTTAAGCTAAGACGGAATGGACAACCCCATTATTCGAAAAAATCCCATCACCCACGATTGGGTTATCTTTGCCCCGCACCGGGCTTCCCGCCCCAAAGACTTCAAATCCACCGAAGAAGACCGAATTGCTCTCTTGTACAATCGTCCCAAACACAAGGCCGACTGTCCGTTTTGCAGGGGTAATGAGCACCTGACCGCCACTGAAATTTGGCGACTTCCCGAGTCTGAAGAGTGGCAGGTTCGGGTGATTGAAAACAAGTACTCCAGTGTGAACCGCAACCTGGAACTCAAAAAATACGGAAGTGGTTTGCGCCGAGAAATCAGTGGGTTTGGTATTCATGATGTGATCATCGAACATCCGCATCACAACATGACCCTAGCTCTGATGAGCCTATCCGACATTGAAATGATCCTTCATGCCTGGTTAAGGCGTTATCAAGAAGTGAAAGCCCATCCCCTGGTTCGCCACGTGGTAATTTTCAAAAACCAAGGGCTTCGGGCCGGGGGCAGCTTGGAGCACCCCCACAGCCAAATTTACGGCCTTCCCGTTGTGCCCTTTGAGGTTGAAGTTCGGCTTCGTGAAATGGCGCGCTACTATGATATCAACGACCGCTGCCTGATTTGTGATTTAATCGCTGATGAATTAAGCGAGGGTCAACGAGTGATTGCACAAAACGAGAGCTTCGTCGCCTTAATGCCCTACGCAGACCTTTCTCCCTATCATTTTTGGATTCTGCCCAAACGACATCATCCTTGTTTTGATTCGCTGAACGAACAAGAGATTCCCCTCTTGGCCAAGCTCATTCGCCACGTGTTTGGACAAATGTTTCAAGCCCTTAAAAATCCTGATTTCAACCTGGTCATTCAGTCTCTCAGCCACTATGAAAAAGAATTCGAGTCTTTTCACTGGTACATCTCCGTTATCCCTCAGGTCAAGCACAAGGGCGGTCTGGAGTACGCCGGAGGACTATACGTCAACCCCGTCTTGCCCGAGGTGGCAGCGAAAGAGTTTCGAGACGTGGAGGAATCGAGCGGACTAAGTTAGGCCAGAAATCATCTAAAACTTTGCTTAAAAAAATGTTAGTTTATTGTTAAGTGAACTTTTTAGATTTTCCTACACCTAGACAAAAAGCCAAAAATTTTTCATTTGTGAAGAGGGGTAATCAATGCGAAATTTCACTTTATTTCTTTTGCTTTGTGGAGTCGATAGTCTATTTGCTCAAAAACTTGAACCCTCGGTTGGCTTTTACTTGGGCTATAACCATTGCTGGGATTTTCAGGTTGAAACGGGCACGGTCGCAAATCAAAAATTCCGCCAAGAGGTTTCGGGCGCCCTTCATTACGCCCTCCTTGGAGGCTTTTTTGACTTGACTTTTGTGGATTTTACTGTTGATGGGGCGTTTTCGTTTGGAGAACCGACGATTAGCACCACCACCGAGCAAGGATCCAACAAAACTCGAGCCACCACCTTTCCCAAAACCTTCTTGATTGGGCTCAACCTGGCCCTTCACGGCAAGTACCCCTTTGCCCTAGGAAGGGGAATTGAAATTTTTCCGCTCTTAGGTGTGGCCTACCACCTCAACCTCGTATTTTCCGACACTGCTTTGAACATCAATAAGAACGACCTCACCGAACAACAAAAAATGGAACTCAATGAATTGTACCTTGAGGGTGGTGTCAGTTTGAATTGGGCAATTAACAACACGGTCTATTTGCGGCCGGTGTTTTTGATTGGCTATAATTTTCTAGCTGCTACCGAAGCAGGAAAGCAAGCAGCGCAAAATGCCAACCGTGATTACTTTGCGGGAGGTCTGAAACTTGGGGTTAATGTTGGGGTTGGGTTCAAACTCTAATCCTAACAAAAAAACCCAGGTAGCCCTGGGTTTTTTATTTTTTTTGATAGATTTTTCCGACTCCTAAAAATCGTAGCGCAGCTCCACGTAGAAGCGGTCTCCGGGATTGGTGTTAACATTACCAAAGGGGCCATAATCACGCTCGGGATCATCCTTGGAACGAGCACTACCGTAGTAGTTGGCTCCCACCTTAAGATTGATGGCGTCAGCCAAGTTGTAATTTAGGGAAAGAGTGGCCAAATAGTCACGAGCCATCACGTTGTACACCAAAAGCGCATCCGGTTTGAGGGTTTCGTTCAACAAGTTAAAGGCCAAACGCCCGGATATTGCTTGTTCAAAGGGGTAAGCCTGTCCAAAACCCTGACTAAAACCGTTGAACTGTTTGACGTTTTCCTTGTCTTGGGTCAAGGTGTAATCATCTGGTGTCTTGTGATGAACAACCCAAGTGGGTGCCCAAGAAAGGCTTGCATTGAATAGCCCATCAGCGTAGGACCGACTGACTTGGAGCACCGCATTCAAAAACGGGTTTTTCTTACCAATATCCTCACCTTTTACATCAGCGGTTAGAACGAAGACCCCTTCTGTGCGAAAATCCCAGCCTTCCGCCAAAATGGTGAAATCCCAACCAAACCGATGCTGACGCCAGCGTTTGGGGGTGTAGGTTGTCGTAGAAGTTCCTGGGGAAGGGAGAGGAACAAAACTGGTTGAGATGTCAAAATCCGGAAAACGGTCAAGAACGGTAGCGTAGCTTAACGAGGTGCTGAAAGGACCGAGATAAAACAACGCTCGAACTCCCCCCTCGCTGTCCTGGGGGAGGAAGCTCCATGAGGTGAGCTCTTCAAAGACAACGACTTGCTTGGGAATAGGGGGAATGATACTTCCCGGAAAGACGGTTTGATTCAAAGCACTTAACGGAAGATCATTGGAAACACTGAGCGGCAACCATGCTCCGCTGATGGTTCCCAAGTTATCGGGTAAGTTCCATGTTGATGCAACAGCCCATACACCCATCTTCTGTTCATCCAAGCTCGTGATGACACGGGTGCCCAACCGTCGCGGATTGAAGATGTCGGTGGGGTTGTTGCCATCCGCCAAGCCCCAGCTAAAAACCTGTTTCCCCAATCTAACATCGACATCTCCCAAGGGAAACTCCACATAAGCCTCTTTAAGGTGTAGCCCAAAATTCATGTTGCTGGCAGCAGTCCAAAAATAGTCTGTGGGTTCAACAATTTTGAAGCTAAAGGAATTAAGTTGTGTTCCAAGCCCGGCAATGTTGGCATAGCCTTCCAGGTTCAACTTAATCACCACCGCTTCGTAGAGAATACTCAAATTTACCCCAGCCAAAAGGCCACTCATCGGCCACAAGGTTGAGGCCGTGGAGGAAGGACTGACATGAACCGTTGGTTTCAGAAAGCCACCCACTTTCCATTCGACCTCTTGAGCTCCTAAACTGAAAACAAAAAAAATTAGTAAAAATTTCTTCATCGTCCCCTCTCCAAAAAGCGTAAGGTAAAGTATTTTTCATCGATGGTGGGAAGCACCTTGTTGGTGTTGAATTCCCATACCGAACGTCCACCCGTTTCCAAGTTGTTCAGCACGATGCTTTCGAATTGGCCAAAACCATCCACGATCTTGTAACCGTTTATGAAGGACTGCTTGACCATTGTTCCTTGGGCGTTGAAGTAATCAGACCGCCGAGAGCTATAGTTTTGAGTGTTGATGTAGCGTACAATTCGCCCATAGCCATAATTGCTCACTACTGTGCTATTCTTTGCGGTATACTCCAGCACAAAGTGCTCTGCCCCATCGATGGTTTCACGACCCAAGAGCTTGATGTTGAAATCTTTTCGATCCAGAGAACCCAAGTCCGCAAAGGTAAAATCCGACCCTAAGAACGAACCCGTTCGACTTTCTCCTCCGCTGGTACCAATTTGACGAACCCGACGCAACGCAGGAATAAAAATGTATTGTTCGTCGGTTTTGGAGTCGTCTTTGTAGTCGATCGTCAGAAACCGAGTATCCCTCACATCAGCGGGGGCAGTGAATATCAGCATTTGGCGGGTATCGCCATTGGGAAGGGTTTGGCTGTAAGCCTTGATTTGCCGTATCCTCTCCTGCCCCGCCCGATTGGTAATCCTCAAGGTCATGTCCGCCTCGCTTCCCGGCGGACGCTGTTGATTCTCAATTCGGTCAAGAATTTGTTCCAGGGTTTGAGCCCAACCTAGCGCTCCCATTAACAACAATCCCAAAATCACAATCTGTTTCATACATCGCCTCCTTATTTTTACTCTGAATCCACACAACGATCTAAATCTAAGGTAAAGCCAGCGTCTACTTCTGCCTCGATCACGCGCCCCTTGAACAGGAACTTGGGACGGAAGGTCAGCAGTATAGCCGGAAGCAGGGTAACCGCAGCCAAACTAGAAAGCACCATGACCAAGGCCATCAAAAGCCCGATGTAGAAGTTACCCGTCACCTGGCTCAACATCAGTGAGCTAAACCCAGCCGCCACTGCCACTGCATTAAACAAGATGCCTACCCCCGTGGTGCGCATCGTGGTGAGAAGCGCACAACCCAGGGTCTCTTTTTTTACCGAAGCCTTGAAGCGCTCCATAAAGTGAAGTGTATAATCAATACCAATACCGATGGCGATGGACGCGATCGTGGACGTGCTAATATCAATCGGGATTCGGAACCACCCCATGATGCCGAAGTTCAGTAGGATAGCGGTTGCTAAGGGGATGATAGAAAAGATTCCCTCAATAAACGATCGTGCCAACAAGGCAATCATCAAGAAAATCACAACCAACGACGACAAAAGACTACTGAGCTGGGTATTCACCAAAAAGCCCAAGATGGTAAGGGTTAATTGACTTTGCCCCGTCAGGTCAGCTCGGACGCCCTCAGGAAAGTTTTTGGTTATGTACTCCTGCGCTCGAGCTTGTACCCCCCGAATGAGCGTGGAACTCGAAGTTTTCAAAAAAATGTTGATCTTGGCCGTTCGGCGCGGGTTATCGATGAAGGCCTCGATGTTTTCGGGCTTGCCAGCACTCTCGTACTGAAACACTAACTGTCCGGTGTAGGTGCGCCCAGGAATAAGGTCATAGACCTTTCCCGATAAATATTCGTAAACACGCTGATCCCCATTGGGACCTTCAAAAATGATCTTATTATCTTCAAAGGTGTATTCCTCACGTTTAATGATTCGAAGAACCTCGCCTGTTTCCGAGTCCTCTTCAACAAGGTCACCATTGGGGCGCATGGGATACACCTCGGTGTTGACCAAGACCGGGTTGATGTCATCGGGTATCTTGTCAAAGGCAGGGTCATCGTTGTTCAGCGCTTTGTTGACCCCCTTGATGAACGTCGTGATGGACTGCCCTCCACCCACCACGGGAATCCCTTGGTCGTAGCCGTACTCACCAGGAGCCACGATCCTCTCATCCACCACACGCAGTTCTTTGAGATACTCTTGTAGCCCGTCCATCGCCTTTAGCACCTTGGGTTCCAAAATAGCGCCCTCTTCTTCAACCCGAACCACCACGGCAAGTTGGGTCACACCCGTGAACTGTTCGTTGAGGTACTCGGTATCTTGACGAATCTGGGTCTCTGGGCGGAAACTCAAAAGGGTGTTCGTTTCAAAGCGCACCCGAGTGGCACCGAATCCTGCAAGTACAACTAGTACCACAAAGATACCAAAGATCAATTTGGAGTGCTGAGCCGTGAAGGTTCCCACTCCCTCCATCACCTTGGCGTAGAGGCTGGTTTTGTGCGCCTCAAGGGTCTTGAGCTTGGGAACTTTTAAAATGCTCAGGATGCTTGGGGTAAAGGTCAACGATAACAAGAGCCCCAAAAAAATTCCCAAGGCAGAAAGCAATCCGTAGTCCCGAAGCGATGCTAGGTTTGTGATCGCCAAACTACCAAAACCAATCATGGTAGTGATACCTGCCAAAAGCACAGCAACCGAAACGTGGGTTAAGGTCGATTCTAAGGCTTCTTTTTTATCTTTTATTTTGGCTAGATCCTCGTAACTTCGGTTAATAACGTGGATGGTGTAGGCCGTTCCAACGGCAATCAAGATGATGGGCAACACCGCAGTTGCTGTGCTTAAGGCAATGCCAAGCCAACCTTGCAATCCCAGCACCCAAGTCACGGCTAAAATGACATTGATGAGGGGAAGGACCACGCCACGCAGGGTGCGAAAACTCAGGTAAAGCACTACGATGATGATCAGCACCACCACTGGGAAAAGCAGCGAAAGATCACGCACCAAAAGCCCTTGCACCAACGAGGACACCGCTCGGCTCCCAGAGACAAAGACTTGGGCACCCTCAAGCTGGGGAAGCAATTTTAAGGCCTCTTGAGCGCGGAAGTAAAACGGAATTGGTCGCTCGGAGAAACTCACCTTTGCCTCAGGTAAAACGCTTTGAATGGCTTTTTCCAACAATGAAAAATCAACCGTGGGCTGAGGAACCACAAGAAACTGAGTTCGATTTTCTTCCTCTACCACGGTTGCTTGATAGTTAACCGCTGCCGAGAGGCGTTGAAATTCATCACTTGCTCGAAGCACCTCAAAGACCGCTCGATCAACGAGAGGCACTTCCTTCAACGCCAGCACATTTGGAGCAAAGCGGGTGAAGTCCTCCACGCGGGTGCGCGTTTTGGCCCATGTTTCATTTGGGTTGGGAGACACCGTGATAATTGCCTTCCCCTCTTCAAAGTTCAGCCCCCAATCCAGCCGTCCTTTTTGGGAAACCCAGCGGCGTACGCTTGCTTCAAAGGTTTTTTGGTTGTGGCCATCAGCGCGCAGAACTGTAAAAGAGAAGGGTTCGGGCTTTTCCCAGACAGCGGGATCGAGCTGTATGCCCCCAATCACCGGTTCGCGCTGTTCGGATTTCAAATTCAACAACGCCTGAACGTCGTCTTCGGTAAGCTTTTTGGGAAGCTCTACCACGTAACGGGGAACCAGTTCGTTATCTAAGCCTTCACGAACCGTCACGAGAATGGCCGAAGCCAGACCATCTTTACTCACCAACGCTTCTGTGATGGTTTGCCCCTCAAGACGTTTCCGGAAAGCCTCCACATCGGCTTGGCTTTGGGGCGGCTCGCTTAGAGCTGTTTGGATTTCTAGCCCTGCTTCGGTGCCCTTGATGAGCCCCGCATTCGTCAACGACAAGACACCCTTCACCCCATTGAATTTTTCAAAGGCATCTGACCAATTCTTGACGGTGGTGATGTAGTCCTTGTCCCAAATCCCGTTTTTGCCCTTCAACGCGATGAAAAGCACATCGTCGGAGGGGAAGATTCTGCCCACCTCGTCGAAAAAGGCCTTTTCGGGAATGGTATCAGGAATCTCATCCGAAAGATCAGTCTTGAATTTCAGTCGGGGAATCCCCGCTGCCAACACCAGGGTAATGAGCGTTATGGTTGCAATCACAACCCATGGTTTTCGAACAACAAACGAAACCCAAAAGGGTACCTTTTTATCCATGCTGCCTCCTTTGGCTAATTCCATACATGAGAATTTCAAACATATTTTGCTTTAATTGTTGGGGAGAGACCTCTTTGAGACCCGGCATCTGGTAGTGGGAAATAACACCCGAAATCATGCCAAGTACCATGGCTCCAAGATATTGGGCGCCAAGGTCTTTGAACTGCTGATGGGCAATTCCTTCTTCAACCATTGAGATGATGCGCTGAGCCATTGCCCTTCGCCCCTCTTCCAAAATTTTCTTTTCCTCGGGGTTGAGAATGGTGTGTTGAAAGCGCATCGTTTGGTAGTAAACATTAAAAAAAGATTGGCGGGTAAAGTAATCGTCAACATAAAAATCAATGAGCCTCTGAAGTTGATCCGCTGGGTTACTACTTTGGCTGAAAATTTCATCCATTCGTTGCGTGGCTTCCTCAAGCGAGTTAAGCAGAATTTCCCGAACCATATCTTCTTTGCTTTTGAAGTAGTAGTACAAAGCTTGTTTGGTGTAGCCCAATTCATCGGCCACCGCTTCTAGGGTGGTGTTTTCATACCCAAGAGTGCTTATGAGTTTTATCGCCGTTTGCTGGATGAGCCGAAGACGCTCATCTTTTCGCAACTTCATTTTAACCTCGATTAAAATTTTTAACCTAAGTTAAAATAACAAAAAGCCAATCAGGCGTCAAGCGATTTTTCATTATTAGGTTGATTTTTTGAAAATTGAAACTTCTAACTTTGTAAAATTACTCAAAAAGCGGTAACAGAGGCAAATTTCAAGTGCCTTACTCTGGCTCCAAACCAAGGCTTGGAACGAAACAACATGGAGAGCGGGCTAAGCTCAACGCCAGAAGGTAAACATGCATAATCAGCATTACTTAAAGTCATTTTCGAAGAATTTTTTTCAAAACCAAGAAATTTCAAACAAATTTGACAGAAATTATATTGAATTTAATAAAACTTCTTTTAATTTTATAAGATGAACCGCAAGATTTCTCTTCGCTTGAAACTCCTCACCATTTTAATATGAAAGCCATAATCTTCGCATTAGATGTAGCTGTAAACATTGGGTTTTTAGCAATTGACTATTTTTTTTTACAAATTAAGTTTTATGTATGAAACAAAAGAATTCTCTGAGGTGGCTAATATACCTAATGATTACCCTCGGAATTGTAATAACATCGTCTATTGTTTTATTCACTAGCATTTCATTATCGCGAAACGCATTTTTAAATTTTGGGCTACAAACCGTTAAATCCCACTTAAAAAATTTTGTTAATGATTTCGAAAACCAGGGAAAGAAAATTCAAAAAATTTTGAATTGGCTTGAAACAAGTCCCCGTGCTGTTGAAGTTTTCAATAGTACGAACCGTGAGGATTATATCAAATTTGGTCGCCTAGGAATGAGTTCGTTTGATGTTGATTTATTTGTTTTTTTAACACCGGATGGCACTGTCTTAGCCCGTGCTCATCTCCCCGATCGATATGGTGATAACCTATCAAATCAAGTTGGCATTAAAGCCGCCATGCAAGGTCAAAAGAAAATTACCATCGAGGCTGGAGCTTTTACAGGGTTAACCTACCGTGGCGCCACCCCTATCCGAGGTTCTAATGGAAACATCGTGGGAATCATTTCGATTGGTATGATTCTAAGCGAGACCGACTACATTGACTACATTCAAAGTCTTCAGGAAGGGTCCCTACCATCTATCTTTATTGGTGATACGAGACTAGTGACCACGGTTAGGAATCAGGCCGGAGAGCGCGCAGTTGGTACTAAGCTTTCCAATCCCATCATCGAAGAACAAGTTCTTATCAAGGGACAGCCATTCTATGGCGAAAACCGAGTTCAAGGCCGCCTCCTCGCTACGGGATATTATCCCCTCCGCGATCATGATGATAAAATTGTTGGAATTCTTTCAACGGGAATACCTTTGAGCGCCTTCGAAGATAACGTTGCTGAAATTGCTGTTATTTCTACCATCATTACTTTCCTAATGGTTTTAATCGTACTCTTTATCCAAGGTCTCTTCTTTGGCTTAAAAATAATCCGACCCCTTCAAAGTACTTCACAGGCTTTAATAACCCTAGCTCAGGGTCAACACATTCAAATTGATGAAAAAATCAAACATCGAAAAGACGAAATTGGAGAGATGATCAGAAGTCTTGATTGTCTCAACTCCTATTTGGAGCAAAACGCCCAAACTGCCTTAGCGATTTCTAAAGGAAATCTGAACGTAACTGCGTCCTTAGCGAGCGATCAAGACCGCTTCGGTCAAGCCTTCAAGCTAATGATTGATAAACTCAATGAGATGGTAGAGACCATTTCCTCAACATCACAAGAGGTAACTCAAGGCATTAACCAAATTGCAGACAGTACACAGTTCTTGAGTTCAGGAGCCAGTCAAAGCTCCTCGAGCCTCTCAAACATTACGCAAAGCATCAAGAAGATCGCCCAGTCTAGCCGTGAAAATGCCAAAATCGCTAATACTTACGCCAAAAAATCAACCGAAATAAGTAATTCGGTGCAACAAAGTCAAGTGGGCATCAAAAACCTGATTCAATCCATCAATGACATCATCGTTTCGGTGAGAGAAATTCAAAAAGTCATCAAGGTGATCGACGACATTGCCTTCCAGGTGAACCTCTTAGCCCTAAACGCCAGCGTGGAAGCAGCCCGAGCAGGAAAGTACGGAAAGGGGTTTAGCGTTGTTGCCGATGAGGTTCGTGCCCTGGCCACCCGAAGTGCCGAGGCGGCCAAAAACACCAGTAACCTCATCAACCGCGTCATCGACAAAATCAATTCGGACACGACCAATACAACCAAGGTCCTCGAGAATTTCAATCTGTTGTCCACTGAAATTTTATCGATTATTCAGGAAATGACGCACGAGGTTTCAGAACGGAGTAAAGAAGAAAGCATCCAGCTTTATGAGATTGAAAAAGGAATTGATCAGCTCAATCAAGTCACGCAAAACATCAGCGCTTCTTCGGAGGAAACTGCCGCAGCAACACAAGAAATCAACAGCCTGACCCAAATGTTGGACCAAATGGTTCGGCAGTTTAAGATTCGAGAACGCAACCAGTCCTTGCTTTTGAGTAATCGGCTTTTGGATAAATAAAAAAACCCACCCTCTCGGGTGGGTTTTGCTTCATTTGCGATACAAGGGCCGCGGGACGTAGTGGGTGTGCAGGAGTTTGTGGCTTTTTTCGCTGAGAGGGTGCCCTAAAAATTCTTTGTACAATTTTTGAATTGAGCCGTTTTTATACGAACAGCGCTCTTTGCTAATGGAATCGTCCTTATAAATTCCTTGAGCACGTTTCAGGCGAATTTCGTCGGTAGCGCCGTAGGGCTGTCCACCACCACCCACACAACCGCCTCGGCAGGCCATCACTTCAATGAAATGGTAGGGTAGCTCTTCGCCTTTTTGTTGGGCTTCGAGCACTCGCTCCAACACCGTTTGGATGTTGCCCATTTGGTGCGCCACCGCAATTCGAACGGTTTTACCTGCCACTTGGAGGGTGGCTTCCTTAATTCCCTCAATCCCGCGAACGGGGGTAAAATTTATGTCCCCCATTTCTTGATTGGTTAATAGGTAGTGAGCCGTTCGAACCGCTGCCTCCATCACCCCACCTGTCACACCAAAAAGGGTACCCGCACCGGTGTACTCACCCAAGGGGTCATCGGCAGAAATATCGGGTAAGTTGAGGAAATCAATACCGGCTTGCTTGATCATGCGCGCAAGTTCCCTCGTGGTGATGCTACAATCTATGTCTTGGAAGCCAGAGCTGCGCATGGTTTGATCGCGCTGAACTTCGTATTTTTTGGCGGTGCACGGCATCACGCTAACATGAAACATTTTGGTCGGATCAATTCCCATCTTCTGGGCGTAGTAGGTCTTGGTAAGGGCTCCTACCATGGCTTGAGGGCTTTTGGCGGTTGAGAAATTCGGGATCATGTCGGGGAAGTACTTTTCCAAATAATCCACCCAAGCAGGGCAGCAGGTGGTGATTAGGGGTAATTTATCCGGATGCTTGGTGAGCCGCTCCACTAGTTCGCTCCCCTCCTCCATGATGGTGAGATCGGCCCCAAAGTTGGTGTCAAACACTGCTTTGAACCCCAGCATTTTGAGTGCCGTATAAATTTTTCCCGTAGTGAGGGTTCCGGGCTCAAGCCCAAAGGCCTCGCCCAAGGCAACACGAACCGCTGGAGCAATTTGAACACTGCAATGTTTTTCTACATCCATGAGATTTTTCCAAACCAAGGCTGTCTCATCTTTTTCGTAAATGGCGCCCACGGGACAGTGAGCGGCACATTGACCGCATTTAATGCAGGGGCTGTCATCCAACTGGATATCGCCTGCGGGGGCAATCCGTGTTTGGTCCCCGCGGCTTAAAAATTCCAAAGCCCAAACGTTCTGCATTCCTTGGCAAACACTCACACAACGGCCACACAACACACACTTACTGGGATCCAGTACGATGCTAGTGGTGCTTTCGTCCTTGGGCAGTTTTTTGGGATGCATCTCAAACGGAATGTCGCGGATCCCAAACTCAGCGCTTAAGCGTTGCAACTCACAATTTTGATTGCGCATGCAGGTCAAACACTCTTGGGGGTGAGATGCTAGAATAAGTTGTAGTACACTTCGCCGAACTTCCACCAACTCCGGATCATTGGTGATGACACTAAGCCCCTCACTGACGGGGAGAGCACAGGCGCGCATCATCTTGGGGCTTTTTTCTACCTTCACCACACAGATCCCACAAGCAGCCCAGGCGGGTAGATCAGGATGGTAGCACAGCGCAGGAATTTTGAGTTGAACCTGACGAGCGGCTTGAAGAACGCTCATTCCCTCTTCAACCTGAATTGGTTTTCCGTCAATTTTAATTGTTACTAAGCCCATGGTTTACCTCCGAGTCACGGCGTCAAACTTGCACGCCTGATAACATTCACCGCACTTGATACAACGTGCTGTGTCAATGACGTGAACGGACTTCCGTTCACCGCTAATACAGTTCACCGGACAGCGTCGGGCGCACAAGGTACACCCAATGCATTTGTCGGGCAAGATGTAGTACGTAATCAAATCCTTACAGACACCGGCTGGACATGTTTTGTCTTGGATGTGCGCCAAATACTCTGCATTAAAATACTTCATGGTCGAAAGCACGGGATTGGGGGCGGTCTGCCCCAGACCACAAAGACTAGCCCGCTGCATGGCCTTCCCCAAGGTCTTCATCGTCTCCAAATCCTCCATGGTACCATTGCCCTTGGTGATTTTTTCGAGAATTCCCAGAAGCTGACGACCACCGTTGCGGCACGGTGCGCACTTACCACAGCTTTCATCCACGGTAAAGCCCAAGTAAAACTTCGCCACGTCCACAATACAGTCATCCTCATCCATCACGATCATTCCCCCCGACCCCATGATGGAACCCAGCTTCTGAAGGTTCTCAAAGTCGATGGGTGTATCCAGGTAATCTTCAGTGATCACCCCCCCGGAGGGACCTCCCGTTTGAACAGCCTTGAACTTACGCCCATTTTTGATTCCGCCCCCAATGTCGAACACGATTTCGCGCAGGGTGGTTCCCATCGGCACCTCAACCAAACCAGAGTTGTTGATCTTTCCCGTTAGGGCGAACACCTTGGTTCCCTTACTGGTCTCAGTGCCAATTCTGGCAAACCAATCTCCCCCGCGCAAAATAATGACGGGGATATTCGCCCAGGTTTCCACGTTATTGATAACCGTGGGCGAATCCCAAAGTCCCTTAACCGCCGGGAAGGGCGGGCGAGGCTTGGGCATCCCTCGGTTGCCCTCGATACTGGTGAGAAGGGCTGTCTCTTCGCCACAGACAAAGGCACCCGCTCCCAAGCGAATATCGATGTCAAAACTGAACGAAGAACCTAGGATGTTCTTACCCAAAAGCCCCATCTCACGGGCTTGTTCAATGGCGATTTTCAAGCGATCGATCGCCAAGGGGTACTCGGCTCGAATGTAGATGTAGCCCTGATTGGCTCCCACGGTATAACCCGCTATGGTCATCGCCTCTAAGATGGAGTGGGGATCCCCTTCCAAGGTAGATCGGTCCATGTAGGCACCAGGGTCACCTTCGTCGGCATTGCACACAATGAACTTCTGTTGAGCTTGTACTTGTTTGGTGAAGTTCCACTTCATCCAGGTGGGGAAACCCGCCCCACCACGACCGCGGAGCCCCGATTTTTTCACTTCTTCGATGACTTGGTCGGGCGTCATTTCAAACAACACTTTTTCGAGGGCAGCATAACCTTCACGCGCGATGTACTCCTCGATGCGCTCAGGGTTGATAAAACCACAATTGCGTAGCACAATTCGGTACTGTTTTTGATAAAACTTGATGTTTTCCGAAACGTGCTTGTTGTTTTCTTTATACAAGAGCCGACTGACCGCCCTTCCTTTGAGGATGTGCTCTTTAATTATCTCTCCGGCATCCTCAGGTTTGACCTCGATATAAAGGCTTTCATCAGGCAGGATTTTAACCAAGGGGCCCTTTTCACAAAAACCAAAGCACCCTGTTTTAACCACTTGGGTATCTTGGCTCAGACCAGCGGCTTCTACCTCGCGCTGAAGGTTTTTACAAATTTCATCGGAACGACTGGATTCACAGGCCGTCCCCCTACAAACCAAAATGTAGTTCTTAAAAGCCATAACTCCTCCTAACCCATGATGTCTTTGGATGGTCGGTCATACACATGCCCATCAACCAAGGTTTTACCTAGAATGTGCTTGCGAACAATCTCGCGCGCCACTTCGGGCGTAACACGTCCATAAATTGTATCGGGCATGCCTGGCATCCGAATCTCAACAGTGGGTTCGGCGTAATCAAGCCCCATACTCCCCGTTTGCCGCACCACAGCGTTGGTCACGTTGAATTCCTGCAGGTACTGAATGAAGGCCTCTAAGGTTTTTTTAGCCCCTGACGCAATGCCGCTCGTTCCCATGCCCACAATCACATGAATATCTTTTCCGGTACTATCGCGACGTTCCAACTCCGCTTTTGCTCCCTCGCGTAATTTTCGTAGCTCTTCTAGGGTCATCTTTGCCATGTTTCTACTCCTTTTCTTCCAATGAACGTAAATACTCATCCAGGAGGGCCAAGGCCCCCACGTCTTCCAAGTTGCCCAAAGCCTCAATAAGTTCTGAGCGTCGAATCTCGTATTGCAATCCCGAATCCCCCAAACGGGAAATCACGAGTTCATGATTCCCAGGATAGTTGAGCAGGGCTCGCCATAACTGGGAAAGCTCCCCGCGGGGTGGGGTGTCCCAGTGATGGCTTGGGAAGCTCCACTCCACCACAGTTCCCTTACCCCGTTGGGAGTCCAAGCGAAACTCACCACCCGTCTGCTTTACAGCCTGGGCTAAAAACGGCAGTCCCAAGCCCACCTTCCGGCTTGGATGCTTTACTCCATCGGTCACAAAGGGGTCAAGGGCACGCTGCGCCTCCTCGGGGTCCATCCCCCGCCCATTGTCCGAAACCTTTACCCGAACTGTGTCTCCCCGTTCATCCAATTCCACAGTCACGTAACTTGCCCCCGCCTCCACGGCATTTTGAAAAATGTCCAAGATGTAGTCATCCAGACGCTCATGCATCAGGCTTGACGATACTTGGCCACAATCTCGGGCAGTTGCGCCTTGGTGACCTTGCCAAACACGTCTTTACCCACCATCAACACCGGCGCCAAGCCACAACACCCCACACAGCGCACCGCCTCCACGGAAAATTCGCCATCGTCAGTGACGGTGTTGAGACCAACCCCCAAAATGTTTTCGAGTTCGTGAATGAGATCCTCACTCTTCTTCAAGTAGCAAGCCGTTCCCATGCACACCTGAATTTTGTTGCGGCCTGGTTTGGTGAGCTTGAAAAAATGATAAAAGGTGATCACCCCATAGATCTTGGCTAAATTCACCCCCATCCGGTGCGCCACTTCGATGGCTGCTGCCCGTGGGATGTACCCAAATTCCTCCTGAACACGGTGCAAGACCATTATCAGGTTCCCCGGCTTTTCCTTCCATTCCTCAATAAAGTCACTCAGTTCTTTACTAAATTCGATGCTCTCAGGAGCTTGAACAAACATTCCTAACCTCCCTTTCGTTCCATCATAGACAACAAGATGATTTTAATCATATTATTTCATTTTGACAAGGGTTTTATGAAACTATTTTTTATTTATTGTGTTCTTTTTCACATTATATTTGACACTTAAAGGTTTTTGGGCTATTCTTGACCCATGAACTTATCCGAGGTTGTAGCAGCCCTGGGCTGTCAAGTTTTAGCGGGAAACTCCTCGCTCACTCAAAACGTGGAAAATGTCTGTGCCTGCGACTTGATGAGCGATGTGTTGGTTGTCGAAAAAGATAATCTCCTTTTGGTCACGAGTTTGACCACCGAACAGGTTGTTCGCACGGCCGATATTGTGGGGGCTCATGGCATCCTGATTTCAAATGGGAAAAAGCCCCTGGAAAAGACTGTTCAACTCGCTCACCAACTCAACCTACCGCTTCTGTCCACCAAGCTAAATACCTTTGAAGTTTGTGTGGAACTCGGTAAACTGTTGAAAAAATGACCAACTTCACCCTCGATTCGAGTCCTTCCGTTGTCCTCGAACTAACGCTCCGACTTAAAATTCGCGACGTGATGACGACTGAGCTCATCTTGGCTGAAAAAAAAGATAGTCTACGCCACATCCAGCAGCTCATGAAACATAATCGCATTACCGGGGTGCCCATCGTTGAGGGCAAGCGCCTGGTGGGCATGGTGAGTGTGGACGACATCATTCAAGCCTTGGATGGCGGCTACATCGATGATCCATGCGACCATCACATGAGCCGTCAGTTGATTGTACTGGAAGATGACATGCCCCTGAGCCTGGGGATCTCCTTTTTTGAAAAGTACCACTTTGGGCGTTTTCCAGTCTTGAACAAAGACAATGAACTGGTGGGCATCGTCACCAGCCGAGACATCCTAACCTCCCTTCTCATGGAAATGAACAAAGAGATGGAACACTTGGAGGAAAAGCTAGCTCCACAAAAGGAGGTTCCTCCCGAGTGCTGGAGCCGTGAATTCACCCTCCATAAGTTTGATTTTGAACACGCTGGTTCTGCCTCTGGCACCATCAAAAAAGAAATCAAAGACAAGGGGCTCGACCCCAAAAATCTTCGGCGCATCGCCGTGGCAAGCTACGAAATGGAAATGAACCTAATCGTGCACTCGCTGGGGGGGACCTTGAAAGTTGAGCACACCCCAGAACGCACCATCTTGGAGGCCACCGATGTGGGACCGGGCATTGAAGATGTGGATAAGGCCATGACGGAGGGTTGGAGCACTGCCAACGATTGGATTCGCAGTTTGGGCTTTGGGGCGGGCATGGGGCTTCCCAACATTAAACGCGTCAGCGATGAATTTTTCATCCAGAGCCAAGTAGGAAAGGGAACACTCGTGCGAAGTATTATTTATCACCCACCCGAAAAGGAGGTCACTCATGAACATTCTTGACATTGCGGTAAGGCTCAGTTGGAGGCTGCTAAGTTCCACCAAAATTGACGTTGACATCAAGGTTGGCTACACCAGTGACCTTTTATCTGATGTGATGGGTAATGCCCCCGCAGAGAGCGTGTTCATCACCATCCAAGCCCATAAAAACACAGTGGCCGTGGCGTCCTTGGCGGGGCTAAGCGCCATTCTGCTTTGCTCCAACCGTCAGGCCCCCCAAGACATGATCGCCGCTGCTGACCAAGAGGGCATCCCCATTTATCAGACGGAAGAAAATCAATTCTGGGCGAGTTACCACCTTGGGAAATTACTTAACCTGCATTAAAGACTGTGAAGGTTGACCTCCATATTCATTCGTGTTTAAGTCCCTGTGCCCTGTTGACCATGGGACCGCGCACCATTGCCCAGCGCGCCAAAGAACTCAACATTGACATCATCGGGTTAACCGATCACAACTCTGCCCTCAACACCCCGGCCATGGAGAAGGTGTGTCTGGAACTTGGTCTTGGGTTCATCCCGGGCATGGAAGTAACCACCCGTGAGGAAGCTCACTGCTTATGCCTTTTTCCCAGTGTTGACGTAGCCCTTGAGTTTGGCAAACTAGTGAGCGCACGCCAACCCAAGGTTCCCAATAAACCCCACCTCATGGGCGATCAAATCGTGGTGGATGAAGAAGAGTACGTGGTGGACGAAGTGCCCTACTGGCTTAACGCCCCGACCGACATTGGTTGGGAGGAGCTCGGTGATCTGGTTCACCAGTTTCAAGGGCTGTGGGTTCCTGCCCACATTGACCGTTCGCACGGAGGGGTAATTTCGCAGCTAGGTTTTTTGCCCCAGGCCAACTACGATGCCGTCGAGGTGGTGGACGCCCATTTTCAAGGGGAGACCTGGGGTAAGAAGCGGCTTCGACACAGCGATGCCCACGCCCCTGAGCACATTGGAAGGCGATGGTGGGAGTTGCCCAATCAAGAGGGGAGGGTGTGGGAAGTGGTTCAGCACTATCTCACTGAAACTGATCGCTGATTTCTCGATTGGGACAAATCAAATTGAATTTCTGCGAGACTGTTTTTTTTACTTAAGAGAAGCGTCACCCAAAAGAGGGAAGCAGAACGATCCTTTTTTGACGTTCAAGCCGACAACCGATTTGCTCAAATCATGTGACTTCTTCGACTCATTTTTTACCACCGCGACTTTCATCACAAAAAACCCCGCGGCGGTCTTTTGGGCTCTGATTGCCCGCGAAGCGCGCTTGTTATACGGAACCTGGTGATGAGCCCCCAACCGCAAAAAAATCGAAAAAGCCTAGGACCACGAACTTTTAAGCATCGCGAAGGAGGATGGTAATTAGACTTTTTATGGCTGGGTTTTCACAAAAATAAGATTCCGCCCAGAAAACTATCCTTCATGGTTTAGCAGACCCTTGAAAAAGCGCTCGAAGCAGTGCTCGTCAACTTTGAGATCCCAATCCCCCTGGTTTCACGACCTGGGAGAGTTGATGGTAAAACTTCCCTCCTGGGTTCAGCCGCCCTCTGGGTATGACATTTCGCGACTTTTCGATTTCGCGATGTTCCGCCGCTACGAAGAGGCTACCCTAAAGTGGGAGAATGAAGAAGCTCAAGACGCGTAGGAACTCATGAAACTGGTCTTAGAAGGGGCAACACAGTTTTTGAATCCAAACGTTACTTACTTTCAGAATTTAACTGTATCCACCATTCCAACAATTTTCGGGCCATCGAGCCTGGGCCGGGCAGCCTTGGTAAATTGTTTAGCTCAAACCACCGAACATCCAGAATTTCCTTGCCATCGGGTCGGGGCTCGCCACTTTTCCATTCAGCGTGGAAACCGAACATGAGGCTATCGGGAAAGGGCCAGGGTTGACTAGCCAGGTAGCGCAGGTTTTTAATTTCCACCCCTGATTCCTCGCGAACCTCGCGGTGGACGGCTTCTTCCAAGCGTTCTCCCGGCTCCACGTACCCCGCCAAGAGGCTAAAGACCCCTTCCTCCATGCGCCCATTGTGGCCCAGGAGCACCTTGTCCTGATGTGTGACCAACACGATGACGGCGGGGGAAATTCGTGGCCAGGTGGTGTGGCCACAGGCGGTGCAGCGAAGGGCGTTTTCTTCGGGATGCTCTTTCATGACACCCCCACACACCCCACAAAAACGATTGGTGCGGTGCCAATGCAGGAGGGTAAGCCCCTTAACGACATACCGCCAAAGCTCCTCATCTAAAACAGTGAATACCTCGCGGAGTTTGGCCCACGGGTAAGGCCACCACCCCTCACCCCAAACAGCCAGTAAGGGAACCCCTCGCCAGCTTCCCAGGTGGATTACCGGCTCCGATTCAGGAGGGTTCACCGCGTGGCTGCGCCAAGGCTCACCCTGATTGAGGCTCACAGATTCTTTTTTGAGAACAAGGCAAAAGCCGTCTTGATTGAGTGTGCGCATCCTCTTAATCGTAAGGTAACAGCGTTTAGGGGCTAAATCAACCCATCTTTTGCTTTTGACTTAAAACATCTCACATTGAACCCAAAATCAATCATGACGAAACGGTTAAATCAGTCTATGATGAAGCATGATACTCGAACAATGGAACGGGGTCTTCACCTCGGAATGGAACAAGGACTACGTCGAGCCCCTCCTTCCCAAAATGGGAGACAAGGTCAAAATTCGCCTAAGGCACCCCAAGTCGTACAACCCAACAGCAGTTTGGCTTCGCACCCTCAAGGATGGCAGTGACCACCGTGTACCGATGAATGCGCTGAAACCTGGTTCCTCCTTCTCATGGTGGGAGGCGGGAGTGAAGCTCACAGAGTCCAAACTTCAGTACTCATTTTTGATTCAACTAAATGATGAATTTTTGTTTTTAACCCGACAAGGGGTAACCCACTATGCCCAAACCGAAGACCATGATTGGGTCATCCTCGCTGACTTTGATTTTCCCAGCTGGGTTACTGAATCGGTGTTTTATCAAATTTTCCCTGACCGCTTCCGTAAAGGTGACCCTAACCTTGGCGTCAAGACCGATGAGTACTCGTTTGGTGGGGCACGAACCATCGAAATGTCGTGGGACAGGCCCCCTCTGGACTACCAACACGGACACTGTTTGGATTTCTTCAATGGAGACCTCGAGGGGATTCGCCAAAGCATCGCCTACTTCAAAGAACTTGGAGTCAATGCCCTCTACCTAAATCCCATTTTTGAGGCACGCACCACCCACCGTTATGACTGCACTGATTACTTCGCGGTGGATCATCACTTGGGAGGCAACAGGGCCCTAGCTCAGCTTTCCCGCAGCCTTCACCACCACCGTCTGCGCTTCATCGTGGATGTGAGCATCAACCATGTGGGATGCGAACACCCTTGGGTTCGGCGCGCTTTGGCTGATAAACGCAACCCAGAGCATAAAATGTTCTACTTTGCCAAGGGAAAAATTATGGGATGGATGGGTAACCCACTGCTCCCACAGTTGAATTACAAAAATAAACTTGTTCGCAAAACCATCTTAGGCAAGCACGGTGTGGTGCGTTTTTGGCTCAAAAAGCCGTATCGAATTGATGGATGGCGCTTTGACGTGGGCAACAACACCGGGCGCCGCGATAAGGTTCAATTGGGTAACAAGATTTTTGCGCGGGTTCGTCAGGCAGTCAAAAAGGTGAATTCCGAAGCTTACATCATCGGCGAACACTGGACAGATAACATCTCCTATCTTTTAGGCGATCAATGGGACGGCGCGATGAACTACTTTGCAAGCCTCAGACCCATTCGTGCTTTTTTGGGAGAACGGGACCGTTTTATTCAAGAAGATCACTACCAACCCGTTTGGGGAAAGCCGCTTTCCGGTGTCGAAGCAGCTAGTCAAATCAAGCAGCACTTTCAACGTCTGCCCAATCCCCTTCAGTTTTTGCAATTCAACCTCTTAGGCAGCCACGACATCCACCGGCTTCATCACAGTAATCCCAACTTGCCCGAATCGCTATACCAGGCGGCTTTTGCTTTTTTGTTCTGCCTCCCCGGCGTTCCCTCGCTTTACTATGGTGATGAGGTGGGAATTGCCGGAAGCCCTATCAGCAACGAAGAATGCCGCTATCCCATGATTTGGGATCGAAGCAAGTGGGATCAAACCAAATTCAATTTTTTTAAAGAGCTCATCGCTCTGCGGCGGCGGTCCTTAGCCTTGCAACTGGGAGCTTGGAACTTTGTGTTTTGTGATTCCGCCACCATGGTTCTTATGCGTTGGTACAACCGAGAGGCCGTCCTGATGGTCTTCAATCGCCACGACCAAAGGCGTCAGTTGAGCCTTGATTTGACGAATTACGGACTTAAAAACCTAAGGGCCTGGGAATTTTGGGCTAACCGTTTTGACTGGAAAGAGGATGGACAGCTTGTGAACCTTGACCTTCCTCCCTTCCAAAGCGCCCTTCTTTTGGCAGAACAAGAAAATTAAATTCCCAAGCTCTTCCATCGGCTTAGACGCTCAGGGATAGGAACCATATCCTGCCAAATCCAGCGGCTAGGTAGCATGCGAAGGCGCTGGCGCATTTGTTCATAGCGGTAGCGGTAATAATTAAGCCAAGGGTCCTTGGCGTCCATCTGCTGCAAGAGCTCAGGAAGCCGGCGAACCACCCAGCCCTTTCCTTCCTCTTTGAAGTGGGTGATGAATTGAATTTGTGGTTGCCGCATCCGCCAGCTTTGACTTGGAAGACGGTCAAAAACCAGGCGTACCAGGGCCCCATCCCCTCGCTCAGCACGATAGTCTTGGTACTGCGAAGGGGTGAGCATGTGCCGCTGTCCTGAAATGAAATTGCCCATCGAATAAAGGATGACACCCTCTCCCACCCGTTGCATGGGGTTGAGCACGTGGGGGTGTTGCACCCAGACCACCCGCGCCCCCGCCTGCCGAAGCTGGTAATAAAAATCTTCTTGAAACTTAAGCGGATGGGTTCCGTATTCGACACCATCATGGAGGCTCACCACCAAAAAATCAACCTGACGGGCAGCATTGCGAACATGCTCGATAAACTCCTGCCTTTTGGAAGGGTCTAGGGTATTTTGAAATCGATCCCACCCCCCAAGGTAGAAAACCATTTCAGAACCAACCGAAGAATTGAGCAGGTTGGTAGCAGCCAAAAATCCCACCTGGATTCCTTTTAGGGTAGTGATGGCAAGCTCAAAGTTCTGGCTGGGGGACTCCCGCAAACCATGAGACAGGGTTCCGTAAACACGGTGCATGGCCCGCATCGTGCGCATGGTGTTGAGCATGGCCTGTTTGCCCTGGTCGTTGGAGTGATTATTGGCAAGGCTAAAAGCTTCAAATCCCCCTCGAATAGCTGCCAGCACATAAGGGATTTTCACGTTGAAGGTAGGATAGGTGCGATAAGGAAGTGTATCATCAACCGGGAATTCCAGGTTGGCAAAACTCAAATCATCTTGGGCTAAATAATCACGAACATCATCATAGATATGGTTGTAGTTGGCCATCTTGTAGTTGACATCGTGCGCCATGATGTCGCCCGCAAAGGTCAATACAATTTTTTCTTGCGCAGAACCAACCGAAAGTAAACCGACCAAAAGAACTAGGCGAGAAAGCTCCTTCATTTTGATAATCTGACCTGAGATTTTGGCTTAATGGCTGCCGCTTCGATTAGATTGGCCTTTCCCTTGAGGGTGTAGGTTCGATACTTAAACAAAGGATGATGCGCCATCTTTGCGACTGTGAGCGCCTCCTTGCTGATCAGGATTCCGCCCGGCGGAGCCTGAGATTCTAAGCGCTGGGCCGTGTTCACCACATCCGAAATCAACGTATAATCCCAACGGTTACCTCCTCCCACACTTCCTCGGATCACCTTTCCATAATGAATGCCTATTCTAATTTTGGGTCCTTCAAAGGGAAGAGTTTTTTGAATTTTCATCGCAGCGGCCAGGGCGTTTTTAGGGCTCGCAAAAACTGCTAGGAAGGCATCACCAATGAATTTGTCAACGTCGCCGCCATAAAAATCGATGGCACGAACGGCCACATCAAAAATGCTATTGAGCATCTCGACCACTTCTCGTGGCTGCATCCGCTCGCTTCGCGTACTGAAGCCTTGAAGGTCGGCAAAGAGAATTGCCAATTCCCTTTCTTCTTCGGGTATTTTGTAGGATTGAATCTCTGAAAGATATTCGCTTCGATACCAAATCGATAATGGAACGTAGTTTCGCAAAATATCAAGTTGAATCGCTCGCGAAATGTTTTCCTCGCTCACCTGTCGTAACTTTTCCATCACGCTGTCCAATTTTATTTTCGAGCGAATTGCACTATTAGCAGTCAACACAAGCTCATCCAAGTCCGAGTCATACTGAATAAAGTTTTCAATTCCAAGATTATAAGAAATTTTTCGTAAGTCAGAATCTACATTTTCAGCAATCAAAAGGATGGGGAGGTACATAAACACCTCATCATTCTTGATTTCTGAAATAATGGTGGCATAATCGGAAATGCTGTCTTCAACTAATAGTAAAATGATTGGTTCTTGATTATAAAAATGACCCATCGCCTCATCAAAGTTTGCTGAAGCATGGCAGGAAATGGATAATTGATTCATCACGGATAATTGCTCCGCTAAGCTGTCAAAATCCCAGGATTTTTGATTTCCAACGTAGACTACCTTTAAGTTTGACACAATTGTATGATATTCTTTTGGTGCTAAGTGCACAAGTGAAAAGAGGAGTTTTCCGTGAGAATTGGATGGATGATCTACGGTTCGCTGGGAAAAATGTCGGGTGGTTACCTTTATGACCGTCTTGTGGTAGAGGGTTTGAGAGAAGCTGGGCATCACGTTGAGGTGATCTCGATGCCGGATGTGGGCTGGTTCAGGGCGTTGACACATAACTGGGATGCCAACCTTCTGGAAGAAGCCATTGAATTAAACCTTGATCTTCTGGTTCAGGACGAGTTAAACCACCCAAGTCTTTTTCTTTTCAACCACTCGTTTAAACAATTCACCAAAAAACCCATCGTGAGTGTGGTTCACCATCTGCGCAGTAGCGAAAAGCACCCCCCAACGGCTCAGGTTTTTTACAAGCTTGTGGAACGCCACTATCTCAAAACCGTGGATGCCTTCATTTTTAATTCGGAATTCACTAAAGATGATGTCAACCGTTTAAGCCCTCTCAATAACCGCCCCTGGGTGATTGCTTATCCGGGGAAGAACCGCTTGGAACAACGCTTGACTGAAGACCAAGTTCGCCAGCGTTGCCAAACCCCAGGACCTCTTAAGCTCCTTTTTGTGGGAAACATCATTCCTCGTAAGGGTCTTTATTACCTTCTCCAAGCCCTAAAAAACCTTCCTCCCAACCAGTGGGAACTTAAAATAGTTGGAAGCCAATCGGCTAATGCCAGCTACTTCTCCAAAATTCAACGCTGTGTTTCCAAACACCTCAAAGATTCCCCCATCCATTTTTTGGGTTTGCAACCCAACCTCATGGTGCGCCAAATTTATCAGGAATCGCAGGTGCTGATTCTCCCATCTGACATTGAGGGCTATGGCATCGTTTATGCAGAGGCCTTGGGTTTTGGCTTACCCTGCCTGGCCACCAATAACGGCGGTGCCAAGGAGGTTATCCGCGATGGTAGGGAGGGCTACCTGGTTCCCCATGCTAACCCTTTAGTCCTACAGACCCACCTCAAAAACCTCATTGAGGACCGAACACTTTTAGAAAAGCTCAGTCTTCAGTCTCTCCGACGCTACGATGAGCTTACCGCGTGGTCAGACACCCAAGAACAGGTCAAGAACTTTTTGGAAGGGCTTTCAAAGGCTTAACCCCTACCGCTGTGGTTGGGCAATGAGACGCAGGAACTCTTCGCGCGTTTTAGGGTCTGTGCGAAAGAGCCCCAAAACGGTGCTTGTTGTGGTAATCGAGCTCTGTTTTTGAACCCCTCGCATCATCATGCAGAGGTGCCTTGCCTCAATAACCACCCCAACACCCACGGCTCCGCTGGCTTTTTCCACTGCGCGAGCGATTTGGCGCGTCAAGCGCTCCTGGATTTGAAGTCGGCGTGCGTACATCTCGGTGAGACGGGCAAGCTTACTGAGTCCTAGCACGTGATTGCCAGGAATGTAACCAATATGGCAGGTTCCAATAATCGGGAGTAAGTGGTGCTCACAGAGGCTGTAAAATTCGATGTTTTTCACGATGACCATGTCCTTGCCGTGTGCCTCAAATCTCGCCTGGTTCAAAATCTGTTCGGGATCGGTTCGGTACCCAGAAGTCAAAAACGACCAGAGCTGGGCAACGCGTTGTGGGGTCTTTTTCAAGCCCTCGCGGTCAGGGTTTTCGCCAATTTCAAACAATAGCTCTCGGATCAAAGCTTCAATTTTTTCCAAATTCACCGCGATCTCCTTAAGACAATGCCGGGGATGATGGGTTGCGAAAAGGCTTTGGGTTTGCTCAGGTTGATTTCCACCGCTTCCAAGGGAAAGGTTGCTAACAAGTGTTGCGCCAGATCGTGAGCCAGGCTCTCAATCAAGTTCCAATGCTTTGAGGTTGCAAATTCTTGAAGTGAGGCTAAGAGGGCGGCATAATCTACCGTGTCGCGAAGTTGATCGGAGATGGAGCTTGGGCTAAGGTCAAAAAAGAGCTTCAAATCAATTTTAACTAGCTGAGGGCTGAGTTGTTCGGCTGGGTTAATGCCCACGCTTAGAAAAAGCTCGATGTTGTTGAGATAAAGGTAATTGGCGCTCAAAGCCCGCCCTCCCAGCACAAGGCTTGGGCAAAATCGCGTACCGTGTTAAAACCGTGCTGAGCCGCATACTCTTGGATTCCTACCAAAACTGACTGTGGCAAGAGCGAATCTCGGAACAGGGCGCTTCCAATCTGAATGGCCGAGGCGCCGGCCAAGAGGTATTGAACGGCATCCTGCCAAGAGCTGATTCCTCCCAACCCGATGATGGGAACCGAGACGGCTCGGGCAAGAGTAAACACCGCCGCCACCCCCACAGGTAAAATGGCCGGTCCCGAAAAGCCCGCCACCCCGCGGCGCACCTTGGGACGTTTTTTGTGGATGTCGATTACCATGCCCTTAAGGGTATTGATGGCGCTTAGGGCATCAGCGCCGGCTTCCACCGCGGCCACCCCCAGCTGAGCGATGTCGGCAGTGTTTGGAGAAAGTTTGACAATCATGGGGCGATGGGAGAGCGGGCGAAGAAGCCTGATTAAATCGTTGAGCACACCTGGTTGGGCGCCAAAAGTTTGACCGCCGTGCTTGACGTTAGGACAGCTCACGTTGATCTCGTAGCCCCAGATGCCCTCTTCCGATTCCAGCCCCTCAATCACCTGGGCGTAATCTTCCTCAACACCCCCCGCCACATTCACCACAATGGGCACGCCAAGACTTTTTAAGAAGGGCAGCTTTTGGGTTTTGAAGGCTTCAAGACCCACATTAGCCAACCCGATACTATTCAGCATGCCCCAACGGGTTTCCGCCAAGCGAGGTGCGGGGTTTCCACTTTTGGGTTTGGGGGTGATTGCCTTGGTGTAGATGGCCCCCAGAATAGTGAGGGGGGTGATTAACTCAAATTCTTTGGCATAACCAAAGACCCCGCTCGCAATCCCCACGGGATTTGGTAGGGTTTTGCCGCGGATGGTAACGCTCAAATCCATCGTTTCTCCCAATCCACAAGGGACGCGTCAAAAACGGGACCCTCGGTGCATGCCCTTAGGTACTCACGTTCATCGCGGACAGCTACCGCACATCCCATGCAAGCCCCCACGGCGCAAGCCATCATCTCTTCCATAAGAACATAGCAAGGGAGCTGGTTTTGCTGGCTCATCGTTGCCAAGGCCTTCAGCATTCCTGGCGGTCCGCAACCCCAAATTTCTTGGATGGGGACGTCGTGAAAAACCTGTTTGACTAATTCAAGCACCTTTCCCTGGTGAATCTGGGGGGAAAGTGGACCGAACTCACAGCTTAAGTGAACCACTATATCACGGGGAAAGCTCAAAAGAGGAATCATCCAAGGCTCACGAAATCCCAAACAAAGGATGACGTGCTCCCCTTTTTCACGGAGGTACTGGGCTGCAAACAACAAGGGGCCAATCCCAATACCACCCCCCACCAAGAGATAGGCTGCCTGTTTGGGACCGCTGTGGGTGTAGGGAAAGGGAAATCCGCGAGGGCCAAGTACATCTAGCTCTTCGCCCGGACGCATGCGGCACAGGGCCTCTGAGGCAGGCCCGCGGGCCTGCACCAAAATGCTCACGTGCCGTTTGGCTTCGTCCCAACCCGAAAGGCTAAAAGGACGACGTAAAAACACCTCGGGCTGTGAATTGATGCCTAAGCTCAAAAACTGCCCGGGAAGCGGCCGCCGAAGGTCGTTCGGCCAGGAAAACTTGAGTTCGGTGTAAGCCTCACTCACCACGGTGCTGGCCAAAAGCGGTGTGAAAAACCGTCGCATGAGGCGATCTTAACCATTCTACCCTACCCCGACAAGGTAGGTTGCGCACGCTCCAAAGCTAGTCGGTGAGGTTAACGACCATCACAGGAAAAAAACACCCTGCGACACGATCACCCCAGAACCGCTCACCGTCGGCTGGTCCCACCCCTGCCCGTAATATCGCGCTTGAGCGTAAATTTCGGATCGTCTTCCCCTGTCTTCCCCTTGAATTATCTTGGTCCTAATCCAGCCCGTTGAATCTGTTTCCCGCAAGCCACTTGCCCCCAAGTAAGCACAGAGGGGGCCCGCAGCGCTTCCAGTGGCGGAGTCTTCCCCAACACCCAGTTGGGGCGCAAACATTCGGCTATGGACCACCCCATCTTGATCCACCAGCAAATAGAGAAGGGGAAGAGACACCTGAGAAAGAGCCTCTTCAAGAACAGCTGGCTGGATTCGGGCACGGCTCAAAGCCTGTCGGGATATCAAGGGCACGTAGAGAAAGTCCAAACCGCTTCCCCAGGTTTGGCAGTCATAGCGGTGATCAAGCTCGGCCTGGGCCAAACCCAAGAGCCTTGCCAAGAGGTCGGTGCGCTCCCAGATGGGGCCGGGTTTAGGAGACGGCTGAAGCATCGCCCAGTGTTCCTCGTGCTTCCAAACCTTAATCGGTCCAACGCCCTCCTCAACAAGCCCCTCACCGCCAGGCATCAACCCCAGGTGATCCAAGACCATGGCAGCTCCCAGGGTGGGATGACCAGCAAAGGGAAGTTCGGTGTTTGGTGTGAAGATCCTCAGGCGAACAGCGCAGTCCGGGTGAGTTGAGGGTAACACGAAGACGGTTTCGGAGAACCCAATTTCACGGGCAATGAGTTGCATGGTCAAGTCATCTAAGTTCTGCGCCCAAGGGAAAACCGCCAAGGGATTTCCTTGGAAGCGTTGGGAAGTGAACACGTCAATGTAATAGTAGTTTACTGAACGGCTGTTCATTCTACCGTGACCGACTTGGCCAAATTACGAGGCTGGTCAACATCGCGCCCCAATTCCAAGGCACAGTAATAACTCAAAAGCTGCAGTGGCACCACCATAACCAAGGGAGTGAAGTATTCCGGAACCCCCGGCACCAGGATGAAGTCATCCACCAAGTCCTGAACTTCGGTATCGTCCTCTTCGCAAATCGCGAGCACCGGCCCACCCCTTCCCTTAACCTCGTTGATGTTCGAAATCACCTTATCGCGTAGGCTATCGTTGGGAACCAAAAACAGGCTGGGTGTTTGGGGATTGATCAACGCGATGGGACCATGTTTGATTTCTGCAGCGCTGAACCCTTCGGCGTGGATGTAGCTAATTTCTTTGAGCTTGAGGGCACCCTCCAAGGCCACAGGGTAATTGATTCCCCTGCCCAAAAACAAAAAATCGTGGTGGTGGGCGTACTTCTTGGCCAAGTATTGAATGCGAGGGGCATCTTCAAGGGCCTGCGCAATTTTGGCGGGAATGGATTCAAGATCGCTGATGAATTTTTTTCCTTCAGGCCAGCTCATGTGCCTTAAACGCGCAAACATGAGGGATAAAAGGTAAAACACCGTGACTTGGCTGGTAAAGGCCTTGGTGCTGGCAACGGCAATTTCGGGCCCGGAGTGGATGTAGACCCCCCCATTGGATTCACGCGCAATGGTAGAGCCCACCGCGTTCACAATGCCCAAGACCGTTGCGCCCTTGCGTTGTAGTTCGCGCATCGCAAAGAGGGTATCAGCGGTTTCACCACTTTGACTGACCGCAAAGTATAAGCAATTTTTTTCAATGATGGGGTTTCGGTAGCGAATCTCCGAACTAAGTTCAACCTGGGCAGGCAAGCGCGCCAACGATTCCAGCACGTAAGCGCCCACCATGCCCGCGTGCCAACTTGTCCCAGCGGCGATGATTTTGACGCGGTCGACATGCAAGAGTTGCTGGCTACTCATGTTGAGCCCTCCCAGCTTGGCGGTTGCGTTTTCCAGATCAAGTCGTCCTTGGAAGGCACGAGGGACACTTTGAGTTTGCTCGTAAATTTCTTTGAGCATGTAATGGGGAAACTCACCCTTTTCGATCTCTTCTAGCTGGTAAGTGATGGTTTCAATTTTTTTGTCTACTTTTTTGGAAAAGAGGTTGGACAGTCGGTAGCCCTGCCGGTTGATGATGACCAAATCGCCATCCTCCAAGTAGATGACCTGACGTGTGTAAGCCACCATGGCCGCAACATCGGATCCCAAAAACATCTCATCTTCACCCACCCCAATAACCAGAGGGCTTCCGTTTCGGGCTGCAATGATGGTATCGGGATGGTCAGCGTGAACAATGGCCAAACCATAGGTGCCCTTCAACAGGCTCAACGCCTCACGAACGGCTTCTTCAAAATCTCCCTGGTAAAGGTCGGAAATCAGTTGAACAATCACCTCGGTGTCGGTTTCACTCTTAAAGGTGAAGCCTTTCTGCATGAGGCGTGATTTCAAGATCTCGTAATTTTCAATGATGCCATTGTGCACCAAGGCGATCTTACCAGTTTGATCAAGGTGGGGGTGGGCGTTGATTTCGGTGATGCCCCCGTGGGTAGCCCAGCGCGTGTGCGCTATACCGTAAGCCCCCGTCAAGGGCTGAGAGACTGCCGCCACAAGCTCCTTGAGCTTACCCACACGCTTGATGATGCTAAATCCACCATCCTGAGCAACACAAAGCCCCGCAGAGTCGTACCCACGATACTCCAAACGTCTGAGCCCTTGTAACAAGACCTCCGAGGTCACCCGATGACCACAGTAGCCAACGATTCCACACATATCTTCTTCCTTAACAACAAGTTATTGTTTTGATAATTTGCTCTTCGTTTTTGATCGAAATGAAGTTGTTCTGTACTTCGATCCCCCCATTTTTGGTAAATTCCATCAACTCCTCGGTTGCCAACTCTTTCGGAATTTGTAGCATCATGCTAAGTTCTTCTACAGTCGTGTTGAGGTTCCAGAAGTCTTGCTCCGGATTCAACTTTTTGAGGGCGATGAGGAAGGTGGCAATCGCCGACTTGATGCTAATTTGACTGAATTCTGCAAGCTGTGAGGTGGTTCGCTCGAGGCGCCGACAGAGTTTATCAATGATGGTCATGGTGAGCTTGCTATTTTTTTCGATCATAGATTGAAAGCCTTCCCGATCAAAGCAGAGCATTTTCACCAAGGTTTTGGCGCGGGCCGTGGCGGTTCGCTTCACCCGACTCACAATAGCCATCTCTCCAAAAAAATCTCCCTTGCGAAGCACCGCCACCACCCGTTCAGAATTACCGAATTTTTTGATGATTTCAACTTCCCCTTCTTGAATGATGAACATGACTTCGCCTTCTTCACCTTCGTGAAAAATCAACTCTCCAGGCTGAAAATCAACTCCCCAAATTTTAAAAAGGTCGTCCATATTCTGGTTGAAAAAATAGCATGAAACAACTAACCATGAAAAGATGAGCACGACTCATTTTGTAGCCATGTTCCAAACTCCATCCCAATCGCTGGGTGGTGGTTTTTGAAGGTACTCACGGCATCGTTTATAAAAGGTCTGAGCAGGTCCATCATCGGGCCAACGTTTCAAAAAATCTTCAAAAAAGGTCACTCCTTCGGCATAGTGCCGCTCCTCAAAGATTCGAAGCCCCTCATGGAAGAGCTGAATTCTTTCACTCAAGTCGTCGTCGGCTCGCCCAATTTCTTCAACCAATTCATACAGGCGAATGGGTTGGTTGATGCCCACCACGCGCACCTTATCTAGGGTTCGACACAAAAACTGGTTGTTGAGTTGATTTTGAGTGTTTTCACTAATGAGGATGGCAGTTCCATACTGCTTGTTAACACCTTCCAGGCGGGCAGCAAGGTTCACATGATTTCCCATGATGGTGTAATTTTTCTTCTGGTTGGTTCCCATGTTACCGTGCACCATTTCGCCCGTGTTGATCCCAATTCGGGTGAACAGGGGAACAGGGGTCATCTTTTTTTCGAGCCAAACCGGGTTGAGCCTCTCCTCCGCACGCTTCATCCGTAGGGCGGAACGGCAAGCTCGGATGGCGTGTTCGGGTACATCCAAGGGAGCGTTGAAGAACGCAATGATGGCATCCCCCTCGTACTTATCAATGGTGCCCAGCTCATCCAAGATGATGTCACTCATCTCGGTGAGGTACTCGTTTAAAAGATCAACTAGTTCAATGGCACTCAGCTGCTCGCTGATGGTCGAAAAGCCTTTCACGTCCGTAAACATGGCGGTGAGTTCTTTCTTCTCGCCACCCAATTTAAGAAGGCTGGGGTTTTGAATGAGAAGATTTACCACTGTTTTGGACACGTACTGACCGGCCATGTCTTTGACGTAGGCTGCTTCCTTACTTGATTTGAAGAAGTGTAGGACATAGCTAATCAGCCAAGTGCTAAACGTAACCCCAAAGGCAAAAAAGGCATCCAGGTAGATACCCATCAAGGCAAAGATGGAAAAGTAAATTAGCTGGATCATGAAAATGATACCTAGCCCAACCAAAAGCCCGTTCAAGGGATTGAGTCGCTTGGTTAGGCTGGGCAAGAAAAACACCACGGGAAGCATGAGGAAGAGGCTCCAATACCAGGGACGTTCATCCAAAAACTGTTTTTGAAGAATCGTGTTCACAATCGAAGCCATCGTTCCCACATTCATGTAGTTGGGGTCAAAGGGGTTCACTCCAATATCGGTGGTGCTCCGTCCCGTGTACCCCAACGAAACCCAATTGCCCTCAAGATTCTCTTGAAGGATTTTCCGGTTGAGGTCCCACGAACGTAAAAGGTTTCGCGAGGCTTCAAAAACCTCCTTGGCTAGGTTGATCATCTGATCAACTTGGTTGTGAAAACTCTCAGACCGTCCGGGTTGGGCAAGCAGTTCCTCGTAAGATTTAATGATTTCTTCTTCTACCCCACTGTTCAAAAAGGCACGTGCTGATTCAACAAACTCCATCCGAAGGTTTCGATACTCACGCTTGGAGGCGGTGGAACTCTCATTCAAACGGGCTTGTCGAAACTCTTGGGCAAGCCTCCATCGATCAAGGGGGGATAGGTCTACCTGATAAAAGTTAAGCCATTGCTGGTCGTCCATCATCACCAAGTTATCGTGCAGCCTTTCTAAAAATTCCTCGTCCTTGAGCAACCTCAAAAAGCTAACACGGGGGAAGGTCTCGTCGAATTTGCCCTTGGGCCAGTGGATGATCATCCGCCCTTGCTCATCCAAGGGTATGGTGATGTCTTGAACCTCCCCATCGGGATGACGAGCCTGACGAAGAACCAAACGATCCTTGTACAAAACAAGGGCAGGGTCACCCAGCCAATCTAACAAGGAGGACAGGGCAATGTGGGGGAAGAACTTGCCTTGCCAGCGGTAAAGGATGTCCACACGGCGGCGCGTCCCATCTGAGTCGATGTATTGCTCGACGTTTCCGGCACCCTTGGCTTGAGACAGGATGGGCAAGATGGTCGGAGACACAAATTCCCACTCCTGAATGTGGTGATCTTCCTCAAGAACCGTCAAGCGCTGCAAGGCAATGCGATCCAACAAGAGCCTTCGATGTTCCTCGGAAAGTTCAGCGGCCGGCTTGTAGGGAGTTGGCGTTACGGTGACATGGGCACGTCCTTGGATTTTGATGGCATCGGCAAGAAGCAAGTCATTGTTTTGAGCGACCAACCGAATCTGATTGAGCAAATTTGTTTCTACCTCTTTTAAGTACTGAGGCCACTCGCTCATGAGCTGAAGGGCAAATCCACGGTTCAAAACCCTTGACTGACCCAGAAGACCTTGAAAGAGCGAGACAGAACTCTCCTCCAAGTCTTGAAACAAGGAGGTGATCTTCCTAGGAAGGGACTCGTTGAGATAGGGCTCCGAGACCACCCGGGGGCTAGGTTCAACATACTCCGAGTCGATGAGAAGAACCTCTACCCCAAGTTCAGCCATTTTTTCCACCCCACGGGCGATGAGGTCTCGGCTTAACGGATACATCCGAAGAGATTCAAAGGTGGTGTCGTCAATTTCAACCACCCGAAGCTTTGGATGGATGGGGATGGATGGCTTAAGTCTCAGATAAATATCGTAGAACGACCATCGCACCAAGTCGTAAAAAGGAAAGAGAACCAATAGGCAGAATCCAACCAAAACCCCAACCGAGAGGATCAATTTGGAGTAGATGTTTTTCATCTGTTCATATTAAAACAATTCCAGTAAAGTTACCAGACTGTGATGATTATTTTTTTAACCAAGGTAGCGTTATGATAAAGCAAGATGTGGTGATCAGTTGTGGGGCGGTAGTGGTTCAGCGGCGTGGTTCCGAACTTTATTTCTTATTGATAAAGCACCAAAAAGGCATGCATTGGGGACTGCCCAAGGGCCATGTTGACCCTGGTGAAACATATCAACAAACAGCCCTACGGGAAGTTCTTGAAGAAACGGGGCTTAGGGTGGAGCTGCTTTCGGAATTTTGTAAGCGCGTGAGCTACCGAATTCCCCTAGGAGCGCGCAAGGTAGTCTTGTACTACGTGGGCACCACCCCTGAAAAAAACCTGGTTCTTCCCGGTGATGAAATCCGTCATGCAGTTTGGCTCGAACTCGATGACGCCATGCGCCTTGCCACCCACCGAAGCACCGCTACCACCATTCGCGCTGCTAATACTTGGTTGATGCAACAACCCAATTGGCGCTCCTTGATTAAGGAGGCCCGATGAATCGTCTTTGGTTGGCGCGCCACGCCCAAACCGAGTGGAACGTCGAAAACCGCATGCAAGGTCATCACGACAGCCCCTTGACGGAGCTAGGTCATCGCCAAGCATCAGCCCTCGGTCAAGCTCTGAAAGATAAGCCGCTGAGCGCCATCTTTGTGAGTACCGCCCAGCGCGCTCAACGCACCGCCGCCTACGTTCACCAGTTTCACCCCCACATCCCGTTCATCCCAACCGATGACCTTCGGGAAATCCACCTTGGTCCCTGGGAGGGGCTCACCAAAGCAGAAATCCAACAGCGCTGGCCGAACGAGGTCGACCTATTCTGGCACCACCCCGCACAGTTTCAAGCCATCGAGGGGGGCGAGGATTACCGCCTCCTCTACCAACGACTTCAGCGCTGGTGGCAGACCTTTTTTCATAGCCCCCAACAGGGAGAGTGGCTGGTGGTGAGCCACGGTGTCACCCTGCAGGTTCTCTTCCTGCTTTTAGAAAATCGAAGGTTGGAAGACCTCCACCGCGACCAAATCCTCGCCCAGTGTTCCCTGAGCTTGGTGGAATGGGAGACGGGCCACCAACCGCGGTTGGTGTTTCGCAACAACACCGACCATCTTTAATCCCGCCCCCGCAATTTTTGTTTTAACGCCCTTGAAGCCTCTGTTCCAAATTCCAAAACAGGGGGTCCAGGTAAAGGTAGTACACTTCCAACGAGCTGTTTTCCTGGATGCTTTTCAACTGCTGCCAAAGCCCTTCCAGCAAACCTTGGATTGAATGGGAAGAGTGATTGCGGAGAGAGGCAAAAAACTCCTCCCCCAGCACTTTCACAGCCATTTCACCCAGCACCTCGACGAATTCTAAGTCCGAAAGCACAGACACCAATTCAAAGTTTTCGATTTTGAGGCGACGCGCCATGTCAGAAGCGGCATCTTGAAGTTCGCCCAGAGCATCAACCAATTTCAACGCTAAGGCTTCGCGCCCCGTCCAAACCCGTGCCTGAGCCGCTTTCTCAAGTTCTTCGGGTGTCAGGTTACGGTTTTTAGCCACAAAATTGGCGAAAACCTCATAGTACTGTTTGATCAAATTTTGCGTTCGTTGTCGCTCGGCGGTGGTGGGGGCTCGAAAAAGGGAATTGGTATCAAAGTTATCCCCCTCGCTGAAACGTCCCAACCCAATACGATTTTCTTCCAAAAGTTTTTGGAGGCTGAGGCTTAGTCCTACCACCCCAATACTTCCGGTCAAGGTTGACTCGGAGGCGAAAATTTTATCCGCCGGGGCAGCGATGTAGTACCCCCCGCTTGCGGCCACCCCCCCCATGCTAACGTAGAAGGGCTTGTTGGGGAATCGTTGTTTGAGGTCTAAAATCTCCTTTGCGATGGCATCGCTGGCCAGGATGGAGCCACCGCCTGAGTCAACCCGCATGATCACGCCTTGGTAGGTGGGATCTTCAAAAGCGCGCTGAAGTTGTTTGATGAGGCTGAGGTGGCCAATGGTGTTGAAACTACCCCGCCCTTCCACGATGTTACCCAGGGCATACACCACCGCAAGGCGCGTCTTGGGTGACTTTCCCCACTCCGTGGTTCGAAGAGGGGTATTGAGGATAATGCGGTCATGGTTTGGGTGAACCGACCTCAGCCAGTTGGCGAAGGCACTGCTATTCTCCAGAACGTCGACCAGGCCGGCATTTCGGAGGCTGGGCTCAACCGCTTCGTACGGTCCCCCGTCCAGGGCTTGTTCGGCACTTAGGTTCAAAGAGCGCGTTTTGAGAACCTCTAGGATGAGGCGGCGGAACTGAGCGGCAAGGCGTAGGTATTGTTCGCGCTCCTGAGGGCTAGGTGCTCCAAGGGCAAGCGTATTGACGGCGGTCTTTTCGGGGTGGGACTGATAACCAATCACCTCAACGCCAAAGCGTTTCAAGAATTCCCCAAGGTACAGAAGGAGGAAGCCCTGGTTTCGCAAATCAAGGCTACCCAAGGGGTCTAGGCTGATGCGGTCGGCCAAACCCGCTGCTACAAGGTAGGGTTCAAAGCCCATGCGCTCGTACCGAAAGTAAATTTTCTTCCCGCTCTGTTTGAACTGACTCAAGGCCTTGCGCAAGCTCATCAGTTGATCAAAGCTCCCCACTAGGGCTTGGTTTTCAAACACCAGGGCCTCAACATAGGGGTCACGGGCGTACTCTTCCAAACGGGTCAGGAATTCGCTGAGCACCAACCCCGGCTGAGTCAGTTCCACACCGCCAAATCGACTGGTAAAGAGGGGCGGTCGGGTTTCATAGATCACATCGGCATTTTGGACAAAGATGAGCCTTCGCACAGCCGGCAAAGGCATGGGACGGCCTTCCCTCCAAAAGCTCAGGGCCAACCATGCTTCGTGGGCAAACAAGTCCTTGGGACCAAGGTTGTTGGGCTGGGACAGGTCAAGAGCGGTGGCATACCCAGTTTCAGCATAGGAGTAGCGAAAGGACATTGAGATTTGCAGGGAGGGCGTTGGTTGATGGAGGTAGCCTGCTTGAACCACCCAGCCTTCCACGGGTAGAACCTGAACCCCTGCCCCTGTGAACGAAATGGGCTGACTTTCGGTGCTTTGGATATCAGCAAAAAGCTGGAAACGGTGCCCAAAATCAAAAGAACCCAGGGGGCGAAGCGCAAGCCCGGCCTTTAACTCCCAGCTTTGATTTTCATCCCAAAAGAGATTGGAAGCTAAAAGTCCCCAGGGGCCAATCATAATGATTGAAGAGACCTCTTGTTGCAATTTAGAAAGGTCATATGTTAACCCCAACCAACGCTGACGATAGGCAACCTTTACCGACTCGCCCAGGGGCATCCCCATACCCACCCCTAGGTAAAACTTTTGGTCGATTCGCCTCAATTCGTAACTAAACTGGAGATAGCCTGGAAAGCCCAGTAGTAAATAACTCAAAATATTAAATTTTTCTGGAGCTTCCCACGCTGTCGACGGCCCTCTGACCGAAACAGCCAGGTTTGGGCTGTGAAGCAAAAGCGAACTGGCATGGTTGACGAAGAGTGCACGCCCGCCTTCGGGAAGGGCAAGCGGAACGTAGAGATCCTGTGTCCAGCTAGCTATTAGCGGAAGTGTCAAAAGACACCCTAAAATTGCTTTTTTCATCGGTACCTCCATCACAAAAACGATGTCGCTTCAAACTATAACTTCGCCAATCACCTTATTTCAACAAGTGAATGTACTTAAATCAGGTACACATCATACTTAATTTAAACCTAAAAAGCAAAAGACTGAGTCACTTTTCCCCTGCTTCTTGTCAATTCCCATCACTTGTACAATAATAAACACACAAGAATGGAGAATTTATGAAACTATCCCCCGAAGGCTCGACGCCTTTCGCAAGCGTAATGCCGACCAGCCCGAATTTCTTCAGGCAGCTCAAGAAGTGCTCGAATCGATTGACAAGGTTCTTGAAAAAAGGCCCGATTTGATCGAAGCGGGTATCATCGAACGCATCGTGGAACCCGAACGCATCGTGCAGTTTCGGATTACCTGGGTCGATGACGCGGGTAAGGTACAGGTGAACCGCGGCTACCGTGTTCAATTCAATAGTGCCATTGGCCCCTACAAGGGTGGGCTCAGGTTTCACCCCTCGGTGAATCTGGGCATCATCAAGTTTTTGGGCTTTGAGCAGATCTTTAAGAATTCGCTCACCGGGCTGCCCATGGGCGGCGGAAAAGGTGGTTCGGACTTTGACCCCCAAAGGAAAATCCGATGGCGAGGTGATGCGTTTCTGCCAGGCTTTTATGGAGCAATTGTGGCGCCACATTGGACCTGAGACCGACGTTCCCGCGGGCGACATTGGCGTTGGCGGTCGTGAAATTGGCTACATGTACGGAAAGTACCGTCAAATCACCAACACTTACAACGGCACCCTAACAGGAAAGGGGCTCACTTACGGTGGAAGTCTTGGGCGAACCGAGTCCACCGGTTATGGGTTGTGCTATTTTACCGACGAGATGCTCAAAGCGTAGGGACTTTCTTTTAAGGGGGCAAAGGTCGTCATTTCCGGTTCGGGAAACGTGGCCATCTACGCCACCGCAAAAGCCCACCAGTTGGGCGCCACCGTGATTGCCCTCAGCGACTCCAATGGCTACATCGACGACCCCGAGGGCATCAAACTTGACACCGTCAAGCGCTTGAAAGAAGTGGAACGGAGACGAATCAAAGACTACTTGGAATACCATCCCAAGGCCACCTACAAGGATGGTTGCGACGGCATTTGGAGCATCCCCTGCGACATCGCCCTGCCCTGTGCTACCCAAAACGAGCTAGACGGGAAAGCCGCCCAAACCCTGGTCAAGAACGGGTGTAAGGCCGTGGCGGAAGGTGCCAACATGCCCTCTACCCCCGAAGCCGTTGAAGTGTTTCAGAAAAATAAGGTGCTGTTTGGACCGGCCAAGGCCGCTAACGCCGGTGGGGTGGCTACTTCCGGTTTGGAAATGAGCCAAAACGGCATGAAACTTTCTTGGCCCTTCGAAGAGGTTGACCAGCGTCTCCAGGGCATCATGAAAAACATCTACTTGAAAGCCACCGAGGCCGCCCGTGATTACGTCAACAACCCCGATGATCTGGTAGCGGGTGCCAACATTGCTGGCTTCTTGAAAGTGGCAGAGGCCATGCTTGCGCAGGGTATAATCTATTAAACACAATTTTGGACCGTGTAGCACCGGTATCCCGTCCCTAGACGGGGTACTGGGCCAACTTCGGTGGGGCGATAACGTGGTTTGGCAGGCGGACTCGGTGGAGCTTTACCGCTGGGTGGTTCTACCCTTCACCGAGCACGCCCTCAAGCATGACATTAAATTGGTGTATTTCCGCTTTGCCCACCATCCCCCACTTCTTGATGTTTCCGACCCCCGACTTGACGTTCGTTTTTTAAGCCCGTCTAACGGTTTTGATAGTTTTACACGCGAAATTCATCGCATCGCCGAGGAGCAAGGCCTAGGCGTTTGCTACGTTTTTGACAGCCTCTCGGAGCTGTTGACCGCCTGGGCCACCGACCTCATGGTGGGCAATTTTTTTTCCGTTACCTGCCCCTACCTGCTGGAGCTCAAAACCATCGCTTACTTTCTTTTATTGCGGTCACGGCACTCATACAGTTGTGTTGCCCGAATCCGTGAGGTGACTCAATTATTACTCGATCTCCACCATCCCGAGGCCGAAATTTTCTTGCAGCCCCTTAAGGTAGAGAATCGCTATTCCCCCACAATGTTTCTTCCGCACGTCCTTGAGGTGGCAAACCCAGCCCAGACCATGGCTCAAGCCAAATTAGAACCCCTCACTTCGAGCGTTCAAGCCGCCTCCCTCCTCAAAAGCCTCCGACGCCCCGAGACCCTGGCGAATGAACAACACTTTGACTTTTGGACTCGGCTGTTTTGGAAGGCCTCTGCCCTCAACACCAAGGCTGATGCAGAATCAGAAAAGCAAGAAATGGTACAAACGATCGCCTCCGTCATGTTTGGACGCGATCTCGATGTTCAGCGATTGATTCAATCTTACCTGAGCTTAAACGACCTACTCGAAATCCAGCAGCGCATGATTGGAAGCGGCTTCATTGGGGGAAAGGCGACGGGACTTCTATTGGCGCGGGCCATCCTCCGGCATAAGCTGGGAGTCGAGGTAGTGAACCTTCTGGAAGACCATGATTCGTTTTACATCGGATCCGATGTGTTTTACACCTTTTTGGTGCGGAACAACCTCTGGAAATCCTGGGTTCATCAAAAATCAATCGAGGATTTTTGGGACGAGGCATCGCAGTTGCGCCAAGCCATCCTGGAGGGGCGATTTTCCGAGGAGGAACAAGAAGAGTTCCTGCGCATGTTGGAATACTTTGGCCAATCACCCCTGATCGTGCGCTCCTCAAGCCTGCTGGAAGATGGTTATGGCAACGCTTTTG
>Ga0272446_1000742_pt1 | contig 49701 bp, 39 predicted proteins | sample YNPCB0061_FD_194587 | JGI IMG/M metagenome (GOLD analysis project Ga0272446, IMG submission 194587) | Hot spring microbial mat communities from Yellowstone National Park, WY, United States - YNP-CB-006-1 | ecosystem: Environmental > Aquatic > Thermal springs > Hot (42-90C) > Sediment | place...
GCGGCCCGATCGCCTCCTCGACGCGCGCCGGATCCATTCCCAGCGTCGAGCGCTCGATGTCGACGAAGAGCGGCCGCGCGCCGACGTGCACCACCGCCGCGGCGGTCGCCACGAAGGAGTGACTGACGGTGATCACCTCGTCGCCGGCGCCGACCCCGAGCGCGTGCAGCGCCAGCGAGAGCGCCGCCGTCCCCGACGAGACCGCGCACGCGTGCGGCGCCCCGACGGCCGCGGCGAAGTCGGCCTCGAAGCGCTCGACCTCCGCCCCCTGCATGATCCACCCCGACGCGAGGACGCGCGCCACCGCTGCCTGCTCTTCGGGACCGAACGTCACCTGGGTGAGCGGAATCGGGCGCGGCGGGGCCATCGTGTAAATTGTAACCCTGCGACCTCGCTCGCACCTTCAGGCAACGGCAGGTCGATCGTTGAACGCCTCTGTGGTAAGAGACAACCAACTTTCGCAAGGACCCCCATGCGCTATCTGATTACGGGCGGCGCGGGCTTCATCGGCTCGCACCTGGCAGAGGAGCTGCTCCGCCGCGGCCACGAGGTCTTCGTCGTCGACGATCTCTCCACGGGATCGATCAACAACATCCGCCACCTGAAGACGCACGACCGCTTTCATTACGTGGTCGACACCTGCTCGAACGTACAGCTCATGGCCGAGCTCGTCGACGGGTGTGACGTCATCTACCACCTGGCCGCCGCCGTCGGCGTCAAGCTCATCGTCGAGTCGCCCGTCCGGACGATCGAGACGAATATCCGCTTGACGGAAATCATCCTCAACCTCGCCAACAAGAAGAAGCGGCCGATCTTCGTCGCCTCGACCAGCGAGGTGTACGGCAAGTCGATGGACTTCCCGTTCAAAGAGGACGGCGACATCGTCATGGGCGCCACCCACAAGGGGCGCTGGTCCTACGCCTGCAGCAAGGCCATCGACGAGTTCCTCGCCATCGCCTACTGGAAGGAGAAGAAGCTGCCGACGGTGGTCGCGCGCCTCTTCAACACCGTCGGGCCGCGCCAGACGGGCCAGTACGGCATGGTGGTCCCGACCTTCGTCAAGCAGGCGATGGCCAACAAGCCGATCACCGTCTACGGCGACGGCAAGCAGTCGCGCTGCTTCACCCACGTCCACGACGTCGTGCGTGCGCTCATCGGCCTCATGGAGACCGAGGCCGCCTACGGCCACGTCTTCAACATCGGCAACAACGTCGAGATCACCATCGGCGACCTCGCCAAGCAGGTGCGCGAGCTCTGCCAGTCGAAGTCGGAGGTCGTCTTCATCCCCTACGAGAAGGCGTACGAGCAGGGGTTCGAGGACATGGCCCGCCGCGTCCCCGACGTGACGAAGATCAACGGCACCATCGGCTGGAAGCCGTCGATCCCGCTCACGCAGATCCTGACCGACGTCATCGAGTTCCAGCGCCGCGCGGTGTGATGCATGGCCAGCGGAGCGGTGCGAGGCAAAGCGATTCGTCCTCGTAAAACGGCGGCGCGCGGCATCGCACGACGCGAAGCGAGATTCTAGATGGGCGACCTCCGGGGATACGCGATCAGCTTCGGCATCGCCCTCGGCGCGTCGCTCGTGCTCACCCTCGCCGTGCGCGCGGCGGCGCGCCGCTTCGGCCTCGTCGCCAAGCCGCGCGCCGACCGCTGGCACAAGAAGCCGACCGCGCTCTTCGGCGGCGTCGCCATCTTCCTCGGATTTCTTGTCAGCTATTTAATCCGCCGCCCGGCGGCCGACACGCAGGGCGACGCGCTCCTCGTCGCCTGCGGCGCCGGGATGTTCGTCGTCGGGCTCGTCGACGACTTCGTGCAGCTCAAGCCCTACGCCAAGCTCGTCGGGCAGATCATCTTCTCGGCGATCTTCACGATGTTCGGGCTGCGCCTGCACTGGATCCCGTCGCCGGTGCTCGATCAGGCGCTCACCATCTTCTGGCTCGTCGGCGTCACCAACGCGATGAACCTGCTCGACAACCTCGACGGGCTGGCGGGCGGCGTCGCGGCGGTGGCCGCGTCCTTCCTCGTCTACTTCTGCCACGCCGCGGGACATCCGGAGGCGGCGACGCTGTCGGCGGCGTTCGTCGGTGCGCTCGTCGGCTTCCTGGTGTTCAACTTCAACCCCGCGTCGATCTTCATGGGCGACTGCGGGTCGCTCTTCGTCGGCTTCTTCCTCGGCGGCGTGGCGCTGGTGAACAACCAGGAGGGGCTGCGCCGCAACCTGATCACGGTCCTCACCATCCCGGTGCTCCTGCTGCTCATCCCGATCCTCGACACGACGCTGGTCACCGTGGTTCGCAAGCTCCACGGGCGGCGCGTCTCGCAGGGCGGACGCGATCACACCTCGCACCGTCTCGTCGCGCTCGGGCTGTCCGAGCGCGCCGCGGCGCTGACGCTGTGGGGGCTGTCGGCGGCGTCGGGGCTGGTCGCGGTGCTGGTGCGCAACGTCGCCTGGCAGGTCGCCGTGCTCCTCGTGCCGGTGTTCGCGATGGGCGTGCTCTTCTTCGTGATCTTCCTCGGCAAGGTGCGCGTCTACGATCCCGTCGACAGCGCCGAGGAGGGCCGCGGCCGCGCGCTCCTGCCGACGCTGGCCGACTTCACCTACAAGCGCCGCATCTTCGAGGTCATGAACGACCTCGCCATCGTCGTCGCCGCGTACTACGGCGCCTACCTCGTGCGGTTCGACGGGCAGGTGGTGCAGCCGTTCTACCACCAGTTCGTGACGTCGCTGCCGCTGGTGGTCATCACCCAGCTCTGCGCGTTCCTGCTCTTCGGCCTCTACCGCGGTCTGTGGCGCTACACGTCGCTGTCGGATCTCTCGACGCAGCTGAAGGCGACCGGCGGCGCCTGGATCGCGTCGACGCTGGCGGTGGTGTTCGCCTTCCGCCTCGAGGGCTACTCGCGCGGCGTGTTCGTGATCGACGGGCTGCTCCTGCTCTTCGGCGTGAGCGGCTCGCGGATCAGTTTCCGTCTACTGAGAAATTGGCTGCTGCGGCGACGCCCTGCGGAGGGCACGCGGCGCGTGGTCATCTACGGCGCCGGCGACGGGGGCGAGCTCCTGCTCCGCGAGCTGCAGAACAACCACGAGCTCGGCCTCCTCCCCATCGGCTTCGTCGACGACGATCCGCAGAAGCAGGGGCGGGTCATCCACGGGGTCCGCGTGCTCGGATCGATCGACCAGCTCGCCTCGCTCGCCGGCAAGGAGCGCGTCGAGGAGGTCGTCATCGCCACCAACAAGCTCGCCGCGGATCGGTCGGCGCAGGTGGTCGCGCTCTGCGCGGAGGCGGGCGTCGCCTGCCGCCGCTTCCGCATCGCCCTCGAATAGTGCAGACGCTCGCGAACTGCCTCGTCTGTCGGGCGCCCGCCGAAGGCTCGCCCGTCGTCCATCGACGTGCCGCCGGCGATCGCCTCGTGCGCTGCCGCGCCTGCGGCCTCCTCTACGCCAACCCGCAGTGGACGCCGGACGAGCTCGTCGGGCTCTACCGCGACGAGTACTACGACGAGCAGAAGAACCTCGCGACCGACTTCCGCGAGCGCGACTACGAACAGACGCGGCCGCTCCACGAGCTGGTGGTGCGCGACCTCCTCCGTCGCTATCCGCTGCTGCGCCCGCGCGGCGACCGGCCGATCCGCGTGCTCGATTACGGCAGCGGCGTCGGCTACTTCCTGGTCGCCTGCAAGAAGGCGGGCCTGGCGCCGCTCGGGCTCGACTTCTCCGACGTCGCGGCGCGCGTCGGGCGCGAACGCTTCGGCGTCGAGGTGCGCACCGATCCCGACGGGGAGCTGGCGCGGCTGCCGTCGGACCACTTCGATCTGGTGACCGCGTGGCAGGTGCTCGAGCACCTCCGCGACCCGCGCGAGACGATGCGGCAGCTCGTCCGCGTGCTCGCGCCGTGTGGAGTCTTCGCGGCGGCGGTCCCGCACACCGGCGCCCTCGCCTATCGCCTGCGCGGCGGCCGCTGGTTCAACGTCGTCAACCCCACGCACCTCGCCTTCTTCGATCGCGCGACGCTGACGCGCCTGTACGAGGACGCGGGGCTGACGCACATCCGCCGCCCGATCCTGTGGGGCGGTGGTCCACGCCCGCGGCTCTCGCGCGACCTCGCGCAGTTCGCCATCCGCTGCGCCAACCTCGGCAGCGAGCTGCGCCTCTACGCCGAGAAGCCGCTCCCGCCGATCCGCTAACGCGAACGACCCGCGGTCCGGAGGAGGTGCGCCTCGAACGCACGCACCGACGGGAGGAGCGCATGCCGCGCGGCCGCCCGCGCCCGTCCGGCGGCCCCCATCGCGCGCGCCCGCGCCGGATTGTCGACGAGCGTCGCGATCGCATCGGCGAGCGCCTCCGGGTCGCGCGGCGGCACGAGGAGCCCCTCGACGCCGTCGTCGAACACCTCCGGCACCGCGGCGACGCGGGTGGCGACGACCGGGCGCGCCGCGGCCATCCCGTCGACGAGCGCCAGCCCGAACCCCTCGAAGTGCGTCGACAGCACCACGACGTCGAGCTCCTCGAGCAGCGCAGCGAGCTGGGCCACGTGTCCGGGGAACCTGACGTCGAGCCGAAGGCGTCGCGCCTCCGCCTCGAGGCGCGGGCGGAAGGGACCGTCCCCTGCCAACGTGAGCGTGATCGGACGACCGCGCACAGCCAGCCGCGTGGCGGCGTCGAGGAGCGTGTCGTGATCCTTCGCCTCGTCGAGGCGCGCGATCATTCCGACGCGCGCCGGCGCGCCCGCGCGTTCGTCCGGGAAGGGCGGACGCGCGACCGCGAGCAGCGGATCGAGCGCGACGCCGCTGTAGATGACCTCGGGGCGCGGCAGGACCGTACCGCGGGCCGAGAGGTAGTCGCCGACATACCGCGAGACGAGGATCGTCGAGTCGACGAACGCCGCGGTAGCCGCCGAGACGAGCTGGTAGTGCGGGCCGTAGATCTCGGGGCTGTGCTCGACGCGAACCACGAAGCGGGCTCCCGCCGTCCGAGCCGCGAGCGCGCCGTAGCTGTAGGCGCCGAACCCATGAACGACGACGACGTCCGGCGCGAGGGACCGCAGCGCGGTCACCAGGCGATCGAACGCCCGCAGCTCGTAGCGGCTGCGCTTCACGACCTCGCGCCACCTGACCCCGATCGCATCGACCTCGGCGATGACCTCGGCGTCGGCCGGCTTGATCGAGAACAAGCAGACCATCGGCTCGATGCGCGTGCGATCGGCGTTGGCGAGGAGGTTCAGCACCACGCGTGTCGAGCCGGTGCGGGTCCCGCCGACGACGTGGACCACGCGGAGGGCCGCGCGCGAGGTCAATGCGGGTACCCTTTGAGCTGTTGCTCGAGGAGGCGCGCGCGCCCGCGGGCGATGACGGCCGCCTCGACGTCACCGGTCCTTTCGTAGATCTGCGCGAGGAGCTCCTCGGCGGCGCGACGATCGGCGAGCGATGCGCGCTCGGCCTGCTGGTTGAGCGTGCGGAGGTAGGTGACCGCCTTGGCGGAGTCGTTGCGCTCGAAGGCGATGCGCGCCGCGACGAGCAGCAGCGGCGGATCGGTCGGTGCGCGCTCGAGGCCGCGCTTGAGGGCGGCGTCCGCTTCGAGAGGAAGGTTGGCCGCGTGCAGCGCCTCGGCGGCCGCTGCGGCCACGCGCGCCGTCGCCGACGCCTGCAGCGCCGCGCGCGCGGCCACCCGGATGAGCTCGCGATCGGCGCCGATCGACGCGATGGCCAGGCGCTCGAGCGCGAGCGCCTGCTCGTCGGCGTCGAAGAGGAGCGCCACGTCGAGCGCGCGCCGAGCCGCTTCGTCGGCGAGCCGTGGCTTCCCGGCGCGCGCGAGCCAGCGAGCGAGGGCCATCAGCTCGGGCGGCTTCTGGGGGACGCTGTCCACGACAGCGTCGCCGACGACCTTCATCGCCTCGTCGTGCGAAGGCGGCACCCCCGACTCGGCCTGCAAACGGAGCTCGAGCGCCGCCTGCTTGCGCTGCCCGAGCGCGACGAGCGCGCGAGAGGCGAGCCGATGGCCCTGCCACCCGGCGGGATGCAGTCGCAGCGCGCGGTTGAGGTGCTTGAGCGCGCGCGCCGGCTGTCGTGTGCGCAGCGCCTCCCGTGCCGCGACGAGCTCGAAGTAATCGGCCGCCGGGTGGCGCCGCCGCGCCTCGTCCACCAACGCAGCGACGCGTGCCGCATCGCCTGCCCGCTCCGCCCGCTCGACGGCGCGCGTGTCCGCCTCGAGGGTCCTCGACGAGGCCCAGGCGGCGCCGGCGAGCACCAGCGGCCAGGACGCGGCGACGGCGGCGGCGATGCGCCACGGGCGTCGTCGGTCGTCGGCGCGCGCGCGGTCGGCGACGCGCCTCGCGCCGCTCTCGGCAGAATGTGCCGAGCTTCGCGCGACGACGACGCCGAGCGCGACGGCGGTGGGGAGCGCGACGCCGAGGGTCTCGAGCGCGAAATCGGCGAGCTCGTGCACACCGACGGCGACCACCGCCGCGGCCGCTCCGAGCGTCGCGGCGTCGACGGACAGAATGCGCCGTCCGACGCGCGCGGCGCTCGCTGCAAAAAGAGCAAACAATGAGAATCCGCCCATGATTCCGAAATCTGCGAGAGGCTGGACGAGACCGTTCTCGGCGTACACGAGACGGACGCCTTCGTCCTGCGACCGATCCGCGGCGACGACCGCCTCGAACGCGCCGCGGCCCGCGCCCGACCAGGGGAACCGCCGCGCGACGCGCAGACCGTCCCGCCATCCGCGCACCTTCGGGTTGTCGACGAGCTCCTCGACCGAAGCGGGCGTGAGCCTCGACCGAAGCGACTCCGCCACCCACAGCGTCGCCGTCGCCGCCACGATCGTCACCACGATGGTCGCGGCCAGCGCTCGAGCGGTCCCGACGCGGCGGCGCAACGCGATCGAGAAGAGCATGATCGCCCCAGCGCCCAGCCCGAACGCACCACTCCGTGACGTGCTCCCGATCGTCGCGACCGCCGCCAGCGCTGCGCAGACGGCGAAGAGCGCGCGCCGCCACCCGACGGCACCGAGGGCCAGCCCCGTCGAGAGCAACGTCGCCAGCGACAAGAAGCTCGCGCCGTGGTTCCCGTTGATGAACGTGCCGACGACGGACGAGCCGAGCGGGTCGCTGGCTTGATACAGGCCCAGCACGGATTGCGCGTGCGTCCCGCGCTGCACGAGAAAGATGACCGCGACGAGCCCGCCGGCGACGGCGATTGGAACCAACGCGCGCGGGGCACGCGTCGATCGCCGCGTGGTCTTCGCGACCACGATGAACAGACCAAGCGTCGCCAACGCCTTCGCGACCTCGAGGATCGTCGCCGGGACGTCGAGTGTCAGCGGCATCCACGCAGCGCCGGTCGCCTCGTCGACGACCTCGAAGGCCGCAGGAGACAATGCGCGGACCAAGGCCCCGGGCAACGGCAGGAGCTGGAGCATTGGAAACGCGACGAGCGCGGCGAGCGGCAGGAGGAACGGGACTCCGCGAAACCCGTCGCGGCGACGAACCCACAAGAACGCGCCCGTCAGAGCGAGCGCCGCGGCGGACAGGGCCAGCTGCGTCGTTGGGTGGACGCCGCCGATCGCGAGCGCCGCGACGACGGCAATCGCACCAGCAGCCCAAGCGAGGAGACGTTCGGCGCCACCGCTCTCGCGCCGCCGCTCGGCCATCTGTCAGAACAGCCGCTCGGGGACGGAGATGATGTCGCCGGGCTGAAGGTAGACGTTGCGCGCGCGTCCCGTTCCGATGTCGTCGACTGGGACCTTGAGCGTCGTCTTCTGCCCCGCCTCGGTGCGCGTGACGGTGGTGTCGTTCTTCGCCGCCATCGGCGTGAAGCCGCCCGCCGCCGTGATCGCCTCGACGACGGTCATCGACGGAGTGAAGGTCAGCGTGCCGGGCTTGGTCACCTGGCCCATCACATACACCTTCTTCGAGGTCTGCTCTTTGACGAGAACGGTGACCTGCGGGCTGCGCAAGATCCCGTCGGCGAGCTTGTCCGCGATGCGCTTCGCGACCGCTTGGGGCTCGAGCCCCACGACGGGAATGACGCCCGCGAGGGGAAACGTGATCGTCCCCTCGGCGCCCACGCGGAACGTGCCCGAGAGCTCGGCCTCGCCGAAGACGCGCACGTCGAACACGTCGCCGACGCCCAGGGTCATGTCGGGCGGCGGTGGCGGCGTCGCCTTCTCGTAGACGGTGCGCGTCGAGGGCCCGCACCCCGCGCAGCCAATCGAGGCGCTGAGCGCCAAGAACAGCGCGCAGTGAATGGGCCCCCACCACTTCATCGTCGAAGTTCCTGTCGCGCTAATAGGCGAACGTCAACCGCAGCGCGACTTCGTTCTTCAGATAATCGAGCGGAATGAGCGCCGTCACCGGCGCGCCCGAGACGAGTGTTGCGTTCGTGTTGTTGTACGTGAGGTCGTATGTCAACCCGAGCCCAAGCCACGGCTTGAATGGGTATTCGAATCGGAACGAGAACGTCAGGTAATTGTCCGTTCGATTGTTCGGCGTGATGAACGCCGACGAGATCCCCGCGAAGCGAAGGTTCGAATACTGGAGCCGCGCGAAGGCGCTGAAGCGCCAAATCTGCTGGGCCCACGAGATGTAGACCGAGTCGGTGTCGTAGTACGTCCCAACCAGCGAATTGTTGAAGTCATGCCGGTAGCCGAGCGCGCCGTCGGATAGCACCGTCGGACGCCAGCGCAGCTCGAGGCCGCCGATCGCCGTGTTCGGATTCGGACCGACTGCGTACAATCCGTTGCCGTAACCGATATAGGCGTTGAAACTGAGTTTGGTGGTGATGAGACCGTTCAGCCCCGCGATCGCCCGAATCGGAAACGAGTTGATCCGCGCCGGTTCTGTCGCCGTGGCGAGGTCGATCATCGCCGGCGAGGGGTTCACGTACTGGAGCGCCTGGAAGTTGACGTCGATGTAGACGGCGGTCTTCGGGAAGAAGCGCCACAGCGCGCGCAGGTTCGCCGTGTGGCGGTAGAGATTGAAGATCTTGTAGGGGTCGTTCTCGAAGAAATCGATCCCGAACGCATACCCGAGGTCGATCTCCAGGCGACGCCCACCGGGACGAATCCGGAACCGCGCGCCGAGCTCGTTCGTGTCGCGATCCAGCTGCGGAAACTGCCCGACGTAGTTGTAGGGGAGCTGCGTCGTGCGGTTGAAGTTGTCGTAGAGGTCGATCGAGAACGGCCCCGACGGCAGGATGCTCAGCAGCCCCGAAAACAGGACCCCGAAGCCGCGATAGCGGTTGACGTTCGAATCGCCGGTGAGGAACTCGCGGTAATCGAGGCCGGCGCGGAGGCGGAAGTCGATTGAGTGCGGCTGCGCGTCGCGCTCCGACGGGCGCGTCGCCAGATCGAGCGTCGGCAAGAGGCGCAGCATGAACGCGCCGGTCTTGTTGGTGCTTTGGAAGAAGATGTTGTCGTCGTAGCGGAACTCGGCGGCGATGCCGGGGTGGAAGACGACCCGATCGCCGACGCGGATGCCCGGGCCCTCGGCGCGCGCCACCGTCGCGCATCCGACGGCGACGGCGAGCGCCACCCCGAGCTGCGCGAGCTTCCTCATCCACGATCGGCCGAGAGGCATGGGCTTTTGTCTCGAGGCGCCTAGGTTAGTCGAGCGTTAACGGGTTGGCTCAGGCGAACGGCGAGGCCGCCGGCGGACGCGTGATGACCGGGACCTCGATCACGGGATCGGTCGGGTCCTCTTGCGGGATGTTCGGATCGACGTCCACGTCGACGCGCGTGGCGCCGACGTAGCTCGCGTCCTCGCCGACGCAGTTCTCGGCCTCGGTCTTGAGGACCGTGACCTTCTGGTTGAGGATCGACATGCGCGTGTACTCGTGGCGACGCGCCTCGTCGTTGTTCTGCTGGTTTGCCGTCGTGAGGTTCTCCATCGCGCGGCTGGCCAGCGTGTTGTAGGCCTTCATCTGCGTCAGCTTGTCGTTGACGCAGTTGAGCTTCACGACGTCCTTCTTCTTGCGCGCGACCTCGACGAGATCCTCGGCGCGCTTCTGCGCGCTCGACATCTGCGTCATGTAGTTCTTCGACGAGGACATCATCTCTTGCGGCGAGACCTGCTGGACCTGCTTCAGCAGCTCGCTGTCGGGCTCGCTCTTCGTGTCGCGCTGAGCGAACGCCGCCCCGACGCCAAGCGTGGCGGACAGTCCGATCGACAGCACCCACTTCGTTGTGCGGACCTTACGCGGCATGCGTCCCCTTAGAACACCCAACCCTCGGCTGGGTGGCCAGTATCTGCCGGCCTACCTACGGTGTCAACCGATCGGCCTGTAACGAAATGTTGGTGTAGGGAGCCGGGAGGAACGTTCAAACGGAGGGGAAACGGCTACTTCGAAGCCTGGAAGACGAACGGGTAGACGACCTCGCCACCCCCGCCCGGCGGGAAGCGCCAGCTCTGGACCTTGCCCTTGATGCAGCTCGCGACCTCGTCGTCCTTGAGCGTGTCGTTCTCGATGTCGACCGAGGTGACCTTGCCGACGGTGGAGATGTTCCAGCGCACCGTCACCTTGCCGCCCATCGACGGGTTGCGCTTGAGGCCCGCCTCGTAGCAGGCCTTCACGCCGCCGATGTTGCGCTTCACGGTGTTCGTGATCGCCGCCGTGTCCAGTGTCGAGTCGACGGTGTCCGGCGCCGAGTCCTTCACGATCGCCTTCACCGCGCGCTCGCCGCTCTTGTCGCCCGTCCCGACCGCGCCCGGTCCGCTCGCCTTGAGCGACCCGCCGGCGAGGCGCGACCCGGTCCCGCCGGTGCCCTTGCCGCCGAGGCCGCTGCCGCCCGCGCCCGCGACGCCGACGCCGCCGACGCCCTGGAAGGCCTTGTCGGCGTCACCGCTCACGTCGCCGCCCTTCAGGAGGTCGGCCACCGTACCACCCTCGCCGCGCGCACCGAGCAGCTTGGCGACGGCCATCTTCGCCTCCGCCTCCATGCGGGCCCGCTTCTCGGCGGCCGCGCGCGCCGCCGCCTCGGGATCGGCCTTGGCCTTGTCCGCCGCCGCCCGCTTCTCGGCGTTGCGCTTGTCGCGCTCGGCCTTCTTCGCCGCGTCGTCCTCGGCCTTCTTCTTGGAGTCGTCGGCCTTGGCGATCTCCTTCTTCGGCTCCTCCTTCTTCGGCGGCACGATCATCTGCACGAAGCGATCGGGGAGCTCCTCGATGTCGGGCTTGCGCGGCCAGTCGACGTTGCGGAGGTAGAGCACGAAGCCGAAGTGCACCAGGAACGACGCGCCCACGACCGCGACCAGCATCCAGTCGAGGTTCTGCATGAGCGAGCTCCGCACCGACGGCGGGAGCTGCGGCCGCGGCTGCACCGGCGGCGGCGTGACGAACTGGAACAGCACGGTCACGTCGCCGATGACGACCTTCCCGCGCGATTTATCGTTCAGCAACAAATGCCAGGTCTCGCCCTTCTTCTGGGCCTGACCGGCCTGACGCAGCGACGGGAGCGTGACCACCTGGTCGCCGAACGAGACGCGCCCGTCCATCGCGTCGGTGAAGTTGAGCGCGTAGCCCTGCGGCGTCAGCTCGAACAGCGTGAACGCGCGCGGCAGGGCGTTCGACGCCGGCACCACGAACGTGTTCTTCGTCGACTGACCGATCGTCACGTTCTCGCGCTTGCGCACGAGCCGCTCCTCGACGATCTGTCGGTTTTGAAGGATGCCGATGCGCAGGATCTTGGCGCCCGCGCTCTCGCGTTCCTTCGGTGCTGCGTTCTTGGCTGCCGTCGCCGTCGCCATCGTGTTTTCGGCTCCGCTCTAAAACGGATGCTTCTGAGTGGCCTGGTGGATCTTCGGCAGGAAGTCCTGCTTCAGCGTCTCCCAATCGTAATCGATGTTCGAGCGCTGCAGAACATAGAACGCATTCGGCTTCTGGATCCGCCCCTCGACGACGATGCCTTCGGTGATGCGGAAGATCTTCTGCCCCGACGCCGTCCGCTCGACCTTCACCTTGGGCATGTTCTGCGCATCCGCCGGGCCTCCCGGTGGCGGGCCCTCCTGCGCCGTCGCCGTCGCCGTCACGACCATGGGGACCAGCAAGGCCACGCCGAGAAGAGCTCGTCTCATTTGTCACCCACCTTGCCGCTGGGCGCCGCCGGCTTCGGCTGCGCGCGGTTCTTCTGTTGCTGCCGCTGGATGCGCTGCTGCTCTTTGGTGATCTGGTTGCGCGCGTCGGTGATGTACCCGTCGGCCGGGTCGTCCTTCGCGAGCGCGTAGCTGGCGATGCCCTTGTACCGGTTCAAATAGTTGATCGCGGTGTTGAGCTTCCCGATCAGATCCATCTGCGGCATCTCCTTCGCGTCGAGATAGAGGATGCCGAGGTTGAAGTAGGCGTTGGCGTAGTTGGGGTCGAGCTCGAGCGCCTTGCGGTAGGCGCGCTCGGCGTCGGCGTACTGCATCTTGCCGCGATAGGCCGACCCGAGGTTGAGCCAGCCCTTCGAGAACTGCGGCAGGATCTGGGTCGCGCGCTGGGCAGCGTCGAGCGCGCCGTCGTAGTTCTTCGCCTGGAGGTACTGCGCGGAGAGGTTGTTCCACGCCGTGCCGAGGTTGCCGTTGAGCTCGGTCGCCTTCTTGAACGCCGCCGTCGCCCCGATGCGGTCCTCGCGCGCGAGCGCCAGGTAGCCGAGGAGGTGGTAGGCGTCGCCGTTGTTGGCGTCGATGCTCTTGGCGATGTCGATGATCGAGCCGGCCAGCTCGTACTTCTTCATCGCGTAGTAGGCCTTGGCCAGGATGATCATCGCCGGGACGCTGCGATCGTCGCGGCCGAGCGCGAGCCTGGCCTGACGGATGGCGTCCTCGTAGCGGCCGCGGGCCATGAAGTCCGCCGCCGGCTTGACCTCCGGCGGGGCGTTGCCCGGCGGGACGTAGGCGCCGACATCCATCTGCATGTCGATGCGCTCGTCCTTCACCGCCGGGAACTTCTCGGGGTTGTACTGGTTGGCGCGCTGCCGAGCGAGCTTGGTCCACTCGTTCGACACGCCGAGCTTGCCGGCCTGCTCGAGCGTTGCGCCGTACCGCTTCACCACCTCTTCATCAACGGGCGCGAGCTCCTTTTCGATCTGCTCCGAGAGCTGCGAAAGATAAATATTGCAGCCCTCTTCGCCGATCTTGCGCTTCACGTCCGCCGGGCACGGTTCTTGAAGTAGCCCGGCCATCGACTTCGAGAGGTGCTCGTAGAGGAAGCCGATGCGGAAGAAGGCGCCCAGCGTCCAGGTCGCGCGCCGGAAGCCGATGACCCGGTTGTACTCGTCGGTCATCGACTTCACCGCCGAGGCCATCTTGTCGTAGCTCGACTTGAACTGCTTCCCGCCGACGATCTTCAGCTTCAGGTAATCCTGGAGCTTCTCTTCGGCGAGGATGAAGGCGGCGTGCGCGGCGAACTCCGCCTGCTCGCTGCCCGGCGTCACCGACGAGCCCATCGCCACGACCTTGCGATACTGGTCGTCGGCGGCGCGGCGGTCTTTCTTCAGCTCGTACGCCTCGGCCATCCGGAAGTTCGCCTCGAGCACCTTGCCCGCGCCCTTCGAATCGCCGCCGTAGGTCCGCACGTACTCCTTCAGCGTCGCCAGCGTTTTGTCCGCGTCCTTCATTTTCTGGTAAATCGTCGCGGCGCGGAAGAACGCGTCGGCCGCCTCGTCGCGCTTCACCGCGCCCGACGACGACAGCCCCGCGTAGCGCTTGAAGAGCTCGGCCGACTTGCCGTAGCTCTGGTCATTTTCGAGAATGACCGCGGCATTGAAGAGCGAGTTCGTTCGATTCTTCGAATCCTTGAACTTCGGATCCTCGGCGAGGCGCTGATAGCTCACCACCGCCTTGTCGAAGTCGAACGCCTTCTGATAGGCGACCGCCGTGCGGAAGAGCGCGTCGTCGAGGAACTTCGAGCTCGGATAATCGGTGACGATGCGCTCGTACAGCTTCTGCGCCGCCCCGAAGCGATTGACCTTCTCGTAGGCGACGGCGGCGTTGTTGAGCGCCTTGTCCGCGTCCTCGCTCTTCGGGTCGCGGTCGACGATCTGTGTGTAGAGCTGCGCCGCCTCCTCGAACTTGCCCTCCTCGAAGAGCTTGTCGGCCTTCTTGAACTTCACGCCGAGCGACAGCTTGTTGAGCTCGCCCGCGTTCTTCGCCGCGACGGCGGTGCCGCCGCACTGGAGGTTCTTCAGCTTCTCCGCCCACTCGCCCAGCTTCTCGAGGTCGTTCTCGACGGTGTAGCTGACGATGAGCGCGTTGCCCGCGTTCGCCCCGATGTCCTCTTTGCAGTACTTCGAGACGATCTGCTCGAACTTCGGCCGCGCCGTGTCCTAATGCAGGTAGCGATAATCGATCTCGGCCACCTTGTAGGTCATCGTCGGGACGCGCCCCGACGACGGCACGCGCGAGGTGAAGGCCTCGTACGCCTTCTGCAGCGCCTGCACCGGCTCGGGGATGTCGAGCGGCTTCACCGGCGCGGTCGTCTTCCCGACCTCCGGCATCGGCGGCTCGCGGTACTTGCCCGCCACCGTCTGCGTCTCGAGGTACTTCTCGTACGACTTCACCGCGTTGAAGGCGGCGTCCTCGGCGTACTTGTTGTCGAGGTTCGAGTCGCGGACCTTCTCGTAGGCCCGCGCCGCGTCGAGGAAGCGGCCCGAGTAATAGAGCGTCTCGGCGTACGAATACGAATACTCGTACGTATTCTTCGACGCCGGATATTGGTCGAGGTACTTCTCGTACGCCAGCGCCGCCTGCGCGTACTCCTTCGAGATGCGCTCGAGGATGTCGCCCGACGGCTTCTTCGACGACGCGGCCAGCTTCTTGAGGTCCTGCGCCGCCTTGTGGTGATTGACGGCCGCCGACACGAGCGCGAGCTCGGCGAGCTCGGCGGCGGTGTCGATGGCCTCGCGGTTATCGCGATTCTTTTTGTACCAATCGGTGCCCTTCGTGTAATTGCGCGCGAGCACCTCGCGCTCCTTCAGCGCGTTGTCGAAGTCGCGCTGGCGCTCGAAGGCCATGACCACGCGGTCCTGCAGCTTCGGGTTCCCCGGGTCGTAGGGCCACTTGGCCAGCGTGCGCTTGTAGACCGCGACGGCGCGGAAGTACTCTGTCTCGTCGAAGTAGATGTCGCCGAGCTTGGCGAAGATCTCGCGTACGTGCGGCTCGTTCTCGCGCCCGCGGTAGAACTTCTCCGCGCGGTCGAGCCCGCTCTCCGCGTCGTCGGCGCCGTCGCCGTTCCAGTCCTTCTCGGCGAAGCTGATGCCGAGGTACTGCACCGCCTCCGTGCGGAGGTCCGAGCCCTCCTGCCCCGACTCGGCCTTCTTCTTGTCCGAGAAGACCACCAGCTCGTCGAAGCGCTTGATGGCCTCGGGATAATTGTCGGCGCGGTAATACGACCAGGCCTGCTTGTACAGCGCCTTGTCGTAATAGGGCGATTCGGGGAATTTCAGCACGCGGCCATAGGCCGCGATCGCCAGCTCGAGCTCGTTGTTGTCGAAGTGCGTCTCGCCGATGCGCGTCCAGGCCTCGGGGAGGAAGCGCGAGTCTTTCTTCACCGGCTCGCACTGCGCGTACTTGTCGTCGATCTTCGACCCCGGCAGCAGCCGCCCCTTCGACGGCTCGGGCTCCCCCGGCGGATCGCCCGGCTTGTACTGATTGGAGCAGACCAGCGACCGCATGATCTGCAGCGCCTCGCGCTCGCGGGCCATTTCCCCGAGGCAGTAGGCCATCAGGTAATAGGCGCCGTCGATCAATCGATACTGGGGGAATTTCGAAATGAGCTGGCGATAGATCTCGACGGTCTTGTTGTAGTCCGGCGTGATGTTCGCGCCGGTCGCGCCCGCCTGCGCCGTCGCCGCGAGGTACTCCTCGCTCGAGCGCTCGAAGTAGAGCTCCGCCAGGCGGAACATCGCGTCCGGCGTCCAGCGCTCGTCGTTGCCGTACTTCGCGAGGAAGGCCTCGAAGAGAGCGATCGCCGCCTGGCGCCGCGTCTTCTCCTCTTTCTCCTCGCGATCGAGCGACGCCTGGTACTTCGCCATCACGTTCTTGCGCTTCTCGGTGTACTCGCGCTGAACGATGTGGCGGACGGTGCCGCGGAAATCCTTCGAGGCCTCTTCGAAGCGCCGCACGTCGTCCTGCAGCTGCTTCATGTCCTCTTCGGTGAGCGGCTGCCCCGGGACGCCGGGCGCCGCATACGCGGTCACCGCCGGGCCCATCGCGAGCCACGCACTCAACACGCCAGCGACGATCTGACGGCGCTTCACGGCTGCTCCTTGAGGACTTCCTTGAACTCGTCGTCGAGCAACTTGAGCTCGCGCTTGCGTTCGGCGACGAGGCGGTTGGTCTCGCGCGTGGCCGAGTCCTTGAGCGCCCAGGCCACGTCGATGATGCCGACGTCGGCGCGGACCACGATGTTGTAGAAGCGGTTGGTCACCGCCTTCCAGCTGTCGGCGACGACGGCGCCGCCGACGTCGGCCGACTCGCCGGTGTAGGAGGCGAGCTTCGTCTGGTGATCGGCGACGAGCGCCTTCTCCTCGGCGAGCGTCACCTGGATGTCCTTCAGCTTGGCGTCGAGGATCTCGTCGATCTTGGCGTTGAGCGTCGCGATCTTGCCGTCGACGGCGCGCGCGCGATCGAGGATCGAGCGGATCTGCTCGGCCTTGGCGCGATCGCCGCCCGAGAGCCGCGACTGCGCCTCGACGACGACGGCGCGCTGCCTGGAGAGGAGCTGCTCGTACTGCGCGCGCAGCTGCGCCGCCGCCTGCATCTCCGCATCGTCGACACCGATGGAGCTGGCCGCGTCGAGGATGTCCTTGCGGACCGCCTCGATCCCCGCGCGCATCGACTCCACCTCCGCCGCCACCGCCTCGAGCTCGCCCTTCGACTCCTGCGGCTTCTGCAGCACGAGATCCTTCAGCTTGTCGAGGCGCTCCTTCGTCTTGTCGATGCCGCCGCGCGTGCCGGAGAGCCGCTTGGTCAGCTCGTCGGCCTTGGCCGCGTAGGTCGCCGCGCCCGGATCCACCGACGGCGGCGCGCTGGTCGTCGGCTGCGCCTCGACCTGCTGCTCCTCCTTCTGGCGCATCGCCTCACGGTAGAGCTTGCGCAGCCCACCGACGGTGCGCTGCATGACCGTGATCTCGACGCTCATCTCGGAGGCTTTTTTGTCTAGCTCATTCAGCGCCGCGCGCTGCTTGGCCATGCGCTCCTGGATGGAGGCGTTCTTCGCCGGCAGCCCGGCCAGCGCCTGCTCGAGACGCGCGCGCTCCGCCGAGAGCGCGTCGAGCTCCGCCTTCTGGCCGCCGATGACCGGCTCGATCAGCTTCGACTCGCGCGCGGCGAGGACGCGCTTGCCCTCGGTGAGGTCGTTGGAGATCTCGGTCGCCTTGGCGCGCAGCGCCGCGAGCTCGGGGAAGACGTTGACGCGGCTGGGACCCGAGAGCGCCTTCTCGAGGCGCTTCACGATCTCCTCCGACTCGTCGAGCGACTTCTTGAGGTCGTTCTCGTCGCCGATCAGCGTCGAGACGCGCACCACGTCGGCCTCGTCGCGCAGCCAGCGCGCCGTCGACTGCGGCAGGATCGCCGACACGTCGAACTTGGTGAGGTTCTTCGTGATGAGGTCCTTGAAGTAGGCCGGCGGGTTCGGCGTCTTCTGCAGCTCCGTCTCGAGGAGGCGGTGCACCGGCTCGAACTCGTCGCGCGTCTTGGTGAAGCTGTCCGTCGCCGGGCCGTACTCGTTCTGCCGGATGTGCAGGCTGCCGATGAGCAGCTTCACCTCGGGCGCGAGCGGCGAGCTCGGCGCGTTGAGCAAGAGGAGGTCGAGCTGCCGACGGGCGCGCGGATAGTCCTTGGCCTTGATGGCCACCCACGCGCTCTCGTAGAGCATGTCGTTGAACTGGTCGCTCTTCTGGCCGATCTTCGTGTACTCGTCGAGCGCCTGGGTGAGCTGCGCGCGCTCGAGGTAGATGCGGGCCACGGCCATGCGCGCCAGATCGACGATCAGCTTCTGCGCGTCCGACAGCGTCTTGCCCTGCGGCGGCGGCTTGAGGATCGTCGAGAAGGCGGCCACCGCGTCGTCGAACTTCTCCGCCCCCTGGGCGACGTAGCTGGCGCCGATGAAGTAGGTCGCGTGGTAGTAGTACGGGTGATCGGGGCCGATGGTCTTCAGCGCCTCGATCGCCTTGTCGTGCTGCTGGCGGAAGTAGAAATACTTCCCCTTCACGTAGGGCACCGTCGGCAGCGGCTTCGACACCGCCACGCGATCGAGCTTCTCGATGTAGCCGTCGACGGGCGTGTAGTCGCCGGTGTGGAGCGAGAGCTCGATCAGGCGCTGCAGCGCCTCGGCGTATCGCGGATTCTGCGGGCCGAGATCGACGACCTTTTCGAAATATCGTCTCGACGAGAGAAAATCGCGTTTCAGGTACAACGAATCGGCGAGATAAAAGAGCGCCTCGGGGAACGCCGGGCTCTTGGGGAACTTCTCGACGACGTCGAAGAGGATGATCGACGCCGACTCGTAGTTCTTGAGCTCGTAGAGGACCTGCGCGTCGATGAGACGGCGCTCGGCCAGTTCGGGGCCCGGCTCCGGCGGCGGCTTCAGCTGCCCCGTCAGCTCGGTCACGCGCCCGTCGAGCTCCACCACCTTGGCGCCGAACTGATCGACCTCGTCGGCGCGCGCGACGCCCAGGCCCACCGTCGACACGCCACTCCACACCAGGCCCGCCGCGACGAGCGAGCGCATCTTTTTTCTCGCCATGTGGTTACTTCTTCGCCGGAGCGGCGGAGTTGTTGGCGGCCTCCGCCTGCTTCGACGGAGTCGAGTCCTTGTCGGCCAGCACCGCCTCGCGGAAGTCGACCGCCGGGCGGTCCTTCGGGTCGGTGGTGATCGGGTTGCCCTTCTCGAAGCCGACGACCTTCAGGGTGAGCTGCTTGCCCTCGGAGGCGGTGAAGGTGTGGCTCGACTTCGCCGTGAACTTGTAACCCTTCACGTAGGTGAAGATCGCGCCGTTGCCCTGGTAGACCATCATCACGCTGAGCGTGTGATTCCCCGGCGAGAGCGAGCCGTTGTAGACCTCGAACTCCTTCTGGTCGGCGAGCTTGCCGGTGTCGTCGACCTTCGAGAAGATCTCGTTCCCGTCGAGGGCGTAGGTGTAGCGGATGGGCGTGTACATGCGGCCCATCTCGTTCCGGTGCGTGATGATCGCGCGCGACCCGGCGATGACGCCGTGGAGCACCGTCTCTTTGAGGAGGTTGAGGCGCGCCTTCGAGCGGAAGATCTGCTCCTTCAGCTCATTCACGCGGCGCTCGATGTCGCGCAGGCGGACGTTGTTCGCCGCCGCGCTGTTGGTGGCGACGGGCGCGGCGGTCGCGGCCGGTGCGGACGTCGTCGCCGTCGGTGCGGGCGCCTCGGTGGGCGCGGGAGCGGGCGCTGCCGTCGTCGCGGGCGCCGGCCTCGCCGTCGTCGCGACCGGGTCCGCTGCCAACGCGATCGGTGCCGAGGAAACCACCCCCGCCAGTCCGAGCGCCGCGATGACCTTCCTAGGGGCGTAGTGTGTGGGCACCGGGTCCTCTCGAGTAGTCGATCGGGAGCACAGGACGAGCGCGCGCTCCCTCCCTATTTTCGTCCGGCGTTATAACAGACCCTCCCTCGACAATCAAGGAAGCGACTTCCCTCACGTTTTTGTCTATGAGGCGGGGTCCGACGGAACTTAGTTGCCGGGCGTCGCTTTGGAGTTCGCGAGCGCGGTCCAGACCGCTTCGAGGAGCTCGCGCATGCCCTCGCCGGTGGGGGCGGACACCGCGCGGAGGGTGACGCCTCGCTCGGCGAAGCGGGCCTTCAGCGCGGGGTAGGCGTCGCGCGCCTCGCTGATGTCGAGCTTCGAGAGCGCGACGACCTGCGGGCGCCGGGCGAGCTCGGGGTCGTACTTGGCGAGCTCCTGGTTGATGACGTCGAAGTCGCGCAGCGGCTCGCGCGTCCCGGCCTCCGACTCGTCGACGTCCCAGGGGCGGAGCTCGACGAGGTGGATGAGCACGCGCGTGCGCTCGACGTGGCGGAGGAAGCGGTGGCCGAGGCCCTGCCCTTCGGAGGCGCCCTCGATGAGGCCGGGGATGTCGGCGAGGAGGAAGCTGCGTCCGCCGGGGAGCCCGACGACGCCGAGGTTCGGCGTCAGCGTCGTGAAGGGGTAGTCGGCGATCTTGGGCTTGGCGCGCGAGACCGAGGCGATGAAGGTCGACTTGCCGACGTTCGGGTAGCCGAGGAGGCCGACGTCGGCGAGGAGCTTCAGCTCGAGACGGAGATCGCGGATCTCCCCGGGGGCGCCGGGCTCGGCCTTCGTCGGTGCCTGGTAGGTCGACGTCGCGAAGTGGATGTTGCCGCGGCCGCCCTGCCCGCCCTGGGCGGCGACGAAGCGCTGTCCGTCCTCGAGGAGGTCGGCGAGCTGCTCGTCGGTCTCGTCGTCGTAGACCACCGTGCCGACGGGGACGCGGACGATGGTGTCGTCGCCGGCCTTGCCGTACTTGTCGCGGCCCTGGCCGCTCTCGCCGGAGCGCGCCGAGTAGTTCTTCTGGTAGCGGAGGTCGAGCAGCGTCGAGAGCTGCTTGTCGGCGACGAGGATGACCGAGCCGCCGTTGCCGCCGTCGCCGCCCGAGGGGCCGCCGCGCGGGACGTTGGGCTCGCGACGAAACGAGACGGCGCCGTCCCCGCCGCGACCGGCTTCGACGTGGATGCGGCACTCGTCGATGAACTGCATGGGAGGGGCGCCGGCCAGACTGCCGGCCCGACAGTGAGCGGAGTGGATCGACTAGGCGGCGGCGGGCGTGACGGGCTTGACGTGCACGCGCTTGCGGATCGTGCCGCGCTGCTTGAACGAGGAGTACTCGACGACGCCGTCGCGGAGCGCGAACAGCGTGTAGTCGCGGCCGAGGCCGACGCCATCGCCCGGGAAGAACACGGTGCCCTTCTGGCGCACGAGGATGTTGCCGGCCGTGACGACCTGGCCCTCGAAGCGCTTCACGCCGCGCATCTTGGCGTTCGAATCACGCCCGTTCCGCGACGAACCCTGACCTTTTTTGTGAGCCATTGTTGTGTCCTGGTCCTATTGCCCGCGGCTTACGCCGAGATGCTCTTGATCTTCACCGCCGTGAACGGCTGGCGGTGACCCGTCTTCCGACGGTAGCCCTTGCGACGGCGGTACTTGTAGATGAGGAGCTTCTCGCCCCGGCCGGCCTCGACGATCTCGGCCTCGACCTTCGCGCCCGCCACCTTCGGCGTGCCGATCTTCACGTTCTCGCCATCGGCGACGAGGAGGACCTCGTCGAACGTCACGGCGCCCTCGGTGCGGGCCTGGCCCGCATCGTCATTGAGGCGCTCGATGCGGATGGTCTCCCCGGGCTGAACCCGGTACTGCTTCCCGCCTGTCGCGATCACGGCGTACATCGTTGACTCCCGTCCGGAACCGAAAATGGAGTCCGGAGTGTATTTGTGGCCTCTCGACTGTCAAGCCGATTCGTTGGACCTGTGGAAAAGTGCCTGGATCGACGGCGGAACCTCGCCCACGAAGGCGATGCCCATCCCGTCTTCTCCGGCGCGCGGGCCGCGCAGCCAGACGACGCGCCCGCGCAGGCGGGTGATCCCTTCGGGGAGCTCGACGTGGAGCTCGACCTCGGTGCCGATCGGCAGGGGCTTGCGCGTGCGGACGAACAGCCCGCCCTCGGAGACGTCGGTCACGAGGTCGCGCGCCAGCTGCCCGGCGGAGAAATAGGACAGCTCGAGCGTCACCGGGACGCGCGCGCTCTGGCGTCTCTCGGGCGGCTTCATCGCGCACCTCCTTCGAACAGCGCGGGGAGCGCCTCGCCGTAGGGGGCGCGGGCCACGCCCGCCTCGGTGACGATGGCGGTGACGAGCTCGGCCGGGGTCACGTCGAAGGCGGGGTTGCGGACGTGGACGCCGCGCGGCGCGACGGCGACGCCGGCGAGGTGGGTGACCTCGCGCGGGTCGCGCTCCTCGATGGGGATGGCGTGCCCGTCGGGCGTGGCCAGATCGACCGTCGAGCGCGGCGCCGCGACGAGCATCGGCAGGCCGTGGGCGCGCGCCGCGAGGGCCACGCCGTAGGTGCCGATCTTGTTGGCGGTGTCGCCGTTGTGCGCGATGCGGTCGGCGCCGACGACGACGCCCTGGATCTCGCCGCGGCGCATGAGGGCGGCGGCCATGTTGTCGGTGATCAGGCGGACGTCGATGCCCGAGCGCTGCAGCTCCCAGGCGGTGAGGCGCGCGCCCTGGAGGAAGGGGCGGGTCTCGTCGGCGTAGACGGTGATCTGCTTGCCCGCAGCGACGGCGGCGCGGATGACGCCGAGCGCGGTGCCGTAGCCGCCGGTTGCGAGCGCGCCGGCGTTGCAGTGCGTGAGGATGGTCCCCTCGGGGAGGAGCGGCGCCCCGTGCTGGCCGATGGCGCGGCAGGCGGCGATGTCCTCGGCGTGGATGGCGAGCGCCTCGTCGAGGAGCGCGTCGGCGCTGGCGCCCGCGTCGGCGCGCGCCTTCATGCGCTTCAACGCCCAGAAGAGGTTCACCGCCGTCGGGCGGGTCGCGGCGAGGCGGGCGATCACCTCGGGGAGCGGCTCGCCGGTGCGGGCGCCGATGGCGACACCGTAGGCGGCGGTGATGCCGATCGCCGGCGCTCCGCGCACGATCATGTCGCGGATCGAGACCGCCACCTCGTCGACGGTGCGGCAGGCGACCCACAGCTCCTCCGCCGGGAGGCGGCGCTGATCGAGGAGCTGCAGCGTCCCGTCGACGAAGCGCAAGGGGGAGAGGACCTCGTCGAGCTCTTCGCGCGTCAGCGTCACCATCAGGGCTGTCCTTCGTCGAGGAGGCGCTTCAGCGTCTCGTTCACCATCTCCGGGTTGGCGCGCCCGCCGGTCGCCTTCATGACCTGCCCGACGAAGAAGCCCAGCAGGCCGACCTTGCCCGAGCGGTACTGCGCCGTCTTCTGCGGGTTGGCGGCGATCGCCTCGCGGCAGGCAGCCTCGATGGCGCCCGCATCGGTGACCTGGGTGAGCCCCTTGTCGGCGACGATGGCCTTGGCGCCGCGGCCGGTGGTCCACATCTCCTCGAAGACCTCTTTGGCGATCTTGCCCGAGATGGTCTTGTCCTCGACCAGCCCGATGAGCTCGGCGAGCGCCTCCGCAGCGACGGGAGAGGCGCTGATCGGCTGGCTCGTCTGGTTGAGCTTGGCGAGGAGCTCGGTGCCGATCCAGTTCGCCGCCAGCTTGGGCGTCACCTTCGCGGCGACGACGTCGAAGTAGTCGGCGAGGTCGCGCTCGGCGGTGAGCACCGACGCGTCGTAGGCCGAGAGCCCGTCGCGGACGTAGCGCGCGCTGCGCGCCATCGGCAGCTCGGGGAGGGCGGCGCGCACGCCGTCGATCCACGCCTCGTCGAGGCGCAGCGGCGGGAGGTCGGGCTCGGGGAAGTAGCGGTAGTCGTGCGCGCTCTCCTTGCTGCGCATCGACTTCGAGACGCCCTCGCCCGGCGACCAGAGGCGGGTCTCCTGGACGACGCGGCCGCCGCGCTCGAGGAGGTCGGCCTGCCGGATGATCTCGTAGGTGATCGCCGCCTCGACGAACTTGAAGGAGTTGATGTTCTTGAGCTCGGTCTTGGTGCCGTACGCCGTCGCGCCGCGCGGGCGGAGGCTGACGTTGGCGTCGCAGCGGAGCGAGCCCTCCTCCATGTTGCCGTCGGAGATGCCGATCCAGCGGACCAGCTGGCGGATGGCGCGGAGGTAGGCGCCGGCCTCTTCGGCCGAGCGGAGGTCGGGCTCGCTCACGATCTCGCAGAGCGGGACGCCCGCGCGGTTGAGGTCGAGGAGCGAGATGGGCGCGCCGGCGACGTGGGTGTTCTTGCCGGCGTCCTCCTCGACGTGGATGCGGGTCAGGCGGACGCTGTGCGGCTTTCCGTCAAGCACGAATTCGATGGCGCCGCCCTCGCACAGGGGCTCGTCGTACTGCGAGATCTGATAGCCCTTCGGGAGGTCGGGGTAGAAATAGTGCTTGCGCGAAAATCGGCTGAGCGTGCGGATGCGGCAGCCGGCGGCGAGGCCGAGGCGGACGGCGGCCTCGATGGTCGCGCGCGACAGCACCGGGAGCGTGCCGGGGAGGCCCAGCGTGTAGGGGTCGACGTGCGTGTTGGGCGCGCCGCCGAACGTCGCCGACGCCGAGGTGAAGGCCTTCGTCGTCGTGGCGAGCTGGACGTGGCACTCGAGGCCGATGACCGGCTCCCACTTCTCGAGGAGCTTCGCCAGGCTCACGACCGCACCTCCGACGACGGCGGGCGGCGCGTGTGCCAGTCGGTGAGGCGCTGGTAGGCGCCGGCGGCGCGGAACAGCGTCGGCTCGCCGAGCGGCGGCCCGAGGAGCTGGAGGCCCACCGGGAGCTCGACGCCCCCGTCGCTGGCTGGGGCGAAGCCGCAGGGGAGGCTCATCCCGGGGAGGCCGGCGAGGTTGCAGGGGATGGTGAAGACGTCGGCGAGGTACATCGCCAGCGGATCGGCGGCCTTCTGGCCGAGCGGCCAGGCGACCTCGGGCGAGGTCGGCGTGGCGACGACGTCGCACGACTCGAAGGCCTGCTGGAAGTCGCGGCGGATCAGCGTGCGGACCTTCTGCGCGCGGAGGTAGTAGGCGTCGTAGTAGCCGGCGCGGAGGACGTAGGTGCCGAGCATGATGCGGCGCTTGACCTCGGCGCCGAAGCCCTCCGCGCGCGACCGCATGTAGACGTCGGCGAGCGTCTTCGCCGACGGGGCGCGGTGGCCGTAGCGGACGCCGTCGTAGCGCGCGAGGTTCGACGACGCCTCGGCGGTCGCGATGAGGTAGTAGGCGGCGATGCCGTAGCGCGTGTGCGGCAGGTGGATGGGGACGCGCGTCGCGCCTTCGGCCACGAGCGCGTCGATGGCCGCCTCGACGGGGGCGCGCACCGACGGGGCGAGGTCGCGGAAGTACTCCTCGGGGATGCCGATGCGCAGGCCCTTCGGGCTGCCGCTGGCGACGGCGTCGCGGTAGCGCGGGACCTCGGCGGGCAGCGAGGTCGCGTCGAGTGGGTCGTGGCCGGCGATGGCCTCGAGGACCAGCGCGCAGTCGAGAGCGCTGCGGCCGAAGGGGCCGACCTGGTCGAGCGATGACGCGAAGGCGACGACGCCGTAGCGCGAGACGCGGCCGTAGGTGGGCTTGAGGCCGGTGGTGCCGGTGAGCGCGGCGGGCTGCCGGATGGAGCCGCCGGTGTCGGTGCCGAGCGCGGCGGCGGCGAGCCCGCCAGCGACGGCGGCGGCGCTGCCGCCCGAGCTGCCGCCGGGGACGCGCGTGCGGTCCCACGGGTTGCGCGCCGGGCCGTAGGCGGAGTGCTCGTTCGAGCTGCCCATGGCGAACTCGTCCATCGCGGCCTTGCCGAGGAGGACCGCGCCCGCGGCGCGGAGGCGGGCGACCGCGGTGCCGTCGTAGGGCGGGATCCAGCCGGCGAGGATCTTGGAGCCGGCGGTGGTCTCGAGGCCGCGCGTGACGAAGAGATCCTTGAGGGCGACGGGGACGCCGGCGAGCGGCCCCGGATCGTCGCCGCGCGCGAGCGCCTCGTCCACGGCGCGCGCCTGGGCCAGCGCCCCGTCGCTGTCGACGCGGTAGTAGCAGCCGAGCGCCGGATCGACCGCGGCGATGCGATCGAGGAAGGCGCGGGTGACCTCGACGGCGGAGAGGCGCTTTTCGCGGATGGCGGCGGCGAGCTCGGCCGCGCCGTGGTCGGTGATGCCGGCCATGGCTACGGCGCCTCGTCGATGATCTTGGGGACCTCGAAGAAGTCGTCCTGACGGCGCGGCGCATCGGCCAGCGCCTCGTCGGCGGAGAGCTGCGGGCCGAGCGTGTCGGCGCGGAGCGGGCAGTCGAGCGGCACCGCGTGCGTCGTCGGCTCGACGGCGGACACGTCGAGCGCGGCCAGCTCCTCGACGTAGCCGAGGATGGCCGAGAGCTCGCGCTGCATCGTCGCCACCTCGTCGTCGGAGAGCGCGAGGCGCGCCATGAGCGCGGTTTCCTTCACGTCATCTATCGAGAGCGCCATCGGAGCGGCGAAAGTTACCACACGCGCTGGCGTCGGCTAGGATGGCTGGCACGATGCTGCGGCCGAGCCCCGAGTGGACGCTCGTCCTCGAGGAGGGGCGGCTCATCCTCTCGGGGGGCGCGGACGCGCTCTACCTCGTCGACGAGGTGAGCGGCGCGGCGGCGACGGCGCTGGCGGAGGCGTTCGCGGCGGATCGACTGGAGGCGCTCGACGTCCCGGGCCTCGGGCTCGAGCGGGCGCTCGTGCGGCTCGAGCGCATCGGCGCGATCGTGCGCGCGCGCCCGACGCCGGCGGCGCCGTTCGCGGTGGCGCTCGGCGGGACGCCGGCGGCGATCGATGCGGCGCTGGTGTCGACGATCGCGCTGCTCGCCGGCGACGGCGTCTCCATCGTCACCGACGGTGCGGCGGCGCTCACCGTGCTCGTGCGCGTCAGCGGGACGTTGGCCGAGCTGGCCGAGTCGAGCGCGCGGCTCGACGGGCCGCACCTCCTCGTCGACGTCGCGCAGCGCGAGACGCTGGTCCTCGGGCCGCTGGTGTGGCCGGGGGAGACCGCGTGCCTCTCCTGCCTCGCCGGCCGCGTGGTGCGCGCCTGGGGTGACCCGCCCGCCCCGACGGCGCCGCGGGCGTCGCGCGCGCACGCGCTCATCGCCGGGATCGTCGTCGAGGAGCTGCGCCGCTTCGCCGCGCTCGGCGATCTGCCGCGGCTCGTCGAGCGCACCACCGCGATCGAGCTCGAGACGTGGCGGACGCGCAGCGAACGCGTGCATCGCCTGCCGTGGTGTCCGCGCTGCTTCCCGACGGGGCCGGAGGGCCGGGCATACGGCGCGGGGTCGTTCGCGTTACCATGGACGCAAGGGGGTCGGTCGACGTGATCCGATTGGTGTCGCAGTTCGATGCGCCGCGCGCGCGGGCGCAGGTCGCGAGCCCGAAGTCGTCCGGCTGCAGCTGCTGCTGTTGCTGCTGCGTGGCGACGGCGCTGACGTCGTCGATCCTGACCGCGCGGGCGATCGGACGCGTGCCGCCCGCCGATCCCGCCCCGTCGGCGGCGCCGGAGGTCGCGCCGGCCCCAGCCCCGACGCCGTCGCCCGCGGCGGCCGCCACCGCGGTCAGCGCGCCCGAGCCGGTGCGCCCGGCGGCGCGGCGCCCGTCGGTGGTCGGCTGGAAGGTGTTCGGCTTCTTCCTCCTCGCGCTGTGCATCGGCCTCGCCGCCGCCGTCGCTGGCACGATGCGCAACCAAGCCGCCGTCGCCGGCTTCGTCGTCACCTTCATCGGCAGCTACCTCGGCGGGCTGCTCGCGCTCCGTCGCTGGGTCGGCCTCCACGGCGGGTGGATCATCGCGCTCGTCATCGGCCTCCCCATCGCCGTCGTGATCGAGGTCGCGATCTGGTTCGCAGTCGTCTTGAAGTGACCCCCACGCCGCTCTCGCTCGCGCTCCTCGAGGAGGCCGCCTCGCCGAGGTCGGGGATCGTGCCGCCCTGCGACGAGGCGGAGGCGACGTTCGCCGATCTGCCGGGCTTCGTGAACGCCTTCGTCACCGACGACGGCGGCACCGGCGAGGCGACCGGCGGGCTCGGGCGCACGCGCGCGGCGGCGCGGGCGGCGGCGATCGGCGAGGCGCTCGAGCGCTACTCGGCGTCGCGCATCGCGCTGCCGCTCGTCGCTGGGCGGGCGCTGCTGGCGGCGCGGCGCCTCGATCTCGACGTCTTCGCGCAGCACACGGCGGAGCAGCGCGCCCGCGCCGACTATCCCTGGGCGCGCGCCACCACCGACGAGACGCTCTACGCGCAGGTGTTCGATCTGCTGACCAACGAGGAGCGCTGGGCGCCGTCGCCGCTGGTGGCGCTCGGCGCGCCGGGGCCGGAGGTCGCGCCGTCGACGTCGTCGGGATCGCCTGCGCGCCCAGCCCGGTCGCCGCTCTCGAAGCGGCGACGCACGAGCTCCTCGAGCGCGACGCGCTGGCGAGCGGGTGGCTCACGTCGATGCCGGGGCGGGCGATCGCGCTCGAGGGCGCGCTCGACGGTGAGCTCGTCGCCGCGGTGCGCGCGCGCGGCGGCGCCGTCGAGGCGTGGGACCTCACGCAGCGCTGGAACCCCTGCCCGGTGGTCGCCGTCACCGGCGAGCTGCCGCTGCGCGGGTTCCGCCGCCTGTCGCTCGGCGCCGCCTGCCGCGCGACGCAGGCCGACGCCGTCGACAAGGCGCTGCGCGAGTGGATCCAGGGCGTCATCTTCGTCGGCCATCAGCTCGACGAGCGCCCGCGCGCCGCGCTCGACGTCCCGCGCACCTTCGTCGAGCACGGCCTCTTCTACAGCGTGAACCCGCACCAGTGGCCGAACATCCCGCTCCGCAACCCCGAGCCCGAGCCCGTGCCCGTGCCCGTGCCCGAGTCCGCCATCGACTTCCCGTCGCTACTGCACACCCTCGCTGCCGCCGGCATCCGCCTCTACTACCGCGACCTCACCACCCCCGACGTCGCCGCGCTCGGCCTCACCGTCGTCCGCGTCCTCGCCCCCGCGCTCACCCCGCTCGCCGCCGACCACCGCTGGCCCAGCCTCGGCGGCCGCGCGCTCGACCACCGCTGGCGCTGGCCCGATCGCGCCCCCGTCGGTGCGATTCCCAACCCGCTCCCCCACGCCCTCGGCTGACGCCACGACGATGACCACGCCGATGACCACGCCGCTCTTCCGCCTCTTCTGGGAGAGCTCGACGCTCGGCCCGCGCACCGCCCGCGGCTTCGCCGCGCAGCTCGACGAGGACGCCCGCACCCCGCGAGCCGTCCCGCAGCTCTTTTACGCCGCCGCCGCCGCGCCCCTCGGCCCGCCCTCGCCGCGCGCCGCCGCGCTCGACGCGCTCTTCGCCGCCCGTCGGAGCCGCCGCCCCTTCGCCGATCGCCCGCTGCGCAGCGACGAGCTCTCCGCGCTCTGCGCCGGCCTGCGCACGCGCCCCGACGGCGCCGGCCGCGCCGCCCCCTCGGCCGGCGGCACCTACGCCGTCGAGACCTTCGCGCTCCTCTGGCGCACCGAGCACGCGCTCGCCGGCCGCGCCGCCTACTACGTCCCCGACGCGCACGCGCTCTCCGACGTCGCCCCCGCGCCCCCCTTCGACCCCGCCGCCTTCGGCCTCGAGCCCGAGGCCGGCACCCCCGCCGCCGCCCTCCTCTTCGTCGGCCTCCCCGAGCGCGTCACCTCGCGCTACGACGAGCGCGGCGGCCGCTTCCTCCTCCTCGAGGCCGGCCACCTGGCGCAGAACGTCCTCCTCGCCGCGGCCGCGCTCGACCTCGCCGCCGTCCCGCTCGGCGGCACCTGGGATCGCCCGCTCCTCGGCGCGCTCGCGCTCGACGACACCCGCTTCGCCCTCACCTACGCCGTCCTCGTCGGCGCGGCGCGCTAGACAAAATCGTCGGGATCGAGGCCAACCGCCTCGGCGAGCTGCTCCCACGGGAAGCCCGCCTCCTCGGCGAGCGCGAAGTACTCGCGCGCCTTCTCGGGATCCTCGTCGAGCTCGCCGCCCATCCCGTACATCACGCCCAGCGTCGCCGCCGCCTTGCCGTGCCCCGCGCGCGCCGCGCGGTCGTACCAGCGCACCGACTCGGCGAGATCCTTCTCGACGCCGCTCGATCCCGTCGCATAGAAGCCCCCGAGGTTGGCCATCGCGCGCGTGTTCCCCGCCTCCGCCGCGCGCTGGCACCAGCGGAGCGCCGCCGCCGGATCCTTCTCCCCGCCGAGCCCCTGCGAGCGCATCGCGTAGAGCTCGAACATCGCGTCGGCGTTCCCCTTCGCCGCCGCCTCTTCGTGCAGCGCCAGCGCCGCCGCGAGATCCTTGGCGCGCCCCAGCCCGTGAAACGCGAACAGCGCGTTCGCGTATGCCGCCGCGCCCGTCGCGTCACCCGCCGCCGTCGCCGCCAGCCACCCGGCCACCTCCTCCGCGCGCTCGGCGAGCCGCCCGCCGAGGACGTAGCGCGCGGCCAGCGCCGCCGACGCCGCGTCGCGCTTCGCCGCCGCGGCCAGCGCGTCCACCGCGCCCTCGAAGTCGTCGTCCGCCGCGCGCCGCGCCGCCAGCCGCTCCGCCGCCGCCGCGTGCCCGCGCGCCGCCACCGCCTCCAGCGCCTCGCCCACGCGCTCGCACAGCAGCTCGACCCGCTCCGGATCGACCGGCTCGAGCCCGATCATCTCGTCGGCGTCGCGGAACTCGAGCGCGAGCTCCGCCAGCCCGGCCGCCTCCACGATCGCCTCGTCGTCGCCGCTCGCCAGCGCCGCCTCGAGCGCGCGCAGCTTCTCTTCCGTGTCCTGAGCCCGTTCGTCCATGCGCGCAGCCTACGCCGATCAGCGCCCGCTTTTTCGTCTATCGCTTATCGCGCCGCCCAGCAGCGCCGCCCGCCACGCCGCCACCTCCGGCGCCGCCGCCGCATCGACGACCACCCGCGCGCGCACCGGCCGCTCCACCGCCGGCGCCAGCGACACCAACATCCGCTGCGTCGCCCGCACGATCTCGACGAGCAGCGCCGCCCCCGCGCTCGGCGCGGCCAGCGCCCGCGCGTCCCCCCCGCCGGCCACCGAGACGCGGTCCCCGGCGCGCACCCCCGCCAGCGCCGCCGGCCCCGACGGCTGCACGTCGACGACCTGCGCCGCGCGCCCGCTCGTCGACGGTGTCAGCTGCCACCCGAACGACGGCTGCGGCGCGCCCTCGGCCACCTCCAGCCGCAGCCCCACCCGCCCCAGCGCCGCGGCCACGCGCCCGAGCTCGCGCGGCTCCGCCACCAGCGACGGCACCAGCCGCGCCGACTCGGGCTCGATCGCCGCCAGCGCGCGCGCCAGCGCCGCGCGATCGACGGGCAGCGCCCCGCCGCGCCGCCGCGCCTCGTCGAGCAGCGCCCGCACCGCGTCGTCGAGCGACCGCCGCCCCGCCGTCCGCGCCCGCACCTCCGCGTCGAGCGCCAGCGCCGCGAGGTGCCCGCGCGCGTACCAGCTCTCCGGATCGAACCCCGCCTCGTCGGGCGCCTGCCAGGCCATCCCCGCCTCGTCCTCGACGGAGTGGCCACGCCGCGCGGCCAGCACCGCCCGCGTCACCTGCATGTCGAGCCCCTCGAGGAGCTGCGCCTCGGTCCACAGCCCCGTCGCGCGCATCGCCCGATGCGCGTACAGCTCGGCGAGCCCCTCGCTGATCCACAGCGACGGGGCCGCCACCGCGCGCTCGAGATCGTAGGGGACGTGCTCCGCCGGGCGGATGAGGCGCGCGTCCCACGCGTGCACCAGCTCGTGCGCGACGATATAGACGAGCTCGAGGTAGGCCTCGCGCTCGTCGCCGTTCGTCGGACGCGCGGTCGCCCCGAGGTGCAGCCGCGCGCGCGGCACGATCACCGACGTCGACGCCGCGTGCTCGAGGCCGCCGACGCGCGAGGTCCCGTCGCGCAGGTGGATGAGCACCAGGTAGCGCGCGAACGGCGGCGGCCCCAGCACCCGCGCGTGCGCCTCGACGAGCGCGGCCACGTCGTCGACGAGCGGACGGGGCACCGCCGCCGGCCGCGGCCCCCCATCGTCGACGACCACGCGCACCGGGACGCCGCCGACCTCGACGGCGCTCTCGGCGAAGCGGCCCGCCTCGATCGGCGCGTCGACGAGCCCCTCGTACGACGGCGCCCGCAGCTCCCCGTCGTGCTCGTCGAGCGCGCTCACCACCCGCCACCCCGACGGCGCGACGATCGTCACCCGATGCGCCGCGTGCTCGCGCCCGCGCGCGAGGAGGAACATCGACGTCCCGTTCACCAGCGCGTGGGCCTCGTCGACGTGGCTGCCGTCGTCGGTGAGCGCGGGCGCGTAGACCTCGTAGCTCACGCGCACGGTCGCGCCCGGCGCGTGCCCGCTCACGCGGAAGGTGCTCGGTCCGGTGCGCCGCGCCTCCAGCGCCTGGCCGCTCGCGTCGTCGACGGCGGCGAGCGCGCCGACGTTGCGCCCCCAGGTCCGCACCTCGTACGCGCCCGGCGTCCAGATCGGCATGAGGAGCTCGAGCGGCGCGCTCGCCGATGGCACGCGCATCGTCACCCGCGCGCGGTGGCGCGCCCCCTCGCGCACGTCGACGGAGTAGGCGACGTCGCCGACCGGCGCCGTGTCCGCCCGCGCGTCGACGACCGCGCCAGCGACGGCGATGAGCACTCCGGCGGCCAGCGCCGCGCGCATCACCCGAACAGCCGCGGCGCCCACAGCCACGCCCCACCGAGCGCCGCCACGAGCACGCCGAGCGGCGCCACCAGCGCCCCGACGAGCGCCAGCCTCCGTCGCGGCGACGCCGTCGCCAGCGTCCCCCACACCGCCGACGCCGCGCCCACGACGACGAGGATGGCGCCGCTCACGCGCTCACCGCTTCGCGCGCAGCTTGCGCTTCTCGCCGCGCTTGAGCACGAGCTCGCTCGCGCCGTCGCCCAGATCGACATCGTGCGGCCCCGCCGGCAGCTTCAGCTTCCGCGGCGGGGCGAACTTGTGGCCATCGATCGTGACCGGCAGCTTGCCCTCGATGGTGATCTCGGCGCGCCCGAGCTTGCCGAGCGCCTGCTGCTCGAAGGTGTCGATCGCCGTGTCCGCCGGGTTCAGCTTCTTCGCCTTGCGCAGCTGATCGAGCGCCGAGTGCTCGTGCCCCTCGACGAGCAGCGTGCGCGCCTTGGCGACGAGCTTGTCCGCCTTCTCGCGCGTCTTCGCGTCGATCTTCACCGCGGGCGCGGGCCGCTTCGGCTCCGCAGGCGGCGTCGCCTCTTTCGGCGCGGGCGGTGTCGGCGTCGGCGTCTTCGGCGGCCCCGGCTCCTTCGGCGCTGTCGCCTCGACGGGCGGCGTCAGTGGCGGCGGCGGCGGCGCCTCGACGGGCGTCGTCGGCGCCTCGACGATCGGCCGCGGCGGCGGCGAGAACGGCGGCAGGCGGAAGTGGTACAGCGCGAACACGCCGCCCCCCAGCACCACCGACGCGACGATCACGATCGTCAGCACGCGCCCGCCGCGCGGCCTGCGCGGATCGGGCAGCGGCTTCACCGAGCCCGTCACCTCCGAGAAGTCGTCGCGCTTCGCCTTCGTCGTCGACGGTGCGGCGGGTGCGGGCGACGGCGTCGCGCTCCTCCCAATCGCCACCGGCGCGCTGATGAGCGGCGGCGGCACGGGCGTCGCCGGAGCCGCGGCGTTGTGGCGCAGATCGACGGGGATCGACCGCGAGACGTCGAACTGACGCGGCCCCACCGGGTCGCGCTCGGTGATCGGCGGCGGCGTCGCCGACGCGCTGCGCGCCGTCTTCCCGTCGACGAACAGCGGCCGCAGCCGCACGCGGAAGGCGCCGTCGGTCCACGACGACACGCGCGCCAGCGCCGCCAGCTCGGGCCGCCCGTTGACCTCGGCGCTCTCGGCGTGGCCATTCGCGAACTGCACCACCGCCCGCTCGCCGGGTCGCTCGATCTCGATCGCACAGGTCAGCCGATACTCGCTGACCCACGACCAGAGCGCCGACGCGCGCACGCTCGCCAGCGACCCCGTGAGGTCGCGCGACGTCGTCAGCTCGCCCTGCAGATCGGGAATCGTCTGCACGGCGCGAAACGTCCCGCGCGTCCACAGCGCGATGCGCTCGGTGTCGCCGCCGGCGATCTCGACCGGCTCGCCGCCGAGGAACACGATCTCGGCGCGCTGCGTGCCGTCGGCGAGCTCGAGCCGCCCCGAGAATCGCAGAGAATGACACGCCGCGTAAACGGACCGGATATCCGTGTCGGCAAGATCGCCGCTCCAGCTATATCCGTCCGCCGCGGTCACGGTCACCGATTTTCGTCGCTGTCGAGGCGCAAAGGAGCGTAGTCGCCCAGTCGAAGCCCGTCAACGAACCCCGTCGTATTCGCGCCAGAAACACTTGCTGCGAATCAATTTTCCGAAGTATAAGGCGGCACCACCCAAGACTGTGAGGGGATTCAAAATGAAGCGTACCGCTAGCCTGCTCTCTGCGTTCGCCGCCTCCGGGGCGCTCTTCCTCGTCGGCTGTGGCGACTCCGGTCCGTCGGAGTGCACCAATCCGTCGTCCGGCAAGAGCGCGAAGTACCGCGTGACCGAGCTCCTCGTCCCCTCGGGGCCGGACAAGTATGGCTTTGATCTCAACGATCCGTCGGGGAAGGATCCCGACAACCAGCTGGGCGCGATCATCCAGATCCTCAAGTCGAACAACCTCGACACCCAGGCGGGCGTGACCGAGCAGGTGGCGATGGGCAAGGTGAACCTGCTCATCGGTGTCTCGGCCGCCGACCTCACCAACGACAGCTGCGCGGCGGCCCAGGTCGCCGTCGGTGAGGCGAGCACCACGCCGCCCCCGGCGACGCCGACCGGCACCGAGATGTTCAACGTCCTCGCGGGTCAGACCCAGGGCAACTTCAAGGGCTCGATCAAGGCGGGCGTCTACACCTCGAACAACCCGGCGCGCGCGACGACGCCGGTCGAGCTCTCGATCCAGCTCCCGCTCGTCAACGGCGCGGCGCCGATCGACCTCAAGGTGACGGCGGGTCGCATCACCTTCACGCAGATGGGTGACCAGCTGGTCATGGGCCAGATCAACGGCGCCATCCGCAAGACCGACGTCGACGGCAGCATCGTCCCGGCGGTCGCGTCGCTGCTCAACGATCGCGTCCAGGCGATGCCGAACGGCGACACCGAGAAGCAGATCAAGATGCTCTTCGACACCGGCACGGGCTGCACCGCGACCGACAAGAACCCGGACGGCACGACGGCGGCCGCGGGCGACGGCAAGATCGCGACCTGCGAGGTCCTCAACAACTCGATCATCAAGAACGTGCTCCGCGCGGACGTCGACCTCTTCGACGCGTCGGGCGCCTACAAGCCGAACCCGGCGAACACCGACAAGGACTCGCTCTCGCTCGGCCTCGCGTTCAAGGCGTACAAGGCCGTCTGGTAGTTCCGTCCTTGCCTCCACGCGGCGGGGCGTGTTAACGCCCTGCCGTGGTCGTCACTCCACCCCGAGTTTCGCTGTTCAGCGCGGCCCCGCTCCTGGCGGTGGCCGCGCTGTTCGTTTGTGGCTGCGACGATGGCGGCGGTGGGCCTGGTGGCCCGACCGGCCCGAGCGGCCCCGGCGCCACCGTCGACGGCGGCGCTGGAGGCGTTGGTGATCTGGCCTCTCCCTCGACGACCGACGACGGCGGCGGTGTCACCGCGCCGCCCGACCTCTCGCCCGCGCCAGCGACGGTGCGCGTGCACTACCCGGCGGGGACGCACGCGCTCGCGCTTCGCGGCGACGCGACTCCGCTCACCTGGTCGACGGGCGTCCCGCTCCAGCCCGTCGCCGGCGAGCCCGACACGTTCGCCTACACCATCGCGCGCCTCGACAAGCCCGCCGAGGTGAAGCCGCTCCTCGACGACACCACCTGGTCGCGCGGCGCCAACTACGTCGTGCGCCCCGGCGAGACCGTCGATCTCTACCCGCACTTCATCACCACCAGCGGCCGCGTCGTCGAGCTCTTCCCCAGCTTCTCGTCGACGATCCTCGGCAACAGCCGCCGCGTCTGGGCCTACCTCCCGCCGAGCTACGACGAGAACCCGACGGCGCGCTACCCGGTCCTCTACATGCACGACGGGCAGAACCTCTTCGACGCCGCCCGCACCGCCTTTGGTGTCGAGTGGGGCGTCGACGAGACGCTCAACGCCGCCGCCGAGGGCGACGGCCTCGGCGAGCGCATCCGCGAGATCATCGTCGTGGCGCCAGAGAACGCGGGCGCCGCGCGCATCGACGAGTACACGCCGACCTACGACAAGAGCGAGAAGGCCGGCGGCCGCGGCGCGCTCTACCTCCGCTTCCTCGTCGAGGAGCTCAAGCCGCGCGTCGACGCCATGCTGCGCACGCGCCCCGAGCGCGAGTCGACCGGCGTCATGGGCAGCTCGCTCGGCGGCCTCATCAGCGCCTACGCCGCGCTCTGGCACGCCAACACCTTCGGCCTCATCGGCGAGATGTCCCCGTCGACGTGGTGGAACGACGCCGGGCTCCTCAACGACGTCACCACCGGCGCCACCGTCACCCCGCGCCCGACGCGCATCTACGTCGACTGCGGCATGCCCGGCGACGACTACGTGGACACCTCGAAGCTCGTCGCCGCCTACACCTCGACGGGCTGGGTCGAGGGGCAGAGCTTCCTCCACGTCTACGCGCCGAACGCCCAGCACACCGAGTCGGCCTGGGCCAAGCGTCTGCCGGCCGCGCTCCGCTTCCTCTTCGGCGGCCGCCTCCCGTAGTACTCTTCGCGCGCCATGCGCGCACTCGCCCTCCCGCTCGCGTTCTGCCTCGCGACCGCTGCCCACGCGGCGGCGCCCTCGCCCTTCACCCACCCCGCTCCGCCCGCCGCCGCCGACGACGCGCGCTTCGACGCCGAGGTCGCCGCCTACTACGCCGAGCTCCCCGCGGCGCACCCCACCACCGCCACCGAGCTCGGCCTCCACTCGCACGATCACGCGCTCGAGGACGTCTCCGCCGCCGGCTACGCCCGCGAGGTCACCCGCCTCCGCGGCTGGGCGGCGCGCTTCGCCAAGCTCGACGGCGCCACGCTCTCGCCGTCACGCCGCGCCGACCTCCGCCTCGTGCGCGCGTCGATCGACAGCTCACTCCTCGAGCTCACCGAGGTGCGCGCCTACACCCACCAGCCGGCCTACTACCCGTCGCTGGCCTCGCGCGCCGTCTACCTCCTCATCAAGCGCGACTTCGCCCCCGCCGCCAATCGCCTCCGCGCCGTCGTCGCCCGCGAGCGCGCCATCCCGCGCCTGCTTTCCGATGGACAGAAAAATCTCACCGCCGTCCCGCGCGTCGCCGCCGAGATCGCCCTCGACGAGCTCCCCGAGATCGTCGAGTTCTTCGAGCGCGACGTCCCGCTCGCCTTCGCCTCCGTCACCGACGCCAAGCTGAAGGCCGAGCTCGCCGCGTCGACGAAGATCGCCGCCGACGCCCTGCGCGCCTACACCGATCATGTCAAGCGCGAAATCCTCCCGCGCGCCAACGCCCCCTTCGCCATCGGCCCCGAGCTCTTCGCCAAGAAGCTCCGCGCCGACGAGCTCATCGACACCCCGCTCGACCAGCTCCTCCTGCGCGGCGAGGCCGAGCTCCGCCGCCTCCAGGCCGACTTCAAGGCCACCGCCGCCCGCATCGATCCCAAGGCCAAGCCCACCGACGTCCTCGACGCCATCCAGAAGGACCACGAGACCTCCGAGCGCCTCATCGCCTCGGTCCAGGGGCGCCTCGCCTCGCTGCGTCAGTTCCTGATTGACAAGAAAGTGGTCTCGGTCCCGACGGCGGCGCAGCCGCGCGTCATCGAGACGCCGCCCTACATGCGCGCGACCACCCTGGCCTCGATGGACACGCCCGGCCCCTTCGAGCCCAAGGCCACCGACGCCTACTACACGGTCACGCTGCCCGACCCGACGTGGACCCCGGCGCAGCAGGAGGACTTCCTGCGCGGCGCCTTCAGCCGCTCGCTCATCGACGTGGTCTCGATCCACGAGGCCTTCCCCGGCCACTTCGTGCAGTTCGTCTGGCTGCCGCACGTGCGCTCGGTGGTGCGCAAGATCGAGGGCGCGGCATCGAACGCCGAGGGCTGGGCGCACTACTGCGAGCAGATGATCCTCGACGAGGGCTTCGGCGCCGGCGACCCCAAGCTGCGCCTGTCACAGCTCCAGGACGCGCTCCTCCGCGCCGCCCGCTACGTCGTCGGCATCCGCATGCACACGAAGGGGATGACGCTCGAACAGGCGGTGACCTTCTTCCACGACGAGGGCTTCCAGACCAAGAAGGTCTCCGAGATGGAGGCGCGCCGCGGCACGCGCGACCCGACCTACCTCGTCTACACCTGGGGGAAGCTGGAGATCCTCGCGCTGCGCGACGCCTACAAGAAGAAGCTGGGGAAGGACTACTCGCTGCAGAAGTTCCACGACGCCTTCCTCGCCGAGGGCGCCGTGCCGCTGCCGATCGTGCGGGCGGCGCTCCTCGGGGAGCCGCTGAAATAGCGTCTCGCGGTGATTCCGGCGCTATTCGCGGGCGAAGGCCTTCGCCGGCACGCCGCCGTTCACCTTCACGCTGTCGACGGTGATGGTGCCCGTCTCGTCGGGCGCCTCGTGCACCAGCTTGCGCGGGATCTGCACCCCGCCCTCGGCGCGGTAGTCCTCGAGGCGATCGACGCCCTTCTGCCCCTCCTCGACGTACTCCATCCGCGCCACGAGGTGCGTCTTCGGGTCGAGGAACAGCGTCACCGCCGGCCCATCGGGCGGCACCACCACCAGCGTGTCCCAGCTCTTCCCACCGTCGGTGACGCCGCGCTTGCCGCCGATCGACGTCGCCTTGTCGCGCGCGAGGCGCAGGATGAAGTTCGGATCGCGGAAGCGCTGCCGCTCCAGCGCCTGCGTCATCTCCGTCGGCGGATCGAGGACGCGCGGCCCCTGCTTCGCGAAGGGCTTGCCCTCGGGCGGCACCACCTGCACCAGCGTGATCCCCAGCGGCGAGAGGGTCATCTCCTCCTTCGCCGCGCGCGGCCAGGCGTAGAGCGCGCTCAGCGCCACGTTGACGGTGTTCCCCTTGGCGGTGATGGTCCCTTTTCCGCTATACGTAATATCCTTCAGCCCCTCGTAGGCCTTCCCCCCTTTGGCCGCGATCGCCTCGGCGAGGATGGCCTTGCCGAGCGCCGCCTCCTCCGACGAGACCTTCCCCGCCGCCGCCTTCTCCTTCACCGCCGCCTCGCGCTCGACGCGCGCGATCGGCGCCGTGTAGGGGACCACCTCGATCACGCCGTCGACGTCGAGCTTGGCCCTCTCCAGCATCGGCCGCACCTCGGCCGCCTTGCCGACGACGACCAGCGACTGCGGCGAGAGGTGCGCCGCCGCCGCCGCCTTGGCCTCCTCGAGCGTCACCTTCTGCAGGCGCGCCGGGTACTCCTCGACGTACTTCGCGTCGAGCTCGTCCACCGCCGCGTCGAGCAGCGCGCGCGCGACGTCGCCGCCCGTCTCCAGCGCCAGGCCGTACCCGCCGATGAGGTTGCCCTTCGCCGCCTGCAGCTCCTCGGCGGTGGGGCCGCCCTTCCGCATCTTGGCAATCTCGTCCAGCACCAATTTCAGCGTCGCCACCGTCTCCGGCGTGCGCGTGAACGTCGACGCGTGGAAGGTGCTCGGCTCGCGCGTCGACTCGAACGCCGAGCGCGCGCCGTAGGTCTTGCCCCCCTCCGAGCGCACCACCTGCATGAGCCGCGACGAGAAGGCGCCCTCGCCGAGCGTGTAGCTCATCAGCTTGGTCGCGTAGTAGTCGGGGGCCTTGTGCGCGATCCCCGGCCCGATGATCACGATCGCCGACTGCGTCGCGTCGGGCTTGTCCACCACGCGCACCTGGAGCTTCCCGCCGTCGACGGGCTTCGGCAGCGCGCGCATCGGCGGCGTCGGGACGTCGCGCTTCTGCCAGCCGCCGAACCGCTTCTGCAGCTCGGCCCGCAGCGCCGCGTCGTCGAAGGCGCCGGTCACCGCCACCATCGCCGCGTTCGGCGCGTAGTGGCGCGCGTGGAAGTCGACGATCGATTTTCTGTCAATCGCGGCGAGCGTCCGCAGCGACGGCGGCCGCCCGCGCGAGTCGGCGTCGCCGAAGTAGAGGTTCACCGCGTGCGAGAGCGCCAGCGCCTGCGGCGAGTCCTTGGTCGACTCGATCGCCGCCTTCATCTGGTCGTGCACCTCGCCCATCTCCGCCTCGGGGAAGGTGGGGTTCACCAGCACATCGGAGACGAGGTCGACACACAGCTTCCAGTCGCGCGCGCGCACGCGGCAGCTCACCACTGCGCCGTCCTCGTTCGCCGCCGTCGAGAGATCGCCGCCGACGAAGTCGATCTCCTCGGCGATCTGATCGGCCGTGCGCGTCTTGGTCCCCTTGCGGAGCATGTCGGCGACGAACTTCGCCAGCCCGCTCTTCTCGACGGGGGCCATGACGTCGCCGGCGCGCACCACCACCGCCATGTCGAACGTCGGGATCGCCGGCCGCGGGATCAGGAGGGCGCCGAGCCCGTTCGGCAGCGACATGCGCGCGACCTTGCCGAGATCGACCGCCGTCGACGGCGTGATCACCGGCGCGGTGAAGAGGTCCTTCTTCCCCGCCCAGGGATCCGCCTTCGCGCCGCCCTTCGCGCCGCCCTTCGCCGCGCCCTTCGCGGCCGGCTTGGCCATCGCCACCGACGGCAGCGCCGCCGACATCATCGACGTCGCCGCGACCAGCGACGCCGCCGCCACCAGGTTCCGTCCGAGCGACTTCATCGCGCACCTCCGGCCGCCGCCGGCGCCGCCGGCTTGAGCGTGACCAGGCTGAGGTTCGTCTTCGTGAGGTACTTCTTCGCGACGTTGGCGACGTCGGCCGCGGTGACCGCGTCGTACTTCGCCGGCGCCTTCAGCGCGCGCATCGGGTCGTGCGCCACGAAGGCGTCGATGCCGTGCTGGGTGGCGATCTGCTCGACGTGCTCGCGCCGGAAGAGGGCGCGCGCCGCCAGCTGGTTCTTCGCCTTCTGGAGCTCGCGCGGGGCCACCGTTCCCGTCGCTGCGCGGTCGATCTCCTCGAGCAGCGCCGCGCGCACCTTCGCCGGATCGCTCGACGGCAGATAGGCGGCGAACGCCAGGAACAGCCCCGGATCCTCGTGCTGGAAGACGAAGCCGCCGGCGAACACCGCCGACTTGTCCTTGCGTACGAGGCGCTGATAGAGGCGCGACGACTCACCGCCCGACAGGATCTGCTGCAGCACCTCGAGCGCGTAGAGATCCTCCGACGCACCGTCGGGGATGTGGTACGCGCCGACCATCACCGGGAGCTGCACCGGGATCTCCAGCGTCGCCTCGCGCAGCTCCTTCTGCGGCGGCTCCTGCTTGGCGGCGGCGGGGCGCGGCGCCGCGGGCGCCTTCGGGATCGGCCCGAAGTGCTGTTCGGCGAGCTTGCGCACCGTCGCCTCGTCGGTGTCACCGACGACGATGAGGAGCGCGTTGTTCGGCTGATAGAACGCGCCGTAGAACTTCTTGCAGTCCTCGACGGTGACGGTGTCCAGCATCCGTTTTTCGCCAATCGGAAATTGGCGGTAGGGGTGCACCGTGTAGGCGAGGTGCATCACCTTGTCGACCGCCTGCATGACCGGGCTGTTCTCGAGGCGGACGCGGAGCTCCTCCTTCACCACCTCGCGCTCGGAGTCGATCGTCTTCTGGATGAGGACGAGGTTGCGCATGCGCTCGGCCTCGAGCTTGAGCGTGAAGTCGAGCGCGGCCGGCGGGATGGTGTCGTGGTACCCGGTGACGTCGTCGGCGGTGAAGGCGTTCTCCGTTCCCCCGACGGAGTCGATGAAGCGCGCATGCTGCTCGGGGCGCACGTGCTGCGAGCCCTTGAACATCATGTGCTCGAACATGTGGGCGATGCCGCGCTTGTCGGCGGGCTCGTCCTTGCCGCCCGCGTGATAGAAGACCTGCACCGTCACGACGGGCGCCTTGTGATCCTCGACGAAGAGGACCTCGAGGCCGTTGGGCAGCGTCCAGCGCTTCGCCTCGGGCAGCGGCGCGCTCGGGGCGGCGGCCGGCGACGCGGCGGCTGGCGGCGCGGCGGGTTTGGGCGCCGGCTGTGCGACGGCGACGCCGGCTCCGAAGACGAGGATGAGGGGGGATAGGACTCGCATGTGCGGCACTTTCGGCCGCAGCGCGAGCGAACGCAAGCGGAGCGGAGCCGCGATCAGCAGCCGCTGGTGATGGCGATCGTGTAGTTCGACGAGGCGCCCGCCTTGCCGTCGACGATCAGGTAGTAGGTCTTCCCCGACGTCGCGGTGAAGGTCACCGACTCGTTCTGCGTCCCGGTCTTGGTGCTGGTCGCGACGACGTTCGCCGTCGGAGAGCAGGACGACCCCGACGGGATCTCGATGGCGATGAGATCGAGGTCGGCGGTCATGCCCGAGAGCGTGAAGGTGTACGACTTCGTCGTCGTCGGCGAGAAGCTGTGCGCGACCTCGGGGCCGGTGAGGCCCGTCGCCGTGCCCCACGCGTCGTTCGAGTTGGTGCCCCAGTACGAGTCGTCGTTGTTGTAGTTGCGCGTCTGCGTCCCGGAGCACGAGAGCGGCTCGAGCGCGTCCTTGCAGGTGGCCGCGCCGCAGGGCGTGCCCGAGAGCTTGATCTGGTAGTTGGACGCCGCGCCGTTCTTCCCGTCGACGACGATGTAGTAGTACTTCGACGAGCTGGCGGTGAAGGTGACCGACTCGTTGCCGCTGCCGACGGTGGTGCCCTGCGCGAGGCAGGCCGTCGACGGGTCGCACTTCGACGACGAGGTCGACTCGATGACGACGAGGTCGAGGTCCGCCGCGGTGTTGGACAGCGACACCGTGTACGAGCCCGAGGTGGTCGGCGTGAAGGTGTACGAGACCTCGTTGCCGGACTCGCCCGTCGCGCAGGCACCGTAGGCGTCGACGAGGTCCGTCGAGCGGGTGGCGTCGTCGTTGCGGCGCTGATCACCGCGGAAGGTGCACGACAGGCGGTTCTTCGAGTTGTAGCAGCTCGGCGGGCAGTAGACCTCGAGCTGATAGGGGCTCGGCGTCGACTTCGAGTCGACGACGACGTAGTAGCGCGAGCTCGAGTAGGCGGTGAAGTTGACGGTCTCGTCGCCGTTGCCGGCAGTGACGCTCTTGTACGAGCACGACCCGTCGCAGTCCTTGTCGCTGTACGACGACACGACGAAGAGGTCGAGATCCGCGCTCATCCCGGTGACCTTCACGCGGTAGTCCTTCGTCGAGGTCTCCTCGATGTAGTAGGACTCCTCGGGCCCCGCCGACGCGCCGGTGCAGACCGACGTCGAGTCGAACTTGTTCGCCTTGCCCGTCGTGTTGCCCATGACCGTCTGGTTGCAGGCGAGCTTGGTGCCCGGCGTGTCGCAGGTCTTCGCGCAGTCGACGTTGAGCTTGAACGAGCCCTTCGCGCCCGCGCGCCCCTCGACGACGATCACGTACTGATCGCCGATCTTGGCGTCGAACGTGACCGACTCGTCGCCCTTGTTCGGCGTCGTCGCGAAGGCCTTGCAGGCGGCGTTCGCGACGCAGTAGGTCCCCTCGAGGACGATGAGGTCGAAGTCGGCCGTCGTCGCGCTCAGGCTGATGGTGACCGGGCCGTTCTTGTTCGGCTCGAAGAGGAACGCCACCTCGGGGCCGGACTCACCCGTCGCGCAGGCGTAGTCGGTGAGCACCTGCGAGGCGTAGAGCGAGCTGGTGGTGTCGACGGAGCGCTCGTACCACGAGCAGTCGTCGGCGTAGCTCGAGTAGAGCTCGCACTGCGGGAGCGCGCTGCAATTGCCCGCCATGCAGACGCCGGGGCCGCCGGTGTTCATGCAGGCCTCGCCCTCCTTCGTCGGCTGGAGCTCGCACGCGCCAGTGTCGGTGTTGCAGACGCCGGTGCGGCACTCCTCGCTCGTCGGGCAGCGCCTCTCGACGTGCTCGCAGGTGCGCGTGTTGTTCGAGCAGCTGTCGAGCGTGCAGGGATTGCCGTCGTCGCAGTCGCTGGTGTTGGAGCAGTGATCGTTCAGGTAGTCGCTCGGGAGACCCCGTGACCCCGACTCCGAATCCGGCCCGCCGCACGCGATCCAACCGATGGCGGCGACCGCCAGAATCCCCAGACGAAACGACATCGAGTCCTCCCCAGCAAAGCTGCTGCGAGTGGCTCCGTATCACGATCGTTTGGGGACGGGGAAGGAAATTCGCCTACACATACCGCCGTCTGACTACACCTAGAGCATAAAAAGAAAGGCGGGCTGGATCACCAGCCCGCCTTCGTGAGGCAACCTACAAGACTACGCGGTCAGGTTAGTAGTCGTAGCGCAGACCGATCTGGAAGCGGAACGGCTGCACGCGCGACGTGACCTGCCCATACTGCGCGATGTCGACGTTCTGGATGCCGTTCCCCGGACGGAGGTTCAGCATGTTGAAGAGGTCGACGATCAGGACGAGGTGCTGCTTGATGAGCGCGTGGAAGTCGTACGACACGCGCGTGTCGATCTGCAGGATGTCCGGCAGGCGAACCTCGGCGAAGTTGCGCGCGTTGTTCGGCGTGACCGGATCCGTGCCCTGCGGCGAGCGCAGGTTGATGTAGTCACCGTCGGGCGAGTAGGCGAAGAACAGCTTGGAGGTCGGCGTGCCCGTGATGTAGTTCAGGTACGAGCCGATGTTGAAGCCCTTGTAGTTGTACGCCGCGCGGATACGGAGCTGGTGGCGCACGTCCTCCGGGAGGAAGCCGCCCTGGTAGAACATCGCCTGGCGCGGGTTGTAGTACGGCCCGCGGAGGCCGGTGAACACCTGGCCCTCGAACTGCTCGGCGCCCGGCCCGTAGAGGAAGCTGAGCGTGTACGCGAGGTAGATATCCCAGTTCGGCGTCGGACGCGACTCAACGTAGAAGTCGACGCCCTGGTACTCGCGGTAGTTCGAGTCCGGCGTGGTGATCAGGCGGATCTGCTGCGGGTTGTTGTTGTCGACGTAGCCGATGGTGCGGGTACCCGTCGGATCCCAGATCTGGTTGACCTCGACCCAGGTCCACATGTTCGAGACGCGCTTCCAGGTGTAGTCGACGCCGCCGACCGAGTCCTTGAAGAGCTCGCGACGGAGCGAGACCGTGACCTCGTCGGTGTGCGGGGTCGCCGCGTTCGGATCGAAGCGGTAGCCCTTCGCACCGCCCGAGGCCGCGACGACCTGGTCGAACGCCGTGCCCGTCCAGATGAACGTCTGGCTGAACGCCGACGGCGAGCCGTACGCGGCCGGGAGGAGGTTGAGCACCTCGTTCGCGCGGCCGTAGAAGGCGCTGAAGATCGTCTTCTGATCGCCCGTGAGGTCGATGTTGAAGCCGAGGCGCGGACCGACGCCGAAGAGGCTCGTCGCCGTCTCCTTCACCGCGTTGAACGTCTGGCCGAAGTCGAAGCGGATACCCGGCAGGATCAGGATGCGCTTGTGCGGGCGCCAACGATCCTGGAGGTAGAGGCCGAGCGAGTACCCCTCGTACTTCTGCTTGTAGCTGTCGCTGACGGTCTTGAGGAAGCAGCCGCCCATGCCGGTCGCCTCGTCGCAGAGGCCGGCCTCACCAGGGCCACCGCCGCGATCGGTGTACGAGACGCCGTTGCCCGTCTGCTGCACGTCGTACGTCGACGCGACGTAGCGGGTCTGGATACCGATCTTCGCGTCGTGCGTACCGGCCGCCTTGCCGCGGAGCGAGATCGACGGGTCGAACTGGAAGGTGTAGCGGCGGTCGTACGTCGTCGCCGTCTCACCCTGGTACCAGATCGTCCGGTCGTCCTGGTTGACGTGCTGCGCGTTCATGCGGTCGTAGCCGAGCGCCTTGTCGCTGAAGTCCATGCGACGGTCGGCCGGGATCTGGTCGATGCCACCGCCGGGGCTGTCCTTGAACCAGCCCTGCGACCCGTTGTCGAGGAAGCTGTACTGGAAGCCCGTCTGAACCTGCAGGTTCATCTTCTGGTTGATGAAGTAGTCCCACTGGAGGACGGCGAGCGCGCCACCCTGCGCCTGGTACGTCTGCGCGCTGGGGAGGCGGAAGAGCGCCGAGCCACGACGGATGTTCGAGATGAAGGCCGGGTCCGACGCGACCGAGAGCGTGAGGCGGTGCTTCTCGTTCGGCGCGTAGGTCAGCTTGAGGCGGACGTTGACGCCGTTGAAGCGGCGGGTCGGCGGCACCATGTTGAGCGGCGGGCCGGCCGGCGTCGACGACTCGGTGTAGTTGTACTCGATACCGACGTTGAACCAGAGGCGGTGCTTGACGATCGGGCCGCTCACGTTGAGGACCGCCTGGTACGACTGGGTCGGCGCCTGCGTGACACGGAAGTAGGGCTGCTCGCCGAGGTACAGCTGCGAGCCGTACTGGCCCTGCGCCGAGAACTTGGCGTTGTTCACGTAGAGCGACGCGTTGACGTGCCACTCGTCGGAGCCGCCGGCGGTGATGAGGTTGATGACGCCGCCGAGCGAGTTGTACTGCGCCTCCATACCGCCGGTGATGACCTCGACCGAGGCGATCGAGTCGAAGTTCAGGTTCGCCGAGAAGGTCCCGAGGACGGCGTCGGAGACGTCGAGACCGTCGATGAGCCAGCGATTCCCGAGGGCGTTACCACCCTTGACCGACGGGTTGCCCGGCGCGTTGCCGGCGTCGACGGTGCCGGCGACCTGCAGCGCGATGTCCTGGTAGCTGCGGTTCGTCGCCACCTTGGCCGAGGTATCGGCCGAGACGACGGTACCGGTCTGCGTCGTGTCGGGCTTGGTCATGTGCCGCTCTTCGACGACGACCGTGACCTCGGCCTCGGCGAGCTCGGCCGACCACGCGATGTCGAGCGGGAGGAGCTCGCCCTGACGAACGACGACGCGGCGCTTGAGCGGCTTCACGCCCGAGTAGCTGACCTCGACGTCGTAGCGGCCGGGCGGGAGCTCGACGATCTCGTAGCGGCCGTCGTCGGCCGTGGTGACCGTACGCGCGCCGCCGGGGAGCGCCTTACCGGAGACGGTGACCGTGGCGCCGGGGACGGGCGCGCCCGTCTGGGCCTCCGTCACGACGCCGCCGATGCGGCCGTTGACTTCACCGACCGCCCGGGCGCTCATCGGCGCGAGCGCGACCAGGGCGAGAGCGAGAGCGATCTTCGAAGCGAGAGGGAGTCTCTTCATCATCGTCTTCATGGTTGGTGTCCCCCTCGCTTACTGCGCCGCCGGCTGGAGGCAGTACACGTACCGCCCCGTGTCGACGATGCCCTCATCCGGGTTCGGCGCCTGCATCGCCGCGGCCATGACCTCGGCCACGCTCGTCGCCGGAGCCTCGGGGGTCGGGTTGTAGTACTGGAACACCTTGCAGAGCGGCGAGTAGTTGCCGTCGCCGCGCGCCGCCTCGAGGACGTCGTTGCCGGCGAACGGCGCCCCGTCAACCGGCGTCGGGTTGCCGTCCATGTCCTCGCCCATCACGGTGCTCGGGAAGTAGAGCGCCTGCGGCTTGCCCTCGACGGTGGCGATCATCGTGCCGCCCGAGTTGCGCATCCCCGGGACCGTCGGGAGGATGCCGCCGTCGATGTACGCGACGAGGAAGTGGTCGATGTAGCCCCAGCGCTGCGGCCCGAGGAGCGTCGTCGGGCTGTTCGGCTTGACGTCGGCCGCCGGGTCGATGACCGCGAACGCGCGGTAGGTGCCGTCGGGCTTGCCGGTCGCGAAGGTGAACTCGTTCGCGCCCTCGGGCTTCGGCACGAGCTCGAGGTTGACCTTCTTCGACTGGACGAGGCCCTCGGCGCTCTTGAGCGAGTTGCACTCGAGGCCGTTCGAGGTGACCGGCACCTGCGCGTAGACCGGCGTGTAGGCGTTGACGAAGCCGCTCGCGCTGGCCGGGTTCACGTCGGCCGGCGTGGCGTTCGGATACGCCGACGACTGCTTCTGCTGGAAGATGTTCGCCTGACGGTCGAGGCGGATGTAGTCCGTCCGAACGTCGTAGACGTAGTCCTTCTTCGGCGGCGTGCAGTTCTTCGTGTCCTCGCCGTCGCTGGTGGCGGGATCGAAGACGTAGACGAGCGCGCGCTTGCGGGTCGGCGTCTCGACGAGCGTCCCCTGCGGCGCCGGGAAGTAGTAGTAGATCACCGGCTGGCCAGCGACCGACGCCGTCACCGGCGAGAACGTCCCGTTCGACGCCGTCCAGGCGTAGCCCTTGCCGTTGTACGGCCAGCAGAGCTCGCTCGGGGTCTCGAGGCTGTTCCCGTCAGGGTCCGTCGGGCCCGAGCAGTTCGTATTCGGCGGCTGACCCTGCGTCGGCTTCGGACAATCGCAGTAGTCCTGCTGAATGGGGAAGTTGGTGGCGTCGAAAGGACCGGCATAGAACTCGCCGGTCCCCCAATCCCCATAGGGTTTGCACGCCGATGATGCGGCCAGCATCGGCAATGCGAAAACGATCGCGGTCCTCCGCAAGCTCATGTTCGTACGCCCTCCGAGGGAATGAAACCGGTCAGCGCCCTGTTACACACACTTCGGGACAGACCAGGGCACCGACATTACGTCCGGAGGACCGGCGGACGCAAACATTTTCCGACGGCGGGCAACCTTTGGGCGATGGATTGTGTCGCGAGGGGGAACTACTTGGTCATGAGGCCGATGACTTTGACCCCAGCGCCGCGGCAAACGTCCATGACGTGGACCGCGTCGCCGTAGTTGGCGTCGTCATCGATGTCGAAGAAGGCGAGCTTCTCGGAGCGGGTGGCCATCAGGTCGTGGATGCGCACCGTGAGCTGTGACTCGACGATGGGCTCCTTGTTGATGGCGATGCGGCCCTCACGGTTGATCGACACGACGACCTGATCCGCCGTCGAGGGCGCGGCCATGGTGACGTCGGCCTTCTCGGGGACCTGGACGTCGACCTCTTTGAGCAGCGTCGGCGTCATCACCATGAAGATGATGAGGAGCACGAGCACGACGTCGACGAGCGGCGTGATGTTGATGTCGCTGCGTACGCCGGCGCCGCCGCTTCCACCGAAGGCCATGACTACTCCTTCTTTCCTTCGTCGGTGGCGAGGCTGACCGAGGTCGCTCCCGCGGCGTGGATGGTGTCGAGGACCTTGCGGACCTCCCCGTAGGTCAGCGAGCGATCGGCGCGGATGTGGACCGGGCGCGCCGCCGTCTTGAGCTCCTGGCGGAGCCGCGACGAGAGCTGCTCGCCCTCGAGGCGATCGGCCTCGATGTACGTGCCGTCGCTGCGCACGCTGACGATGAGCTGTTCCCCGGTGTCCTGCTTCTTGTCGTGGTGCGCGGTCACCGGGAGCTCGATTGGGACGCCGCGGTGGAGCATCGGCGTGACGACCATGAAGATGATGAGGAGCACGAGCACGACGTCGACGAGCGGCGTGACGTTGATCTCGGAGCGGATCGCACCGGAGCCGACGAGCGACTTGCCGTGCTTGCGGATCTTGTGCTTCCGCTTCTTGCGGCGCGGACCCGACGAGGCCGTCGCGCCCGCCGGGCGCGGATCGACCTTCGTCTTGTCGTTCCCGCCTGAGAGCAGGTCACTCACTTGCGGTCGCGCCCCTCACGGAGAACGTACGAGATCAGCTCCGAGGAGATGTCGTTCATGTCGACGACCATCGCCTCGATGGCGTTGGTGAAGTAGTTGAACATCATGACGGCCGGGATGGCGACGGCGAGACCGACCGCCGTCGTGAAGAGCGCTTCCGCGATACCCGCCGAGACCGACGCGAGACCGCCCTGGCCCGAGGCCGCCATCGAGCGGAACGCGTTGATGATGCCGAAGACCGTGCCGAAGAGGCCGATGAACGGCGCCGCCGACGAGATCGAGGCGAGCGCGCCGAGGCCCTTCTTGAGCGCGCCGACCTCGCGCTCCTTCACGCGATCGATGGCGCGGTTGACGGCGTCGACGACGTCGAAGTCGCCGATCTCGTCGGGGCCGGTCTTGGCGACGGCGTCGAGGCCGTCGCGGTACTCGATGAGCGCCTCGTTGATCACGCGCGAGATCGGGCTCTGCGGATCGGCCTTCGAGAGCTTCATCGCGCCGTTCAGGTCGCGCTTCGACATGCGCTCGCGCAGCGCGAGGACGAAGGCGAGCGAGTAGCGCTTCGCCTTCGAGAAGACCACCCAGCGGTCGATGATGACCCACAACGAGTA